>Ga0182014_10008490_pt1 | contig 10495 bp, 8 predicted proteins | sample 612S2DmetaG_FD_120489 | JGI IMG/M metagenome (GOLD analysis project Ga0182014, IMG submission 120489) | Permafrost microbial communities from Stordalen Mire, Sweden - 612S2D metaG | ecosystem: Environmental > Terrestrial > Soil > Wetlands > Permafrost | place: Sweden: Stordalen | collected...
GTCGGCAATCTCTTCGACGTCAAGCTGCAGGCCATTAACAATCTGCACGAAGCCGGCGTCGAAATCGTGCCCGTCACCACCATCGTGAACGGCATCAACAACGAGCAGGTGGGCCGCATCATCGAATTCGCGCTCGACAATCCCAAGAAGATCTCGTTCCTCTCGTTCCAGCCGGTCAGCTTTACGGGCCGCGACGAAGACATTACCGAAGAACGCCGCGTGGCGCAACGCTACACGCTCTCGCACATGGCGCACGACGTCAAGTCGCAGGTCGGCATCGGCGAGCCTTCGCGCGACTGGTTCCCGATTTCTTTCATGTCCACATTCTCTGACTGGGCCGATCTCGTGCACGGGCCCAACGCCGAGTGGGGCCAGCTCTCCTGCGGATGCCATCCCAACTGCGGCATCGGCATGGCTGTGATGATCGACAAGGAAACCAAGGAGTGCGCGCCCGTCACCGCGTTCTTGCACATGGACCAGGTGGCCAAGGATCTCGCCAAGGTAAACGACGCGGCCCGCGGCAAGTGGCTCTCGGTCATCGGCTTTGGCCTGGCGCTGTTGCGCAATTACGATCCCTTCCAGGCGCCCACGCACTTCAAGATCAGCGACATGATGAAGAAGATGGACAAGACCTTCAACGCCACCGGCAAGAACTATGGCAGCGTCAAGGGCGACCGCACTCTCGAGGACATTCAGAAGCGCCGCCAGGATCGCTGGAACTTCCTCTTCATCGCCGGCATGTGGTTCCAGGATCTGTTCAACTACGACTTCCGCCGCACCGAGCAGTGCATCATTCCTTACGCCACGCAGGAAGGCGAAATCAGCTTCTGCGCGTATAACACCGGCGTGGGCTGGCGCAACATCATCGAGAAGATGCACATGACGGCCACTCTGACCAAGTGGTACGAAGAGCACGGCCGCCACGAAATTTTTGCCGGCGGCAAAAAAGTCGGCATGAACTACGTCGGCCACGAGCTCAAGCTCAACATGGAGCACGTGAACGCCGAAGCCAACCACACTCTCGATAATTTGGGTATCGCCAAGAACGCCCGCGAAGAAAAGATTCGCGCCCGCGACGAGAAGATGAAGACGGAAGCGGAGAACGCGAAGATGGCCAAGCTCTATCGCGAACATGTGCTGGGCGAGAAGCCGGTCGAAGGCCTGGTCTCCCTCGGCGACATCCGCCCCGCCTCGAACAACGCCGCCTCACCCATCAACCGCCATCAGCAGGAAAGCGAACTGGTCTCCGGCGACTGATCGAACAAGAAACCCTCCTCTACTGCATCACGAAGCACGAAGGCCGTCCGCAAGGGCGGCCTTTGCGTTTCAGCGCCTAGAAGATCGTCTATACTTTGGTCGAAACAATCGGAGACATCCTGATGTTCCCAGCGAATGTGTTGCGAGTAATGATTGCGTCTCCCGGCGACGTGAAGGAAGAACGGGAAATCGTCACCAAAGAGGTATACAGGTGGAATGACGCGCACGCATTATCGAGAAAACTGGTGCTGCAGCCCGTAAAATGGGAAACTCACAGCACTCCGCAACTTGGTGTGCCCCCGCAAGATGTTCTCAACGAACAGATACTCGACGACGCCGATATACTGATCGGAATATTCGGAACGCGAGTGGGAACGCGGACGGAAAAGTATATAAGCGGCACAGTCGAGGAAATCAAGCGCCATGTTACCGCCGGCAAGACCGCAAAGGTCTACTTTTCCGATGTTCCCGTGGCGCCGAGTGAAGTCGACCCCGAACAATACAAGGCATTGCAAGAGTTCAAAGAAGAATGCAAGAAAGCTGGGTTGTATGCGACCTACAGCAGCCTTCCAGAGTTTAAAGATTCTATCCAACAGCACTTGGCAATTGAGCTGAACTCTCATCGCTACCTGTGGATTCCCGCGCCGCCATCCCGAACGGAATCTCCTGGGCAACCTCCCTTGTCCGACGAAGCGAAGAAGGCGCTAGTTACGGCATCCGAAGACGACGGGGGTCTGATCCATTCTTCAGATATGGGCGGGGAAGCTGTTCAAGCCGGGAAAAAGGTGCTCACGGATGGAACCGTAAGGAGTGCGGCGATCTGGAAAGAAGCCCTCAAGGAACTAGAGTCCGGTGAGTTGATCGAAGAAACCGCCTACGATTCAGGCGTTTATCGCGTCACCGGATCGGGATTTCGCATTGCGGACAAGCTGCGTCTGGAGGAAGAAGACAAGAAACAGCTCGAAATCGACGCTGCGATTGCTGGGTCCGCTCCGAGCCAAGCCCTCACAATCAAATCAAGTAAATCAATTCGCATAAGACGGATTGAATTCCTGACGACCGCAGGTGTCTGCGCCGCCAACGAAGAGGTTAGCGTAGAAGGCGACTCGGCAAACCTACCAGTTGATTTCAACAAGGTTGTGAAACTCTTTAATACGCCCAGGGCGGACCGGCAACATAACGACCACTCTGGCCCCGGACTGGTACGCATCACATATTCGCGTGACGGCGTGACGAATCAGCTTGATCTCCCTGTATTGATTACGCCGGTCTTTGTCCATGCAGGGATGGGTACCACGCAGTACATCGCTCTAGAGGGCCAGAAACGCTTCTATATTTGACAGCAGGCCGGGTGCCCCCGGTCCCTCGCTTTTGGGGACCGGGGAACGACGCCGAAACGGGAACCGCCCCGTCAACAACCGCATCGCCAATCCAAAATCGCGATATACTTAAATAGTCCCGGCAGGGGTGGATTCCCTGCCGGGAGTTGGCTACCTCAACAGTAGCGCGAGGACGAGGAAAACGACTGCCAGTACAAATCGCCAGTCAATGGCGATCGTAAGGGCGAATCGTACCCAGGATGATTTCTCATCCATGCCCTCACCTCCTTTGCGTTAGCACGGCCCGCAGGTCGATGCATGCGGCCTGCGGACCGACAGCCCGATCTTCCGGGCTGATCTTTCTGCTGCCGCTTCCCACGCGCAAAGAAGGCGCCCCTATCTGAACAGGTAAGTCGTTCGCCAAACTGTGACCTGGATTACGCCAGTTCCGAGGAGTCGCTTGCTTGGCGTTTCGCTTTCCGCCACGCCGCAAAATCGGCAAGGACTTCCTCTTCGCTCAACCCGCGCCTGCGAAGTTGGCGTCCGATCTCGGCGCTTGAATCTAGGAGCTGCTTGACCGCGATGCGAGCCGCCTCCGATCTGGACTTCACACCGAGAACGCGCATCGCTTCGTCGGCAAGCCTCCGGTTGACCAGCACTCTAGTCGTCTTCTCCGCCATGGCACAATCCCCATCAAGTTTATCGGCACAATCGGCGCGTTTCGAAATCGAAATTCTCCACCGCAAAAGCAACGCGTCATCAGACGCGCTTTAGACATCGTCCTCCGCCATTGAGTTTCATCGCAAACCCCGCATCGCGCCGCGTTGCACACCCTTACAATTCGTGACAATTCTTTACGCAACTCCCCCACCACGCCTGTGTCTACACACGCAACGGCCGGTCAGCAACACCCGAGCCACAAGGAGAAATCAAGATATGATCGTTCTTCGCAATGCTGGAAAAGCCACGCTGATTCTCGGCGCGCTTCTCTCCGCGGGGCTCGTGCTTGCACAGGCGCCCGCCACCAATCAGGCTCCCTCTGCGAACGCGCCGCAAGCCGCGCCGGCGCAGCAGGGCCACCGCAACTTCGACCCCAACCAGCAAGCCGCGCACATGAGCAAGCGATTGGGTTTGAGCGACGACCAGGTAGCGCAGATCAAGCCCATTCTGGCCGATCGCTTTCAGCAGATGCAGACGCTCCGCGCCGACACCTCGCTCAGCGAGCAGGATCGCCACGCCAAGTTCCGTGCCCTCATGCAGGACTCCAACACCAAAATCGAGTCGGTCCTGAACGACACGCAGAAGCAGCAGTTCGAGAAGATGCAGGCCGAGCGCCGCTCGCACCAGCACAACCGTCAGGCCCCGGCTGCGTCGCAACCGCAAGCATAAGACGGGCGCAAGCGTAAATTGTAAGACCTGTTTTCGGCGGGAGTACCCAGGTCTCCGATTGGAGACCTGGGTTCGCTGTTTCGGGCCCCTGCTTTACCTACTGGAGCTTTTCGTCCTTCTCCACCACAAGCGAGGTGTTCATCATGCGCATGTCAATCGGCAAACCGCCGATCGACGGGGCAATAGCTTTCGTAATGGTTTCGAAGCCGCTCACCATTTTGGGATCGTTCCAGGCGCCGTCGACCACCACAAAAGCCAGCGTTGTGCCGTTGGTGTGCTTCTTCACGAAAACGTTGGCGCCCTTGCCCGTGAAGAATCCAATCTCCTTTAACTTCTGGGCGACCGCCTGGCCCATGGCGAGAGTGGCGTAGCCTTCGTAATACACCGCGTCGCCGCCGGTCAGTTGGACCACGCCCACTACCCCAGTCTTTTCGACATCCTCGTGGGTGTCCATCAGTTGCACTGTCACGGGTAGCCCGCCGACCGAGTCAGCCACTTCTCGCCCGACCTCCTCGAACTGTCCCATGGTCCCGGCCTCGTTCCAGACCCCATCGCCGACCACAAACGAAAGCGTGGTGCCGTTGCCGCCGATGTTCAACAGCACGGTCACGCCACGGTCCTGGAAATATCCGTCGGACTTGAGCGCATTGCCCAGCGCCGTCGCCTGGGCCTCAGTGGCCGATCCGGAGTAGATCACCTCGTCCTTGGTTCCAATCGTCACCTTGGCAGTGGGACCCCCTCCGGTCTGCGGTCCTGTCTGGGGGCCCGTCTGCGGCCCGGTCTGTGGGCCTGTTTGTGGGCCTGACTGCGGGGCCGTCTGCGTGTCTGCCTGCGCGTTGACCGTCTCGTCCTTCTCCACCACCTGCGTGGTATTCACCAGGCGCATGTCGACGGGCAATCCGCCCACAGCCTTGGCAACGTCCCGCGTCAGGACTTCAAAATCGCTCACCATCGACGCATTGTCCCAGATGCCGTCCTTCACCACATACGAAATGATGGTGCTGCCGCCGATTGGCTTGCGCAGCAGGACCGACACACCGAGATCCTGGAAGTATCCGTCCGTCTTGAGCGCATTGCCCAGCGCCGTGGCCTGGGCCTCCGTGGACAAACCGGAGTAGATTACCTCGTCCTTGGTTCCGATGGTCACCGTGCTGCTTCTCTGAGTGTAGTAATAGTAACCGCCACCCAATGCAGCCAGAAGCACCAGAATCGCAATGTTGCGAGAGCCCGAGCTTTTAGGGGCCGGCTGCGCCATCGGTGGAAACGATCCATACCCAGGCGGAGGCGGCGGATACGCTGGTGGCATCGGCGGAGGCGGCTGATACGCCGGGGGGGTTGGCGGAGGCGCATATTGCACCGGCGGCGGAGGCGGCGGCGGAGGCACATACTGTACCGGCGCTGCTGCCGGCGGCGGGACGGCCTGCGGGGCTGGGGCCGCCGCGACCGCTGGAACGGTTGGCGCGTCACCGGCTGCTTGCAAGGTAGTGCCGCATTTCTTGCAAAAATGTTGGTCCGGGAGGGACTCGGTGCCACATGAAGGGCAAAACATAGTGATTCTCCAATCCTGAGAAGGGGTCCAGGGGGATTCTCTGCAAATTATCACTCCCCACCCGCAAAGTAAAGCCATTCCTGTTTGGATGGAGGAATTTACGAAGGCAATTCTCTGCTCAGAACCAAGAAGTTGTGCCGCCAGGCTCTTTCCGAGGCGAGACGCGAACACACTTTAGGCGTTTTCATGTGGGATTTGGCTTTGAATAGGACGAAACGCTGCGGCGGCCTTCAGCCCTCAGGCCAACTGGCTCACCTTCACCCCAGTTGGCTCACCTTTATATTGATCGCGGCAAAATCCACGGTCCCCAAACCGCGCGCCGCCGCCATCGCCAGATACGGCATCTTATCCGCGTCGAGATTCCAGTACGCCTTGGCCACATACGCGTCGATCGCCACCGGATCGGTCCCTGCCACCAGCGTCTTTTTCAGCGCCGCGTCCTCGGGATTTCCGCCCGTCGGCCCGTTGCGCAGCAGCACGCGATAGCAGTCCATGAAGGTGAGCGTGGGCAGCATGAAATTCGCCAGATCCACCAGGCTCTGGTGAATCTGCTGGTGCAGCCGGTTGCGTTCCCCGCCCAGAATCCCGTACCAGTTCTTCATGCCCAGCGTGGCCCCGGTCAGTACATGATGTTTCGCGATGGGCAGGTTGATTACCTTGTCCGCATCGAGAAACGGCGTGAACACCGGCCAGCTTTTCAGCACCACGCCGCCCAGGTCGACTTCGCGAAAGCGATCGGGATCGGGCAAAATCACCTCTGCCCCCTCGGCTCGCGCCGCAGCCTGGATCCCCGAGCGATGAAAGCACCGCTGCGGCTCACCGCAGCTCACGTCGGTCACGATCACGCGCCTGGCGCCCGCTTGCCAGCACTGCCGGACCACCTCCGCCACCAGATCGGGATTGGTATTCGCCGCCTGCTCCGGCGTGCGGTCCCAGGCAATGTTCGGCTTCAGCACCACCACGTCCTGCTTGCTGATGAACCGGCCCATTCCGCCAAGATTTGCTATCGCCTGCGCGGCCAGCGCCCGCGGCTCGCCGCCTTGAACCACCGTCATCTGCGGCCACTCGGCATCGGCAGCCACGCGATGATCGCGCCGCGCCTGCGCAGCCTGCTCCGGCACAGGCCGGCTGCTGCGCTCGCTCAGCCAAACGCCCAGGGCCGCCGCGCCCGCCGCCACGCCGCCCACGCGCAGCAGTTCCAGCATGGCTTCGCGCCGCGTCATCGGCGCACGCGTCTTCGCGCCTGCATCCAGCTTCACGATTTCGCCCCTTTCATCTGCCATGCCGTTCCCTTCTTCACACTTCCACAAGGCGTATACGCCCCGGATCATTTGTCCCCAGCCGGTGCGCCGCGTCCGCCGCTGTCGCAATGTAATCTGGCCTCCGGCCTACAGCTTCGAGAGATTGCACTCCCGCCGCAGCGCGCTGGCGCTCGATCATCTGCCACGCCGTGTGATCCAGCGCTACGCGATCCTCGCCCACCACCAGCGCGTTCGGATACCACAGCCGCTCGGGATGGAACCCTGGCCCGCCATCGTATACCGACGAAATAGCATCGCCGATGGTGAACCAGACTTTGTCGCGCACGGTCGGAATCGCGTTGAGATCGGCCACGCCGGGATTGCATTTGTTGCCATGCAGTACGAACGGCTTGTCGACCACCCCGTACATGTTTTTCATTGAGAATGTAATGCCCGCCATCTCATGATCCTTGAGAATCGGCAGATTGATCACCATCGCGCACTCGCGGCTAAGAATCTTCGATAGACGCAGCCGCGCCGCGCCGCAGGCGATCTCCTCATCTTCGAAACCCGCCACGTCGCTGCCATAGCAGCGCACGCGGCTTGCATCCGTATTCACCGTCATCCCGCAGGCTTGGAGATCACGCGCACCGCGATCCCATACCAGGATGTTTCCCGCGCGCACGCCCGCCTGCTGCAAGCGCTCCGCAATCGCCAGGGTCAGCGCCGCGTGCGTAGAAATCCCGCGCCCGCCCAGCCCGTTCACCTTCAGTCCGATGGTCTTGCCGGCGAGAATATCGGCGGGAATAATGCTCTTCCACGCTTCAATCGGTTTCTGTCGTCCGGTGTAGGCAACCATCGCCTTGTCCAGCAGATTCAGCACGCGCTGCTCGTCGGGTTGCGCTCCCGTGCCGTGCAACGACGCATCGCGCGCGATCACCACTTTCGATTTGCCCGCAGCAACGCGCTGTTCCAGCATTCCGGCGAATGCCAGTTTCTCCGCGGCCGCCGACGAACCCAGCAGCACAACTCCCGTAGCAGCCTCTTTCAAAAATTCCCTGCGACTCTTCATCTTCCCCCTAGCCTTCGTTCTCACGAGCGTTGAGGGTGCCCCCGGTCCCTCGCATTTGGGGACCGGGGAACAATCCCCGATCTTCCCTAACTGCGTTCGTTCATCCGTCGCTGTCCAAACACGTGATCCTCAAAGCCCAGCACATACCACATCCCGCGCCCGGAAAACTTCCCCGTAAGCACTCGCATCACGCACCGCTTGCAAAGTTTCACCACGTCGGCCATCGCCGTAAAAAACCCCTCGCGCGAACGGCCCGCATGCAGTACGGCCACTCCATTCGCCAGCAATACATTCGCCATCTCGCGCACATCCGGCACATAAACATGCGTTGGATCGTCCGAAAACTGCAGCGTCTCGTCCACCGAATGCGGCAGCGACAAGCTGCGCAACGAAGGAAACGCTATCCATATATATCCGCCCGGCTTGAGCTTGGTACACAGCGTCGCCACCACCGGCTTGGGCTCCCGCATGTGCTCCACCACGTGATTCAGAATCACAAAGTCGTAGCTCGCATCGGGAATCGCGTCGTAGCCCGACCCATCCGCGCCGAGCTGATAGAACTCGTCCATCGCCGCCATGTCCGCATCGCTCATCTTGTAGCGCTGGATGTCCGCGCCCGCGTAGTGGCAACTGGGAAACCAGCGCTTGGTCACCGTGGGCGAGCCGTTCCCGCAGCCGATGTCGAGAATGCGCGGCGCATGCGCAGTCAGCTTGCCGCGCACCATACGGAATTTCATCGGACAATGCGCCATCGGCCCCTCCCATCGACATCAGAGCCTTGCTTCCACGCCGTGCGCCAGCGCCAGCAGCGCCTGAGCGGTGCCGGGCGTGGCGTCATAGGCCACAATGCGCACCAGGTACGGGCCCTTGCGGAAGATCACGCTCTGCTCGTACTCGAGCCCCGCGTCACCCACTTGCGCGCTCTTGGCGCCGCTCGAATTTCCCGACTCCAGAATTTTCCGCGCGCCCGCGGAATCACCCATAGTGTAAACGTCCACCACTGCGTCCAACTGCTTCTGGTATTTGTAGTCGGATGTCGAAGTAGAAACCACGCCGGCCGCGATGTACTGCTCGGCGTCGCCGTCGATGTACTGCCAAAGATCCTTGGCCTCATAAACGCGCGTGTCGCCCGATTTCTCCCATCCCGCCACTGCTCCCGATGGCGGAAGCGGATCGACAGCTTTCTTCTTGCATCCCACGCTCACGGCCAATGCCGCAATCGCAATCACCGCTATTCCTGACTTCAATCTTTCTGGCCCAAACATGCTTTGATTGTTCTCCTTTATTTGCGGGTTAGCAGAATCTGACTGCTGGGGGAGCGGCTTTCGCCAATGCTTGTCACATACACGGCCGGATGTTCCTGAAGCGGGCAGGCGAATTCACACGCCCCGCATCCCACGCACCGGCTGGGATCCACGCGCGGCTGCTTCAGCGTCTTCGTCTTGCCGGCCGAGTCCACCACCTCGGCCTCTTCCACATAAATCGCCTTGGGCGACACCGGGCACCACTCCTCGCACACAATGCAATCGGTGGCCATGGCCCATGGCAGGCAGCGCCCGCGGTCGTAAAATGCCGTGCCTAATCGGATGGGCTGATTCTGCGCCGCGCCCACGCCCACCACCCAGCCTTTTTCCTTCGGCGTAATCTGCCAGATCGCGCCAGTCGGGCAAACCTCCGAGCACAGCACGCAGCTCGGCTCGCAGTAGCCAATCCGCGGCACCAGTGTCGGCGTCCACAGACCTTCAATCCCAGCCTCGACCAGCGTGGGTTGCAGCGCGTTGTTGGGGCACACCTTCATGCATTCGCCGCAGCGGATGCAACGCGAGAGAAACTCCGGCTCATCGAGCGCGCCGGGCGGACGCAGCAGGTGCTCGTTGCGGCTCTTGCCCAGGCCCGTGTTGGCGCGCAGCAAGGGCACCGCCGCCGCGCCCGCCACCAGACCTGTGATTGCGCGCCGCCGTCCCAGGTTGGGCGAAGCCACTTCATTGGAAGTGGATTTCGGACGGAAGAAGCGGAACGTGAGCGCATGATCAGGGCAACTGCCCACACAGTTCATGCACATCAGGCACTCCGACTTCCGCCATGGCGAGCTGCCGATGGGATCGTCGCCGCCCTGGCAATGCAGCAGGCAGCGATTGCAGTTGTTGCACGCTGCCGGATCCTTGTCGAGCCCCAGCACCGACCACCGCGAAACCGCGCCCAGCAACGCTCCCAGCGGACAAATCGAGCGGCACCAGAACCGCGTGATGCGCAAACTCATCGCGAGAATCACGAGAAATAAGACGCCCAGGAAGATTCCCTGCGTAAAATGCGCCTGCCGGAATTCCAACACCACCGAGCCCAGCACCGCGTGGATCAACCCGCCCGTGGCTTTGATCGCGGCAATGTGGCTGTGCTCCATCGGCGTCAGGGCCGCGCGCACCACGTAGTTGAACGCCGGCAACAATGACAATCCGATCGACCGCACCAGCAAACTGAACGGATCGAGCCACCCAATCACCATCGACCCGAACCCGGCGGCCACCAGACCCGCAATCAGGACGACATATTTAACAGTCTGCCACCGCTTGTAGCGATTGGATTCAATGCGCTGCTTGCCGCGCTTCGACTCCGACGGCATGTCGCCCACAAAGTGCTGCAACGTGCCCATAGGGCAGATCCAGCCGCA
>Ga0182014_10008492_pt1 | contig 10495 bp, 11 predicted proteins | sample 612S2DmetaG_FD_120489 | JGI IMG/M metagenome (GOLD analysis project Ga0182014, IMG submission 120489) | Permafrost microbial communities from Stordalen Mire, Sweden - 612S2D metaG | ecosystem: Environmental > Terrestrial > Soil > Wetlands > Permafrost | place: Sweden: Stordalen | collected...
CCACTTTCGCAGATAAAACTGCGGGCCGGCCGCAAAGGTGTAACTCATCGATTGGAACGGCACTTTAACCGCACCCGGAGGGATGCCGTACGCGATCAGCAACGGCGCGAACGCGGTCTCGCTCCCCTTACTGCTCCCCGCACCGCTCAGGACTTGGTCGCCAATAGCGCTGAAATCTCCGCCCAGCGCCAGCCAGCGTTTCAGGGTGACGCCGAAATCGGCTTCGAAGCCGCGCTCCGTGAGATTACGGGCTGGGCTGATCATGTAATCGAAGCCGGTGAACAAGGTATAGCGGGGAACATCAGTTTGCTGCGCCAACGCAGGCAGACAACAGACGAAAATCGCAAGGCTGCAAAACAGCGCACGTTTCATGGTCTTCTTACTCCGTTCGAGTTTTCTTATAACGTGATCTGGACAGAAAAAATGCTGTGATCGTGAGCGCCGAGGCCGGTTCGGGCGCGCGAAGAACTACTCGTTCCCAGAATCCGCTCGTCCGCAAGCGCCCGGAACTTCGCGAGAGGATCTTCATCGGACGAAGCCAGGCGCCGGGTATTCCGGCAGCTTCTCTTTGTTGATGTTGGCGCGCTTCACTTCCAGTTCATCGAACAGAATCGAAGGCGCCACGATGCTGTGGGGCACAATCTGCGGACGATTGTCGACGTAAACGTGATCGCCGGCCGCGGCCAGATCGCTGCGCAGGGCGCGCGTGTCCAGATCTCCGAAGCTGGCGCCCCGCACCAGATGGCTGTTGTCGAGTGCCGGACTTCCGATGCGCACGACGACGTCGGTCGAGCGCCTGCGGGCACCGGTGGAATTGATCAGCGCGCCCTGGCTGCCGACAACGCTGGAGACGCTCTGGTCGTATACCGAATAGCTCAGGAAGTAGGGGGCGGGGTCCAGCTTTCCCAGGCTGGCCTGGGCCCGTTGCAATTCTTGCTGCATGGTGGAGAGCAACACCTCGCTCTTTTCGTCTCCGGGCCCAGCCGCCCGCGCATGCGCCGCGGCAAGCAGAGCGATTCCCAAGACCCATCCCCGGATACAACGGCCAGATTGATTCTTCATCTTGCACCAAGCCTCTTACATCAGGGAGTGCCACATAAGATTAGCAGACGAGTTCACAGCAGCGGGAAAAAGGAGAAATGGCCGCCCACTGACGGCACGCCAGAAACAGCTCACGGCCACGAGCTGTGATCTTCATCACACAGGACCGTACCGCCGGTCATGGCTGCAGATGTTGCGGGTAGTAAGACTGGATGATAAGTTGAGGACGGCAGGGCATTATGATGATGTTATATCGTCTCGTTCGGCTGATCGAGACCCACTCCCAATCGCTGGCAGAAAGCCTTCTCGATCGCGTCCAGAATTCCGAGTTGACCCAAAGTTACCAGAATGTCCCCAGTGCAGACCTGCAAGAACGGGTGTACGAGATCTACCGTCATCTCGGCGAGTGGCTCATAGGCAAGGATGAATGCCACCTGGAGCAACGCTATTTGCAGATTGGGGCGCGGCGCGCCGGCCAGCGGGTGCCTCTGAGCGAGGTCATCTGGGTGATCGTTTTGACCAAGGAGAACCTCTGGGAGTTCATCCAGAAGGAAGCGGTTTTGGAACGCCCGGTGGAAGTGTTCGGCGAACTGGAGATGTTGCAGTTGCTCGAGCAGTTCTTTGATCGAGCAATCTACTATGCCGCGGTCGGTTACGAACTGGCGGTCGCGGCCGAAGCTCACGGGGAAACCAGCGTTCCATCTAAGAAGACATAGGGAGCCGCAAGAGATGTCATGGGAAATTGAATACGCAACAAAAGTGCAACCAGCGGACGAAGCCGTGCGCTGCGTCGAGTCGGGAATGCGGGTGTATATCCAGCCGGGGTGCGCCGAGCCGGAAACCCTGGTCGAAGCCCTGCTCCGGCGCGCCCCTTCTGTTCACGACGTGGAAATTGTCCACATGATGACCATGGGATGCGCTCCCTATGTGGCTCCGGAGATGGCAGCGCACTTCCGGCACAACGCCATGTTTATCGGCGGCAATGTCCGCGAAGCGGTGAACGACGGGCGGGCCGACTACACGCCCATCTACCTCAGCGAGATCGAAGCGCTGTTCGAGAGCGGCGCTATGCCGATCGATGTCGCGCTCATCGAGGTGTCTCCGCCCGATTCACACGGTTTTTGCAGCTTTGGCGTGGGTGTGGATACCACGCTCACGGCGGCCAAATGTGCCCGCTACGTTGTGGCCCAGGTCAACGGCCACATGCCCCGAACCTATGGCGACAGCTTCATCCATGTCAGTGACATCGATGTGGTGGTGGAATCGACCCGGCCGCTATGCGCCATGAAGCCTTCGCAACCCACCGACCTGCATAAGACCATCGCGCGCAATGTGGCCGGCCTGATCGAGGACGGGGCCGTGTTGCAAACCGGCATCGGCGGAATTCCCGATGCGGTGCTTCCCTTCCTCAGCGATCGCAAAGATCTCGCGGTGCACAGCGAACTGGTGTCGGATGGTGTGATGCCGCTCATTGAAGCGGGCGTGATCACGGGCGCGCGCAAGAACTTCAAACCGCGCAAGATCATTCTCGGTTTCGCCTTGGGGACGAAAAAGCTGTTCGACTTCGTCGACAACAATCCGATCTTCGAGTTCCATCCCACGGCCTATACCAACGATCCCGGACTCATCGCCCGTAACGACAACATGGTGGCCATTAACTCGGCCCTGCAGATCGACCTGACCGGCCAGGTTTGCTCCGACTCTGTCGGAACCCGCTTCTACAGCGGGATTGGCGGGCAGGTCGACTTCATTCGCGGAGCGTCACGATCGAAGGGCGGCAAACCAATCATCGCCATCTCCTCGACCGCCAAGAACGACACGATTTCACGGATTGCCCCGATGCTGAGTCCGGGTGCGGGAGTCGTCACATCACGGGGTCTCGTCCGCTACGTGGTGACGGAGTACGGCGTGGCTTACCTGCATGGAAAATGCATCCGGGAGCGGGCCAAAGCACTGATCGAGATCGCGCATCCAAAGTTCCGCGAAGAACTTTACGAATATTGCGAAAAGACAAAATGGCTAAACCGCCCGCAGGCAGCGCCGGTAAAGCCATCCGTTTAAGCCTCCACTGCCACGGTTCTTTCAGAGTCGAAGGAGCGAAACTCCCATAGCGGAGCGATGATTCCTCTTGTGGAGAGCCGGGCGTCCCCGCCCGGCCGGATGAGATGCCCGTCACTCAGCCGTGACTCAGCGGCCTCGTGGCCGCACAGCTTCCTGTCTCGCTAGCTTTTCCACCAGCGCCGTCAGCTTCGGAAAACCGGCTTCCACGGCCGCGGAGAAGGCCGCACCGTGATCGAAGCATTCGCCGCACAACGTGACCGCAAAAGCCCGTGGAGTGGCGCCATAGAGTTGCTGCGCCAGAGCCAGAACTCCCGCGGGCGAGCACTGGTGGGAATGGATGGTCTGGGGTTGCGAAGTCAGCGGTTGCGAAATCACCGGTTCGCACGTCAGCTCTCCGGGCTGGCCAGCGTGAGCGGCATCAATAAAGAAAACCGCATCGGCGCTTTTAAGGTTATCGGCCAACTCCGGAGTGAGTTGGTGGCGGACAATAACTTCAACTTCCGGAAGAGACAGCCTTTGGGACAGTTCTTCCGCCGCGCGCCAGCCCAGGCCATCGTCGGAGCGGAGCGGGTTGCCGTAGCCGACGATCAGGATCCGCGCCATACGGGATCATCCGATGCTCACGGACGAGCGACTTCATCCAGCACTTCCCCGCTGGGGCTTAGCAGTTGGATGTGCAACGCCATTTGTCCCACGGCATGCGTCGCGCAGCTCAGGCAGGGATCATAGGTTCGGATGACCGCTTCCACTCGATTCAGCGCGCCGGTTGTCAACCGGTCGCCACGCACAAAATGCTTGGCCACCTGCAGCACGCTGCGGTTCATGGCCAGATTGTTCTGGCCGGTGGCGATGATCAGATTGCACCAGCGGATCAACCCCTGATCGTCAATCTTGTAGTGATGGAACAGCGTGCCCCGCGGCGCCTCCGCCGCCCCCACGCCTTCGAGAGCATTCGGACGCGCGATGGCGCGCACGTGCTTATCGAGGATCTCAGAATCGTTGAGCAGTTGCTCCATGCGCTCAACACAGTAAAGAATTTCGACCAGCCGCGCGTGGTGATAGTGGAACGAACTGAGCACGGCGGTCCGCTGCAGTTCATGGAATTCCGCCAGTTCCTGGTCGGCGCGGGGTGTGTTGCAGCGATCGACCACGTTCATACGGGCCAACGGCCCCACCCGGTAGATGCCGTCCGGAAATCCTGTTGGTTTGTAGTAGGCGGATTTCATGTAGCTCCACGATTCCACCTTCTCGCCGATGTAATCGAAATAGCGGGTCGGATCAAGGCCCTCGGCGACAATTTTGCCGGAGGCGTTCACGATGCGGATCTTGCCGTCGTAGAACGTCAGGCCGCCCACATCCGGCTTCACGATGCCCATGAAAAGCGTCGGGAAATTGCCGAAAGTTGAGATCTCCTCGCGGAAACGCTCCATGATGCTCTTGAACCACTCGACAGTGCGTACGGCAATGGCCAGCGCTTCGGGGACCGATTTCAGGATGGCATCGCGGTCCGCCTGGCTCAGGGGTTCGCTGACCCCGCCGGGTACGACCCAGGCAGGATGAATCCGCTTTCCTCCCAAGCGCTCGATGATCTGCTGCCCAAACTGCCGCAGGCGGATTCCGTCCCGCGCCAGGGCTGGATTCTGTTCCAGAACGCCAAACAAATTGCTCTTTGCAGGATCGGCGTCCATGCCCAGCAGCAGGTCGGGCGAAGACAGGTGAAAGAGGCTCAAGGCGTGCGATTGCACTACCTGGGCCAGCCCGAAAATGCGGCGCAATTTGTCTGCGGTGGGCGGAATTCTCACCGCCAGCAGAGCGTCGCAAGCCTTCGCCGATGCGATGAGATGGCTTACCGGACAAATGCCGCAGATGCGCGCCATCAGCGATGGCATCTCGTAAAACGGACGCCCTTCGCAGAACTTCTCGAAGCCGCGAAACTGCGTAACGTGAAAACGGGCGTCTTCCACGCGGCCCTGATCGTCAAGATGCAGCGTAATCTTGGAGTGCCCCTCGATTCGGGTCACGGGATCGATGACGATGGTTCTGCGTTCTTCCACTTCGGCTCCTAAGCTCCAAATCGCGTCTTCGCGCTCAAATCCGGCGTCCGGCCTGCCAGCAACTCGCTCACTGCGTAGAAAATCACGTCGGCCGAGGGCGGACACCCCGGTACATAAACATCCACCTCTACAATCTCGTGGACCGGCCGCGCATAGGGCAGCAGGCGGGGCACCACTTGATCGGGAGTTCCCGGCTCGAAAGTCACGTTCTCGCGGTATGCCCGGTCGTAAACCGCTTTTGTCGGAAAAGGATTACGCATGGCGGGAACATTCGCAGTCACCGCACAATCGCCGAGCGAAACCAGAATCGTTGTCCGCGCGCGCACCGTCTGAATCTTGTGCAAGTCTTCCTCGCTGCTGACCGCACCCTCCACCAGCGTGATGTCCACATTCTCGGGAAAGATCTTTGCGTCCACCAGCGGGCTATAGACCAGTTCGGCCATTTCCGAAAGCGCGATCAGACGCTCGTCCATGTCGAGAAATGACATGTGACATCCGGAACAGCCATCGAGCCAGACGGTGGCGAGACGTTTCTTGCTCATTCATGTTCCTCTCGCATCAGTGTCAAGTAGGGCAGGAAGTTCCGGCGCTTTTCCATTTCAGCGACGGAGCGGCCCTTTTCCGACAACGCGCCGGTTGGACAAACGTGGACACACTTGCCACATCCGGTGCAGGTTTCCGACGATCCCCAGGCCTGGTTCAGATCCGTGATCACCTTCGCCTCGACCCCGCGTCCCATGAGGTCCCAGGTGTGCGCCCCCTCGATTTCATCGCACACTCGAACGCAGCGCGTGCACAGGATGCAGCGGTTATGGTCAATCACGAAACGGTCATGCGAGGCGTCCACTTCCTCCCCCGGGTAACGATACGGAAAGCGGACATGAGTGATACCCAGCTTCTGCGCCATGCTCTGCAATTCGCAATGGCCGTTGGAAACGCAAACCGCGCAGACGTGGTTGCGTTCGGTGAACAGGAGTTCCACGATCATCCTGCGATAGCGGTCCAGCCGTTCTGAGTTCGTGGTGACCTCCATGCCCTCTTCGACCTGAGTCACACACGACGGCAGCAGTTTGTTGGAGCCCTTGACTTCCACCAGGCACAGCCGGCACGCACCCACCGTGGAAAGCCCGTCCAGTTCACACATGCGGGGAATGAAAATCTTGTTCTCTCGGGCAACGTCCAAAATGGTCTCATCCGGACGCGCGCCGAAATCGCGGCCATCGATCTTGAGCGTCTTGGCGCCAGTGGGCGGACTCATGACCGTTCTCCACTGGGTTTGCCGCAAACTCCAGCCGGGCACTTGTGATCTTCAATGTGGGCTCTGTATTCCGCCGCAAAGGATTTCAATGTGCTCACCACCGGGTTGGGGGCGGATTGTCCCAGCCCGCACAGGCTGGTGTGCTTCAGCAGATCGCAAAATTCCTCGAGCATAGCAAGGTCCTGGGGCGTGGCCGTCATATTGGTAATGGAGCTGAGAATGCGGTGCATCTGGTAGGTGCCGACGCGGCACGGAGTGCACTTGCCGCAAGACTCGGTCATGCAGAAATCCATGAAGTACTTGGCCACGTCGACCATGCAGGAGCTTTCATCGATCACGATCATCCCGCCCGATCCCATGATCGATCCCAGGCGCGCCAGCGACTCGTAGTCCACCGGCATATCCAGAGCTTCCGTGGGCAGGCAACCGCCGGAGGGGCCGCCGGTCTGCAACGCTTTGAATTTCTTGCCATCGGGAATTCCGCCGCCGATCTCGAAAACCATTTCGCGCAACGTGATCCCCATGGGCACTTCGACCAGTCCGGTATTTTGCACCCGGCCGGCCAGGGCAAACACTTTTGTCCCTTTGCTCTTCTCCGTCCCGATTTGTGCATACCATTCGCCGCCGTTGCGGAGGATGGGCGGAACGTTGGCAAAGGTTTCGACGTTGTTGATCAGCGTAGGCTGTCCCTGGAGTCCTTGCATGGCGGGATAAGGGGGCCGCGCCCGCGGCGTGCCGCGTTTTCCTTCCACCGAGGCAATGAGCGCAGTCTCCTCACCGCACACGAATGCCCCAGCCCCCAGCCGCAAGTCGATCTTGAAACTGAAACGCGTTCCGCAAATGCTGGCGCCCAGAAGCCCGGCTCGTTCCGCTTGGCGAATCGCCGCCCGCAAGCGCTTAATCGCCAGAGGATACTCCGCGCGCACGTAGATGTAGCCGTCGGAAGCACCCACGGCGTAGGCCGCAATCAACATGCCTTCGAGCACGCGATGCGGGTCGCTCTCCAGCACGCTGCGATCCATAAACGCCCCGGGATCGCCTTCGTCGGCGTTGCAGATGACAAACTTCTGTGTGCCGAACGATTTGGCCACCGTGCTCCACTTCAAACCGGTCGGATATCCCGCGCCGCCACGCCCGCGCAGGCCGCTCTTCATCACTTCTTCGACCACTTCGCGCGGCGTCATCTCGGTCACCGCCTGAATGAGGGCATGGTATCCCTCCGCCGCGATGTAATCCTCGATACGCTCCGGATCGATGACACCAGAGTTCTCCAGCACAATCTTTTTCTGGCGTTGGAAAAAGGGAATGTCGGTCGGACAGTGCAGGCGGGAGACCGGAGGGCCTTCCAGGCTATCGAGGATTTCGGCGGCGTCCGCGGCGGCAACCCGCTTGTACAACCGTTCAGCTCCTCCTGTAGATACCAGCGGTCCTTCGGCGCACAATCCCATGCACCCGACGCCCTTCACCTGGCAATGCTCTCCCCACCCGCGCCGCGCAATATCCTTGTCCAGGGCGTCCTTGACACCCTGACCCTGGCAGGACACGCACCCTGCGGCCAGGCACACGTTCACCCGGTGTTTGAATCGCTTTTGCGACTCCCGTTCCGTTTCGGCAATTTCGCTCAGTTCGTCAGGCGTCATGGCGCGTCCATTGCGACAGGTGTTCTCGCAGGCCTTGAGGACTTACCTTGCCCGCGACTTCCTGGTCGTACACCACGGCGGGAGCAAGTCCACAAGAACCGAGACAGCGCGCGGTCAGGAACGAAACTTGCCCGTCCGCCGTGGTCTCGCCGGGCAGCACGCCCAGGTCCCGCTGTATGGCGTCCAGCAGCAGCGGAGCGCCCTTGATGTAGCAGGCCGTCCCGGTGCAGATCACGCAGGTGTGTTGCCCCGCAGGTTTGAGGGTGAAGAAGTGATAGAAGGTGGCGACGCCATAGGCGCGGCTGAGGGGCACTCGCAGCGACGTCGCGACGTACCGCAGCGACAGGTCGTCAAGGTAGCCGAACGCTTCCTGCACCGTGTGCAGAGCCTCAATCAACCCGCGCGACTGCTGCCCATGGCGGCGCATGGTGGCGTCCACCAAACGCCAGCGCTTGTCCTCATTCGGAGGCACGGGCTTGGCAAAAATAAGCACTGTTCTCTCCTCTCGTCCCAACTGCAGGCGGCTTCCTACCGCGCTGGCAAAGAGAATGCTTGGCAACATCCCTGGTTAGGAGGCGTGGGCAATGACCGATTGCTGCGCGCGAACTGCCATGCTCAACCAGTGCTTCGTCCCCTTGCGCCAGGGTCTCTTCCACGGACCTGGACTAGAACAAATTGAAGCGAGTTAGTTTGATTCCAGTCACCAGGCAACCGTGACAATTAACAAATTATTTTACAGCTTTCCCATGGGAAAGCGCCTGTGCCGGGAATCACCGTTAACGGTGCTCTTCATCACTTCGCTTCTTAGGATCGAGTAGTAGGGCCCGTGCAGGTCTGTGGCCAATTGCACCGTCCCACGCGATTGCTCCTAACCTTGGACAAGCAGCATTGAGGCGGCTATCGTGTCGGAGTGGGTTCTGGAATATCGGAACAGAAAGCCGCTCTGGTCAAGAGTTGACCATGTGTTCCAGCGCGGCTTTGTTGCGGATGATCAGGGTCGCGCCCTTTAATTGCACGAGCTGTTTCTTCTTGAACTGCGAGAACAGGCGGCTCACGGTTTCCCGCGTCGTGCCAATGATCTCGGCGATTTCCTCATGCGTAAGCGTCACCTTCACCTGCAGAGGATCTCCATTCCCCGTCGCATTCGACCATCCCAGCAGCAGCTTTGCGAATCTCTGCGAAGGCGAGTTGGTGAGTCCCAGGGTGCGGATCCCTTCATACGCCGAGTAGTAATTGCGGCTGAGCTGCTCCGCCACTCGCAGCGCCACTTCTCCATATTCACGCATGAAGTGCAGCAAGGCATCCCGGGTAATGAAATTTGCCTGGCCCGGCTCGATCATCTCGGCGGTCACTTCGTAAGGCCGATTGGAAATCGTCGCGCTCAGCCCCAGAACATCTCCCGCTTCCGAGATTTTGGTGATGACGGTTCTGCCCTCAGCCGATGACGTCGAGAGCTTCGCTTTCCCCGCGCAAAGCACAAATATCCCGCGGGGCTGCTGTCCCTCGATAAACAGCATCGCGGATTTTGGGTAGACGGCGGTGGATTTGATGTCATTCAACCTCTGCACCGCAGCCGCCGGCAGATTGCAGAATAAGTTTTCCTCCCGCATCGGGCAGGTCAGGCAGTTGTCGAGGATGTTCAGCCCGTAGGGAGCGCGCATTCGGCACAATTATCCGTGCAAATTGTATCACCGATCGCGCCGTGATCATGATCACGATAGCCCGTGACTCCAAGCATGGTCCCTAAAACCCTTCTGCGCCGAAAATCTAAGTGCACGGGAGTCCATGGAAGCGGCGCGGATGGGAGATCAAGCTCTCCTAACTGGCGTCTTGATGCCCCTGTGACTTTGCAATACGGGAACAAGGAGGGTGATTATCACCATGGAAGAGGTACATCGCTTTCGAGTGGTTGCCTGGTGGGCCTCGGGCCGGACTGGCCTGGCAAAGTCCAGCTCCGCTCCCAATGCGCTCCATTTCACTTCGCCGCCTGCTTTTGGGGGCTTGGAAGGCAGGTGGACACCGGAAGATTTACTCCTCTGTGCGGTCGCCAGTTGCTTTACGACTACCTTTCGCTCGCTCGCCGAATACTCCAGGTTCGAGTATACCGACCTAGAGGTGGAAGTGGACGGCGGGATAAGCAAGGCGGAAACTGGCTACAGCTTTGGGGAAGTGTTCATTAAGGCGAATCTGACGATTCCGCAGGAAGAGGAACGGGCACGGGCTCTCAAGCTCTTACACAAGGCCAAGAGCCTATGCCTGGTGTCTCGCGCGCTCTCGGTGGAACAACGCTTTGAACCGCACGTACAGGTGGGTGAACCGCGGGTGGAAGTCAGCCAGGCTTTGCCCGCTTCCGAAAAAGAGGAGAAGGTTAGATGAAATAGAAGGCACAATGGCTGTCATGCTTGCCAGAACTACGGCATGACTTGGCCATCTCGGAGGGG
>Ga0182014_10008496_pt1 | contig 10491 bp, 9 predicted proteins | sample 612S2DmetaG_FD_120489 | JGI IMG/M metagenome (GOLD analysis project Ga0182014, IMG submission 120489) | Permafrost microbial communities from Stordalen Mire, Sweden - 612S2D metaG | ecosystem: Environmental > Terrestrial > Soil > Wetlands > Permafrost | place: Sweden: Stordalen | collected...
AGGCCCTGGCCATCGTTGGTCCGGATCGCCGGGATGATGAGGTCGCAGAAGGCCCTCGCGCCTTCCGCGGTGTCAATGCGCCGATGCGCCCCTTGGAATCCGTAGGGGTTGGACGGCGAGATGGCCTGCTGGCTGGCGTTTAAGTAAGCAGTGCGTCACTGGACATTGACGACGTTGCGGGAGAAACTGATTAAGATTGGGGCGAAAGTCGTGCGCCGTTCCCGGAAGATCATCTTCCAGATGGAGGAAGTGGCGGTGCCGCGAGAGTTGTTCCGGGCCATTTTGGAACGGATTGGGCGGCTGAGATTGTCGTCCGCAATGTCAGGATGAAGGAAAAGTGAAAGGACTCGCATGAAAACAACAAAAAACACGGAAGAGGTGTCTTCACCTCCAGAAGAAAAATGGCATTGGAGCCAACAATGGCGTCGAAACACCTCCCGCGCCGGACAAAAACCGAGGGCGGACTGGAAAAACGACTTGCAAATTCAGGGAGCAGGCAGAAAATCACAAAAACCACCCACGCAGGTCGTGGGCATTAAACCATATGGGAAATCCCAGATGACAACTCCCCCTTCAGCCCAGCTAAAGTGACGGCATGAAGAAGCGCTCTCTCAGACTGTTCGTTGGTCTTGTGCTCGCGGCCTCCGCCAGCTTCCTGGTCGCGGGGGACGTCGATGATTACTCGGCATTCCAGGAAGCCCGGAAGCTGGAGCACGAGGGTAACGACAAGGAAGCTTTCCTGAAGTTCCTCGCCGTGCCCGGCGGGGAGTTCGCCGCGGCTTCGCTCGCCCGGGGGAATGCCCAGGAGTTCCTGGCGTTGCTTCGCCAGAACCCACGCAGGCTGGAATCGCCGCGCGCCGCCCTCGTCGAAGCGGACCTCCTGCTCGCCAGCGCTCAGACCGAGCAGGCAAAGCAGCGCTACCACCAACTCGCCGCCACAGCGCCCGCGGAGAACTGGGGCGCGGCGCAGCCGGGTTACTATCCCGTTGAACCCCCGCAGCAACTGGGTTTAGACAACGGCTTCGAAAGCTTCGCGCGCGGCCAGCTGTCGCTGCCGTTTTCCTACGGTCCTGGCAGTCACCGCGACAATTGGCTGCTCCGGCGGCTCATTGCCCTGGACCTGACCGAGGACGCGGCAAGAGAGTTTGCGCGGCTCTGGGAGGTGCATCGCGCCAACACGCAGCCTTACTTGGTGCTGGCGCCGCGTTACGACGTGAAAGCTCAGAAGGTCGGCGAAGAGAAAAAGCTGGTCCGCCCCCATGGTTTCAACAGCTATGGCCTCCAGTTCGCTCTCGACTACGCCTTCTTTCTCAAACGCGCCGGCCAGACCAACAACGCCCTGGCGCTTTTGCTGGAGCCGCTGCGCGTGATGGACATGAATCGGAATCCGAATCTCACCCCGCAGGAGCCAATGCCCGCGTCAATGCCCGCTCTGCCAGTGAGAAACGCGCCCGCGTTCAATCACTTCGGCTTCGGCCCCGGCACAGTCGGAGTCTCGCGCAAGGAGTTTATTCGGCTGACGCACGGTGAGTTCAAGAGCGCCGGCCGCGAACCGGCGCTGGTCGCCGAGCTGCAGCAGCAGATTGACGCCGGCCAAAACCGCGCCCGCCGCGTGCTGGCGCAGGTCCGCTTGCACCAGGGACAGCGCGATGCCGCGCTCGCGCTCGAACTCGACTTCATCCAGCACGCCGACTTCGATGCGCTCACCGTGGCCTGCCGCCGCGGACTGGCTTACGAGGAATTTCAGCAGACCGCGGAAGCGGTGGCCGAGTTTGAAAAGGCCCTCGCCATGAAGCCCGCTCCGGTGCAGTTGCCCGATGGGGAAGAACAGATTTCCGAGTCGCCGTACCAGCAAGCGCAGGCTTTCTTTCCAGGACAGCTCGAGCATACGGAGTCTTCGCCACTGGCCGCGCTCCAGCTCCAGGACCGGCTGGCGCGCCTCTACGCCGCTCTCGGCCGCACCGACAAGGTTCTGGAAATGGAATTGGCGCAGTGCGAGTCCAACGAGGGCCGGCTCCAAAACCTGACGACTGTCGAACAGATGGCCCAGCGGTTCTCCGCCGCCGGGCAGGAAGCGCGCTTCAATGAATGGGCGCAACGGCGTCTGGCTGAAGCAACCACGCCTCAAGTCCGCGCGAACCTGGCCTGGCAGCAGCGACTCTACGCGGCAGCCATCACGAATGCCGCCGCCGTCGTGGCGCAGGGCGGTTATTACAGCCGCGATGAATGGCGGGAGCGCTTCGCCAAGCTGGGCCGCGCTCAGGAGCGCGATTTCCTCCGCGCCGTCGTCGCTGCCAATCCGCGTGAGGCCGTGGCGCGGCTAGAACTCCTGGACCTCGAAGACCGCATCGACGGCCCCGAGGCCATCGCCGCGATGGAGACGCTGCTGGCCACCGATGCCGCCAGCGCTTTCCTGCGGGGCAAAGGCGCTTGGAACCGCACGCACTTCAAGAACTACCTCGACCTGGCATACCGCTTGATGCGGCTCTATGAAAAAAGCGGTCAACTCGACAACTTGCGTGCCCTTGGCCTGCGCCTGGCCAAAGGCGAGAAGCCCTTTGAGACGTATGACCCGAACCTCTACTGGTCGTTCGAGGAAAATGGGCTGGAGGAATTCGGCAATGCCTGCCTGGCGCTGGCCATCCAGCACGCGGACGACAAGCCGTACCAGGACCAACTCACTACCGCCCTGAAGAATTCGCGCTGGGCCGGCGCCGGCGCCCAATTGGAGCGCCGGGCCGGACCGGCGTCCCGCACGGCTGGCACCAGCACCGACGCCGGGACCCCCGGAAGGCCCGTCCTGCCTTGGGCCAACCTACCGCCCGAGGTTCGCCTCACCGCCTCCTGCGAGTCGGTTACCTGCGTGGCGCGCGATGAACGGTTCGTCTATGCCGGGCAGCCGTGGGGCGTGGCGGTGTATGACTTCAAAGGTGCGCCGGTCACGCGCATCCTGCTGGGCACCGAGGTTGCCGCCCTGGTGGCCACCCAGCAGCACGTCTGGGTGGGCACTCCTGAGGGATTGTTCCGCATCGAGGCAGGAACCTGGGCGGTCGCCCGCGAGCCGCTTGGCCATGTGACTGCGCTAGCCCTGGATGGTCAGCAGCTCTGGATTGGCACGCGCGACAGCGTCCTGTTGATGAACTTGGGCACGCTGTCCTTGCGCACGTTTTCAGCGGAGGATTTCGGCTTCGAGCACACGCCGCAGTTGGGCCGCTTTGAGCCCGATCGCGAGTACCTCTGGGCCGACGGCAGTCATGGGTTGCTCCGCTACGACCGCGTGGCGGATACGTGGAGCGCGCTGGAGAATCCAGGCAACCGCGATCCAGTGCATCTCATTGGCATCCTGGACGGCCAGGTCTGGGCGGATGTTTACCTGAACGACGAATTGCGTCACCGGCCCGCGCGTGTGGATCGCCGCACGCTGCGCGTTACGCCCCTTCAACTCGGTGAAAACATTTCGCGCAATGAGCGCCTGATTAACGGAGGATTTGCTTTCCTCGGTAAAGACAAGGGCCGGCTCGTTTTCACTGCGGATTCGGGACCTTATTTCTTTGACGAAGCCGCCAACCAGATCCGCCGCATGCCACAATCCGAATCGGGAACTCCCGGCCATATCAGCGATCCGCTGCCGGAAGGCATGCTCCTGCCCGACGGCACGCTGGTCCGCAGCGGCCTGCCCAATCAAGCGCACGGCGGATTGTATTTCGTCATGCCCGATAGCCAACTCCATCGCGTTTCCCTGGATGCCTGGCCCGACGCCCTGCGCGCCGGCGTGCTGGCCTCGTCCTGGGCGGATCGGTGGCCGAGCGACGCCGTGTGGGGGGTGTTGTTCGACGACACGCACCAGCAGGAATGGCTCTGCGTCGGTGCCGGCCTCGCCGTGCTGCGGCACGGCGAAGTGACCTTGCAGCATTTCACCAGTTCGGAGGGTGTCTGCTGTGGTCCGGTCATTGATGGCACAGCGTTGGCGGGAAAACTCTACTTCGCCTCCGGCTGGGACAATTCACGTGGCGGTCTGGTGGTGTTCGATCCCGAAACCCGGGTGTTCACGTCGTACTTCCACTCCGATGGAATGAGCACGGACAAGATCGTTGGGCTGGCGGTGAAAGATGGCCAGTTGGAACTGCACTACGGCCTGGTGCGCAACCCCAACGCCAAAGACGACTTTCAACTCTACCTTCAGTACCCCCCAAGCCGGTTTAATCCAACGACGGGCCAATTCACCTCGGGTGGCGAACCGGAAATTGTGCCCCGATCGGATGGCGATAAGCGTGAGCAGACGAACATCGGCACGCTCCCCTTCCTCGGCGGCCCGGCCTACCGCCGCTACGAACGCGAGGGCAAGACCTGGCTTTGTGGCGGCCGAGGCTTGGTGATCTTCAGCGGCAAGGACGCTCCCACGCTGGCGTTCGCCTCGCTGAACTCGCAGCGCATTCCCAACCGCACGCAAGAACTCACGAAATCCCTGCGCGAAGAAGCCGCGCACGTGCATTTCCCAAATCCCATCTCGGTGGCCCAGTTGAAGGAACTGGTCACCCACACCAACCGCTATGTGCGCGCCAATGCTCTGGCGGCGGCGATGACCCCCGTCCTGCAAGGCGGCGACGAATACGTGCCAATCCTCGCCGATTGTGTGCGCGACCCGTACTCCCATGTGCGCTCGACTGCCGTCTGGCTGCTCTCGCGCTCGAAGGGCGACGCCGTGCTTCCGCCGCTGCGCCAGGCGCTCGACGACAGCGATCCTTACATCCGCGCCGTCGCCGCCCTGGCCCTGGCCAACCACGGCGAAGTCCCGGCCCTTTCTTTCTTTGAGGACATCATCCAGCGCAACTACGGCTTCGGCAACTTTCCCTATGGCGCGGATTCTTCCATCGGCGTGGAAGCGGATGCCGTGCGGGCCTACGCCGCGTTGGCCCCGCACGCAGACAGGAAGATATTTGAGTTTCTGGTGCAGCGCCCGCCACCCAATCACGACGATATCAAGAAGCTGTATCCGGCGCTGGGCGCATCGCTGCGCCGACATCCGGACGCCGCCGATATCCTGCTCACGGTGCAAGACATCGAGCGCTGGGGTTCGTTGCGGGCGTTCGTGCAAGCCATCTTCCAGCAGGCTGGTAAGGAGATGCTCCCGACGTTGCACCGCGCCCTGGCCAGCCCGGACCGCGTCGTGCGCTCCAACGCCGCCCGCGCCTGCGGGGCCATTGGCGACCCATCGTCCATCCCGTATCTGATCCAGGCGCTCGACATGGAAAGCGGCCTGGCCCGCGCCTCCATCGTCTGGGCGCTGGGCGAGTTGAAGGCCCGCGAGTCGTTGCCACGCCTGGCCGAGCTTTACGCCGATGCGCGTAACGCCGACCACAATCGCCGCGTCGGCAGCGGCTTTCTTGCCCAACAGGCCGTGGCTTCCTATCAAGCCGAATTCACCGCGCTCCGCAACGTGGATGCCATTGCCAGCGACTGGGACGAATTAAAAGTGGCGGCGCTGCGCCGTCCACACGACCCGCGCCGCGATGAAGAGCTGCTCACCGCCGAGCAAGTCCTGGAGGCTGTGAGCAAAATCGGCCTGGAACAAGCACAGGCATTTTACCGCGCACTGGCCGGAGCGAAGGACGCCAGCGACCGCGCGCAAGCCGCCCTCGGGCTGGGCGCAGCCGCTGGGTCAGACCAGGGAAGCAGCCGGTCCATTCTCCGCAACTTGCGCGGCGATGCCGACTCGCTCGTGCGCGTCAGCGCGGCCGTGAGCCTGATTCAACTGGGCGAGGACGGCGTCGAACCCGCCTTGCTCGAGCGCCTGAAGAATGCGGACAACGCGGAGCGCCGTCAGATCCTGGACCAGTTGGCCCACCTGCCGGCTGCCCGGCTGAAATTCTTCGGGAACGAAATCGAGACGATCGCCGCCAATGACCGCGAGCCGGAGTACGTACGCAGCGGCGCCAGCGCCCTGGTCCGCAAGTTGCGGGAAAACCGCGATTAGACGGCAGTATGAGACTCCCCGTAGCCGATCCGGATTTTCTTCAAGCAAAATTTTGATGTAGTTCAAATCACGGCACACGATTGCATCCAAATCCTTGTGCCCCTTCAGGAAATCGTCTTTGAAATCGTCAATGTGCTTTTAATACGGTTGCCGACGCTTGGGATGGAAAGCCAGCATCTTACAAGCCATCGAGCAAATTCGTGATAAAGACGCATATGGCCGGCAAAATCCCGAGGCCATCAAAAAGCTCCGCTCAATCACCACAATCGATGCGAGTAAAACCTCGAACAAAAACACAAACAAAAAATGAACACAAAAACAGCAAAGAACGGCCGCATCAGCGTCAAAAACCGCCAGGCACTCAAGGCCCCGGTCTCAGCTTTTGCAAAGGCCAGCAATCTCAACACGAACCTCGTCATGAGCGCCGTCCTCTGGTGCGGCGAGCGCACCGGCGCGCGAATGAGCCTGAAGGCACTCACGGCGCTGATCACAGCCGAAACCATCGCCACCTACCGGCAGGAACTGGCCCGGCGCGCTGCCTACTTCAACGGACAGGTCCAAGGGATGGTCCGCCGGGGCCTGCCGAAGGCTTTGCGGAACCCTGCCACCATCACCCAGGTTTCAGCCAAAATCGTCCAGAGCGCCGCCGGCTTCTCGCTGCCGGCTCTGAAAGACCTCATCGCGACCGAAGTGGCCGCCATGAGCGCCGCGGCGGAGGCCTAATCCGGCCCAACATAATTGCACAGGCCAGGGCGGCCAAGCCGCCCGCTTCAACCCCATGACGTTCACGATGAACGAGCGTCATCCGCAGTCTCCCGAGTCCGAAATGAGGGCTCAAATTCCCGGGCGACAGACCATCGCAGAGTTGAAAACTTCAACTCCGTTGAAAGAAGGGAACCAAATCATGAAGAAAGTCAAAACCGCCACAGGAACCCAAGCGCAAGGACGTCGAGGCGATCTTCTCCAAGGGCCAGAGCACTTTTCAAGCTGGATTGCAGTTCACGGGGAAGAAAAAGCCCTAAGCCACGCTCAAGCAGGCAGCCCGAACAAATGAAAATCAATGCACTCAGAGACCTGCCGGCCGAACTGCAGGAATTCTACAACGTCGTCAAAACCCTCAAAGCCAAGGAAGCCAAGAAGGAGTCCTCGAAGGTCGAAGCCCTTGCGTCGCTCATCGGATTTCTCGGCGAGGACAAGAGCGTGCTGGTCGTGACCCAGACCGGGCTGGCAGTCTGCGACGTGAATCCCCAGGCCCACGCGGAGTTCGACCGCACCGACACCTGCCAGGAGATCAAAGACGTCCTGGAAGCGGAGAAGGCAGTGAAGGATGCCAACGCCAGGCTTTCCGCCGCGATCGCCGCTGGGAAAGCAACCAAGAAGATCACCCTCAAGACGGGGAAGTCTATCCGCCTGGAGATTCTCAGCCCGGACAAGGTGCAGGACATGCACGCGAAATTCGGCCCGAACATCCGCGGCATCCGCAAGAAGAAATAGCCATGAAAAAAGTCGCCGAACTCATGACCTTCGATTCCATAGTGCAGGCCGTTAAGGGGCGCAAGTTCCAGCCGAGCAAGCCGATCCGGGAAATTCGGCCCATCGACCTCCAGCGCAACCCTGAGATCATAGGCAGCCGCAAATACAACGGCAACTTCTCCACGGCCATCGCCAACCGGGGCGGGGTCGATTTTTACACGGCTTCCAACCTGCCGCTGGCGAACCTCGGCAGCAAGCGATGGGCCGGCATCCCTAACTGGCGCTGCGACCTGCAAACCCTCCCCTGCGAGACCATTCTCCTGGGCGAAATCCACATCCCAAACACCACCATCGAAGACCTGGAAGCCTTCCAGGAGTGGTACACATGGCACGTCAACGGGCTCGAAGGAACGGCGGCACAACCGCCGCAGAATGCCACCTACAGGGTGTTTGATATCCTCTGCTGGGACGGGAAGCCGCTGGCTCATCTGCCTTATCGCGACAGGTTCGCGCGGATTCCAGAACGGCTCCGGGTGGAGCAGGCACCCTACACGCGGCTGCAGCAGGCCGTTGAAGCCGTGGAGGAAGCGCGGGAATCACAAATAGAGGGGTATGTTTTCTGGGATGCCAACGCCCAGTCCTTCTGCAAGCTCTCCGGCGAGAACAAAGCCCGCGCGGGCGCCTGGAAGGTGAAGCCCATCTACAAGCAGAAGTTCTCTGTCCTGGGGTTTGTTAATCCGGACCCAGCCAAGTTGCTTGTGCAACTTGGCAATCCGGCACTAGAATTCAATTGTGGCAGCGGACTCACGCCTGAGCAGCGCAGAGAGATGGTGCGCTTGCACCAAGCAGGCATGCAAGTGAACGTCCTGGTCGCCCACTATGGGATCGATGAAACCGGGAAACCAGAAATTCCGGTCATGCACAACTTTGAAACCGCATAATGTGAGCACAGCCGATACCGGGACTCAAGAACCCAAAACCGAGACGCAGGAGCCCTATCCTCAAGTGCAACTCATCCCATGGGCCTTTGACATGGGAAAGGAAGCGGGCCTGAAGGAAGACCGAACCCGGCGAGGCTCGATGTATTTCGGTCTGGGATGCGCAACTGCGGCAGTGGACGCTCCCAATACCAAGAACTGGCTCAACGGGTTTGCCATCGGCCTCCGCGAGCGCCGGACAGCAGTTGGACACCCCACATTCCTGCGAGCATGAACGCCACCGCGGCAAAACCACCGAGGCCCTCCCAAGGCAACGATTTGAACCGTGACATGGCGGCAGCAGCCCGCGCCCTGGAAAAACTTGCCGTCACAAGTGAAAAGAACGGATGCGAGCCACTGGCTCGTGAAGCTCGCGTCATCTCCGACAGCTTCAGCACCCGCATCAAGGCCCTTGAGCTGCTTAAAAAATATGCCGTACGTAATGGTTGATATTGAATCGGACGGGCCCATCCCCGGAACGGAAGATTACTCGATGATCTGCTTCGGGGCCGTCCTCGTTGATGAAACGCTTTCAAAAACCTTCTATGGGAAGCTCCGGCCCATCTCATCAAAGTGGCTCCCGGCGGCGCTTGCCGTCAGCGGCTTCACCCGGGAGGAGACCCTCCGATTCCCAGACGCGAGACTGACCATGAACGAGTTCGAAGCATGGCTGGCCGCCCACTGCCCGAACGACCCGGCGTTCATCTCCGACAACAACGGGTTCGATTACGGCTTCATCAACTGGTACCTCCATCACTTCCTGGGCCGGAACCCCTTTGGCCACTCCTCGACCAACCTCGGATCCCTCTACAAGGGAGTGGTGAGAAACCTGCGCCGGAACTTCAAACACCTCCGCCGAACCGTCCACGACCACAACCCAGTCAACGACGCCATCGGCAATGCGGAAGCATTCCTGCAGGTGCTGAAAGAGAACGGGATGAAACTGTGAGCAGGCTCACCCAAAGCCGTCCCCCTGCAAGGAGGCCGCTGAAGGTTAAGAGCATCCGCGTCAACTACGCCAACCACCAGTACCAGACGGCCAATGTTCTTCCGGATGGGCAACTGGAGTGCGAGCTCTGCGGCGAACACGGCACGGTTTTCACGGCTGGCGAGTCCACCATTCCCGAGCTAATTTCTGCCCTGAAGGATGAAATAGCCAAGCCGGACCCAGACGGATGGATGCTGTCCGTTCAGATCACCGTCGGGAGTCGGAAGCAGGAGTATCACTTGAAGGACGGCCAATTCACGCTCAAGAAGGCCAAGAAAACAGCCGTCTTCAGCCCGGCCCGGCTTTGTGAAGCAATCCAAAATCTTGTCACATAAACATCATGATAAAAAAAGTTATTCGTCAGTTTTGCCTCACCGCCGGATGCCAGCCCAAAGGCCTCACCATCGAGTGGATCCCTACGACCGGAACCCGCGCTTGGTTCCCAGGAACTCCCCTTGGGAGGGAGAGCCAAACACCGCCCCGATGAGGCAGCCCAGCGTGAGCTTGGCCGGCACCTCGCCCAGCACTGAGCCGCCCCTGCTGATTCAACGGCGGCCACTCCCATAACGATGACACCCAGGAAGCAAAACTCTTACAATTTATGAAAACGCAGGCGCCCATCAAGAGCCTCAAGCAGCTCCAACCTGGCAATCTCATTTGGATTTCCAGCGCCCCATTTGAGGTCACCAACCCAGCCATTTTTGTCTCGCATGACCGGACCGGCATGAATCGCGACATCGGGTATGCACAATTTGACCGAGGCAGGCAAGAGCCTGAATTCGCCGTCTGGCAGCATGAGCTGGACGCTGGAAGGACGAAGATCGGGCTGCGCAACCCTTCCGAGGCACCGGTCGGCAAGCTCAAGTAAGCCGGTGAAACTCCAAGCCAAGACACTGATGCGAAACGCGGATGAAGTCCGAGAGGCCGGAATTCCCATCGTCGTTTCCATCAACGAACATACCGTCCGCTACCGTGCCTACGTCACCGATGCCCCGAGGGACTACGACGGCTTCGGGACCCTGGCCGTCATCGAGAATGAGGAGTTCCGCATCGTCTTGATCCGAGAGGAGAACCTTGAT
>Ga0182014_10008499_pt1 | contig 10490 bp, 8 predicted proteins | sample 612S2DmetaG_FD_120489 | JGI IMG/M metagenome (GOLD analysis project Ga0182014, IMG submission 120489) | Permafrost microbial communities from Stordalen Mire, Sweden - 612S2D metaG | ecosystem: Environmental > Terrestrial > Soil > Wetlands > Permafrost | place: Sweden: Stordalen | collected...
GTCGTCCACCAGCTCATTCCGCTGATGCACTGGTATCTCGCTGTCCACGCACCGGAGTTCGAGAGGGTGCCGGGGTCGGACGGGCCGACCGTTGACTGGCCGTCAGCTCGGAACGCCGTGGAGTGGCACACGATGGGTCTGCGGCCAACGCTGGAGCACATCAAAGAAGCCCTGAGCAAGTGCGGCAAGGAGCACGCGGAGAGAAGCGAGGTCACCGCGGGGCATCTGGCCGAGCAGCGGAGGACGGCCCTGGCGAGCTTCGCCGACGATCGGAACGGGGGCGACAGCCCGCCGGCCCTGAGTTTCCCAACTTTGCGGGAGACGCCGTAGCGGGCGTTTGTTTGATTCGCCTAGCCGCCAGCATCGTCGGGGACGCGGTAGGGGAGCCCACCGAGCCCGACCCCGACGAGGGCAAGGCCCCCCCGCGGTCTCTCTCGGCCGTCGGGTGGCCTGAAAGGTGGTAAGGCAAGAGCTGCAAGCCTCACCCCTGAGGAGCGTTCGGAGATCGCCAAGCGGGCAGCCGCTGCTCGGTGAAGACGGCCGCCTGCCTGATACGTGCCCCAGCACGTAACGAACGCCTGTGCTATACTAGCTCGGCCACGTACCCTCATCCCAAGCAGAGGAGGAGCCCAGCTAGAAATGGCAACGAAAACGACAACGAACAAGATCAGCGGTGCCGCCAAGGTGCTCTCGCAGTCGGGAGCGGCCAAGGGCGGGAAGGCCAGGGCGAGTGTCCTGACGCCTACCGAGCGAAGCGAGTTGGCTCGCCGCGCTGTGACTGCCCGGTGGGAACGGGCGGGTAAGGCTCCACAGATCGTCACTGCAGCCCCAGCTCCAGAGGTGCAAGCGGTGGCGAAGATGCCCTATTCCATGTACCCCGGCAAACTGACACTGGGGAACATCGTCATCAGTTGTCACGTCCTCGATGACGGTCGGCGCGTTCTGACGCAGAACGAGGTGCTGAGGGTCCTGAAGGGCCGCAACGCCCGGACCACATCGCTGAGTACGTACCTATCGCATCTGGATGGGTTCAACCCGGAGAAACTGTCCGCCCCGACCCCCTTTCGAATCCCTGGCTTGCCGATTTCGGCGCTCGGCTATGACGCCACGCTGCTCATCGATATCTGTGACGCCTATCTGGTGGCCCGCGACCGAGGTCAGCTGACCGAGGCTCAGGAGCAGATAGCACTGACCGCGGACATCATCATCCGATCATGCGCAAAGGTCGGAATCATCGCGCTTATCGACGAGGTTACCGGCTACCAGCAGGTGCGGGCCAAGCAGGCGCTTCAGCTCAAGCTGCAGGCCTTTATCGCCGATGAGTTGCAAGAGTGGGCGCGCATGTTTCCTGACGAGTTCTGGCATGAGCTTGCCCGACTGGAAAGCGTCCACTACTCAGCGCGTCATCGGCCCCTTCGTTGGGGCAAGTACGTCATGGCATTCGTTTACGACGCAATTGATCCCGACGTAGGCAAGATGCTGCGCGCCAAGAACCCGAACCCGCACTTCCTCCAGAACCACCACCAGTGGTTGAGGAAGTTCGGGCAAGAGGCCGTGCGGCTCCAGATCGGCAAGGCCGTCGGGATCATGCAGACCTGCGAGGACATGGGGGAGTTCAAGCACAAGTTCGCCAAGATCTTCGACCGAGCACCCTTCCAGCTGACCTTTGACGATCTCAGATAGACAGTGGTCGGGGTTCACCAAGCTGGCCGGCGCAAGCAGCACAGCTTTCTCTCGCAGGTTTAGGCTCACCGGCTTGATGGGTAGCCTGACTGCGAACAGCAGCTGGCAGGGAGGGATCGGGGTGGTCGCGGAAACTTCTGGGGCATTCGCCTCCACGGTGGTCCTGACGCCATGGGTCGCCTGGCCGGCCGCGGGCGGCCAGGCCAGGCTGACGGAGCCACCCACCTCCCGGGACCTCCAGATCGTTGCTTGTGGTGGATGCCCCGACGATGGACGGGGAGATCGCCAGTGAGGGTGGAAGACTGCATCGTCAGCAACGAGCTGCGGCCGACGGCCAGAGCGGACGGTCTCTGGGCCTCGATCATCACGGACCAGGAGGTGAAAGACCGGCTGTTCCGCACGGCGCTCCTCGGTCTGCGGCTTCGTCCCGAGCTTCCGTTCACGACGACCGCGCTCCACGGGCTTGCCCTGCTCTACGGACCGCCCGGCACCGGTAAGACCACCCTCGGGCGCGGGCTTGCAGACGAGCTCGGTCCCGTCGTTTCCGGGGGGAAGGTGCGGCTCATAGAGGTCAACCCGCACGGCCTCATGTCGGCCGAGCACGGACACAGCCAGCAGTTGGTGATGCAACTGCTCTGCGACCATGTCCCGGCGTTGGCCGACGACGGCAAGCCGACCGTGCTCCTGCTCGACGAGGTGGAGTCGATGTGCGTGGCCCGCAGCGCCGCGTCGCTGTCGGCCAACCCGGTCGACGTCCACCGGGCCACCGACGCGGTGCTCACGGCCCTCGACCAGAACACGGCCGAGCATCCCCATATCATCACCGTCGCTACCTCGAACTTCACCGACGACCTGGACGAGGCTTTCAAGTCCCGGGCGGACGACGCCATCCTCGTCCCGCTGCCGGGCCGCGAGGCCATCGTCACCATCCTCCAGACGACCCTGGCTGGCTTCGGGGTCAAGTACCCCAAGCTCGCCAAGCTCGGGAAAGACCCCGCACTCGCCGATGCTGCGACCTCGCTCGTTGGCCTCGATGGCCGCCAGGTCCGCAAGATGGTCACCGACGCCATGAAGCTCCGCACAGAGACCGTCCTAGACCCCAACCTGCTCACGATCGCCGACCTCGTCACGGCGTTCGCCAGGCGAGCCAAGCGCGAGGCGACTGATGCTCCGGCGTAGGGACATCGCAGCAGCCCCGGTCAGGCGCGCTGACGAGGCGTGGGCGGTTATCGTGGAGTTGGTCGCCGACACGCTGGATCGGTCCGCGAGCATCGAGCGCGCCGAAGTCCTGGACGCCTTCGGAGTCGCCGGAACCATCGGCCCCCGCTTGGTCGCAGCGCGCCACCTCGAGAAGAGCCCGGTCGTGCTGGTGGCCGACCCGGTCGACCTCAGCATCTACACCGTCTCGGGCGCCGAGGCCCTGTCCATCGAGGAGAACCTCGGCCCCGTATCCGGCGGATCCTCCGCTGCGACGTGGAGAGTCCACGTACCGGCCCCCGAGCCGCTGACTGCCAACATCACTGCAGCGCTCGCCAGTTCGGCTCACCTCACCACCGAGGCCCCACCGGCGACGGTCGTCAAGAGCGCCGCCAGCACGGAGCTTCTCGACCTCGACGCCCTAACCCGCCGGCTCAGCGAGGGTGGCTCATGACCCCCTCGACCTCCACGAGCACCTACACACGGACCCACACGGCTGCCTATCTCGCTGACGCCGTCCTCGGGTCGATCTCCGACATCCTGGCCCACCTCGGCATCCCGCTCACGAACGGTTCGTGGGACTTCTCACGAGATGCCGGCGCGATCGCCGCCTGGATCAAGGAGGAGTCGCTCCAGGCGGTCGTTCTCGAATGCCACCGACCGGACGGGACGGTCGTGCCGGTGTTCGAGTTCCCGGTCCGCTACACCGCCGACGTGATCGAGGACGCCGCCTTCACCGCCAGCACGGCGTCGCTCGCTAAGTATCGGGCGAAGATCGCATCGGTCCCGGCCGGCACCCAATTCCAGCTGTTCTGCACGTTCCGGGGTGAGCGCAGCCCCCAGCCGGGCTGGTCCCCCGGCACGAGGGCCTCGACCGCCGGGTTGCGTAGCAGCACCTTCGGAACCTTGGCATCCGGGCCACACGCCGCTGCATCCCTTCGCTATCTGCACTAACGCAACAAGCCCCGAGAGGAGTGCCCTATGGGCTACGTCGATGATGCGTTCGCGAAACTGAAGTCCACCTTGGAGATCGGCAAGACCGAGCGGGAACTCGCCGTCCGCCGGCACCATGAGATCCGTGACCATGTCCGGGAAAGCTGGACCCTCGAGGAGGACTTCCTCACCGGCAGCTACCGACGTGAGACCAAGACTAAGAAGCTGAAGGACGTCGACATTTTCGTCGTGATCGACGGCGGCGGCCCGCAAGCCTCCCTCCGCCAGGACGGCCCGAACGCCGTGCTCGGGAAGCTGGCGTCGGTCCTGCGGCTGAAGTACCCGAGCGTCCGCGTGGATCGGATGGCCTGTGTCGTCGCCTTTGGGAACGAAGAGGAGATCATGTCGTTCGACGTCGTCCCCGCCTTCGACCGCCGGGGCGGTGGATACGAGATCCCCGACACCCGGACCGGCGGGTGGATTTCCACCAATCCCCGCGTCCATCACGAGCTGAGCACGACCAAGAACACCGCCTGTGGTGGCAAGTTCGTGCCGTTCGTGAAGATGATCAAGGGTTTGAACCGACACCTCGAGGAGCCGGTCAAGCCTTCATTCCTCCTAGAGGTCATGGCCCAGGGCATCGTCTTGGAACCCTTCGGTGACTACCCCGAAGAGGTCCGGTGGTTCCTGGCGACCGCCGTGGAGCAGGTCCACGTCCCGTGGCCCGACCCCGCCAAGCTCGGCCCCGATGTCAACACGATGTCGAGCCTCGAGCGATCCGCCGCGTCAACGGCGCTCGCCGGCGCCCTCGACGTGGCTGAGAAGGCCATCGACCTAGCCGCCGACGGCCATGAGCGGTCCGCGGTGGAGCAGTGGCGCGAGCTATTCGGGTGGCGGATGCCCCGGCCGTGACCACGCTGCCCACCGCCGGCGACGGGCTCCCCGCCCCAAAGCCGCCTCGGCCGATCGCCGAGCGACAGAATGACGACGACACGACGGAGTTGCTCTGCGCCGCGACCTGGCACTACGGCGTGGCGAAGATGTGGCATCTCATCCGGGTCGTCGGCACACTCGCCTTGGCGCTAGCCGCCCCCGTCATCACCTTCTGGTTCCCGCAAGCAGCCGACTGGGTTGCCGCCCTGGCGGCATTCTGGGTGCTCGCAGCACGAACCTTGCTCGGCAAGGCCGAAGACATGGCGATGCACGCCGGGGTCACCGCGCAAGAACAGTTCGACACCGAGGTCTTCGGACTTCCCTGGCATGAGGCGTTGGCCGGGAAACGGCTAGGGCAGGAGGACATCATCGATGCCTCCAACCACATTAGGGGTGGGGCACGCGCTAAGAAGAAGAACTGGTACGCCGACACCACGAAGGCGCCGTGGCCTCTCAACGTCGTGCTCTGCCAACGGGCCAGCGCCGCATGGAGCCGCCGTGCCCACCAGAACTACGCCCGAGTCCTGGCCGGCGCCGCGGCGGCCTGGTTCATCGCCGGCATCATCATGGGTGTCGCCGCCCACGTGAGCTTGGCGGGCTACCTGATCATGTTGTTCCTCCCCTCACAACCGGCCTTTCTCGACGCTATCGAGCTCGTTCGTTCCCATTGGAGCGCAGGAAAGCAGAAGGCTGAGCTGGAGGCGTTGACCGACGCACTTTGGGAGAAGGGCGTAGCCGATCCCACCACAGTGACGATCACTGACTGCCGGGAGGTACAGGATCACAGCTACCGACTGCGCCGCCACAGCCCACAGGTGGCCCAGTGGTACTACCGACTGCGGCGGGACCGGGACGAGGACGCCATGATCCGAGCGACCGAACGCAAGATATCCCGGCTGTAGTGGTCCGTCAGTTAACAGCAGGCAGCTTCCAGGCGACGGAGTAGCGCCGATCCGAGTCGAACTGCCACTGCAGCTTCGCCCATTTAGTAGTTCTCGTGGATGTAGGCGTACGCCCGATCGAACAGGTCACCGGTGGTTGGGAGGCCATACTTCTTCAGGACGGCTCGGACCTCTTTTCGGACGACACGGTCGCCAGCCTGCGTGCTGTTCCAGCCCGTGAAGCGCACCTGCTTCACGATCGTGTCGATGTCATTGACGACGTTTTCGACAATCACCGGCACGTCGGGCGGAGCGTACTCACGGAAGATCTGAGTGAGAGCGCCGACATTCGGATCGGGAAGGAGGTCCAGCTTCCCCGCTTCCTCTGCCTTCTCGGCCGCTGTGACCTGCTGAGCCAGTTCCAGAAGCTCCCTTAGAAACGCCAACGATGCAGAGGCCTGCTCGAGCTGAGCCTTCCGGAGACGCTCGAGCCTCTCCGACAGAGCCACGTAGACCGGATGATTGCCGCTCTCCCCCAGCCGACGCCTGAGCCGAGCTTCGATGGTATCCATCGCCTCTTCCACTGTCAGCGGTTCCCCCTGCCCTGGGAGTGGCTGATTAGGGAGGGCTAGTTGGCGGATCGCCTCTATCGTTGCTTCGTCCACGATGACCTCATCGAGGCCCGTCCCCCGCACGTCGACGCCTGAGATGTGGCCGTGGACGAGTTCCAGGGTCTTAGCCCCAAGGCGCTGCCAGAGGAGTGCGGCAGACACCCCGGTCGGCTTCACCGACTCATAGATGTGGGCCATCCACTTGTAGTCGGCCCGGAACGGCTCAAGTGCGCCACTGGGCCAGAGGAACTCCCAAAGACCCTGAACGACCGTGAAGTCTGCCGCAAAGGCATCTCTCTGCTCACCCTTTGGGAGGCGTTGCTGGGCGGCCTGTAGAGCGCCGAAGGAGAAGTCCGAGCGATCCAGCCCAGCAAACCGATTGAGGGCCGTCAACAGGGCGGCCTCCAATTCGGATGCCAACCCTTGGACGTCGACGGGCCGCTTCCCGCCTCGCTCGGGGTCAGCGGCTCGGAGCGCTTTGGCAATCTGGTCGCCAAGCCCAACGTAGTCCACGATCAGACCGTGGAGCTTCTCCTGCTGCGTGATTGGATGGGTCCAACGGCGGTTGGTCCTGGTGATCGCCTGAAAGAGTGTGTGGAGCCTAAGCGGCTTATCGAGATAGAGAACACCCTCGATGGGGGCGTCGAAGCCGGTTAGCAGCTTCGACGTGACTACCAGGAACGACAGTGGATCAGCGTGGTTGGTGAACCTGGCTTTCACCTGGGCCTCCTGGTCCTTGGTGAGTTCGAACCGCCCCCGCCACTCACGTGGCTCGGATTTCGTGGTTCCCACCGTCATGACTACCGCCGCCTCCACGGTGCTACCTCGCGCCTTCAAGAGCCGGCAGATCTCGTCGTAGTACAGAACACACAGCTCGCGGTCAAAGGCAACCACCTGGGCCTTCAAGCCCAGCGGAGCGACCTTGGCAAAGTAGTGGTCGACAATGTCCTCACAGACGGCGCGAACCCGCTCCGGGTTGAGCATGATGGTCTTGGTCCGGCCAGCCCGTTCCGAGAGCAGTTCCCTCTCCTCCTCCGTGAGCCGCTCCTCCTCTGCCATGGCGGCGTACGCCTCGTCCAGAGCCGCCTGATCGACGTGATAGTTGACCAGCCGCCCCTCCACGTGCATCGGCACCGAGGATCCGTCGGCAATGGACCGCTCCATCAGATACTGACTGAGGACGTACCCAGGATCGCCCGGATCGCCGAAGAGCTTGAAGGTATTCCGGTCCGCACCGGCAATGGGGCTCCCGGTCAGGCCGAAGAACTGGGCATGGGGGAGCGCGTTCCTCATATCCTCTCCGAGCTGCCCCTCCTGGGTGCGGTGTGCCTCATCCACCAGCACGATGATGTTCCGACGATCGTTGAGGAAGCCTGCGTTCTCAAAGCGGAATATCGTGGTGACGATGATTCCCCGGTGGTCCTCGGCCAGCATCTTGCGGAGCTGATCTCTCGTGCCCGCAACCCGTAGAGTTGGGAGCCCAGCGGTGCGGAATTGGCGCACGGTCTGCTCCACAAGGTCGATCCGGTCGAGCACGATAAGTACTGTCGGGCCGCCCACCCTCTCGTCGTTCAACAGCATGAGACCTGCGAACGCACAGATCAGGGTCTTTCCCGTTCCCTGATAGTGCCAGAGGAGGCCGCGGTCCCGGAGCGGGTCGAGCACGCGCCTGTGAATCGCCTCCACCGCCTCCACCTGTGGATACCGGGGAATGAGCTTCACATGGGTGGGCTTCCCATCGACAAACGGCCGATCGAATAGGGTGAAGTCCCGAACAATCGACAGCAGTCTCTCGGGGGAGAGGAGTAGCTCGACACACCGCATCACTCGGACGCCGCCGTCGAGATCGTATGGGTCAGAGGTTGAGCCCCACATCAGCCACTCTTGGGGGAGCTGCCGCACGGCTCCATAGTGGAACTCCCGGCCCTCTGTGGCGAAGCTCAGGATGTTGGGTACGAAGAAGTTGGCGCACTCGACCTCGTACCACTTGTGAATGTCAGTAGCGCCTGTAAGCCAAGACTTGCTGGCATCAACCGGGGACTTCGTCTCCCCAACGACCACGGGGAACCCATTGATCCACAGCACGACGTCGAAGCGCCGCGCATTCGGACTAAGGCCGAAGGTCACCTCGGCGTTGTCGCCAGTGAACCCAAAACCCCGACCGGATACTACCAGGCGGTTACTGCGGGGATTGTCAAAGTCGATGAGCCGGACTGGTACATAGGCATCCGTGCCTATAAACTTGAAGGTCATAGCTCCACGCATCCAGGCGACCATTCGCTCATTCGCCGCCACCAGCCCATCGGTGAGCGCAGAGAGAACTGCCGCGCGGAGCACGGGGAGGATCTCGTCGACCCTATCCGGCCTCTCGGCGATGTGCGGGTTCAGTCGCAGTAGCGCTTGCACGAGATCGCTCTCGATCAAGACGCCATCCGCAGTACGGTCTAGCTTGAAAGCAGGGACATGGACCCACGCGAGGTCCTTCTGGGCCAATCGCTCGACTATGGCTGGTTGGATGGTGGAGGCTTCGCTAAAGCCACTCATGCGGCGCCGACCAACGTGTCGTATTCAGGCGGTATGCCATGCGTCCCAAACAGCAGATCGTTTGAGATGGCCAAACGCGTCGCCCTCAGAGATGCGATTCTTTGGGAATAGCCAATCCCGACCTCCGCGATCGAATCGCAAAGATGGGCGAAGGCCTCCTGCTCGACGATGGCTGGGACGGTGACCCTCCGTCCGAGATACCTTGGTACATCTAGGTTACGAATTCCAGTAGTCCTTCGCTGGTAAGGGATCGACTTGCCCAGCAAGTAGTCGCCCTGCAGTCGCCAGAATAGGTACCGTGGATCCGCCCGGCGCCGGTCCGGACGAAGCAGGCGCATGAAATCCGTGGGAATGCAGGTCGGTAGTCCGTCTCCTGCGTAAACCACGCGACCAACGGGCTGACCGGGTCCGCCACCGGACCGCTCTAGGATGATATCCGCTGGCTGGATTGAGCGCGACGCCAGCTGAGCCTTGGTCACTGACCTCCCTGGGCTGCCGTGCACAGTGAGCGCAAACGACGGACCTGAGAAGACTCTCGGGCCAAGAGCCAATACGTCCACGTCTGCCTCGCCCGGGGGCCGGCCCCATACCCCCCCAACAATGACACTGCAGAGTTCAGTCACCGTGAACGGGGTGGGGTCCACCAGGTGGCGCGGGTGGCTCCACAGAACAGACATCAGGAGGTTCGTGACCGCAGTGCATTGCTGCTTAGCGTGGTCAATCGCTTGGTCGAACAGCGCAACGAGGTGGGCGATCCGCCGTTGTGTAGCTAGCGGCGGCAGATCAACCGGAAGGGCAAGGAATCGGTCTGCGGTGGCGCGTCGCCGTCGCGGGATGGAGCCCACGGAAATCGCGTCATAGAGGCTTCGCATCGAGTCACTCTCGAGGAGCAGCCCGATGAAGAGGGGATCGGCTGTTTCACGGACGGAGAATACTTCGTAGACAGGGGACGTAATCCCATGCTCCCCGAACCGGCTTTGCGCTATTGCGCCGGCCCACAGAAGGTAGGGATTGTAGACGATGCCGAGGGGGTACACGACCTTGTATTGCGAAGTATCTATCGTGGCGAGCCTTCTGGAGAAGCGATCCGCCTGGTTAAGCAGCCCGTTTCCTTCGGTGCAGGTCAGGATCATGGGTTCACGTTCGGAGCCGAGCCGCGAATCACTCCTCTCTAGTACGTCTGCGAGTTTGACCCGACGCCGCTGTTCAGTCATAGCCTGCGGCCCGAAGCGCCGTCATGAGCTGGTCTTCCAGTTCTCGCGCAACTGCTTGGGTTGACCTCAGATTCGCTAGGGCTGAGCGGACGTCCTCGGGCTCCGCCGTCGCGGTGGTTACGTAGGTTGGGATGGTCAGGTCCCAGTCGTGTTCTGCTATCTGGTCGATCGTGACAAGGCTAAAGTCAACCGAGCCGTCGTCAGGCCGAATACTCTGGCGGTAGGTAGTCAGAAGCGCTTCGACGTCTGGGCCAGTCAGCTGGTTTTGATTCCGGCCTTTGGCAAAGCGTCTGGAGCCGTCGATGAAATGCACTAAGCCGCGCCGGTCTGCGAGCTTCACGGCCTGGAAGATGAGAAGACAGGCTGGGATGGGGGTCGAGTAGAAGAGGTTAGGAGGAAGGCTTATCACGGCGTCGAGAAGGTCGGACTCGATGAGCTTTTGCCGGATCTCCTTCTCAACCGCACCTCTGAAGAGCACGCCATGGGGCATTACA
>Ga0182014_10008502_pt1 | contig 10484 bp, 8 predicted proteins | sample 612S2DmetaG_FD_120489 | JGI IMG/M metagenome (GOLD analysis project Ga0182014, IMG submission 120489) | Permafrost microbial communities from Stordalen Mire, Sweden - 612S2D metaG | ecosystem: Environmental > Terrestrial > Soil > Wetlands > Permafrost | place: Sweden: Stordalen | collected...
GCCCGGTCCCGCGCACCCCCGGCGGCCGGCCTCGCCCTACATGCTCCCGGATTGAGCTAAGGCCCCGGGAGCCCCATCGCCCCGCATTGCTGCGGTCAGGCGAAGGTCACTCCGGCCGGGGCCCTATCCCGGGGTGGTCGTTGTGCATGAAGTCTCAGCGATCCACGGTGGCCGGGCGGGGATGGGCGCGGAGTGCTTCCCGGCGGACAATCTGGCGCAGGCGGGTGACCGTCACGATGCCGGCGATCGTGCCGCCGGTGAGGACGATGGCGGCCAGGTCTCCGCTCAGCGGAGGCCGGCTGAGCAGGGGGGCGGCCGGATCCTCGGGGCTGGACACGTAGGCGGGCGGGACGGCGGCGATGACCTGCTGCAGCGTGGTGATGCTGCGGCTGGCCGGCGGCACCCGGGCCAGTCGCCTGACGCCGGTGACCCCGGCCAGTGATCCGCCGGGGCCGATGACGGGAAACTCGGTCTGGGCCGAGCCCACGGCGACCCGGTCGATGAAATCGGAGACGGTCAGCCAGGTCGCGCCGATGTCGGGGTCCGGTGTCATGACGTCGCCGGCTCGCAGCCCGGCAAGCGCAGTGGTGGCGCTGCCTGCTGTGGCCTCCGCGGTAGCTGCGCTCATAACGAACATGCCGATCACGGCCAGCCACAGGCCGCCGGCGTCCCCCCAGAGCAGGAGTTCAGCGGCGCCGGCGGCCATGAGCACCGCGCCGAGCACGCGGCCCGCCGTGGCCGCGGTCTGGGTGGCCCGTGCGCGGTCGCCGTGGCGCATCCACAGCGCGGCGCGGAGGATCCGGCCGCCGTCCAGCGGCGCGCCGGGAAGCAGGTTGAAGACGGCGAGGAAGACGTTCATGACGGCGAGCCAGCCGAGCGCGGCGACGGCGATGACCGGCCCGCCCCCGGCGCGCACGGCCGCTGCGATCGCGCCGAAGGCCAGTCCGGCCGCCAGGCTGGTGGCCGGCCCGGCCGCCGCGATCAGGAGGTCGGCCCGGGCGTGCGGCGGTTCGCCGCCGAGCTCGGACACCCCGCCGAGAGCCCACAAGGTGATGGAGGTGACGGGCACGCCGCAGCGCCGGGCCACCAGGGAGTGCGCGAGTTCGTGGGCGAGGAGCGCGGCGATGAAGGTCACCGCGCCGGGCACGGCCACCGCCCAATACGCGGCCGCGGGCTCGTGAGGTGCCAGGCCAGGCAGGACCTGGGCGCCCAGGAGCCAGCCGATCAGGACGACCATGACCAGGGCGCTCCAGTGCGCGCCGATGCGGATGCCCGCCACCCGGCCCAGCGGCATGGTCTGCTTCATCGATCCCGCCGCCCTTCACCGGCACGCGGGCCGCCCGGCTGACACCCGGACGGGAACCTGCCTGTCTTTAGTCTCATTCCGCCTTACCGGAGCCGGCAGAGCCGTAGGTCATATGGAGGTGGGCCGCTGGCCCGGCACTGGTGGCGCACCGGCGGATGTGGGTAGGGGGAGTGGTCATGTGACGGTCGCGCGGGGCCGGTGAGTGCCGCGCAGGAGTGCCGCCTCGGCCGCGTCTCCCCGGCCGACCGGCAGGCCGCGGGCGGCGGGATGCCGGCCCAGCCAGCCGGTGATGCCGGCCAGCCGCGCGGCGAGCAGTCGCACGTCGAACACGTTAGCGCGACTGAGTTCCTCCTCCGGTGTGAGCAGATCGGCAAGGAGCGTGCCCAGGCCAGCCTGGTTGAGAGCGGCAGCGACGAACCGGTTACGCGGGCTGCTGCCGCTGCCATGGGCGAAGATGATCATTCCAGCGGCCCGGTCCGGGATCGTGAGGTGCCCGGCCAGCTGGACATCACCGTTCCCTACGGTGATGTCCCGCTCGAACCCCGGCGGATCAGGCACTGCGAGCACGGACGCGTCAGCTGCTGCCCCCATGGGGCCGTCGCTGTCGGCAGCACGGGTCGTGGCCCGCTTCAGGAGCGCCACAACCTCCTCATCGCTGGTCTGGGGGAACTGCGCATACCACTGGCTGATCGCGGCGAACATTTTCGGGGTGTGCAAGCACACCACCTTGTCGGCCTCACGGCGCAAGGACGCGACGACCTCGGGCGGCCCGACGGGCGCCGCCAGCACAAGCCGTCTCACGCCCTGCGCCCGGGCCACCTGACATGCCGCCCGGGCCGTGGACCCGGTCGCGATCCCGTCGTCCACCACGACCGCGGTACGGCCACTCAGCGGCACCCGCGACCGCCCTGCCCGGAACCGCCGCACCCGGCGGTCCAGCTCGGCGCGCTCCCTGGTCTCTATCGCGCTGATCTCCGATGCACCAAGCCCGGCGGCCGCGACGTCGCGGCCATCAATAATCCGTGCGCCGTCTTCGCCGATGGCGCCGAAGCCCAATTCGGGCTGGAACGGCACGGCCAGCTTGCGCACCACGATGACATCCAGCGGAGCACCAAGCCCGGCCGCCACCTCGAACGCGACCGGGACGCCGCCACGCGGTAGGCCAAGCACAACCACATCCTCACCGCGAAGGTCATCCAACTCGGCCGCGAGCCGCTGCCCCGCATCCATCCGGTCAGTGAACAACACGGTCGTTCTCCATGATCGGGCCCTTTCTGCGGAAAGCGTCCTCAGTGCAAGCGGGTTCCCCGGCGCGATCAAGGGGCCAAGGTCCTCTGCGGATCCGGCGCACCGGCTGGCAACAGGCCCTCCGGCCCCTGCCCGGCCACGTCTGGACGTGGTCGGGTGGGGCAGTGAGCAGGAATTCGTGATCCGGTGGCAGGCGATCTGCAGGGCGTGCGTGCGGGCAACCCTATGCGGGATGGGCCCGCGTACCGCGCCCTGGCGAGGACCGCGAGGCCGCCATTCCCGGAACATCGCATGGCCTTCAATGGTGGGCCGTTCGCCGGCCGCACCGGAGAACTAGGTCCCTACCGGGCTCTGTCCATCCGGCGTGATCCTGAGATCAGGAAGGGCGGTTTTCCGCCTCTATATAACCCGGTCGGCGATGGAGCTGTCGGGGTGTGGCTGCTGGCCTTCGCCGAGTACGCGTCGCGCTGCCTGACCAGGCCGGTGGTCACGGTGCGCACGGTCGCGGCGATCCTGGCCAGCCCGCGGTACCCGGTATCGGCGAGCGGCGATTCGTGGCCGGGTGGCGGGAGCAGTGAGACGGGCCCGATGGCAGGTGACATTCCCGTCGGCCCGCCATCTGCAGGGCGATCCGGCAGATTCCTCGAGCACAGCCGGATCTACCGCTTCGAGAACGGCGGCGCGCCCGAGTTCTTCATCGGCTCGGCCAACTTGATGACACGCAACCTCTCCCGGCGGGTGGAGGCTATCGCCCCCGTCTGCGACCCGGTCATCAAGGCCGAGTTGGAGGACATCCTGCGCACCTACGAGCAGGACAACTGCTCGGCATGGGACATGCAGCCCGACGGCGAGTACGTCCGCCGCCACCCGGCCCCGGGTGAGGCCCGGCGGGGTGCCCAGCAGGTGTTCATCGAGCGCTCCGCGGCGCGGTGAACTGGTCATGGTTTCTTCTCACGAGGTCAGCCCGCGGGCGCTGGACCGCACGGCAGAGGCGATCGTGTTCACCTGGGAGGGCGCGGCGGGCGAGGGTGCTGGTTCACCGGGCCGGCGCCTGCCAGTGCCGCCGTTGCGGCGGCGGGTCGAGTCGCTCTGCTCGGCCGGCGTGGATGTCGCGGTGATCAGCCGGGCGGACGTGGCTGACGTGGCCGCGCGGCTGCGGGCGCGGCCGCGCGGCCCGGGGCACGTGCTGCTCAGCGACGGCCGCGGCCCGGTGGTCGAACTCGGTCCAGGCGACCACCGGAGGGTGCACCGCCGGCCTGCTGCCCGCGCCGCAGGTCCCGCGACCCGATACGGCACATCCTCGCCGTCCTCGCCGTCCTGGCCGCCCGGGGGGTCGGGCCAGGCCTGGTGCTGGTCGTGACGGACCAATCCGCCCCGGGCGGCGGGTATGACCGGCTCCTGCTGGTACCCGAGGGGGCCAGGGCCACGTCCGTGTCCGTCGGTGCCGCGCCGGCCGGCGTGCCACCGGGTGTCATCCACCTGGGCGGCGGTCGGCCCGCGCTGCTGCGGCTGATGGATGCTCAGTTGCGCCGGCGTGACCGCGGGCGGGTGCCCGCGGTGGATGAGGATCCAGCCTGGATCCTCACCGACGCGGGCCATGATCCCGGACGCCGCCGGGTGGACGAGACGCTGTTCACCCTGGGATCCGGCGGGGTGGCCACCCGCGGGTCAGCAGAAGAGGCGGTGCGCGGCGGGACACCGATGGTGCTGGCCGCGGGGGTGTATGACGGGACGGGTTCCGCGCAGCACCTGCTGCCAGGTCCGCTGTGGACCGGCCTGACGACCGCGCCGCCGGCTGCGGCGGGCACCAGGATTCTCGACCTGCGGACAGGCGTGCTGGCGCGCACGACGGAGGGTGAGGCCGGCGGCCGGCTCCGGACGCTCAGGTTCGCCAGCGCCATGGCCCCGGGCGTCGTCGCGATGGGCGCTGAGGCGCCGGCTGGCCAGCTGCGCAGTCCGGGTTCGCCGCTGCAGGCGCCGGACGGGCAGGCCGGCGAAGCCCGATGGGAGGACGGCAGGTTCTGGGCCAGGACGGACTCAGGCTGCGGCGGCGGCCTTGGCGCGCTGGCCGTGCAGCGGACCAGCCGTGACGCCGGGCTGCGGACCGTCCAGCGGATCGCGGCCTACGTTGCCTGCCCATCCCGGCGCCCGGAGCACGGCATGGCCGCAGGTGCTCTGAGCATGGCGGAGGAACGGGGCTTCGACCGGCTCCTCGCCGAGCACCGCGCCGCCTGGGCGGCACGGTGGGATGAGGTCGACGCGCAGATACCCGACGACCCGGATGTCCAGCTCGCCATCAGGTTCGCGCTGTTCCAGCTCTGGTCCAACACCGCTGCTACCGGCGAGCTGGCGGTCGGTGCCCGCGGGCTGGCCGGCTCAGGTTACGCCGGGCACGTGTTCTGGGACGCCGATGTGTTCGTGTTGCCCGCCCTGGTCAGCATCGAGCCGGCCGCGGCAGCGGCGATGGTCCGTTACCGGCTGCGGCGTCTGGCGGCGGCACGGGCGCGGGCGTGTGCGGATGGCAGGCGGGGCGCCCGCTTCCCGTGGGAGTCGGCGGCCAGCGGCGAGGAGGTGACGCCGTCCAGCATGATGTTCGGGGGCCGCCTGGTACCGGTGACGACCGGGCTTTATGAGGAGCACGTGACCGCCGACGTGGCCTGGGCGGCGGTCCGCTGCGCCGAGTGGACGGGCGGCCGGGCGCTGCCCGGGCTGCCGCTGCTTGTGCAGACGGCTAGGTACTGGGCGTCGAGGTGCCGCCTGGACGGCGCGGGGGCCGCGCACATCGACGGGGTCACCGGGCCTGACGAGTACCACGAGCGGGTGGACGACAACGCCTACACCAACGTGATGGCCCGCTGGAACCTCCGCGCGGCGGCGGACGCCGCGGACCGCATGCCGGTCACCGCGCAGGAGAGCGGGCGGTGGCGGGAGCTGGCCGGCCGGATCGTGGACGGTTACGACTCCGCGACCGGGCGCTATGAGCAGTTCGCCGGCTACTATTGCCTCGAACCCCTGCTGATGGCCGACGTCGCCGCCCCGCCGGTGGCCGCCGACCTCCTTCTTGGACCGGAGCGGATCGCCGCCTCCCAGGTCATCAAGCAGCCAGACGTGCTGATGCTGCATCACATGGTGCCCGGCGAGGTCGCACCGCGCTCCCTGATCCCCAATCTCGACTTCTACGGCCCGCGGACATCGCACGGATCCTCCCTCTCGCCCGCTATCACCGCGTCGCTGCTGGCCCGGGCGGGGCGCCCGGATGAGGCGCTGGCGATGCTGCGCACCGCGCTGGCGATTGACCTGTCCGATCTGACCGGCACCACGGCCGCCGGCTTGCACATCGCCAACCTCGGCGGCGTCTGGCAGGCGATGCTGAGCGGATTCGCCGGCGTCGGCGTCCAGGCAGGCGCGCTCAGCGTGGATCCGCGGCTCCCCGCGGCTTGGGGCAGCCTGCATCTGAGATTCCGCTGCCTGGGACGGCGGGTGAGGCTGCACATCACCCGCGAGCGGGTCGAGATCACCACGGACGCGCCCCTGCTCGCGGGACTCGCGGGCCAGGAGCCCCGCCGGGTGACCGGTCACTGCAGCCTCGGCCCACCGGGGAAAGGAAGCTGACATGACGGAAGTTGTCGCGCTGACCACGGGCGCCGACGCCGACGGTCAGGTCATGCAGACGGCCGCAGTGGCCGGCGAGATCATCTGCGCTGACGTGCGCCGGGTCAGCGTCGCCCAGGGGACGCCGGCCGGGCAGGCAGCGGCCCGGTTGCTCCGGGCGCTGCGCGAGCCCGGCGCTGTGCTGGGAGTCCTGGCTAGCGAGCAGCCTTCCCGGACCTTCTGGCAGCGCATCGTCAGTTCCTGTGCGAAGCCGGTGATCCTGGTGCCCCCAGCGGCCCGCGGCCAGCGGCCGGGTATCCGCCGGGTGCTCCTGCCGCTGGACGGGACGCCAGAGTCCGCGGCAGCGGTCGCTGAGGCGGCCGGCCAGTTCGCGACGGCCGGAGTGGATCTGGTCGCGCTGCATGTGTTCAACGAGACGACCGTGCCCATGTTCTGGGATCAGCCCGCGCACGCCCACCGAGCCTGGGCGGAGGAATTCCTGGCGCGCAACTGCGTGCGGCCCGGGGCGCGGCTTGAGCTCCGCACCGGTGTCACCGGCGAGCACATCGTGGATGTCGCTGCCCGGGAGCGGGCCGACATGATCGTGCTCGGCTGGTCCAGGCAACTCGACCCGGGGCGGGCCCGCACGGTCAGGCACACCGTGCTATCCGCCGCCGTGCCGATCCTGCTCGTACCGCTGGCTGTCCCGGAAAAGGACATTGGTCCCTTTGATGCCGTGAACACATGAAGATGTACACCGCTTACCTCGCTGTCAGGTCAGCACTGGAAGCGCCCCGCCAGTGCGAGGGCCGCGGTGCCCGCCAGATGGCCCCGGAGACCGACGGCAAGAGCACCAGGTTCGCATGCCAGTCGTGCGGGCTGCGCTGGGAGGCGAGCTTCGGCTGGATCCGCTCGGTGAGGGCTCCCGGCGGGGAGGAGCACCGATGCGCATCGGCCTGATCGCCCCGCCCTGGCTGCCCGTCCCGCCGCCCGCCTACGGCGGTACCGAGACGGTCATCGACGGCCTCGCCCGCGGACTGCAGGAGCTGGGCCACGACGTGCACCTTTTCACCGTCGGCGAGTCCACCTGCCCCGTGTCGCGCGACTACCTGTACCCCGCCGCCTGCGAGCCGATGGGGGAGAGCGTCGCCGAGGCCGCGCACGTCCTGGCCGCCTACGAAGCGTTCGCCGGCCTGGACATCATCCACGACCACACCACCCTGGGCGCCCTGTTCGCCGGCGCGCGGCGGGGGCGCCACCCGCCGCTGGTGACCACCAGCCACGCGCCGTTCACGCCGCAGACACGCCGGATCTTCGCCGAAATCGCCGGGCATGCCGCCATCGTGGCGATCTCTCACGCGCAAGCCAGGACCGCGAATGAGGTTCCCGTCACCGCGGTCATCCACCACGGCATCGATCTCCAGATACACAAGCCCGGTCCGGGGGACGGCGGCTACCTGCTGTTCGTGGGCCGGATGGCCGCGGAGAAAGGGGTTCACCATGCGGTCCGGGTGGCCAGGGCCGCCGGGCAGCGGCTGGTGATCGCGGCGAAGATGCGCACCCCCGGCAAACGGCAGTACTTCGAGCATCAGGTCCGGCCGCTGCTGCAGCCCGGCGACGACCTGCCGTCCGAGCAGCCGCTGCAACCCCGGCTGGACCTGATGCGCCGGGCAACGGCGCTGCTCGACCCGATCACCTGGTGCGAACCGTTCGGCCTGGTCATGGTGGAAGCGCTGGCCGCGGGCACACCCGTGCTAGCCTTCCCCAACGGCGCGGCGCCCGAGATCGTCGAACACGGCAAGACCGGCTTCCTGTGCCGCGACGAGAAGGAGATGATCTGTGCGGTTGGCCACCTATCACAGATCCGCCGCACGGACTGCCGCACCGCCGCCGAGCAGCGGTTCTCCATCCGGCGGATGGCCCTGGACCATGAGCGCCTCTACCGGCAGATCCTGCTCGGCCGGGCCGGCCGAGCGCGCCAGCCCCGAGCTTGCACCCTGCGCGGCGGCGGCCGCCTGGACCAGATCAGCGCCTGACAGGACGCGGCCGTGACGCAGCCATGGGCCGCGGGCGGGCCGGTGCCTGGCCCAGAGCCGGCGAGCCAGCCCGTGACGCTGGTGGAAGGCTCCACCTTCTGCATCAGCGATCAGGCCGGCGATATCAGGCCCGACTTCCAGCATGGCCTGTTCGTCCGCGATACCCGGGTACTGTGCCGATGGCAGCTCGCGCTGGACGGCAGCCCGCCGCATCCGCTCACCGTGCAGCACAGCGACCCCTACACGGCCACGTTCATCAGCCGGTCTCTGCCCGCCGCGGGCAACGCCGACAGCACGCTCCTGGTCGAACGGTCCCGCTACGTCGGCGACGGCCTGCGCGAAGACATCACCGTCCGCAACGCCAGCTCACGGCCTGCCAGCTGTGTGGTCAGCCTCGAGGCCGGCACCGACTTCGCTGACCTGTTCGAGGTCAAGGACGGGCGAACTCGGCCGGTGCAGGCGGACGCCCACCCGGCCGCCGGCACGCTGCGGCTGGCCGCCCACCGGGGGGACAGCCACCGTGAGGTGCTCATCGCGGCCGACGGGCAGCCCGAGATCACCGCCGGGCGGCTGCGGTGGCCGGTGACGCTTCCCGGCCGCAGCCAGTGGACGGCAAGCATCGAAGTGGTGACCGTCCAGGACGGTGTGGCGCTGCCCTTGCGTCACCCGCGCGGGCAGCCGGTCGAGTACGCCGTGCCCGCACGCAGGCTGCGTGCCTGGCGGCGGCGCGCACCGCAGGTCAGCACGCCCGATCAGGACCTGGCGCTGACCCTGCAGCGCAGCATCACCGACCTCGGCGCCCTGCGCATCTTCGACCCCGGCCACCCTCGGCGGCCGGTGGTCGCGGCCGGCGTGCCCTGGTTCCTGGCCGTGTTCGGGCGGGACTCGCTGCTGACCGCGTGGATGCTGCTGCCCTGGGACGCCAGCCTGGCGGTCGGCACGCTGCAAACGCTCGCCGAACGCCAGGGCAGCGGGTTCGACCCCGCCTCCGAAGAAGAGCCCGGCCGCATCCTGCACGAGGTCAGGTTCGGCCCGGCGGCCTCGCTCGCCCTCGGCGGGCGCAGCAATTACTACGGCACCGCCGACGCCACCCCCCTGTTCGTGATGCTGCTCGGCGAACTGCACCGCTGGGGCGGTCATGACGCCGAGATCCGGGATCTGCTGCCGCACGCCGACCGGGCGCTGGAGTGGGTCGAGCACTACGGCGACGCCGACGGCGACGGCTTCGTCGAATACGCCTGCAAGACCAGCCGCGGCCTGGTCAACCAGGGCTGGAAGGACTCCTGGGACGGGGTCAACTTCGCCGACGGCCGCATCGCCGAACCGCCCATCGCCCTGGCCGAGGTGCAGGGCTACACCTACGCGGCCTACCAGGCCCGCGCACGGCTCGCCCGCGCTTACGGCGACACGGCCGCGGCCGCACACTGGGCAGCCAAGGCCGCCCGGATCAAACGGGCCTTCAACGATGCGTTCTGGCTGCCCGCCCGCGGCTGGTATGCGACGGCGCTGGACCGGGACAAGCGGCCCGTTGACGCGCTCACCTCCAACATCGGCCACTGCCTATGGACCGGGATCGCAGACGAAGACAAGGCCGCCCAGGTTGCCGCGCACCTGCTGTCGGACGACATGTTCAGCGGCTGGGGCATCCGCACCCTCGCCGCCTCCATGACCGCCTACAACCCCATGAGCTACCACAACGGCTCGATCTGGCCACACGACAACGCGATCTGCGCGGCCGGACTGATGCGCTACGGCTTCACCGGCCACGCCCAGCGGGTCACCGAGGCCGTGCTCGACGCCACCGGCCATTTCGGGCACCGGCCACCCGAACTGTTCTGCGGCTTCCCCCGCACGGACTATCGCGCCCCCATCCCCTACCCGACCTCTTGCTCCCCGCAGGCCTGGGCCGCAGCCGCCCCGCTGCTGCTCCTGCATACCCTGCTCCGGCTCACCCCGGATCTGGCCGCGCGCCGGGTCTGGTGCGCCCCGGCCATCCCCCGCCGCTACCTGCCGCTGCGTGTCGGCGATCTGCGGCTCGGGAAAGTACGCCTGAGTGTTGACGCCCGCGACGGCGAATGGCAGCTCACCGGGCTGGACGGCACCGGAATCAAACTGACCCGCTCCCCGGCGCCTCCAGGCGCCCCCGGCGGACCGGAAGACCCGGCGTGGGGATACCAAGGCGCCTTATGTGAGTTGATCATTGACCGGCGACGCACACCCGTATGAGGGCGCCTGAGTGGGGCGATCAACCTGGAAGCCCCAGGGCATTGGTTTTTCGATGGTGTCCGAGGGGGGACTTGAAC
>Ga0182014_10008504_pt1 | contig 10484 bp, 7 predicted proteins | sample 612S2DmetaG_FD_120489 | JGI IMG/M metagenome (GOLD analysis project Ga0182014, IMG submission 120489) | Permafrost microbial communities from Stordalen Mire, Sweden - 612S2D metaG | ecosystem: Environmental > Terrestrial > Soil > Wetlands > Permafrost | place: Sweden: Stordalen | collected...
CCAGGGGCTGCGGCTCTCCAGCGCATAGGTGATTCACATCGCGGTCACCGCGAACAATCCGAATAGCGCGAGCATGTTCATAGCGCTGCTTTCTCCGCGGGCGCGGCGAGCTTTTTCGAGCGGTGAATCATCCTACCAATTCTTACCTAACTAGATTTGCGGTAACCTCGAATTTCCCGCTTCGGCGGAGAGTCGCGGGCGGGGACGCCGCGCCACACTTTTTATGGATGAGTCCACGAGAATCCGGGATGCTTCGCTAGGGGAGATTGCGCTGGTGTTTCTAAAACTGGGCACGACTGCTTTTGGCGGGCCGGCGGCGCATTTGGCGATGATGGAGGAGGAATTCGTGCGGCGGCGGCGATGGATTACGCAGGCCGAGTTTCTCGACCGGCTGGCGACGGCGAATTTATTTCCGGGACCGAGTTCGACCGAAGTCGCGATTTTTGTCGGACAGCTCAAACGCGGGTGGCGCGGGCTGCTGGTTGCTGGGTGTTGCTTCATTATTCCCGCGGCGCTGATTGTGTTGGCCATTGCATGGGCCTACGTGCGCTTTGGCTCGCTGCCGAAGGTCGAGGGCGTGCTGTATGCGATCAAGCCGGCGGTCGTCGCGATTGTGATTCAGGCGCTGTTGAAACTGGGGCGTTCGGGCGTGCGCACGGTGCTCTTGGCGGTGATTGCCTTGCTGGCGGTCGGGCTGAGTTTGTTAGGAGTCAGCCCTGTGCTGGTGCTGGTGTTTGCCGGGTTGCTGTCGATGGCGTCTTTGGCGACGAAGAACCGGTTGCTGGGCGCGGCTGGATTGCCGAAAGCTCTCGGGCTTCCGAAAGTTGCTGTCGGAGCAATGGCGGTTGCAGCCGTGGGCGCGGCTTTTCCGGTTGGGATTTGGCGGCTGTTCTTGTCGTTTTTGAAAATAGGATCGGTCATGTTCGGCAGCGGATATGTCTTGCTCGCGTTTCTGCGGACCGAGTTTGTGGAGCGTCTGCACTGGCTGACGGAGAAGCAGTTGATCGATGCCGTCGCGGTGGGGCAGTTTACGCCCGGTCCGCTGTCGGCGACGGCGACGTTTATCGGCTATGTGGTGGCAGGCTGGAGAGGCGCGATTGTGGCCACGGTTGGCATTTTCCTGCCCGGGTTCGTTCTGGTAGCTCTGAGCGGGCCGTTTCTCCCGCGCCTGCGAAGGTCGGCAGCCGTGGCGGCGGCGTTGGATGGCGTGGTCGCGGGATCGCTCGCGCTGATGGCGGTGGTGGCGTGGCAACTGGGGCGGTCATCGATTGTCGACCGGACGACGCTGGTCGTGTTCGCCGCAAGCTTGGTCGCGTTATTGCGGTTGCGGCTGAACTCGGCACTGGTGATCGCAGCCGCGGCGGTCGTGGGATGGGTAGCGCGGTAGTTGCCGAATCCGGATTAGAGGCCCTGAGCGTGCAGCAGGTTCGATGCGGTTATTTCCCGTACTGGGTGAACTAGAGGGTAAAATGGATGATTCCCGGCCAGCCCCGGCTACACTGGGCGCAGCCGGGTATTAAGTCTTGGAACCCATATACAAAATCGATGAAGGGTCGGCTCCGCCGATCGCTTTGCCTCCGCGTTTGCGGCCTTCGTCGCCCGTTTACTGGCGGGTGGAGGGCAGCCTGCTGGAGCTGACCACGGTTCGTCCCATCGCATTTTTCACCTGGAACAGCCAGACGTTTATCGCGCGGGCGGCACGCCGCTTTTTGGTGCTTTTGATGGCGCTGCTGAGGCCGTTCTTATATGCGGCGAACCGCGTGGCCGCGACCCGGATTGTTCATGCCGTGCTGCGCGGGATCACGCGCGACCGGCTCGATCTGCTGGGGGAAGAGGAATTTGAATACAAGCTGAAGCCGTTGCTCAAAGAAGAAGGAGTGCGGCGACTGAAGGCTCTGCAGGCAACGGGTGCGGATGTTGTGCTGGTGAGCCAGGGGTTGGAGCATGTGATGCGGCCGCTGGCGAGGCATCTGGGGGTGCGGTGGATGATCGCCAATCGGCTCGACTTTCGGGACGGCGTTGCGACCGGGCGGCTGCTGAGTCCGGTGATCCGGCCGCGGGGATTGTTTGCCCGGATTCGCGAGGCGGGGCCGGACGGGCAGCAGAGTCCGGCGCGCTGGGTGCGGGCGCTTGGGTTGCGAGGCCCGAAGGCTCTGGCGTCGGCGATTGTTCCGGCTGTGCGGGTCGAGGTTCCCCGCGTTCGCCCGATTGTGTATTTCGATGAGACGCGGCATCCGGCGCCGTTTTCCGTGCGCAAAGCGCTGAGCGGAAAGCGCATCATGCTGATCGGAGTCACGGGATTTATCGGCAAGGTGTGGCTGGCGAATACGCTCTTGGATTTGCCCGAGATCGGGAAGCTCTATCTGCTGATCCGGCGGCAGAAGTCGAGCCCGGCGCAGGCGCGCTTCGAAAAAATGATGGAGAGCTCGCCGGTTTTCGATCCATTATTTGAAAAATATGGCGACCGGCTGGGCGCTTTGCTGGCCGAGAAGGTTGAAGTGGTGGAGGGCGATGTTTCTCAGCCGAATGTCGGGATGGATCGGGAGACAGCGGCGCGGCTTGGCAAAGATCTAGATTTGATCATCAACAGTTCGGGGCTGACGGATTTCAATCCCGATTTGCGCGACGCGCTAGCTGTGAATGTGGATTCGACGCACCATTTGATCGAGTTCATTCGGGGATCGAACCACGCGGCCTTGCTGCATCTTTCGACTTGCTATGTGGCCGGGCAGCGCGATGGACGTGTGAGTGAGCGGGTGCGTCTGAACTACACTCCGGCGCACTTAAAGGACTTTGACTCGGAAAAAGAGTGGCGTCGTTTGCACGAGCTCGTGGAATCGGCGGAAGCGCGAGTGGAAGGTCCGGAGGTTACAGAGGAACTGCGCCAGCAGGCGCTGGACAAAGAACATGCAGCGAAAGGACTGAGCGGGCAGGCGCTGGAAAACCAGATTCGCAAGAATCGAGTGCGGTGGCTGAAAAATTATCTGACGGAGGAAGGCACCCGGCGGGCGAACGAACTTGGATGGCCGAACACTTACACGTTTACGAAGAGCCTGGCGGAATCGCTGATCGCCAAGTATGGCGCGGGGCTGCCGATCGCGATTGTGCGTCCGGCGATTGTCGAGACTTCGGTGGCGAAGCCGTTTCGCGGATGGAATGAGGGGATCAACACTTCTGCGTCGTTGTCGTATTTGCTGGGGACGGCGTTCCGTCAATTGCCATCGAACGAACGCAAGCGGCTGGATATTATTCCGGTGGATGCGGTGTGCGCGGGGATGACACTGATTGGCGCGGCGCTGGTGGAGCGGCGGCACGATCCGCTGTATCAACTGGCGACCTCAGTCACGAACCCTTGCGACATGGGACGGTCGATTGAGTTGACGAGCTTGGGGCACAGGCGACACTATCGCGCGCAGGAGGGCTTGGAATACTGGCTGCGGCTGCGGATGGATGCCATCTCGGTATCGAAAGAGCGGTATAACCGCATGTCGGCGCCGGCGCAAAAAGCGATTATCAAGTCGATTCAGCGGGTGATGGCTCCGCTACCATCGGCGATGACCAAGCCGCTGGCGAAAACCGAACGCAACCTGGAGCGCGTGGAAAAATTGGTGGGACTGTTTGAGCCATTTATTCTGCACAACGAGCATGACTTTGTCGCGGATAATGTCGAGAAGTTGTCGCAGGCTTTGACGCCGGAAGAAAAAGAAATCTTCGGCTATGACACAGCGGGCCTCGATTGGTGGGAGTATTGGATCGATATCCATATACCGGCCTTGCGGCGATGGACGTATCCGCTGATTGAAGGGCGACCGCTGGAAGCGCGCGCGCCGCGAGTGCTGCAAATGCCACCGCCAAGCGAACCGACGACGGAAAATGGCGCTGCCGTGAAAACCGGTACGAACGGAGCAACGTGGCAATATTCCTGACCGGTGGGACCGGATACATTGGCGCGCATGTCGCCGCGAATCTGCTAGAGCAGCATGACGCGACCTTGAATCTGCTGGTGCGTGGGCGCGATCCGCGGGATGCGGAACTGCGGCTTTGGCAGGCTTTGCAACTGCACCTGCCGTTTCCCAGGTTCTACGAATACCTGCAAGCGAAGATCCGGATTTTTCGCGGCGATCTCACCGCACCGCAATTTGGGTTGGAAGCGGGCGATTATGACCGGCTCGTGCACACCACCGATTCGATCATCCACTGCGCCGCGTCGCTGAATCGCAAGTCGGAAAAGAGCTGTTTGAATGTGAATTTGCGAGGGACGCTCGAAGTGGTGCAGTTGGCGCGGCGGACGCATTACTATCACGGCCTCCGCCGGTTTTCGAATGTGAGCACAGTGGCGGTGGCGGGAAAGCGCAGCCACGAGGTTGTGGTGGAAGACCGGTCGATCGATTGGGAACGCTCTGACTACGATCCGTATGCGCGAACCAAGAAGTTCTGCGAGCACATGGTGCGCGAGTTGCTGCCGGACGTGCCGTTGACGATTTTCCGGCCGAGCATTGTGTTGGGGGACAGTCGGTATCCGCAGACCACGCAGTTCGACATGGTGCAGTCGTTCGTGTTTCTGGCGGGACTGCCAGTGCTACCCTTCCGTCCGCACGACAAGATCGACATTGTCAATGTGGATTTCGTGGCAGATGCGATTTCGACGTTGCACATGAAGACGAACCCCGAGCACGATACGTATCATCTTTCTTCCGGCAACGGCGCTCAGACCTTTCAGGAGTTGACGCGCGTGCTCGCCGCAGAGCAGAACAAGCGCGGGCCGTTGTTTTTGCCGATCCTCGAAAAGCCGTTCCGCTCTATCGTGAACAGCTTGGCCAACCGCCAGGGAGGGGTGGGGCATGGTGCGGCGCTGATGAAGGTCTTTCTCCCGTATCTGACCTGGAACACGGTGTTCGACAATACTCGAGCGACGTCGGAAATGGGACGTACGCCGGTGCCGTTTTCAAAGTACAGTCTTCCACTGCTCCGGTTTAGCCGCGAGCACAATTTTGAATATCCATATCAAGCGTGGCCGGAGAGCACGAAGGCTGGAGGGTCGGCCGCATGATGGACTTCGTATTGGAAGCATGGGTTTCGAGCATTATCGAAGGCAAGAAAATCCAGTGGATGATGGGCAAGCGGGAACCCTGGCAGCCGGGCGAAAAACTGAAGCTGCTGTTTGCCGGCTATAACGGGACGCGCAACACGGGGTCGGACGTGCGGGTGGAAGAGATGCTGCGGCAAATCCGGCGGATTCTGGGGCCGGAGAAAGTCGATCTCAGCATGATGACGTTTAATTTTGACCGGTCGCGGGGCTATTTCGAAGGTACATCGCAGGTGCGGCTGCCGGATATTTTCCCTCCATTCCTAGCGAATGAAGTGCCCAAGCATCATGGCGTGGTCGCGTGCGAAGGCTCGATGTTCAAGTCAAAGTTTGCCAATGCGTTGGCGACGATGATGATCGGGTCGCTGGGCATAGCGGCAGCGGAAAACAAGCTGTCGATTGGCTACGGCGCCGAAGCGGGACACATGGATCCGCTGGTGGCGAAAATGTGCGGGCGCTATTGCAAAAACTCGTTGGTGATCACGCGCAATGACGAGTCGCGCAAAATCCTGCGCGAACTGGGAGTGCCGACGGAATTGGGCACGGACACGGCTTGGACATTTGAGCCGCTGGGCGCGGAGTATGGGCAGAAGGCCTTGCACGACGTGGGTTGGGACGGCAAGACTCCGGTACTGGTGGTGTGCCCGATCAATCCGTTTGAATGGCCGGTGAAAGCGTCTGTGGCAAAGGCCGCGCTGCACAGCCTGACCGGCGCATACAAGGAAAGTCACTACCGCGGGCCTTACTTTCATAATGCGGGGTCGGCAGCCGACCGCGCTTACGAACACTATCTGAGTTCGATCGCCAAGGCAGTAGACGCATTCCGGCAGAAGAAGAATGTGTTCGTGATCATGGCAGCGACCGAGCGCATGGATGCGCGAGCGTGCCGGCGGATTTCGGGAAAACTCGGCGGAGTCCCGGTGCTGACCTCGGACGATTACAACATGTATCAAATGGTCAGCATTCTACGCGCTTGCCGCATGATGGTGTCTTCGCGGTATCACGGGATTGTGACTTCGATGCCTGCGCTGGTACCTTCGGCGGGGATCACGATGGATGAGCGCATACGGAATCTGATGAACGAACGCGGACATCCGGAATTGCTGATGAACGTGGATGATCCAGACCTGGAAGCGCGGACGCTGACGGCACTGGAACTTCTGGAACGCGATGGGGAGCGAATTGCCGACGGGATTGCGCGGACGGTGGTGCGAAATTTGAAGTTGATGGCGCGCATGGGCGTGTATTTCGAGGAGGAAGTGCAGCGGCGATATCCGGAGTTCCCCACGCGACGCGGGGAGTGGAGTTGGGAGGATTACCTGCCGCCGATGAGCGAGGGGCTGCGGGGGTTGGTGGCGGCATACGGTTAGGCACGAACAAGAGCAGATTCTTTTCCTTCGGCTTCGCTCAGGATTAGAATGACAACCCTAAATAGATGACGACGATAAATGACTTTTACTGAGCAAATCCTTGCGAGTTTGGAGCGTAGCGGTGACGCTGTTGTGCTGCAGGAGATGCGCGACGGGCAGGCGGTACCGCTTTCGGGGCGGCAGCTATTGGTGCAGGTGCTGGTAGCGCGGGCTTATCTACGAAGGTTGCGCTTGAAAAAAGGCGATCGGTGCGCGCTGCTGGCGCATAATTCCGCGCAGTGGGTGGCGATGGATCTGGCCATCATGGCCGAAGGGTTGACGGTGGTTCCGCTCTATGCGCGGCAGGCTCCCGCGGAACTGGTGGCGATGATGAAGGATTGCTGGCCGTCGGTGATTGTCTGCGGTGACAAGTCGTTGGCCGATGCGATCGTAGAGGCTTGGCCGGAGGCACCGCCGAGTTTTTGTTTCGATCATGTGTTCACGGCGGGGCGTGAGCCGCTGGAGAATCCCACGCTGACGCTTGCGGAACAGGATGTGGCGACGATCATTTATACGTCTGGCACGTCGGGCCAGGCAAAGGGTGTGATGCTGAACGCAAGCAACGTGGCGCATATGCTGGGATGCACCTCGGGACGGCTGGATCGGCTGATGAATGGGTACTCAGGGCAGGATGCGGTGTTTCATTATCTGCCGCTTTGTTTTGCCGGCTCGTGGATCATGATGCTGACCTGCCTGCTGCGCGGCAGCAAGCTGACTTTGAATACCGATCTGGGGAAGATTGCAGCGGAGATGCGGGTCGCGGCGCCGGATTATTTTCTGAATGTTCCCGCCCTTCTCGAACGCATGCGCAAGGCGGTCGATGAACAGCTTTGGAAGACGGGAGGATTTCCGCTGAGGGTATACACCAAGGCGAAGGGCGCGTGGGTGCGGCGGCAGGATGGCAAATCGCGCATTGGGGACGGGGTTTGGCTGGGACTGGCGAACCGGTTGGTGTTTCCCACGATTCGAAAGAAAATGATCGGCGGAAAGCTGCGCGCTCTGATTTGCGGATCGGCGCCGCTGAATGTGGAAACGCAATTGTTTTTTATGATGCTCGGCATCCCGGTGTTGCAAGTGTACGGACTAACGGAAACGACGGCGATTTGCACCATGGATGATCCGGATGGCCGATTGGTTGCCGGACGCGCGGGACCGGCGATTTCAGGCGTCGAGATGAAGATCGCGGAGAACGCGGAGATTGTGGTGCGCGGGCCGAACGTTTTTTCGGGTTACTGGAAGCGTCCCGAGGAAACGGCGAGGGTGTTGCGGGACGGATGGTTTCGGACCGGCGATCAGGGTGAAGTGGACGAAAACGGGAACTGGAAGATTGTGGGCCGCATTAAGAACCTGATTATTCTCGGGTCTGGCCATAATGTCGTGCCCGAGCCGATCGAGGATGAGATTCTGAACGAATTGCCGGGAGCGAATCAGGTCGTGCTCGTGGGAAACGGGCGCGGTTATCTGGCGGCGCTGATCACGGGAAAAGTGAGTGGAGAACAGACGCAGGCGGCGCTCGATGCGGTGAATCTGGACTTGCCGCATTACAAGCAGGTGCGGGCCTTTCATCTGGTGGAGGACGCGTTCACGATTGACAGCGGGTTGCTGACAGCCAATGGGAAGCTGAAGCGCGATCTCATTGCGGAGCGGTTTCGAAACGAAATCGACGAACTCTATCAGACTGCGAAAACTGCATGAGGGACTTCAATGGGCAGACACTTTCGTGGCAGATCGTCGACGGCGCGATCGAACTGGTGCTGCATCGCGATCCTTGCAACGAGATCGGGTCCCGTACCCTCGAAGAGTTGGAGAAGTTTGCCACGGCTCTGCCCGTTCTGACGAATGAAGTCCATGCGGTAATTATCCATTCGACGTTGAAGGCTGGATTTTCAGCGGGCGCGGATTTACGCGAATTGTTTCAGCGTGGGCAAGCGATGGAGAAATCGGCAGCCCTGCGAGGAGTGCGTGAGTTTCTGGAGCGCATTCACGCGGTGATGAATGCTATCGATGCTGCGCCATTGACGACGATTGCGGCCGTGCATGGCGTGACTTTCGGCGGCGGGTTTGAACTGGCGCTGGCCTGCGACATTATTATTGCGGACCGCATGGCGCGATTTTGTTTTCCGGAATTGCGACTGGGACTGATCCCGGGATTTGGCGGGATTCCACGTCTGAAGCGGGATTTGGGGAATGCAGTAGTGCGGGATCTGCTGCTAACCGGGCGTAGCTTCAACGTGACGAAAGCGCAGCAAATTGGACTGGTGAGCCAGATTGCCGCCGAAGGCGAGGCGCTGCGGGTGGCGCGGGCTACGGCCAGCCAAGTTGGTAAGTTTGGCCGGCAAACGGCGGCGGCGGCGAAAGCGTTTGTGAAGCCGATTCCGTATGAGGAGTTACAACGGGAGATTGACATTTTCTGCCAACTGTATTCGCGTCCTGCCGTCGAAGAACGGCTGCGGAAGTTCGTGGAGAGCACGGACGCGCAGCCGTACTTGCCATAGATTGGTGGATGGTGATTCGCAATCTGTAGTTGAAGGACAGTCGCTCGCTTATGCCAGTTCCTACGATTGATCGCACACTTGACGAAGTTCTAACCCTGGCGGCATCGCATTTCAAAGTGCCGAGGGAAAAGCTCACTCCGGACGATGACTTTTTCAAGACGCTGGGCATCGACAGTCTTCAGGCGCTCGATTTGCTGACCCGACTGGAGCATCACTTCCGTATCGAGTTGCCGGATTATGAACTGCAGGGCGTGTCGGATTTCCGAACTCTGGCGAATCGGATTCAGGCGCGGCTGTAGGACCATCCTTCAAAGTCTGGCGAATCGAGAAATATTGAATGCTTGATCTCCAACAATATGCCAGCCTGGGTGCAGCGCTCAAAGACGCGCTGGAGCGCTGGCCGACCGAAACCTGCCTGATTGAGGCCGACCGCGACCGCGAGAAAGTCCGGCTTACTTACTCCGATTTCCGAGAAATGGCGCGTCCGCTGTGCCGCGCGCTCGAGGACGCAGATTTTAAAGCGGGCGATCGGGCGGCGATCGTCATGACGAATCAGTCGAAGTGGCTGATCTCGGCCTATGCGATTTTCTTCTGCGGAGGCGTTCTGGTTCCGCTGGATTACAAATTGACCGCAGTGGAGCATCTGCAACTGCTGGCGCATTCGAAGGCGCGGTTTCTGATCGTGGAGTACTTCCTGTGGCGGGCCATCACGCAGGCGCCGGAGTTTGGAAAACTGACGGCTGAGATTGTGCTCGTGACGGAGGCGCCGGCGGGAGCGGAGTTGCGTGGCGCGTATCGCTGGGAAGAATTTAAGCGAAAGGGCGATCCGCAGTTTGTGGCCCGGCAGCGCGAAGACACGGCCTGCATCGTGTATTCGTCGGGGACGGGTGGACGTCCGAAGGGATGCGTCCTTACGCATGACAGTTATCTGGAGCAGTGCGCTTCACTGACGGCATGGTATCCGTTTTGGCCGGGCATGCGCTATCTGAGCATTTTGCCCACGAATCACGCGATTGATTTCATGGTGGGGTTCATCGGGCCGTTTGTTTGCGGAGCTTGCGTTGTGCATCTGCGAACGCTGCGTCCGGAATTTGTGCGCGATGCGTTTGTACGCTATCGCATCACGTACGTGAGCCTGGTTCCAATGGTGCTGAAGAACCTGGAACGTGGACTGCGCGCGAAGTTAGATGAATTGACGCCCCGCAAGCGATGGATGCTGGACCGGTTGATCGGAGTGAACAAGATGGTAACGCGAGGGCGCCCGCGCGTGGGGCTTAGCCGGCGTTTGCTGCCCCATGTTCACAAGGCGTTTGGCGGAGAACTGCGGGCGCTGATCGTGGGCGGGGCGTTTACGGATCCTTCAACGTTGCAATTTTTCTATGACCTGGGAATTCCGGTGACGTGCGGGTATGGACTGACAGAGGCTTGCACTGCCGTAACGCTGAACGATCTTAAACCATTTCGTCCCGATACGGTCGGTAAGCCGCTGCCCGG
>Ga0182014_10008505_pt1 | contig 10483 bp, 8 predicted proteins | sample 612S2DmetaG_FD_120489 | JGI IMG/M metagenome (GOLD analysis project Ga0182014, IMG submission 120489) | Permafrost microbial communities from Stordalen Mire, Sweden - 612S2D metaG | ecosystem: Environmental > Terrestrial > Soil > Wetlands > Permafrost | place: Sweden: Stordalen | collected...
ATCCACGTCTCTCGCTCGAACAACGAAGCCTTCAGGAACCTGGTACACCGAAACCGATGACTGCCCGAGTAACGACGCGAACTCCTCGGCCGCTTCGCCCGAGATGGTGGCAACGCCACCGTAGGGAGGCAGGGCCAGAAGTTTCGCGGTGGCGATGTCGTCGCTGACGATTGCATCAAAATCACCCTGCTCCAGGGCACGAATGACCGGGTCGTCGCCTCGACGAGTTTGCAGCACCACTTCCCCACGAGCGTCGCGTCGAGATCCAACCAAACGGCCAGCCTTACCAACAGCGGTGATGGCGCTTCGCCTCGATGATTCGCGCGGAGCCAAGAGGTACTGATCGAAGTCCACGAAGATTACGACCCCGCACCGGCGTACTCGTTGCCACACCGCTTCGGTGCCCACCACCACTCGATGAAGAGTTACTGCGGCGTCGCTCGCCGACGTGACTTCCGAGACGGCTTGCGAGAGTTGCGCCGCAACGTCGCGGGCCAACGTGGTCACGCCAACGCGAACCCGTTTCAGGTTCGTGGCGCCGCACGATCGACAGAAGTTCGCTCGAAGCTCGTGACGGTCACGACAGGCCAACTGGGTGCCCACTTCCTCCTCGCCTTGACCGCACTGCGAGCAGCGCGCCAACTCGCCGCACGATCGGCACGCGAATAGCCGGCCAGTTCCCAAGCGCTGCAGGACAACGACGACCGCCGCGGACTCGTCACCCCGCAGTGCACGATGTGCCGCGTCGAGGGCACTGCGAGACAGCACGCCGTCGCGGGGGTCACTGTTACGTCTATCAACCACTTGAATCCGCGGCCATCCCTGCGCCACGTCGCTCACTTTCTCGCAGTCTTCATCGTTCGCTAGGACCGGCGACGGGATCATCGACGTCGCCCACAACGGCGCATCATCGCGGCGACAGCGTTCGCGCAACATGCTGAGTGCGTCCCAGGTGGGTGCGGATTCGGAGCGGTACGACTCATCGTCCGCGTCAATGATCACCGCACCCGCCACCTTGGGCACCGGTGCAAGCGCCGCGCCGCGCGAGCCAACCACCACCGGCCAACCAGCGCGCATGCGGTCCCACTCGTTCTCGTGCGACGCCACGGCGCAACCTCGCTGCTCCAAACGTCCCCGAAGTCGACTCGCCCACGCCTCCGTCGGCACGAGAACGAGGAGCGACCCCTCTCGTTCGCGCGTGCTCTCGTAAGCGCCGAGTATGAGAGGAAGTGGATCGGTGGTTGGCGCAGTCTGGATGACGCCGGACTCTAAGCACAACGCACCCTTGGACACTGAATCACTCAAGGCGGCCGCGCGAGGTGCGTCCGGCAACTGCGTGATGAGACGTTTGGGCGACGAGGAGATCAGGAATCTTGAGAGTGGGCTGCACCACCGCTCGCTCGCCCAGGTGAGCAACTCCAAGAGCGATGGGGGCGGACCGTACCCGAGCCACTTCGTCAACGGCTTCAGTTCCCGATCGGGTTCGACTTCACCAACAACCCAACCACGTACCGAGCGATGGTTGAAATCAATTCGCACGCGATCACCGACGCCGCAGTGACCCGTGGCCTCGGTGAGGGCGTAGTCGAAGGGTCGATCGACTGCGGCGACTTCGGTGATGACGCGAACCGCACGCAGGGCGGTCACGCTTAGAGCGACAGTTCTCGGCGTAGGTCGTCGAGGCGGGGCGTCTGCTCCCAGGTGAAACCTTGGTCGCTGCGTCCAAAGTGACCGTACGCTGCCGTTCGCTGGTACACCGGTCGGCGTAGATCAAGGTCACGAATGATCGCCGCGGGACGAAGGTCAAAGATGGCGTCGACGGCCTTGGCAATCTTGGCGCGGTCCACTCGCTCAGTCCCGAAGGTTTCTACGAGCACTGAGACGGGCCGAGCGACGCCAATGGCATAGGCCACCTGCACTTCGCACCGTTCCGCCGCCCCAGAAGCCACCACGTGCTTGGCGACCCAGCGCGCCGCGTACGCCGCAGACCGGTCGACCTTTGAAGGGTCCTTGCCCGAGAACGCGCCGCCGCCATGGCGAGCCATGCCGCCGTAGGTATCAACGATTATCTTTCGACCGGTCAGACCGGCGTCCGCGTGGGGGCCCCCGAGCACAAATTTGCCGGAGGGGTTGACGTAGATCCGCATCGAACTCGTATCGAGATTGGAGGGCAACATGGGCCTGATGACGTGCTCGATAAGGTCGCTCTTGATGGTGCTCTGCGAATCGTAACCATCCTCGTGCTGGGTCGAAATCAGCACGGTATCAACCGCCACGGGTCGTCCGTCTTCGTACGCGATGGTTACTTGGGTCTTTCCGTCGGGACGAAGGTACGGGACCTGTCCCGACCTTCGAACTTGGGAGAGGCGCATCGAGAGGCGGTGCGCCAGCCAGATGGGAACCGGCATGAAGTCCTCGTTGTCGCTGCACGCGTAGCCAAACATCATCCCCTGGTCGCCAGCACCCAGGGAGTTCAACTCGTCCTCGCCACCAGTCCCCGAACGATGTTCGAGCGCCACGTCGACACCACCGGCGATATCGACGCTCTGCTTGTCGAGTGAGACGAGCACCGCGCAGTTTCTACCGTCGAAACCCTTCGCCCCGTCGTCGTAGCCAATATCGAGAATGGTCTTTCGAGCGATCGAACTGATGTCGACCACCGCCGAGGTGCTGATCTCACCGGCTATCACGCAGAGGCCGGTGGTTAACATCGTTTCGCAGGCAACTCGTGCCATGGGGTCTTGGGTGAGGATCGCGTCAAGAACGCTGTCTGACACTTGGTCAGCGATCTTGTCCGGGTGTCCTTCGGTCACCGACTCCGACGTGAAGAGGGTGCGGTCGCTCATGAGGCTCCTTGAGATAACAATGAAGCCACCCTACTCAAAATCTCGTACGAAACGGCTTCTTTCGATCGAAGGGAGATGGTCTCGCTACTTTCGTTGCGATCGAGCAGGGTCACTTCGTTGGTTTCATGCTCGAATCCAGCCCCCGGGGCACCCACGTCGTTCACTACGAGCAGGTCCACGTTCTTTCGTCGAAGTTTGGCGAGGGCGTGTTCCTTCACGTCGTTCGTCTCCGCCGCAAACGCCACGATGACCTGGCCAGAACGACGTTTCGCGACGAGGTCAAGCACGATGTCCCTCGTAGGTTCGAGGACAAGTTCGGGGATGCCCGTGGCCTTCTTCAACTTTTCGGGAGACGGCTTTACCGTGAAGTCGGAAACCGCGGCGGCCATGATGACCGCGTCGCTTCTCTCGAGCCTCTTCATCACGGCTTCGTGCATCTGTGCCGCACTCTGCACGGTAATCACGTCGATGTCTCGAACAACGTCAAGGGCCAGCGCCACGTTCACCGTCGACACCAGCGTCACCTTGGCGCCGAGCCGATGGGCAACTTCGGCGAGAGCGTAGCCCTGGCGCCCCGATGATCGATTCGAGAGCACCCGTACCGGATCTATTGGTTCGCGCGTGCCGCCCGCGGTAATAAGAATCCGCTTGCCGCTCAAGGGCCCCCGGTACCCGCGGACTATTCGTTGCACAAGTTCGAGGATCTCCTCCGGCTCGCGCATCCGCCCAGCACCCACGTCACCGCCGGCGAGAACACCAGTCGCTGGTTCGAAGACGAGGACCCCCCGGCGACGCAAGGTGGCAAGGTTCTCCTGCACCGAGGGCTGTTCCCACATTTCGGTGTGCATGGCGGGACAGAGCAGTACTGGGGCCTTGGACGCCAGCAACGTTGCGGTAAGAAGGTCGTCCGCCAGTCCCATGGCGTATCGAGCAATAAGATGTGCCGTCGCAGGAGCCACGACAATCAGGTCGGCGCTTTGGCCGAGGTAGGTGTGCGGGATCGGTGTCGTGGGGTCACCGTAGAGACTGGTACGCGCGGGCTCGCTCGCGAGCGCGGAGAATGTCACCGCTCCAACGAAACGTGTCGCGTCGGGGGTGAGTACCGGCGCTACGTGAAAATCAGCGTCACGAAGACGACGAAGCAGATCAACGGACTTGTAGGCGGCGATGCCGCCAGCAACGCCTAGGACAATGCGGGGTGACGACGATTTAGGCGTCGCGGAGGGCATCGGTGAAGGCGTCCAGGTCGCTGTTGGCGTCCTGGCGGGCCTGCTCCAACGCCTGGGCTTGGAGGAGCTCTGCCTCAAGCTCTTCAACAGTTGGGCGGTGGAACTCGAGCTTGCCCTGGTAGAGCTCTTCCATAGCCAAAGAGAGTGATTTGTTCGACAGTGACGTCACCTGCGGCGGAATCAAGGCGCCGTGTCCGGAACCAAGGCCGTTGTAGTACTCGTTGATTTCGCGCGCGCGAATTGCGGTCACGGCCACGAGGGTGAACTTCGAGTCACCGACCTTGTGCAGCAAGGTCTCGATAGGCGGGTCAACAAGGGTGGGGCGATCGGCCATGGAATTTAGTCCTTTTACGAGGGGCCTCGCCGAAGTCGGCGGAGTCCTTCCAGTATAGAGAGGATTTCCGCAGTGGCTCGCTCGATATCGTCGTTTACGACGATATACGTTGCCAATTCATGGCCTTTTGCCAGTTCTTCGGGCGTACTGGAGAGTCGAAGTGCCACGTGATCCTCTTGATCGCCTCTCGCGCGCAGGCGTTCTTCGAGCTGGCGCATTGAAGGAGGCAGTATCAAGAACACCACGGCGTCGGGGATTTCACGACGAACCTGTTCTGCCCCCTGCACTTCGATCTCGAGCAGCACGTCAGCACCATTAGGCGCTTCGGGCAGAGGAGAGCCGTAGAGATTTCCGTGGAACTCCGCCCACTCGAGGAACTTATCTTCGTCAATCGCGGCCTCAAACGTCTCACGATCGACGAACCGGTACTCGCTGCCGTCCTCGCCAGACCTGCGCGGACGGGTCGTCCAACTACGACTTAGCCAAAGATGATCATCGGACTCTATGAGGCGCCGGGCAATCGTTCCCTTGCCCACTCCGCCCGGACCAATAAGCACCGCAACAATCGGTTCAGCGGACAAGGGCTCGAAAGAGTTCTGCGCGTTGCTTGGGCCCCAAACCACGAATACGCCGAGTCTCAGCAATCGACGCGTTCTTCATTATCCGACCGGCTTTGACTTCGCCGATCGCGGGCAACGCACTTATAAGGTCGTACGCACGCATCTGCGCAACGCACTCCTCACTCTTCGCGAGATCGAATATCTCCTCGAGCGAGATCTCGCCCGTCTTCACCATGCGCTTCACTTCAGCGCGCCGACGACGGTTGGCCACCGCGAGGCGCGAAGCCTCAACCCGCTGTTCGTGCGAGAGGGATGGAGGAGTTGGGGTCACCAGGTCAGAATACTCCTCTCTCAGCCACTTTGCCTTAGAGAAGTGCCGCGCTCAGATCGTCGCGCCAGCGCTGGGCCGCGTCGCGCAAGCCCGCCTTCTCGGGTCCAGCCTGGAGAATCGCCCTGGAAACGCTCGCCACCACCGTTCCCGGGGGACATCGATCGAAGAGCCGGGCGACATTTTCTGGCGTCGCCCCCTGTAATCCCACGCCCGGAACGAGGAATGGACCCCCGAGCGAGGTGAGGTCGAAACCAGGCTTATCGCGGGTGGCGCCGAGGACGACCCCGACCGATCCGAGGCCGTCGTCACGTCCATTGATCGCCGCGACGCTGCGCAGCACCAACTCCTCGACACTCACATTTTCTGGCGTTCGCGCGCTCTGAATGGCTCGATCATCGCTGTTCGAGGTCGCCGAAAGAACGAAGACGCCGCGACCGGTGGCGGACGCCGCGCTGAGTAACGGCTCGAGTGCCGCCAGGCCGAGATACGGATTCATCGTCACCGCGTCGCAACACAGCGGCGAGCGATCTTGTAACCAGGCCTCGGCGTATCCTTCATTGGTCGATCCAATATCGCCCCGCTTGGCGTCGGCGATGACCATGATCCGCGCGTCACGCGCGTCAGAGAGCAGGCGCTCGAGAACCCGGTAGCCTTCGGATCCGAAACGCTCGAAGAACGCGACTTGGGGTTTGATCACCGCGGCCGTATCGATCACCGCTTCCAGGACCGCGAGCGAGAAGAACTCCAGACCCTCGACTGAGTCGGTTCGCCCCCACGACTCGAGCAGGTGGCGACTGGGATCGACACCCACGCAGAGCGGCCCAAGGGCGCGAACACGTTCTTGCAAACGTTGACCAAATGGATCAATCATGAACTACTCCAATCAATTCGTCAATGGAACCAACGCGGTGGCGACGCAACCATTTCGCAACACCTTGCTGCACGAGCCATGGGGCGCGGGGATTGGCGAACGTCGCGGTGCCAACTTCAATGGCGTTGGCCCCGGCCATCACCATCGCAATGGCGTCCTCCCCGCTTTGGATGCCCCCCACGCCCACGATCGGCGCCGACGGAAACGCGGCATGGCATTCGTAGACGGCTCGAAGGGCGACGGGAAGGATTCCCGGTCCGCTCACCCCCCCGCCACCGTTGCCGAGCGACGGTCGACGCGCTTCAATGTCGATCGACAGCCCAAGGACGGTGTTCACGAGCACGAGCGCGGCGGCGCCGGCTTCGAGGGCGGCACCAGCGATCGCAACGAGGTCTGGCGTATTCGGGCTGAGTTTCACCCAAAGCGGTAGTTCGCCACAACGAGATGCTTCGACGACTTCCCTCGTCGCCTCGACCGAGTGCGCGAAGATAGCCGATCGACCCTCCAGGTTTGGACAACTCGCGTTCACCTCGAGAGCGACGATATTGGCTCCGCGCATGGCCTGCGCCGCCTGCGCGAACTCCTCGACCGTGCGACCCCAGATCGAGCCTACGACCGTCGCGCCGCGAGACTCGAGCGCTGGCAGATGGTCGCGACGCCACGCCTCGACCCCCGGCCCCGAGAGACCCACCGCGTTCAGCATGTGTTCGCCCGATGCGGCGACACGTGGTGCGGGGTTGCCCTCCCAGGCAAACGCCGCGAGCGACTTGGTGACCACTGCGCCCAGTTGGCTCAGATCACCGTACCCTGCGAGTTCGTCGCCGTGGCCCGCCGTGCCCGCGGCGGTCATGACGAGCGAGCGCAAGCTGACGTCGCCCACCCGTGCGCGCAGGTCCGCGCTCACCGGTGCAACTCTTGGAGCGAATGCACGCGCCATCCGTGCGAGCGCGTATCGGCAATGCCCTTCGCGGCGGCGAAACCGGCGCTCAGGGTCGTCAGGCAAGGCACCGCGTGCACGACGCAGGTCGTGCGAATGGACGCGCCATCCGCGCGAGCCCCACTCCCCGACGGGGTGTTCACGACGAGTTGGACTTCGCCTGACCTGATCATCGAGACGGCGTCGGCCCCCATGTCGGCGAGGCCAATTTTACCGACGAGTGTGCCCACGGGAACGTCGTGGGCCCTTAAGTATCCCGCGGTTCCGACGGTGGCGGCGACGGTGAAACCGAGCTCAACGAGCAGGCGAGCGAGCAAGAGCCCGTTCACTTTGTCCCGATCGGCGAGGGACATGAAGACTTGGCCCGAATCGGGAAGTCTCGTGCCAGCCGCAAGCTGGGCCTTCGCGAACGCGATGCCGAAACTTTCGCCTATTCCCATGACCTCGCCAGTCGAGCGCATCTCTGGGCCGAGCACGGTGTCGACGCCCGGAAAACGACTGAAGGGCAACACCGCTTCTTTCACACTGACGTACGTCGGCGTCGGCGTCGTGTCGGGAACAATGCCCTGGGCTCGCAGTTCGCCGAGCGAGTGGCCCATCATGACCCGCACCGCCACCTCGGCCAGTGCCACGCCCGTGGCCTTCGCGACAAAGGGAACCGTTCGACTAGCGCGAGGGTTCGCTTCGAGCACGAAGACCTCCTCGTCCTTTACGGCGTACTGCACATTGATAAGCCCCACAACCTCGAGGGCGGCGGCGATCTTTCGGGTGTAGTCAGCCATCGTGTCGAGTACGTGCCCGCTGAGTGACTGGGGGGGCAGGGCGCACGCCGAGTCTCCCGAGTGCACGCCGGCCTCTTCAACGTGCTCCATGATGCCCGCTATAAAGATGTCGCCCGTCGCATCGCGCACGGCGTCGACGTCGACCTCGATGGCATCTTCCAGAAAACTGTCCAGGAGTATCGGACGACTCTGGGACACTCCGCCCTCGCGAGCCAACGATCCGTGGGCGCTGGTGAGATCGTTCATCACCCTGGCGAGGGCCTCATCGTCGTACACGATCTCCATCGCGCGCCCGCCCAGCACGTAACTCGGGCGCACGAGCACCGGGTAACCAATCTTCTTTACCACGGCCTTGGCCCCACGCAACGTGAGCGCCGTGTCGCCGGGCGGCTGGCGCAGTCCGAGTGACGTACAGATGGCCGACCACTGTTCGCGGTCCTCGGCGGCATCGATCGATGCCACGGGTGTGCCGAGGACCAGCGAACTGTCGATGGAGTGTGACAGTTTGAGAGGAGTCTGCCCGCCGAGTGACACGACCACGCCGACGATGCGCGCGCCGTCGATGCATGCCGCCTGCTCGGCGATAATCACCTCTGCCAAGTCCTCAGGAGTGAGTGGCTCGAAATAGAGACGGTCCGACGTCGAGTAGTCCGTCGAGACGGTCTCGGGGTTGCAATTAACCATGACGGTTTCGTAGCCCATCTCGCGCAGCGCCATTGACGCGTGGACGCAGCAATAGTCGAACTCGATTCCCTGGCCAATCCGGTTAGGACCCGAGCCGAGGATGATGACACGGTCGCGCGGCGACGGTTCAACCTCGGAGGTGTCCTCGTACGTGCTGTAGTGGTACGGCGTGGCCGCCTCGAACTCAGCCGCGCACGTGTCGACGGTCTTGAAGACGGTGTGGACCCCGGCGTCGCGACGTAGACGCGTGACGTCGCCAGTGGCGAGGTCGGTCAGATTGGCAATCTGCGGGTCGGAAAATCCCCACTGCTTGTAGCGAAGCCACCCACGGCGGTCGAGCGACGCCAGGTCCAGCCCCTTGTGCAACTCTCGTTCGCGCTCGATTATCGCGGCGAGCTGATGGATGAACCAACGGTCGATCCGGGTTCGCTGCACGACCTCGTCGATACTCGCCCCTCGCCACATCACCTCGTGCAGCGCGAAGAGGCGCTCGGGAGTCGCCACTTCGCAACGGTGCCACAGCATCTCGAGGTCGAGATCAAGGAACTCCGAGTCGCTGCCGAGCGCGAAGCCGAGGCGGCCTTGCTCGAGTGAACGGATGGCCTTCTGCAGCGACTCGGCGAAATTGCGGCCAATGGCCATCACCTCGCCGACCGACTGCATTCGCGTCCCGAGCTCGGGGGTGGCCCCGGGCAGTTTCTCGAAGGCCCATCGGGGGATCTTCGTGACGACGTAGTCAATGACCGGCTCGAAACTCGCCGGGGTGACCCGAGTGATGTCGTTCTCGATCTCGTTCAGCGTGTAGCCCACCGCGAGTCGAGCGGCAATCTTGGCGATAGGAAAACCCGTGGCCTTGGACGCCAGGGCGCTCGAACGGCTGACGCGAGGATTCATCTCGATGACCAGTCGTTCGCCCGTGTCGGGATTCACCGCGAACTGCACGTTCGATCCGCCGGTTTCGACACCGACCCGGCGAAGGACGGCGAAGGCGTCGTCGCGCATTGCCTGATATTCCACGTCGGAGAGAGTCTGCGCCGGGGCAACCGTAATGGAGTCACCCGTGTGCACCCCCATGGGGTCGAAGTTCTCGATGCTGCAGATCACCACGCAGTTATCGGCGACGTCGCGCATGACCTCGAGCTCGTACTCCTTCCAGCCCGCTATCGACTTCTCCACGAGGATCTCGCCAATGGGCGACGCCGCTATCCCCTCGTGCGCGAGCCTTCGAAAATCAGTTTCGTTGTCCGCGATGCCGGTACCGGCGCCCCCCAGGATGAAGCTCGGGCGGATGATGATGGGCCATCCGATGCGATGCGCAATTCGAACCGCCTCTTCAACCTCGCGCGCGAACCCCGATTCGGGAACCGCGAGTCCGATGTCGGCCATCGCCGCCTTGAAGAGTTCACGGTCCTCGGCCGTGGCGATCGAATCGGGCCGGGCACCGATCACTTCGACGCCGAGCCGGTCGAGCACGCCGCGACTGACGAGTTCCATCGTCAGGTTGAGTGCGGTCTGCCCGCCCAGCGTTGGAAGCAGCGCGTCGGGACGCTCGCGCTCGAGGATATCGGTGAGCACGTCGGCGTCGAGCGGCTCGACGTAGGTCACGTCGGCGGTGGCGGGGTCGGTCATGATGGTCGCCGGGTTCGAGTTCACGAGAATGACCTTGTAGCCCTCGGCACGCAGCACCTGGCAGGCCTGTGTGCCGGAGTAGTCAAATTCGCAGGCCTGACCGATCACGATTGGTCCTGAACCAATCACCATGATTGAGCGGATGTCGTTGCGGCGGGGCATCAAATACTCTCCAGTGCGCCGGTGCGTAGCAGCGTCTCGAATCGATCGAATAGGTAACGCGCGTCGTGGGGACCGGGCCCCGCTTCTGGGTGGTACTGCACCGAGAAGCAGCGCTCCG
>Ga0182014_10008506_pt1 | contig 10482 bp, 6 predicted proteins | sample 612S2DmetaG_FD_120489 | JGI IMG/M metagenome (GOLD analysis project Ga0182014, IMG submission 120489) | Permafrost microbial communities from Stordalen Mire, Sweden - 612S2D metaG | ecosystem: Environmental > Terrestrial > Soil > Wetlands > Permafrost | place: Sweden: Stordalen | collected...
AATACAAACGTATGAGTTGTCGCGCCGGGGTATCTGCTTCAATCTTGTCTATTATTCGAAGCACACAACCGATCGACTCAATTCACCGTCAAACACCTGTTTCCGCGGTTGATGGAAAGCCTCGCATGACAGACAACGCCTTTTTCAGTCGCCGCCATTTTATCCAAAGCCTGGCAGCCGCCGGGGCGACCTTGAGCTTGCCGGCGATCCTGCCGTCGCCGGTTTCCGGGGCTAATGTCCCGGTAGCCTCGGCGCGTCCGCGCCCGCAAGTCGTCGCCATTTACTGCCCTCTCTGGCATCGCTACGACCACATGGACGCCTGGCACGGCTACGGTTGGAACGAGTGGGAACTCCTCAAGACGGCGCCTCCGCGCTTCCCCGGCCACTACCAGCCCCTGCGCCCCTCGTGGGGCTGCTTCGACGAGTCCGACCCCCAGTGGGCCAGCCGCGAGATTGCACTGGCCGCCGACCACAACATCGACGTTTTCCTGTTCGACTGGTATTGGTATTCCGGCGTCCGACTCATGGAGGAAGCGCTGGAGAAGGGCTTCCTCAAGGCCCCCAACCGTAAACGGCTCAAGTTCGCCCTAATGTGGGCGAACCATGACTGGGCTGATTATTTCCCCGCCCCCTACGACAAGCCGTGGACCCCCTGGCTCCCACTACGTCATTCAGCCGCTGACCTCACGCGCGTCTTTGACTATTGTATCGAGCACTACTTCCGCCAGCCCAACTATTGGACTGTCAATGGCCGCCTCTTCTTCAGCATTTTCCAGACCGACAAACTCATTCAAGAACTTGGCGGCGCGGCGGAGGTCAGGCTGCTTTTCGCCAGTCTCGACCGCAAGCTCGAACGCGCCAAACTTCCGCCCGTCCACTGGCATGCCATGAACGCCGGGGCGCCTCAAACCGTCTTGCGCTGGCAGGAAGCCGGGTTCCGCTCCACCACTACGAACTACAACGTCACCAACACAGGGAAGACCTCGCCCAATCTCACCCAAGAATACGAAGACCTCATCATAACCCACGCAAACGCTTGGAAAGAGATGGCTGGCACGGCGCTCCTGCACTGCCCGATGGTAACGATGGGTTGGGATGTCACGGCGCGTTGCGAGCACAGCGCGCCGTGGCCGTTTGCCAAAACCAGCTATCCGTACACCCACGTTGTTCTGGGCAATACCCCCGAACGCTTCCGCCGCCTCTGCCAGCTTGCGGCTGAGTTTGCCACCTCCGACCCGAAGCGGCCATTCGCTGTCTTTATCAACGCCTGGAACGAATGGACCGAAGGCAGTTACCTCCTGCCGGAGGAGAAATACGGCACCGCCTACCTTGAGGCCATCAAACAGGTGTTTGGCCGTTGACCGATGCGCAGGCAGAAGCAATCCATTAAGAAACTGGCGATGCGCCGGGGTGCGCGCACGACGGAATTCCTCGATAGACTCTTCTTTCTGGCGGCCATCTTCCTGGGACTATCGCCTTGGGCCGAGGCGTCCGTGGTCGTGAGCCGCCTCCAGGCGCCGCAGGTGATGGACGGCCCCAACAATCGTTCCGACTTGCCTGCTCGTGCCTTTTGGAACGGCTCCGAGTTTTCCATGTACGTGGCAAACGTCTGCACCTACAACATGCGCGGCGAGGATATGCGCAGCGTGTCCGAGGCTTGGGATTTCTATGCTGACGCCTCAACGAGTCTCCAGCCCGGCAGCCCCGGAAATTTTGATGATGGCGGAGCGTGGCTCATTCATGCGGAGGTCGCGCCGGAGAATACCAACTTGGTTCGAGGATGGTATCACGCCGAGCAACTCCGCACCGGGAACCCGAACCGCTGGACCATGGCTTACTGCGAATCCCCCGATGGCGGGCGCACGTTCCAGAAGATTTGCGCCGCGGCTCCAACCCTGAACTACACCAACAACCAGATCATCACCGCCTGGACCGGATATAACGGCAATACCGCGGCGGACTCCGCTGGCAATGGGCGAATCGTCATCGTGGGGAATTACTACTATTGCTATTTCCAGCAAACCGGCGACCCCAACGGCTGGAACACGCATGTGGCCCGCTCGGCCCTTTCGGATCATGGCCGTCCCGGCACCTGGTGGAAGTATTACGACCCGGCGGGAGACGGCGGAACGAATGGCACCTGGACAGAACCCGGTTTGGGCGGACGTTCCAGTTCGCCGTTTCCTGTCAACTACGTTGACAATTACGCACGGGAGATGACCTGGAACGCTGATCTGAATCAATTCATGATTGATGATGACACCTACGCCAGTCTGGGCTTCTGCGGAATCTACCTCAACTTCTCGACCAGCAACCTGTTCGGCTGGCAACGCGCTCCTTACCCGCTGTATCCGTATGAAGGCGTGTGGACGAACGCTCCGAGCTGGAACCGCGACACCATCCCCGCGAAAGAGTTGATTGCCTATCGCGGGTTCGCCGCGCTGGATGGGGCGACCGACGGCGAGTTCCCCACGGCTGGCAGCACCCGCTTTGGCACTTCGTTCTGGTACGAGGTCACTTATCTCAACCCCAAGGAAGGCTTTTACGAGCGGTACTTGCTCCGCCAGAAAGTGAATCTCTCGCAAACCGCCTCAGGCGCCGCCCGGGACCAGGTCGGGCGAATCGAACTCGGGCTCTTTCGTCACCGGGACGGCTCGGACGATTGGGCTACCACCTACAATACCTTTGGGCACTACCGGAAAGTCCAGACGCTCGGTTACCTATGCACAGCCAACATTACCGGCACGGCGCCGCTCTACAACCTTGCCAATTCGGCCGCAAAACACTTGGTCAGCCTGAATCCGGCGGAAGCGACTGAATTGAGTCTGCTGGGTTACATTTTCACCAATGCGGTGAGCGGTACCCTCCCGCTCTACCGCACTTTGCTGGCCGGCATCTATTCCGCGACCACCAACGCGAGCGCGCCCGGCGTGACCGGTCTTCTGGGCTACCTCTTTCCGCCCGTCGGCGACGAGACCTTTGCTTATCGCTACGACGCGACCGAACAGACCGAGGTTATAAACGGCGGGGCGGAAACGGTTCCGGCCAGTCGAAGCGGCCAGCAAGGCTACGACAATTGGTATTACGAGGAGCGATTGCCTTCGGGCACACTGGTCCCGCTCATCTACAGCCCGGCCAGCGCGCCAATCTGGTTTCCCAACCCCACGAAGGTTTGGGCCTCCACGAATGGCCCGGCCAGCGCGACGCTCAACGCTTACGGTGGCGCCCCCGGCACCAACCGCAGCGCTGTGCGAGAATGGGTGGCCATTGACACCGGGATCGTTTATGTCAGCGTGCGGGCCTTCAGCCTGGTGGCGGCCGGGGGTGCTGGAGTCAATGTGCTGATTCAAAAGAACGGCCGGTTGCTCTGGCAATCCACGGTGACGAACGGCCAGAGTTCCGCTCAATCTGTTAGTTTCGGGAACTGGATGGCTGTCACCCAGGGGGATGCCATCACCTTCGAAATTGCTCCACTTTCTTCCACTTCGACGAATGACAACACCTATTTCAGGCCCACGATCTGGTTTCAGTGGGGTTCGCTCTTGTCGAGCAGCCTCGTCTCCGTGCTGCACCTGCAAACCAACACCGTTTCGGTGCAGTGGCCCAGCAGCGCCAATCAAGTCTATTTCGTCGAATCCTCCTCTAACCTGGTCCCCAGCGCGTGGATGCCGGTCTCTCCTCCCGTCCTCGCTACGCCTCCCACGAATACCTTCGTTGGGCCGGGCGCCAATTCCACATCATTCTACCGCGTGCGCCTGGTGCAATGATCGGAACCGAAATTCATCCTGCGTCATACAAACGTATGAGCTGTTGCGTGCTCTTGTTGGCCGCGCTGGTCCTGGGTGCGGAGCTGGCGGTGGCCACGGCGGTTTCAATCCAGCCTGAGGTCGATCCCCGTTCTTTCGGCGCGGTGGGCAACGGGGTAATCGATGACGCCCCCGCGTTGCAGGCTGCGCTGGACGCGTGCCCGCAAGGCGGTGTCCTGCGACTCCCCAAGGGCCGCTGGCTGCTTCAATCGGAAACCTTGCGCCTGCGCTCCGGCGTAACGCTGCGCGGCGTCGGCCAGGATTCCGTTCTGGTCAAGGGCGCAAAGCTGACCACGGCGCTGGGTGCGGTTAATGCCTCGAACATCGTCGTCACCGGGGTATGGTTTGCCGTCGAGGCGTCCGCTCCCGCTGTCATGGAGGGAAGGCTGGCCCATTTCCGGCACTGCCGCCAGGCGACCGTGCGCCAGTGCAGCTTCGACGGCACCGCCACTAACGGATTGCCCTCGCAGTTTTCCTTGTGCCTATTCGAGTGCTGTAACGACGTGAAATGTCTGGATAACTGCTTTAGCAACGCTGCCGGTTCGGCCACGGGCGTCACCGGTGCATCTTGGGAGCCGGGCTGGGGCCGCGACTCCGAGTTCGCCCGCAACGTCATTGAGGACTATTGCGACACCGGAATCGGTCTCTGGACCGGCGCGCGCGATGCGCACTTGCACCACAATCGCCTGAAGGGTCGCAGGGAGCAATTCACCTCTTTCCCCGTGGGGATTGACGTGGACGGAGGCACACACTCGCTCCTCGAACAAAACGACATTGCCGATGGACACATCGCCATCAGGCTTTACGACTGTCATGACGGCGTCTATCCCATAGAGGCCATGGTGGTGCGGGAGAACTTCCTCCATGATCAGCGCACTTACGATGCTTATCATCCGGCTTGGGCCATTAAGCCGGAGAACCCGAAATCGCGGCTGGAAGTCCGGTTCGAGCGTAACCGAATTGTACAACCGGATCCGAACGCCTTGGCGTTCGCAGGCGGCGGCGCGGGCAGGACGATCCTGCATGTGGACCAAAACGAGTTCACCGGCGCGACCTTCTGGAGCTTTGGTTACTACGCCACGAACGCGCTTGAACTCTTTTCGGGCGGCAGAACCGTGGACTGGCGAACGGGCACGGGAAACAACCACTGGAAGAAGCCATAAGCCATCCAGTGCTCCAGCGTCAAAAGGCGAATCAATCTATGGCTGGAGGTCTGGAGTCATGGCACCCCCATCACGCAGATTATTGATCGTCCAACCACAAAACGCAATTGATCAGGGTATTGGAGGAGTAGTTATTGAGCTTGCTGGTATAAAGACCATCGCCGTTCCAAAAAGTGGATCCGTAAATGTACGTGCCGTAACGATACATGGTGTTTCCGGTGATGGTGTTAGTGTGTCCCACGAAAGCGACCTCGTGATACCCCCTTGGGGTGTTGCTTAAGTTGTTGTTGGTGGTGGCATTGCCCGTGAAGGTCGAGTAACTCGAATATATCTGGAATCCCCCAGTCCCGTTGCTTTGAGCAAGGTTATTGGAGTAGGTCCAGTACTTCCCACAGTTGTAGTAGCCGGTTTTGCGATTGTTGGTTGAGATATTATTGCGGACCGTGCTGCCATGGGCTGGTCCCTGGCCACCCGAGGAATCGCACTCGGGGTCTTGCGCCTCATTGGGGAGCAACTCGATGCCGTCATACCAGTTGTGGTCGGCGATGTTGTTGTCGTAGGTCATCCGCACGCAGGTCCTGTATGGATCGCCATAGTCAGACCATGCCTTAATGCCGCTTTCGCCGTTCCAATTGCAGTTATTATATGCGACCCAGCAGTCCTGAGCGGCAGCGGTACAGATGCCGCTGAAGCTGGCATGGTGAACGGTGTTGCGCAGAATCACGTTGTTGGAATTCACCTGGCCGGCGCCACCCCAGAAAAGGATGCCGTTCTTGCCGCCGCGAAAATTGCAGTCCGTGATCCGAGAGTTAATCGTCTTGACGAATTCCAACGTGACGAAATCGCCGGTGATACTGAACAGCGAAACATTATTTCCGCCAGCCACATAGAATTTAGGTCCAATGTCCTGAGTTTGTTGCCACGACAAAAGATTGGTCCATATGTCATCATCATTGATGGTGGGCTGGTAGCCGTTGGTGTCCTCCCAGCGGTAAATCAGATAAGGAGTGGTGATATTGCTCAGGCGCAGATTGCAAATCTGTGTGTCCGTTGTGTCTTGTAGTTTGAAAACATAGTCATCGCTCTTGATGACCGAGGCGTCACCCGCCCCGTAGAGAACCTTCCAGCCATTGGCCCGCGTGATCGATGCCCACGAATTCATTCGATAGGTCTTATTGGGCGGGAACCATATCTTACTGTAGCTGGAGTTGATGGCGTCTTGAATATTGGTAGTGTCGTCATGAGACCCATTACCGACAGCGCCGTAATCGAGCACAACATTAGCGACCCTGGTAATGGTGACCCTGTCGAGCAGAACCCATTGGGATTGATCCGCGCCCACGCCTTTGAAGGCGATTTGATGGGTTCCGGCAGTGACGGTAAGAACCGGAAGGATGAACTGGGTAAAGCTCTCCGCGGTGACCGTAATGTTGGAACCCGGCGACACTCCATCCACATAGACCGCCAGGGGATTGGCGGCATAGCCAGCCCGCTTGGCCGCAAAGCATGATATTTCATAGGTGCCGCCGGGCAAAGAGATGTTCTGCGCGAAGAAAGATTGGTTTGTATTCCCTTGGATAAAGGCCGATTGAGATCCATGCGGAGTGGCGGGGGAGCCAATGCTGTTGTTGGCAATACCGGAATTGTATTGGAATGTCCACGAGGCACCGGGAACGTTATATATCACTGATGGCACACTGGGGATTTCAAACGACGGATTCAAAAGTGTTAGCGCGGGAGCCGAAGAGGAAAGTAACGCCGTAGCCACGACGGAAAAGAAATGATAGAATTGGCTTCTTGACGCTGGCGCGCTGGAGCAGGGTCTTTCACCTCACTTGCATGCATTAGTCACAGTATGGCGACCGGCCCCCGGCCGTCAACGCCGAAATGCTGGCGGTTCTGAGGCGGCTGGCGGGTTCCGATTCCCGCAAGACTGAACTCCTTCACTCCTGACACTTGTTCACTCCACCCCTCTGCATCATACAAACGTATGAATAGTCGCGCGCAGGGCTCCCTGCTTCAATCTTGTCTGTGATGCAAAACTTAGGGAACGCCATGAGTAATGGATTCGCCCCCGGCAGGGAAAACTCGCACGCGGGTTTCATTTTGATCGAACTCCTGGTCGTCATTGCCATTATTGCGATTCTGGCCGCGCTGCTTCTGCCGGCGTTGAGTCGGGCAAAGGCCCACGCCAATGACGCCCGATGCCTGTCAAATCTGCGCCAATGCGGCATTGCGCTGAATCTCTACCTGCAAGATTACAACGATCGGCTCTTTTGGAAATCGGCCGACGTCGCGCTCGACGGGATGGAATGGTTTGTCTGGGCAGGCCGAACCAACAACAACCAGATCGGCGCAGCGCAGAGCAATCTGTTCAATAAGACAGACCGGCCGCTGAACCATTACGGATTGACCGAGGGCACGGTGACCTGCCCAGCGAACCAGGGGCGGGTGGAGGACAACACCACTTACACACTATTCGAGTGGGTTGGCAACTCTTACATCTTCAACTTTGGCGGATTACCGGAGTTTGAGGCTGGGCACGGTCTGGACGGCTTGTCGGTGATTGCCTTGACCAATCCTTCGCAAACCGTGGTATTCGCTTGCGGCGTTATGTCCTACCCGGCCACCGAAACCAAAGGATGGCACCGCAGCACTCCGGCCGGGAACATCTTCTTCGCCGACAACCATGTCAGTTTTTACCAGGCGAGAGGGGCCACCAACCTGGTCTGGTAACGCGCCTTGAACCAACGGGGTTCTCAGCGCGCATTTCTAGTTCTTGTCGGCAATTCTTATGATGCGGCGATAACCCTCCAGCCGGTGTCCGTCATTGATGGTGATGTCAAAGTCTTCGCCCCGCTCAAGACATTGCTGCGCGGCGGTTAAGGCTCGGGTGAGCACGCGGGTGTATTTCTCTCCCGCCTCGCGGCGGTCCAGGTCGTTGCCCGCGGTCCACTGGAAATCTTTCAAGCAAAGAATATAACCCTTTTGAATGGCGATGACCGCGTCCCGTCGCGGCTGGGGCGAATAGACGGAGGGACGCGGGTGTTTCGAGGCGTATTCCTTGAGCGCGCGTGATAGGCTTATCTGCTCGTTCCAAGGGAGATGATGCTGGTGATCGGACGTCCAAAACCAGAAGTAGCGCGCTCCCATGTCGTACGCGGTCGTCAAGGCCAGTGGAGCCATGCCCGGATCACATTGGCCGTAGATGGAGGTGCCCCAGAATTTTCCGAATGGACGGGCGCCCCCGCGCATCATGGCGTATTGGAATTTCAAGGCCTGGACCGGGGTATGGCGCAGCTTCAAGCCGGTGGCGGCAAAGATTTCGGCGTCGAAGCCGGCCGTGTTGTAGCGGCCCTCCTGGACCAGGCCGGCGATGCCGGCTTTCATTTCGTAGAAGGTCGCTTCGGCGTATGAATCCCAGGTTGGATAATCGAATTGCGCCAGGCGCATGTCGCCCAAATTGACGCCGCGGCCGCGCAAAGCGGCATCCAGGCGCCAGACACCGTACGTATCGGCGGACCAATAACAAGCCCGCGTCTGAGTTTCAATGGCGGTTGAAAAGTTAGACGGGAATCTCCCGGCATGACGATGCTCGTCATTGTCCCATACCATGTCCGCGGGCTCATCAATGAACAGCACGGGCCCAAGATAATTGGCCCGGTAAAGGTCCGCCGGATAGCGCAACGCCGGTTCGCCCGCGGCTTCGCGCGCGTAAAAGACCGGCTCCGAACGCACCCATTGCTCGTGTGTCGCGCTGACCGGGAACATATTCATTCCGGCGGCGATGGCGGTTCGATAGTCATCCTCGGTGAGGGGAACATACGTGTAATCGCTAGCTGACATTGCTGGCAGCCGATGCCCTTCGGCGTCTTTGAAATCCCGGTCATTGCCGATCAGCATCTCGCGATTGAGATCCAGGCGCTTGACATCGTTCCAGGGCTGCCAGGCTTCGTCCTCCGGCCTGGCTTTGCGCGCCAGACTGAGCGGCTGGCCCAGGAACTTGCACGTCTCGGCCGCGCCATCCTTCCATCCGGTGTTCGGCGCAGGATGCGGGAGGAAATCGCGCTCGAAGCCCTCCCAACAGGGGAGCAACGCCGCTCCGGTTTTGCTGTCGCGATACTCGTAGGCTTCGCCCGTCTCGGGGATTCGCAATTGATACCGCTCGATTTTGACGGAGTGTTGTTTTTCCGCCAACGGATCGCCGGAGGCCAAGGCGCGGAGCACAAACAGCGGTGGCGTGTCCCGGTTCGCCTTGGCTCGAACTTCCATTTGCCACCAGCGAACCCTCTTCCCGCCCTCGTCTGGACCATAAACGAAATCCACCATGGCAAAAGGCGGCGGAACAGAGCTGTTTGCACTGAATACAAGATAATTCAACCTGGTTCCGGCGGGCGGTTGAAGCCCCGCTTGCGCCGCAACCGCCGTGGCAAACGTCGCCAGCATGACCGGAAGCAGCGTCTGTTGATGTCTCATAATTCCAGAGTGGCAGGATCATGAAGCCTGCTCCAGTTGAAAACGAGTGCCTTTTGCCTCATCCGCTTTTGCCTCATCGGCAGGAGAGAAACCACGCTGCCTCGTGCCCTTCTGGTCAATATCCAAAACTCCAGCACTCCGTTCCCCGCGCCGCCCCCGCCGCTTCCCGCTGCCGCTTCCCGCTTGACCTCCGGCACAAACCGGGCGAAAGTATCCCTGTTGGTCGGGGGCGTACTGGTTTCGACTTGGGAGACGCGCCAGAGGCGGCATGCCGAGGATGGTTCGTGGGCCTCGTTAATCATCGGACCGAAAATTAATTGCTAACCAAGAATTAGCTCTCGCGGCCTAAGTGCTGCGACGTTCGCCGGCGGACACCTGCTACGCTGGACGAACGCTACAGCAGGTTAGGTCAGGCGCGGAGTCTGCGCGTGTTTGGCTGAAACTCTTATCCTGCGGGCTAGGCTGGGCGACTCGGTGTCAGGCCGCGATCGCCCGGTAGAAAACTCTCTCCTGACTAAGCATGTAGTCGCGGCTGGCAACTTTGCCAAGGACGCGGGTTCAACTCCCGCCGCCTCCACCATCTTTGCCGGGAGGTCGCACAAAGGGGTTGGCGGGGGGTTCCGGCGTGCGTAACCATCTGCCAGTGCGTGAGTTAGTGAAGGCGGGCGGGGTTTCTCTGTTTTTTGGTTGGATAAGGGCTAAAGCAATTTGGTCGGAGACCAGGAGGGAGTTTAAGGGGAGGCTTTCTCATTTGTGCGAAAAGCCTGGGCAGACAGGTGGTCAAAAATAGCCACTTAGCATGCACATCCTGGGGACCCCTCCGTATCGCCTCCGTGCCCCCACGCTATCCCCACGCTTGGGGATCGCGGGCTGGGGCGGAGATTCTCAATACTGAGAAAAGTGCGCTTGGGATGCCCAGGGCGAGTTCATAACCGATCATAAGTCATTGTTGTAGAATAGGATGTGACTATTCTATGGACAGGGCCGCCGAAACTTTATAGGCTCGCGGCATGTCTAAAAAGCAAATTTGTCCAAGT
>Ga0182014_10008507_pt1 | contig 10479 bp, 10 predicted proteins | sample 612S2DmetaG_FD_120489 | JGI IMG/M metagenome (GOLD analysis project Ga0182014, IMG submission 120489) | Permafrost microbial communities from Stordalen Mire, Sweden - 612S2D metaG | ecosystem: Environmental > Terrestrial > Soil > Wetlands > Permafrost | place: Sweden: Stordalen | collected...
CGACCAACTCCGCGCAGCGCAGCCGATTTTTAGCAGGACCGGCGGATTGCATGCTGCCGGCCTGTTCAGCTTGAGCGGTGAGTTGCTTGCCCTCCGTGAGGACGTGGGCAGGCACAACGCGGTCGACAAGGTGGTCGGTTGGGCGCTGGCGAATGACCGCGTGCCGCTCAGCGACTCGCTGCTGATGGTGAGCGGGCGCGGCGGCTTCGAGACCGTGCAGAAAGCGTTGGTTGCGGGCGTTCCGGTGCTCGCGTCGGTATCGGCGCCTTCGGATCTGGCGGTGAATCTGGCGCGGGAATTTGGGATGACGCTGATTGGATTCTTGCGCGGGCGGCGGTTCGTCATTTACTCGGGCGCGCAAAGGCTCGCGGCCAAGCTGCAGCTGCCAAGATAGGAAGGTGGAACGGAAGCGTCGGGACGGATGAGAAACCATTTGTTACCGGCCGGTCAAGATCTGTCGAGTTAGGGTATAATTTCGCCACTCGGTGAGGGCTCTTGCGTACGTTCTCCGAATGTCGAGACGCGAAGAGACAATAGCAGGAACAGTAAAGGCCTGATCGGATCTGCAATACGCCTGTGTAGGAGCTAGCCAATGACGATCAACCGCAGAGACTTTCTTAAAGCCACGGCACTCGGGTCCACGATTCCACTTGTTGGATTCGGCTTTGGGCTGGAGAAGGCCTACGCAGAAGCTTCTGAGCTGAAAATTGCGCGGACGACGGAGACCCGCTCCACCTGTCCTTATTGTTCTGTAAGCTGTGGAGTCATCATCCACACCATTGGCGACAAGGCGAAGAACGTGACCTCGCAGGTCGTCCACGTGGAGGGCGACCCCGACCATCCCATCAATCGCGGCACCCTATGCCCCAAGGGCTCGTCGCTCTTCCATGACATTCTGAACGACCGCCGCCTGCTGAAGCCCCAGGTGCGGCGCCCCGGTTCGGACAAGTGGGAGGACATCGGATGGGAGCAGGCAATCGACGAAATCGCGCACCTGGTGAAGAAGACGCGCGATGACGCTTTCATCGAAAAGGACGAGCAAGGCCACACCGTGAACCGCTGCCCTGCAATCGCTTGGACCGGCGGCTGCACAGACACCAACGAGTTCAACTATCTCGTGGTGAAGACCATGCGAAGCTTGGGGGTGACGTACCTGGAAAACCAGGCACGTGTTTGACACGCACCTACGGTCTCAGGTCTGGGACCAACGTTCGGACGCGGTGCGATGACAAACGGCTGGGTCGATATCAAGAATACGGACATGATGTTGATCATGGGTGGGAATCCGGCCGAGAACCATCCTTGCGGATTCAAGTGGGCCATTGAGGCCAAGCGCAACCGTAATGCGAAGATGATCGTAGTCGATCCACGATATACGCGTACGGCCGCGGTGAGCGATCTGTATCTGCAGATCCGCGTCGGCAGCGACACCGCTCTGCTCGGAGCGTTCATCAGTTACGCGCTGAACAATAGCCGCTTCAACAAAGAGTACCTGGTGAACTACACCAATGCCGCCTTCATAGTGAAGGAAGGATTCGGCTTGCCGGTAGAAGGCCTGTACTCTGGCTTCGATCCGGAAAAGCACACCTACGACAAGAGTACCTGGAACTACGAAGCGGGCGGCAACCTGACGGGCAGGGGCCAGAACTCCGTGTCCAAAGCCGCTGTGGCGAAGCCCACGGCTCCGGGCACTCCGCCACCGCCGCCGTCCATGCCGCCGGATATCGCCTACGATCTATCGCTCGAGCATCCCCGTTGCGTGTACCAGTTGCTGAAGAAACAGTATTCGCGCTACACGCCGGAGTTGGTCGAGCGTATCACGGGAATTCCCAAGGATCAGATCATCAAGGCCGCGGACCTGTTGACGTCTATCCGTAAAGACGGAGACATGAAGAAGGCGGGCACCATCATCTACGCCGTGGGCTGGACACACCACAGCTCAGGGTCGCAGACGATTCGTGCTGCGGCGTTGTTGCAACTGGTACTGGGGAACGTGGGCCGTGCTGGAGGAGGCGTGAATGCGTTGCGCGGACACTCCAACATACAAGGCGCGACCGATATGGCCGGCATTTTCGACCTGCTGCCTGGCTACCTGAAAGTTCCGATACCGGCGGACGTGGACCTGCGATCCTATCTAAACCGCATCACACCGACATCGGCGAAGCCGAACGAGTGGAACTCGTTCAACTACTGGTCGAACACACCGCGCTTTGTGGTTTCGCTGCTCAAGTCTCTTTACGGGCCGTCAGCGACGAAGGAGAACGGCTTCGCGTTTCACTATCTTCCCAAGGTCGACCGCAATTACTCGTGGACCGAACTGTGGGACGGGATGCATCGCGGGGAAGTGAAGGGCATGTTCGCTTTCGGCATGAACGGCGTGGCCATTGGCCCGAACTCGAACAAGAACATCGACGCGCTGAAGAAAGCGGACTGGTTAGTCGTTTGCGAAATATACCCGGACGAGACCAGCGAGTTCTGGATGTCGCCGACGGTGCCCAGGGACGAGTTGAAGAACATCAAGACGACGGTGTACCGGCTCCCCGGCGCGGGTTTTGCGGAGAAAGACGGCACCATGGTCAATTCCGCCCGCTGGCTGCAGTGGAAGTGGGCGGCCCTGCCCCCTCCAGGAGACTGCAAAGTTGATCAGGAGATTCTGGCGCGCCTTTTTCTGAAGGTTCGCGAGCTTTACCAGAAGGAGGGTGGCAAGTTTCCCGATCCCATCCGGGATCTGACCTGGAGCTATACGAACAAGTACAATCCGTCGCTGTCGGAGATTTCAAAAGAAATCAACGGCAAGGCGCTGGCCGATGTCACCGACGATGCCACGCAGGCGACCATCAAGGCCGGACAGCAGTTGCCAGGTTTCGCCTTCCTTCGCGACGACGGTTCGACCGCCTGCGGCAACTGGATCTTCTGCGGTAGCTGGACCGAGGCCGGAGCCATGATGCAGCGTCGTGGCACGGACGACCCGTCCGGGCTGGGCATCTATCCGAACTGGGCGTGGTCGTGGCCAGCGAACCGTCGCGTGCTTTACAACCGCGCGTCGTGCGATTTGGACGGTAAGCCGTGGGACGGCGATCGCGCGCAGGTGTGGTGGAGCGAAGCGGCGAAGAAGTGGATCGGGAACGACGTACCGGATTTCAAAGCCGATTCCGCGCCCAAAGACCACATGGGGCCCTTCATCATGAATGCGGAGGGTGTGGGCCGTTTGTTCGTTCCGCTCGGCATGATGGCCGATGGGCCGTTTCCCGAGTACTACGAGCCGGTCGAGAGCCCGGTGGCAAACCTGCTGCATCCCCAGCAGCAGAATAACCCGGTCGCCAAGCGCTTTAAGTCCAGCGACGATAAGTACGGCACGGTGGCAGAGGGTTACAACATCATTTGCACCACCTATCGCCTGACCGAGCACTACCACTACTGGACGAAGAATAACCCGATGAACGTACAACTCCAACCGGAGCCGTTCGTAGAAATTCCGGCGGAGTTGGCTGACGACATGGGGCTGCATGGCGGCGAGAAAGTGAAGGTAAGCAGCGCACGCGGAGTTTATGTTGCCAAGGCAATGGTGACACGCCGTATCAAGCCCATGCTGCTCGACGGCAAGAAGACCTACCAGATCGGCATACCGATCCACTGGGGCTTCCGCGGCATCGCCGAAGACCAAGGCAAGACGGCCCGGACGCTGGTGAATAGCCTTTCGCCAGCTGTCATAGACCCCAACGCCTTCACACCGGAATTCAAGGGCTTCCTCGTGAAGCTCGAGAAAGCATAGGAGGACGCCGTGTCACAGCTACTCCAGATTAAAGCGATCTCGGGTCACGCGGGGCCGGTTGCAGGCCAGGGCGCTTCACGGGATTACGAAGTTTGCAAGCTGGTGGACACGACTACCTGCATCGGCTGCAAGGCATGCGAGGTGGCGTGCTTGGAGTGGAATGGTTATCCGTTTCATCCCACCATGTTTGACAACACCTACCAGACGATGCCCGACACGGCGTGGAACTACTGGAACCTGATCCGGTTCGACGAGCACACAGCCGAAGATGGTACGTTCAGTTGGCTGATGCGTAAGGATCAGTGCATGCACTGCGCCGATCCCGGCTGCCTGAAGGCATGTCCCGCCGATGGCGCTATCGTGCAATACGCGAACGGCATCGTGGATTTCAACCAGGCCAACTGCATCGGCTGTCAATACTGCGTCACGGGCTGCCCGTTCAACATTCCGAAGTTCAATCCGGCGACCAAGAAGGTCTTCAAGTGCACGCTATGTTCGGATCGCGTGAGCGCCGGACTGGAACCAGCTTGTATCAAGGCTTGTCCAACCGGCTGCCTGCACTTCGGCAGCAAGGAGGACATGAAGTTTCTCGCGGAGAGTCGATCCCGACAGCTACGCGAACATACAGCGCATACCAGCGCCGGTGTTTACGACCCCGAAGGGGTTGGCGGCACGCATGTCATCTATGTTTTGCACAACAAGGATCACCCCGAACTATATGGCGGATTGCCCAAGGACCCGAGCATATCTTCCGTCGTCACCCTATGGAAGGGGCCGGTGAAGTGGGCGGGCGGTCTGAGCATCTTCTTCGGACTGCTAGCCGCCGCCGCGCACTTCTTGCGTTGGGGGCCCAAGGAGGCCGAGATCCGCGAAGACCAAATCCGTGATGACGGGGAGGTGCAGCATGGCCACCAATAGGCACGCGGTACTTCGTACCGAGGTCCCCAGCGACCAGATCATGCGGTATACGTGGGTCGAGCGGCTTTGCCACTGGACAACCGCCGCGACCTATCTTTATTGCGCGGTTGGCGGATTGGCTCTGTTCAGCCCCTACACGTTCTGGATGGTCTTCATCCTGGGAGGCGGACCAACAGCGCGCTTCTGGCACCCTTTCGTGGGATTCGGATTCGTGGCGGCGATTTTCTGGATGAACGCCATGTGGGCAGCCGATTTTAAGATGATCCCCGAAGACAAAGAGTGGAATCGGAAGATCAAGTACTACATCACCAACCAGGATGAGAAGCTGCCGCCTCAGGCCCGATTTGACTCAGGACAGAAGGTCTTTTTCTGGACCATGCTCTCCATGAGCATATTGTTGCCTTTGAGTGGGATTGTGATGTGGTTCCCGGAGTTGATGCCGCGCAGTTTTCACTGGATCCTGCCGCTTGTAGTCTTCGTGCATGAAGGCGCCGCCCTGCTCACTTTTGGGCTCGTCATCATTCACGCCTATATGGGCACGGTAATTGTTCCGGGGAGTTGGCGAGCGATCACTGTGGGCTATGTATCTCGGGGTTGGGGAATGCTGCATCACCCGCTTTGGTATAAGAAAGTGACTGAGCAGGAGCCCAGTAAGTGAGCCATCACTACACTTGGGACGAGCGGATCGAACGAGCCGAGCACTTGCAAAAGAAACACTCGTCGTCGGCCGAACTCCTCGCGTTCTATGTGCATGTAGCGCGGTTTCAAAAGCGATTGTATGAGAAGCTTGGAAAATCCGGCAACGGGGAGATTGCACTCATCGCGGATGCCGCGCCAGAACTGTTGGCGCTGGTACGCCGTGCAGCTCCTCCCCAGATGGTCTCGATGGCTCGTAATCTGGAAGTCTTCGATTGGCGTGCTTCAGTTTCACAACAGTGGGGCGCTTTCGTGAACGGCGACGGCATCCCCGCCGATTTCTTTGTGCGAGCGTTGTTACAGCCGTACGCGGAAGCGATCGCCTGGAATACTTCCAATTTGCAGTCCGAAACGTGTCCGTTCTGCAAATCCAAACCGCAATTGATCGTCCTGCGTCCGGAAGGCGAGGGCGCGAAGCGTTATCTCTATTGCGACTTCTGTAATACGGAATGGGCATACCGGCGGATCATCTGCGCCAACTGCGGCGAGCTGGACAAGGAAGCTCTGCCTACCTTCAGGAGCGAACAGTTACCGCAGGTGCATCTGGCTGGCTGCGATAGCTGCCGCAGTTATCTCAAATGCATTGATCTGAGCGTCGATGGCCACGCTATACCGATGAGTGACGATCTCGCATCGCTCTCGCTTAGTTTGTGGGCAGTTCGTGAGAACTACCGCCCTGTGAGCTTTAATCTATTCGGGTTCTGAAGAACAAATCTCCACGCAATGATCTGCTGAAAACAATCATTTGACTGAGAGTAGCGGACTATTCCGAGGGCGCTGAGGATGATTTTGTACCGCGGATTCCTTAAACATCCATCAGGTTCAACAGCCTGGCCGCCGTATCCTATCGATTCTCAGGGGCAGCTCTGGGCAGAGCTTCTGATTCCGAATCAGGAGGCCGGGGAGCAACGGCGCATGATCCGCCACCGCTCGCTTGAAAAGCACCGGAGCGCCATGTCCGCCAAAGTAAATCCGCCGTGCCGGTCCCGAAATCCGCTTCCGGGAAGCCAGGCGTGGATCGGTAGGTGAGTCCCAGAGCTAAACGGAAGCTATCCGTGATTTTCTCAGGTCGGTATCGATAAACAAGCGTACCAGCCAACGCCGGTACGCCCGGAATGCTGACCGCTCAGCCGCCCAATGCGGCTTTCCGTCAAGCTGCAATCTTTCCCATCAAAGTGTCAGGTCGAGCGGCATCGCTGGCGGCCGGGGGGACGCCGTCAGTTTTGTCTTACTCTTACTCTTTCTCTTTCTCTTTCTCTTTCGGCTCACCGCCCTCAGCCGGTTGCTGCTGCTGTTCGGAGCGTGCCTCTTCCATGGCTTTGCGGGTCTCTTCCGCGCGCTTGGTGCGCGCTTCGGCACGCTTCTCGCGCTTGGCATCGATGGTTTTTTCGCTGCCGAGCAACTCGATGAATGCCTTCTGGCCGCCATCGCCTTTGCGCAAGCCGGTGAGCACGATGCGAGTGTAGCCGCCGTCGCGATCACCGAACCGGGGCGAAATCGTATCAAAGAGCTTGTCGACGGCCAAACGGGTCATAAGATACCCGGCGGCAAGGCGCCGCGCGGCCAGATCGCCACGTTTGCCGAGCGTGATCATCTTTTCGACATGAGAGCGCATGGCCTTGGCCTTGGTGACCGTAGTCTCGATGCGCTCTTCCACAATAAGCGAGGTCACCAGGTTGCGCAAAAGCGCGCGCCGATGTTCGGTGTTCCGACCCAGTTTCCATCCTGCTACACGATGACGCATATCGCTAATCCTTATGTCTATCGGGGTCCCCGGGCGGTTTGGCTTGCCCAGGCGCCTGGCTCTTTCACGAGCCAGCTATTCGTTTTGCTTGCCGCGAATGTCTTTCCACTTCTCCGGCCGGCGGCTACACCACTCAGAACGACGAATTACCTTCACCCGGGCCCAGGGGCGCGGAGATGCTACCGACGGTGCTTGCCTGCGTCGGCACGGCGTTGCCTTGTTCGTCGATCTTCATGCCGAGGCCCAACCCCATCGTGGAAAGGATTTCCTTGATTTCGTTGAGCGACTTACGGCCGAAGTTTTTCGTCTTCAGCATTTCGGCTTCGCTCTTCTGGACCAGTTCGCCGATGGTCTGAATGTTGGCATTCTTGAGGCAGTTATAGCTGCGAACCGAGAGTTCAAGCTCTTCCACCGAACGATTCAGGTTTTCGTTGCGGATCTCCGGCTTGCGCTCATCAGAGCTGAAAGTGGCCTCAACCTCCTCTTCGAAGTTGATGAAGATGTTCATGTGATCCTTCAGCAACTTCGCCGCCAGTCCCAGCGCATCCTGCGGGTTGACCGAGCCGTTCGTCCAGATTTCGATCGACAGCTTGTCGTAATCCGTGATCTGTCCCAAGCGAGCGGCTTCGACCGAGTAGTTGACCTTGCGAACCGGCGAGTGCACCGAGTCGATAGGGATGAATCCCAGTCCGAGATCCTCGTCGAAATTCTTGTCGGCTGAAATGTAACCGCGGCCCTTCTTGAGGCGCATCTCCATGTCGAGTTTGCCGCCTTCGCTCACGGTTGCGATGTAAACGTCCTTGTCCAGAACCTCGACATCGGCATCGGCCTCGATCATGCCGGAAGTAACGACTCCTGGCTGGTCGGCGCGCAGGTAAATCGCCTTGGGAGCGTCCCCGTTCAGCTTGAACGGAATCTGTTTCAAATTAAGAATGATGTCGGTAGCGTCTTCCACCACGCCGGGGATCGATTGGAACTCGTGCAGCACTCCTTCGATCTTAACGGCGGTGATGGCGGCGCCCTCGATGGAGGAGAGCAGCACACGGCGCAGAGCGTTGCCGATGGTGGTGCCAAAGCCGCGTTCAAACGGCTGCGCCCAGAAATGGCCGAACTTGTCGGTCAGCGATTCACTGTCGAACGCCAGGCGTTTTGGTTTTTGAAAACCCTTCCAGAGCATTTTGCATTCTCCTGATCATTCGCGCCATGCTGCCCAGCGGCAATGTCAAAGCCCGTCGGCTGATCTGGCTCGAGATAAGGGGTACGGCGGCCAGCCGTCTTTTGACGGGCATGAACGCCACACGGTTATAGTTCAAAACTCGTTTTCGCGAGATCGCACACCCAAGGGAGACCCGACGGGCCCTCCCGACCGCTGGCCAATCCGGCTCGCAGGAAGCGACTCTGGAACCTTGCTGGCCGCCTGATGCACATCCCTACTTGCTGTACAACTCGACGATAAGCTGCTCGTTGATCGGCAAGTTGATCTCTTCGCGCTTGGGCAACGAGAGAATGCGGCCGCGATAATTCTCGCGGTCCACTTCCAGCCAGCTCGGAACAACTTGATGACTGCTGAATTCCTTCGCCAATTCGAGCCCCGGAAGCTTGCGGCTGTTTTCCCGGATCATAACCTCGTCGCCGGAATCCACCTGGAAGGACGGAATGTCGACCTTGCGTCCGTTCACTTGCACGTGGCCATGGCGAACCAGTTGACGAGCCTGGCGACGAGCCACGGCAAACCCCAGACGGTAGACAACGTTGTCCAAACGGCGCTCGAGTTGCTGCAACAGCATCTCGCCCGTCACGCCCTTGGCGCGAACCGCCTTTTCAAAGTAATTCCGGAACTGGCCTTCCTGAGTGAAATAGATGCGCTTTGCTTTCTGCTTTTCGCGAAGCTGCAAACCATACCCGACAACCTTTGCCTTACGATCCTTGCCGTGCTGGCCGGGTGCGAAGTTGCGCTTCTCGATGGGACACTTGTCGGTAAAACACTTTCCGCCCTTCAGAAACAGCTTGATACCCTCGCGGCGGCAAAGACGGCATACGGCATCCTTATAACGTGCCAATGTTTCTCTCCTGGTGAGTCGATCGGTTTACGGGAGTTGGCCGCTCCTGTCGTCCCGATCAATCGTTAGATTCAAGTAACTTCCAGCGTTTCAATCTGCCCTTACACTCGGCGGCGCTTGGCCGGACGGCAGCCATTGTGCGGAACCGGCGTCGAGTCCTTAATGGTGCGCACGTCCAGCCCTGCCGCCGCCAGCGCGCGAATTGCCGACTCCCGGCCCGATCCAGGACCGCTGACCCGCACATCGACGCTGCGAAGACCATGTTCGCGTGCCGTGTTGGCGGCGTTCGTTGCGGCCTGTTGCGCGGCGAACGGCGTCCCCTTGCGGGAACCGCGGAATCCGAGAGAACCGGAGCTCTTCCACGAGATCACGTTGCCGGACGGGTCCGAAATCGTGACGATCGTGTTGTTGAAGGAGGCGTTGATGGTCACCAGTCCGTGCGGGACGTGCTTACGCTCCTTGCGCTTGAACTTCTTTGTCTTCCCTTTTTTTTCCGGCGTCGCGCCGGCACTGCCACCTGCTTTTGCCATAAGAACCTTGCCTTCGCTCCCGCTCCACCAGACGCAAATCGAGGCGCCCGGATCTCTAACCCCTTAGCTTTCCAGCATCGCATCGCCGCGGAGAAATCACTGCGTTGCCGGCGCCCCACTCGAAGCGCGCGGCAAACGCCAAAACCCGGCGTCTCGGCGACCCTCTCATCAACCGGCGGACTAAGTCTTGGCCGCCGTCTTCTTCTTGTTGGCGACCGTGCCTTTGCGCGGACCTTTGCGGGTGCGCGCATTGGTGTGCGTGCGCTGTCCGCGAACCGGCAAGCTGCGGCGATGACGATAGCCGCGGTACGAGCCGATTTCGATCAGCCGCTTGATATGCATGGTGACGTCTTTACGGAGATCGCCCTCGACGTTGCCTTCATTTTCGATGACCTGGCGAATGCGGTTCACCTCATCTTCGGTCAGGTCGGAGATCTTCTTGGAGGCATCCACGTTGGCGGCCGCGGTGATTTTCAGCGCCCGCGGCTGGCCAATACCGAAAATGTAAGTCAGCGCGATCCGTGTCTGTTTGTTGCGCGGCAAGTCAACGCCTGCAATACGTGCCATAAGTCCTACCCTACTCCCTTTGAGAATCCTTCCCTACTCTTCGTGGCCGGGGTCCCGGCGCGCCGGCGATGCGCGTGCTGGGAAAAAAGTTCAGCCCTGGCGCTGCTTGTGCTTGGAGTTTTCACAGATCACCCGCACCACGCCGTGGCGGCGGATGACCTTGCACTTGTCGCAAATTTTCTTTACCGATGC
>Ga0182014_10008509_pt1 | contig 10478 bp, 10 predicted proteins | sample 612S2DmetaG_FD_120489 | JGI IMG/M metagenome (GOLD analysis project Ga0182014, IMG submission 120489) | Permafrost microbial communities from Stordalen Mire, Sweden - 612S2D metaG | ecosystem: Environmental > Terrestrial > Soil > Wetlands > Permafrost | place: Sweden: Stordalen | collected...
ATATCAGCACCGCGGCAATGATTGCCGCCAGCAAAAGGGTAATTGTCAGGATCATTTTTCACCGCACGTTGTTATCGTTTCCGGTCCGCCTGAATTGCCTGAATCTTTACACAATCACGTCGGCCACAGGACGCCGCAGCGAGAACGGCAACTGCGGGCCGCTGCCAAAGCGCACGACCAGATCGGGCCGCTGCGAGTCCAGCCCCAGCCACTGGGCGAACTGCGTCCGCACAGCCGGGACTTCCACCGGCTGATTGACGAAGGCGGTACGAACGCCGAGCGACGTCGCCGCCAGGGCAAAGCGCTCGTAAGCGCGGCCGACTTCGAACCAACTTGCCGGGTCGGCGCATTCCCCGGCAAAGATCGCGACGCCGGCGGATGAGCGCAGTTGCTTGGCATACTTGTCGTTCTCCGATTTCTCGCTTAGGACCATGCTGAACAGCGCATCGCTGTCGCTCCATACCGGTCATTGGCGCTGCATCCCGCGTTAGCCATCGCAAAGCCTGGGAGAGCCGCATACAAAGCAGCGTTCTTGATAAATTCTCTGCGTGGAACCATCGTCATCTCCCTGAACTCGCAATGGCACTTGGCTCAGGGGGGAGTAGTACCTGAAAGATACCCAATGTAGCTGCGGTGAGTGGTGCGGCGAGCGCGAGGCCGAGCGGCCCTGCAATGACGGTGAGGAGAAGCTGCGCGATGAGGGTAAGCGCAGGAGGAAGGCGGACAATCTTCCGTTGCAACAGAGGAGTGATGATGTTGCCTTCAAGGAAGTGAACCACCATAAACAGAAGTAGAGTAAGCAATCCTTTCCCGGGACTGATGGCGAGTGCCAGCAATGCAGCCGGGACAACAGATAGGATGGGCCCGATGTTTGGAATAAAGGTTAATAGAGCTGCAATAATCCCCAGGGTTCCTGCAAGGGGTACGCCAATTAGCCACAGGCCTGTTGTGACGAGCACTCCGATGGCAGCCATCGACAGCATTTGCGCAAACAGCCAGGATCGAATCATATGGACGGCGCGAAAAGCACAGGCATCAAGAGTAGCTCGATTGCATTGCGGAACCATCCGGCGAAATCCAGAGAAATAGACTTCTGGTTCCGCGGCAAGATACACAGCGAGAAAGAGGATGATCACCAAGCCGGTAACTAGACTGGCCGCGCTGAGCACGAAGCCGCCGATCCGCGTGACAGCGTAGCCAATGCTGCTTGATAACTGAGAGTATCCCGACCATTGAGAGAGTACCCAACGTCCCCAATTGTATTCTCTGGCGCGATCAACCAACTGTTGAACTGCTTGGGGAAGGTCTGCCTGGAGGCGTTGAAACTGATCGATGATATTGGGTCCGCTGAGCCAGAGAGCGAGAACAACCACGGTGGTTCCTATGAGCATTATAAGTGCGAACGACTTATTCCGTCCGAGTTTCAACTTCTTCATGACCCAATCGATAATGGCCGATAGCAGACTTGCAAGAATGATTGCAGCGAAAAGCAGCAGCAGAATGACGCGACCCATCCAGGCTAGAGTGAGTCCCAGCACAATGCCTACTGCTAAGAGCAGTACAGAAACAGCGGAATTGCCCCGAACCTCGTCTTTTGAAGAACTTTCGAATTCGCACATTCTGCTCGAATGTATCGCGATGCGGGTTGCGTTGGTTGTATACAATTGCACACGAGGAACTCGAAGCGCAATGGAACTCCGGAGACCGAAGTTGGCAGCGGCGCTGCGTTCGCGAGGGTTTCCTGACCATTACTTCTTCAGCAACTATGGCCAAAGGTACTGGTCCCAAACCTTCACGCGCCCCTTCATGTTCGCGGGCTGAAAGGTCTCGTTTAAGTGCATTCCTAAACAGACTTCGGCGCGTTCACTTTATTCCTCAGCAACTTCCATCCCTCGAACCACAGAAGGCTAGCAACACCGCCTGCAAGGCATACTGCTATATCTGGCAGATGAAGGGGTGAGAAGCGAAAGAGTGTTTGCAGGAACGGCACGTAGATGACGAGTACAAGCAGTGCAGCAGCTCCAAGTACGACCCACCAAAGGGAGCGATTCGGGGTTCGCAAAGTAGCAATGATCGGGAGTGTCCAGGATCGGTTGGTAAGGATGAGCATCAGATTGCCGATCACCAGGACTGCGAATGCCAGCGTACGTGTAGTAGTCTCACTTTCTCCACGATACCGCGCGACCGCAAATACTAGAAAGACAACCAACAGCACACTCAACCCTTGAAATACGCTCATCACGATTCGGCGACGAGAGAGCAAAAGCTCTCCCGCTTTACGCGGGGCGCGCTGCATTGAGCCAGGCTCTTCGGGCTCGGCTTCAAACGCGATTGAGCAGGCTGGGTCGATGATCAATTCCAAAAAGACAATATGAACAGGCATCAAAATCAAGGGCCAGCCCGCGAGGACCGGTATCAGAGCCAGACCTGCAATGGGTACATGAACAGCGAATACGAACGACATCGCTTTCCGAAGGTTGTCGAAGATGCGGCGTCCTTGTCGAATGGCTTCGACGATCGATGAAAAGGAGTCATCGAGTAGGACTAGGTCTGCCGATTCGCGGGCCACATCCGTTCCACGCCCACCCATCGCAATGCCGATCTGAGCTGCCTTGAGCGCAGGTGCGTCGTTTACGCCGTCGCCCGTCATAGCTACAACTTCGCCGTTCGCCTTGAGAGCGCTGACGAGGCGAAGCTTCTGTTCGGGAACCATGCGGGCAAAGATATTGGTTGATTTCACTCGCTCTCTAAGCTCGGCGTCATCTATCTGTCCGACTTCCAATCCGGTCAGCACCTGGTCTGGCTCGGAGATGCCAACCTGCCTGGCAATGTTCTGCGCGGTTCCCGGATAATCGCCGGTGATCATGATGACTCGTATCCCGGCGCGGTGACATTCCTCGACAGCCGCGGGCACTTCAGGACGAATGGGATCAGCAAGACCCACCAACCCGATCAACTCGAATGTCAGTTCCCGTTGACCTTCTGGGAGTGGCGACTGTCCCCATTTGCTCTTCGCGACACCAAGGACGCGCAGACCTTCGGACGCCATCTCGGAAGCCCGCCTCGCGATCTCTTTGAGGACATCCGGCGATAGTCGACAAAGTTCCGTGATCGCCTCTGGAGCACCCTTCGCAGCGATCACGGAATCTTGCCCCGCAGCAAGATTCCACACGCGCGACATCGACAGGAGTGCCGGAGACAATGGGTACTCGTGTTGGAGAACCCAGTCGTGATGGAGATGTTCCGTATTCGATAAGCTGCGGGAACCGAAATCCTGGAACGCGATTTCCATCGGATCAAGCGGATTCCGCTTGCTGGCAAGAATGCTGTATTCCAGCAATTCGTGAAAGGAGTCAGGCAGCGCACCCATTTCCGGTTTGACGTCCAAGGTCTTCCCGCCAGCGAACAGCTTTCTCACTGCCATCCGATTTTGAGTGAGTGTGCCGGTCTTATCAACGCACAGGACCGTGGCCGAGCCGAGTGCTTCGATGGCGTTACCGCGGCGGGTGAGAACGTGCTTTTGCGAGATGCGCCATGCGCCCAACGCAAGAAAGACAGTCAGCACTACGGGGAACTCTTCGGGAAGCAGGGCCATTGCCGTCGTAATGCCGGCAAGAATGCCATTCACCCAACTGTGGCGCGTAATGCCGTACGTAATAATGATTACCGCACACAGCGAAAGTGCCAGTACTGCCAGAACGCCCGCCAGACGATTCACTTCTCCTTGCAGCTTGGTGGCCTCGGGCTCTATCGCCCCCAGCGCCTTTCCGATTTTTCCTAACTCCGTCTTTGCACCAGTTGCCCTGATCTCAGCAAAGCCCTGGCCTTGCACAACCAGGGTCCCCGAGAACACAAATGGAAGATCATCACCTCCAGGCGGGCCGATCTCATCGAGAGGGTGAACTGACGGGACCTTCCGGACCGACACCGACTCACCGGTCAGCAGCGACTCGTCCACTGAAAGGTTCACTGCCGAGAGCAGCACGCCGTCGGCAGGTATCCGATCACCTTCTGACACAATCACTATGTCTCCGCGAGCGACCTCGCGTCCGGCGACGCGACGTTGCTGACCGTCGCGGATGACCATTGCGCGGGGACTGGAGAGATCACGTAGTGCTTCGAGAGCACGCTCCGTCTTTCGCTGCTGATAGAGATCGATGCCCACAACGAAGAAGATGGAGCCCATCAAGACTAGAGAGTCGCTCAGTTCACCGAGAAAGAAATAGATGACCGCAGCACTGATCAGCAGCAGAATCATGGGCTCGCGTATTACGTCCCAGGCAGTTCGAAGGAGATTGCGAGCTTTGGCAGCAGGCAGTTCATTGAAACCTTCTGTCCGCAGCCTTGAGGCCGCTTCAGCTTCGGTGAGGCCATGCAGAGCGGCAGGATCTAGCGTCGACAATGGTCCAGAGACAGCCATATCGGAGAATGCTAAGGGTTCATTAGGTATATAGATGTGTTCAATTGCACAGCACTCGACTTCCATTGGGCCTTCGTTTTCTTAGGAGAGGCACTTGTCTTGCTAGCGCGGGATCGGCTGAGAGTCCGTCTCCGCAGTAATGTTTTGTCTTGCTCTCGAATCGCTTTCGAACAGGAAATCCCAATACGTCGGCTCTCCACACTGTTTCAGTTAGCCGACATTTGGTTTCAGGGCGAGGTTGCGCCTATTTTGAATGGCTAGGATGGTTATAAACGGTGAGCATATGTGCACAGTACGCACGTTCCTTGAAGCATACGATTGCACTGAAAAATTGATCTCGAAGTTTTTAGTGGTCACGGCTCCTCGCAGCAGGCATATACCGCGACACTGTTTGCACGGGCTCAGCCCGGAACGGCATCTTCGCTCATTGTCGATGTGCACCGAATAATTCTTTTATCGCAGCTAGTTCAAATTGACGGTAATACCCAACACTTTTCTTCCGGAACGGCGTCTGTACAGATGAATCTGCATTCACGTAGGCAAAAGGAGTTCTTCAACGAATTGTCAGCACGAAGCCCAATCACGATCATTGCCGGCACTGCGCAGCGCATCGCACGGATGGACATGCCAGCACTGAGACGCTATCCATCATGGAGACAGGTATTTGGGCCCTGCATCCTCGCGCTGTTTGGACTTGTGATTGCGGTCGCTCTTTGGGGTCTTGGTTCTAAGCTGTCCCCTTATCGTGGCCCCGCAGTGCCTTCAGCGCGGATTCCAGTTGCGAGATTGTGGTCCGGCCCGAAAGGCGCTTCTTCACCGGCGACTTCCAGACTCAGGGCCAAATCGTACCTTGATCCTAGTTCACTGGCATTTTTCGTTCCCATTTCGCGACCTGCGTGTCTCAATCGTGCAGTCGCGTACATTCCGCCCGCCTTTAGGCGCGGCATCGCATATTTCGCTTTTCTGATCCCTTCCCGGTCGCCTCCTCCACAACGCTTTTGTCTGGCATAGTTGGCGCTGCTGTTCCGTCTCTGAGTCGGAGTCGTTGCCGCGCGCTCCCAAACAAGCCCGATCATTATGCGTTTTCTTAGTGGAGGAACACTATGAATACCCTTTCGTTCTTGCCCGCAGTTCTGTTGGCAGTCCCGTTGTTTGCCGTATGGCGGATTAGGCAAACCGAAAACCGTGAGCTCTGCGCCTTCGGCCTCAACTTCAACCTCAGCATCATCATGATCCTGACGAACTCTTACATGACAGGTTCGACGCCTCTTTATGTTTTAGAAGGCAACCTTCGCCTTGCGGAGGCAGTATGAACAGGCCATGTGATGTCGCTCAAGGCGCGAACGAAAACGCCATCAGAACTGGGGCTTTGGACCGAACACATATTCGGATGTCAAAGAGTATCCATGTCGTTTCAGTTGGTCCGGTGGATTGTGGCAGCATGGTTCACGATGCGCTACTTGGTCGAACAAGCTACCATCTCTCCATTGCGACGGACTATCGAAAGCTATGGGAAATGTCTGCACAAGAATCTATTCACGTGGCAGTCCTGCACGACACGCTGTCCTCGTTCGAGCTTGAGGCAGTATGCCGGTTGATTCGCCAGCGGTGGTCTAGTGCCAAGATTCTTTTGGTTGCGAGGGGGGAGAGTCTTCTTGATGATGGTCTTTACGATGACCGTGCGCCCACTGCGGTCCCGGATGTTCTACTGACCACGATTGAGCGGCTGACAGGAGTGTGGCATGTCATGCCGCAGACTAGCTTCCGAGTTTTGGTCGGCACTTGGAAGCGTAAGGATTCTTCCGTTCCGAGCGGCAGTGAACTTCGACGAGGGCATCGGCGATCTACTGGTGACTTGCACGGCAGACGTGGAAACCGACCACCGCGTTTCCATTTAGATTCCCTCACTGGGCCCGTTTCAGAAACCGTTGAGCACCATCAAGGGTAAGGCCGTTGGCGTGCGGGCTGTGACTGGACATAATCAATCCGGCCCGCAATTTCTTTTTCTCGCCTGCTGATACCCAGTCTTGGCTGCAGGCGAGCATCGTTCAAGTACATAACTGAAATACTGGAGCGGCGATGAACCTACTCAACAAAAGCGTTGCAAATGATCGTATATGTGCACGTCGTAACAAGGACCAACATTGTTTCAAGCCAGTTGGACAAGCTGTCCGAGCTAATTCTTTAGAAAGTCAGGTGGACGGACCATCGGCGGACAGACTGACTTTTATTGCAGACTTCACGCGGGAACATTCTCGCCCTGGCCCGCATATAGCTTTGATCGAGATTTCAGGCAGTTTTTGAACCACGACGGATTTAAGCTACGATTCCCGGGCGGCTATCATGAACAGTTCGTGTGGAGCCGTTCACGATCTGTCGATAGTCAATCAGTTCTGTCGCCTCTGATACGTGGAGGAAGATCATGAAGAAGTCAGAAGTTCTCCACGCCTGGACCAGGATTCTGAGCGGTCACGCGCCTTCGCTTTCGATAGAAATCACGAAAGAATGTCCATTGCGGTGCCCTGGATGCTATGCCTTCGATACGGCGCATCTCGGAGGCGCGGGCCAACTGCGCGAACTCACCGACTTCAAAGGCGATGAACTCGTGAAGAGAGTGCTTGCGTTGATCGACGAGCATAAACCACTTCACGTCTCCTTGGTGGGCGGCGATCCGCTGGTTCGACACCGTGAACTTGAATTACTCTTGCCGGAGATTGAGAGCCGCGGCGTGCATACACAGATCGTCACCAGCGCATTCAGAGTGATTCCGCGCGAATGGAATCACTTCACAAAACTGAATGTCGTTGTTTCGGTCGATGGCTTGCAACCGGAACACGACGCGCGACGCAAACCGGCAACTTACGAACGAATTCTACAGAACATCAAAGGTGCTCGAATAACCCTCCACTGCACTATCACGTCGCAAATGGCAGCACGTCCTGGCTACCTAGACGAGTTCTTACACTTCTGGACTAGCCAACCGGAAGTTGCAAAGGTGTGGTTCAGTGTTTTTACGCCTCAGCGTGGGGCCGTAGACACTGAAATGCTGACGACTTCACAACGAGTTTCTATGATCGCGGAGCTGCGAGAATTGCGCCTGAAGTATGCGGCCCTGGACATGCCAGAAGCCGTTATTCGGGAAATGGAATCACCGCCCAAGAATCCAGGCCAATGCATATTTGCCAGAACCACAGAGACTATTTCGGCCGACCTTAAGACATCGATCTCTCCCTGCCAGTTTGGAGGCGACCCTGACTGCAAACAGTGTGGCTGCATCGCTTCGATGGGATTGGCATCTGTCGGCCATTACCGTGTGCTGGGACCGCTTACGGCCGGACATCTCTTCGTGGCGTCTGACAGACTAGGGAAAATATGGCGGAGCTCTCGGAGAAGCTTGTCGCGTCAACCCAAAGTTCAGGCGGAAGTTCTCCAATCACCTTCCTTCGAATCAAGGCACTTTCAGGACAAATACTGATCGTCACAGATCTGCTGGAACGACAAGTCGTTTCTCTTCTTCCCGTGCGCTAACGCTGGCTGTCCAACTCTTTCTGGTGGCAGCCATTGGAGCGATCGGAGTTGCCCTTGCTGCACCATTGACTGCGGCGGCGCTTTTCATCCTACACGTGCTACTTCCAGGCATATCATCGAGCTATGGTATGCAGACCTTAGCGACAATGCCGCTCATTATTTCAGAGTCATTGGAGTGCCAAGTGCGTTCGCCCCGGATCATTTTACAATCAGTACTTGCTTAGTGGCAGCGAGTGTCCCTTTTGTGAAAATCGCTAATCGTCTCGTGTTCTCGGCACACGTCGGGAGACTTTGTTTATGGTGGGGCGGCACCGTGCTCACAATCGGATTGTTCGTGAAGATTACCAGGGAATTGGTTGAAGGAGAGTTCAGTGCACTAGACCGCGAGATTCTGCTCCGAGTGGCGAAGATCCGTACCCCATCGCTAACAAGCGTTGCGATTGATGTGACCGCCCTAGGGTCAACCGCACTGGTCATATTACTCTCAGGGGTTGCTCTCCTTGTGTTGCTTGTGATGCGTGATCGTAGGGGTGCTCTCCAATTGCTCCTAGCCTCCTCTGGAGCTGGATTTATGACCTTCATCACAAAGAACATGATCGAAAGGGTTCGTCCGGCAGATGTGAGTCAACTGATCGTAGTCTCTGGCTTCTCATACCCGAGCGGACATTCGGTTTCGGCTTCGGCGATCTATTTGACGATTGCGATAATCGGATGCCGGTATGTGCAGCTTGCAAGGACAAGGGCCACGTTGGTCCTAGCCGCTTTCGCGGTCTCTGTCCTGGTAGCCGCGTCTCGTGTTTACCTTGGGGTTCACTATGCAACTGACGTCTTGAGCGGACTCTCGCTCGGGGTGGCTTGGGCGCTTTTGCTCACCGGGCTCTTCACGCTCCACGCTCACCGCCGCGATGGTTGATCTTACACAAAAGTGAAGTCTCTATCTGGGTGTTCACCGGCTCTGAAAACTGGTATTGCCACGGCATCAATCGTTCGATGCTCTACACAGATGGCGCTCAGTATCTTGCCGAGAAGGGTGGAGCCTACTGGTTGCTCGACATCATCGCAATCGCCCAGAAGCATGAGCCGCTTGTTGCTCATGAAGAGTTTCAAGTCTGGAAGTTGCAGGTTCACCCTGACCACAGCGCAACCGTTCTCTGTCTTCGGCAAACGACACACTTTCAGTACCATCTTGAGCACCATTAATTGCTGATATGTCACCAAGCGTAATGGAATCTGTCCAATGCGCGTTAAGCAACAGAATGATCTGGCGCTACGGCGTTTGAAGTAGGTCGCTGCACACAAGTTTATCTCAGAGATGCAAGCCTATTTCTTCGATGATGGCTTCCGCGATTGAAGGCTTCGCGAGGTCGAGATTAGCAGTATCGGCAAGAGATTTCGATAGCGTTTCTGCAGCTGCTGGTTGCTGCGCAAGTTCTACTTTAAGTGCCTGAGACGTATCGGATGTGTAGACGGAGATCTCGCGAATACTGGGATTGATACGAGCAAGATCATTTTCGAGACCGGCGAGTTGCGGGGCCTCGCCGGTCAAAATCACCCGGTCGGCAGCGATGTTTCCGGCGGTTTCGACGGCATAGCCGAAGTCGATATGATGAGCCGCCTCCGAATCGAGATCGACGCTCCTGCCATTATCAAGCCGGACAGAAAGATCGGGCACGATTTGCTCCACGGTGGCGAAGTCGCCGGTGCGGATGTGATTCTCTTTGTCGGAAGAGGTAAAGCGAATGCGCTCTCCCTCCGCCATCTCCCGCGACTCTTCCCGGTAGACCTTGCTTTGGCTGGTCTGGCTCCGAAGTTGAGCGGGATTGTAGGTGACTTGGCTACCATCGGTAGTCTCGATAGTGAGCGTATTTTTGCTTGCATCGACTTCGAGAACACGGACAGTGCTGTCGTGCGGAATGCCTTCATACGCAGGACTGCCGGTGCGGAAATGTATCTCGTCGTCGGGCCGGTAGTCCCCGGCAATGTACGGATTTGGAAACTTCCGCTCAACCAGAACCGAAACAGAATGCTCCTCCGAGGCAAGCCGTCCACTGCTGCGATGGTCGGCGCGAATCAACTGGGTCAGTTCCTGGCGCTCCGCTGCGTCTGGGGCGACTACGACTGTCCGATCAGGCTGCGCCGCGTAATCCAGAGCGACCGCCGCAAGGCGATGATCCGGACTCTGGTACTCATGGACTCGACCCTGCTGTTGAAGCCGTTCGGTCGCCGCACTTGGCTGATGATCGCGGAAAAGCTGGATGGACTCCCGCGCCTGCTCGGTTGCACTGGACGGGCGAAAGTCCACCGCGGCAGTCTTCGAGATGTCGGCGGCGAGCCGCTGGCCCAAAGTTTCGGCGTTGTTGGTGTAGATGTGCACGTCATCGGAGGCGCGGGAGACAGCAACATAGGCGAGCCTGGTGTTGATGAGCATTCGACTCGATTCGGTGTCGATGTTGGCGAGTACGCGGCCCGCCGTCAGTCCCTGGGAACTGTGACTGGTGACCGCATAGCCGTGATCGAATTGACGGAACTG
>Ga0182014_10008510_pt1 | contig 10477 bp, 9 predicted proteins | sample 612S2DmetaG_FD_120489 | JGI IMG/M metagenome (GOLD analysis project Ga0182014, IMG submission 120489) | Permafrost microbial communities from Stordalen Mire, Sweden - 612S2D metaG | ecosystem: Environmental > Terrestrial > Soil > Wetlands > Permafrost | place: Sweden: Stordalen | collected...
CTCTTCTGGACGGCTGCGATGACCTCTTCCGTGTGCTGCATTCTCACCGGAGGAAGAAGTTATGTACTCCTATTGTTTCTAGGTCTTACGGTTACTCATCTTCTAATAAAAAGGAAGGATAGCCTCGTCGATGCGGCCAGGTTTGCATGCATTCCGGTACTTTTATTCGCGATTTTATTTATTGCTCTTATCTTTTTCGACAAGGATGTCTCCAATTATAGGGGAAGCATCGCGGCAATACTGACCAATTTCGTTCTAGCGTATATTATTGTTCCCATTCCGGCGCTCGATTATGTTCTTATGCACTCGTCCGAGTACGCTAATGCTCCACACCATACATTTGAGTTTGTTTTGGCAGTCATGAGCAGGTTTGGAGCGCCTGTCAATGCTCCCAAAATGCATGATGCGTATTTGTTTGTGCCACTTCCTACAAATGTCTATACCGTATACAAGTTTTTCTTTACGGACTTTGGCCTGGCCTTAGCATTGGCAGCGGTTTTGTTGATTGGGTTCATACAGACTGGCCTTTATTTGCGCGCACGCGCCGGGAACAAGGTTGCTATTTTCCTCACTGCTCTTCTTGTCTATCCGGCTGTTCTATCAATTTTCGATGATCTGTACTCTGCCGGAGGGCTAGTGCTCGTCTTAAAGGCAACACTGGTGGCGACAGTCTATTTTGCCTTTCTCAATCGAATATATCCAGGCATCCGCTTACCGCATCTGTCGTTTCCAGCGTTTACGGCAAGGACAGAGTTGGGGGGTGATCGATGACCGCTGCGATTATCGTGCTATATTATCCTGCTTTAGCGCGTTTAGAGCTGCTTCTTGAATGCCTGGCGAATGAAGTAGAAGAGGTTATTGTAGTTGATAACACTCCGAATCCAGCCAAGGATGTCGCTATTATTGTCGATCGTTCTGACTCTCATGCACTGTATATTCCCCTCGGTAAGAATGCAGGCATTGCAGCGGCTCAAAATACCGGCATTATCAGGGCCGCAAGCAAGGGACACTCGCATATACTCCTTCTCGATCAAGACAGCGTTTTATTGTCTGGCACGGTCGGAAAGCTGCTTGCGGCCGAACGAGAGCTGCGGAGGTCTGGAACGCAGATTGCTGCGATTTGCCCGCAAGTGATCGATAGAAGGACTGGGAATCGCCCCGCCGCGGTACGCTATCATACGCTTATTGCGAGTGAATTCCGGCCTGACGTATCGTGCGAGCAGCCAATTCCCAGTGAGAACCTAATTGCATCGGGATCACTTATTCGGATCGATACACTTAACGCGATCGGCTTAATGCGCGAGGATCTGTTTATCGAGTATGTGGACACTGAATGGGTGCGGCGAGCGCTGAGTGCCGGCTATCACAGTTACTGCGTTCCTGACGCCCGCATGATGCACAGTTTTGGGGATTCGTCCGTGAAGTTATTTGGCAAGCACTTCTATCTATATTCAAATGACAGGTACTACTACAAGTTACGCAACGAAGTTTATCTCTCGCGCCTTAAAACTATGGGATGGCAGTGGAGAGCGTACGCTCTTTCAAGAATACCTTATCACTTTATCTTGTATTCGGCCCTCTCAAAGAGCCGGCTGAGGGCGTCTTGCTTGCTGCTGAAGGCAATTTGGGACGGCATTACCGGAAGAATTGGGCCGTTACCGCAGGCACCGGCATAGACAAAGTCGCTGTGCATTCCACCAGGACCGTTCGCTTCACCGGGATGAAGAATTCTCCACATCCCTGCTTCCTGAGCGTACATAGTCAATGATGGATCAGCCTATGCCTTCGCGGGCGGTTTAAGCCCCAGTTCCCGCATTGCAATTTGCAGGTCTGCCCAGGCTTCTTTTTTCTGGCGGGGGTCGCGGAGCAGATAGGCCGGGTGATAGGTGACGATGAGCTGCGCGCCGCGGAAGGCATGGACTCGCCCGCGCAGGCCGGCGAGCGGCTGGCGCGCGCCTAAGAGCCAGGTAGCAGCGGTTGCGCCGAGAGCGACCAAAACTTGCGGGCGAATGACGTCGATCTGGCGGAAGAGGAACGGCGTGCAGGTCGCGCCCTCTTCCTGCTCGGGGACGCGGTTGCCGGGCGGGCGGCACTTGACCACATTGGCGATGTAGACCTCTTCGCGCCGGAGTCCCATCGCAGCGATCATGTTATTCAAAAGCTGTCCGGCCTTGCCGACGAAGGGCAAGCCCTGCGCGTCCTCATCGGCTCCCGGTCCTTCGCCGACGAACATCAGACGAGCGGTTGGCGAGCCATCGCCAAAGACCAGCTTGTTGCGGCCTTTGTGGAGCGGACAGCGAGTACACTCTCCGATCTCGTCGCGAATGAGTTGCAGAGCGGCGGCGCGGTCGGCGGCGGGGGCGGTGGCGGAGATTTCAGGGGCGGCGGGAAAGGGCTTGCGGGGCGGAATGTGCTGATCCTCCAATGGATAGGCATGAGGGGCTGACGCGGGTTGGGATTCGTGGTCTCCCACCCTTTCGCCCAAAGGCCGGCGAAAGGATGGGGCACAGAGAGTTTGAATGCCGGATGCGGGTCTCTCTTCCGATTCGGCGGCAAACTGCGCGGCAAGCGCCGGGTCCACGGGGCGGCGATAAAACTCGGTGAGGCCCAAATCGCGGTAAAAGCGGATGCGAGTCAGCAATGCTTCGCGGGTTTCGGGATCGAGCAAATGCGCCAACGGACCTCACTCCACAATCAGTTGCCGGCGGGCGGCGAGAGGCGGAATGGTCTCGCTGAGCACGCGGTCCTGACTCAACTTTACGTTTTGCCGATTCTTCTGTTCCTGGTTCTGGCCCTCGTCGAATTCAAGCAGCATCGAGCTGGGGCGGCGGAGGGTGAGAATTTCGTCGAGGATGCGGTCGGCGAGCGAGCGCTTGGGCATCCGCGGCAGCTCAATGGCGGTCGACAGGGTGAGGAAGGTGGCCTCGTTGGTGTCCACGTCGAAGCCCGATCCCTCGCCGCTCACGTCGTTGACGACGATGGCGTCGGCGCCTTTGGCGAGCAGCTTGGCGCGGCCGTTTTCCATGCGATTTTCAGTCTCGGCGGCAAAACCGACGATGAGCTGGCCCGGACGGCGGCGGCGGACTACTTCGGCCAGAATATCCTCGGTTGGAGCAAGCACCAGCGTGAGCGGACCGCTGCGCTTGAGCTTTTGCTCGGAGACGGTGACGGGGCGGTAGTCGGCGACGGCGGCGGCCTTGATGACCAGCGTGGCCTCGGTCATGCGCTCGAGCACCGCCTCGCGCATCTCGGCGGCGGTGGTAATTCGGATCAACTCGCAATGCGCGGGCGGATGAAGCCCGGAGGGTCCGCTGATGAGTATGACCTTGGCGCCGCGGCTCTGGGCGGCATCGGCCAGCGCGTAGCCCATCTTGCCGCTGGAACGGTTGCCGATGAAGCGTACGGGGTCGAGGGCCTCGCGGGTGCCACCCGCAGTGACTAGCACAACTTCGCCGGCCAAATCGTGGCAGCAGCCCAGTGCGCAGAGCACGGCTTCGGCAATGGCGGCAGGCTCGGCCATGCGCCCCGCGCCCACCATGCCGCAGGCCAGCTCACCCGTGCCCGGCTCGATGATGCGCACGCCACGCTGACGGAGGGTCTCCAGATTCTCTTGCGTGGCCAGATGCTCCCACATATTCATGTTCATCGCGGGCGCCACGAAGACCGGCGCCGTGGTGGCCAGGTAGAGGGTGGTCAGGAAGTCGTCGGCGATGCCGTGCGCGAACTTGGCCAGAATGTTGGCCGTGGCCGGAGCGACGACCAGCGCGTCGGCCCACTGCGCCTCGCCGATGTGTTCGATGGAAGAGTCATAAGCGCCGCCGGCGGCTCCGGCATCGTCCCACAGGCTGGTAATGACCTTGTGGCCGGTGAGCGCGGCAAACGTGAGCGGCTGCACGAACTTGCCGGCCGCCTTGGTCATGACCACATGAACTTCGATGGCCTGCCGTTGCAGCGCGCGGACTAGTTCGGCCGCCTTGTACGCGGCAATTCCGCCGGAGACTCCGATCGTGACTCTCATGGCTTGATTGTAGCCGGTTTGGATTGTGATAGGCGCGGGTGAAGCGGGAGATAAAGGTTCGTGGTTTCCCACCCATACGCCACAAAAAAGCGCATGGATGGGGCACGGGCCTTTGTGGCTACGAAAAAGCAAAGCTAGCTCAGCAGAATCGGAACGGCCGGGCCTTCGATCAGCGGCTTGACGACCGGGGCTTCGGTTTTCTCGTAGGCGATCTTGCCGGCGGTAATCTCTTCCTGGGCGATGCGGCAGGGCTTGGTGGATTGTGTGGGGATAAGGGCGCGGGAGCCGCTCTGTAACTGGCGGGCGCGGCGGGCAGCCACCATCACTTTACGGTAGTTCGAGTCGAAGCCGGTTTCAATCGTCATCGGTGTCCTCTCCAAAGTTAAACTGCTGCTGGTCGGGCGGTTGCCCAATCCCGAAGGCCTCGATCACGGGTTTAAGCCTTTCCAGCGAGTTGGCTTGCAGACAGGCGGCAGCCACCTCCAACACCCGGCTCGGACGATATGCGATCGGCTCGCCATTGCGATAGAAGCGTTCGGCCAGCACAATCGCCTCCAGTTGCGCCACTGCACGGTCCAGAATGTCGTTGACTAGAATATAGCCGTATTCGCGATAATTCTCAATCTCCTTGCGGGCCTCGCTCAGGCGGCGATAGACCTCTGCCTCATCCACGACGCCTTCGGCGCGGCTGCGATTACGCAGGCGGGTGCGCAGCACCTTGGGGTTGGGCGGCAGGACGAAGATACTGACCGCATCGGGCATTTTGGCGCGCACCTGCGCGGCGCCCTGCACGTCGATGTCGAGCAGCAGGTCGTGGCCCTCGTGGCGAGCCTGTTCGAGCGACGCGCGCGGCGTTCCGTAGAGGTCTATGCCGAAGACCTCGGCGTGCTCTAAAAACTCTCCGGCAGCGAGCATCCGCTCGAACTCTTCGCGGGTGGTGAAGTGGTATTCGCGCCCGTGCTGCTCGGAGCCGCGCGGCGGGCGCGTCGTCCAGGAGACGGAAAACTCAATGCCGGTCAACTGCTTGCGCACCTCGTTGACCAGCGTGCTCTTGCCCGAGCCAGAGGGCGCTGAAATGATGAAGAGAATGCCTGCCATGATGTCCTTCTGTCAGTGGTCAGTGGTCAGTGAATAGTGAAATAGTGAAATAGTGAAAAAAGGGAATTGTTGCCATTTTCTGCGACAAGTCAAGAGTTTTTTCCTGGAGGCCGAGGGTGCTCATCCCGCATGAGCAAAACATTCACTACTTCACTACTTCACTGTTTCATTCACTGCTTCACTATTCTACGTTCTGAATCTGTTCGCGGGCCTTTTCGATCTCCGACTTCATGGCCAGCCCCAGTTCTGTAATGCGAGTTCCCTTCCCTCCCGCGCCGCCGGTCTTGGAGAGCAGCGTGTTGGCCTCGCGATTCATCTCCTGGAGCAGGAAATCGAGCTTCTTGCCGACTTCGCCGCCCGCCGCCAACAGCTCGCGGAAGTGGCCGATGTGCGTCGTCATGCGCTCCAGCTCCTCGGCAATGTCGCTGCGCTCCACCATCACGGCAACCTCTTCGAGCAGCCGCTGGCGGTTGAACTCCGGGCCGGTGGCCGCCAGTAGCCGCTCGGTGAGCCGGTCCTGATAGCGCTGCTCGACTTCGGGACGCATCGCCGCAACGCCCTCGGTGACCTCGGCCAGGCGGTCCAGCGTACCGTGCAGAATCGCCTCCAGCGCCTCGCCCTCCCGCGCCCGCATCGTCTTCAACTCTTCCAGCAGCGGAGCAATCTCCCGCCGCGCGCTTTCAGTCAGCGCGGCCAGGTCCTCGTCGCCGTTCGAGCGGTTGTCGCTTTGCAACGCTCCGGGCAGACGCAGAATCGCGTTCAAATCCGGCTGGCCGCCCAGCCCATGCTCCTCGCGCGCGGCGGAGAAGGCGACCAGGTAGCCGTTCACCAGTTCGCGATTGTAGCCGGACGTTTGCTGGCTGCCGCGATCCATGGAGAGCGTCAGATCGACGTGGCCGCGGATCAGGTTGTCCTTGATCGCCTTGCGCAACTCCATCTCCAGCGCGTCCAGGCCCGAAGGCAGGCGCAACTGCACGTCGAGAAAGCGGTGATTCACGCTCTTGACGCTGAGCGTGTAGCTGAGTTGATCGTTTACGCGGACTTGAGCGCGCGCAAACCCGGTCATCGAATAAATCGGCATCTTCTTCCTCAAAGTTGCTTGTCTTCTGATCCCTGATCCCTAACCACTGATCCCTGTTCTTCCGGCACATCCATGAATTGCAATTGATAAAGCCGTTGATAGGTCGGCGAAGTCGTCAGCAGCTCTTCATGCGGGCCGATGGCGGTGATGCGCCCGTCTTCCAAAACCGCGATGCGGTTGGCGCGGCGAATGGTGCTCAGGCGGTGTGCGATGACCAGCGCGGTGCGGCCCTGCATCAGATTAGCCAGCGCCGCCTGCACCAGCGATTCACTCTCGGCGTCGAGCGACGAAGTGGCTTCGTCGAGAATCAGCACCGGCGCATTCTTCAAGATAGCCCGGGCGATGGCCAGGCGCTGGCGCTCGCCGCCGGAGAGGCGAAAGCCCTTCTCGCCGATCACCGTATCGTAGCCCTGCGGCAATTGAAGAATAAAGTCGTGGGCCAGTGCGTTGCGCGCGGCCTCTTCCACATGGTCGAGGTGAATCTCCGGCTGGCCGTAGGCGATGTTGTTGCGCACCGTGTCGTTGAAGAGAATCGTCTCTTGCGTGACCTGGGCCACCTGGCGGCGCAGCGAGCCCAATGTTAGGTCGCGCAAGTCGCGGCCGTCAATGAGAATGCGGCCGCTGGTGACGTCGAAGAAGCGCGGAATCAGGTTGGCCAGCGTGGTCTTGCCTGCGCCGCTGGGGCCGACAAGCGCCAGCACCTCGCCGGTGCGCAACTCAAGATCGACGTTGTGCAGAATCTGGTGTTCGCCCTCTTCGGTCGAGTAAGAAAATCCCACATTTTCAAAGCGAACGGACTCTCGAAAGGGACGCAATGCAGTGGCGTGCGGCCGCTCCTTCACGTCGTCCTCGGTATCGAAGAAGCCAAAGATCGACATGGAGGCACCCATGGCGCCCTGGAAGCTGTTGTAGAAGTAGGCGAACTTGCGCACCGGATCGTAGAGCTTGAAGAGCAGAATGATGAAAGCGCCGAAAGTGCCCATCGTCATGCGCCCGTGAAGGATTTCATTACGCCCGATGAACAGGAACATGACAATCGCTACCGCGCCGATCGAATCCATCAGGGGCGAGCTGATGGACTGAATGCGGACGCTGCGTAAGTTGGCGCGGAAGAGGCGCGAGGCGGCTTTTTTGAAGCGCAAAACCTCCCACCGTTCAGTGTTGAAGGCCTTGACTATACGGTTGCCGGTCACTGTTTCATGCAGAATGTTTTGAATCTCGGCCAGCTTGTCCTGCCCGGTACGGGTGCGGGTGCGCACCTCTCTGCCGATCCTGCGCGATGAGGTGACCACCACGGGGATGAACAGCAACAGCGCCCAACTGAGGCGGCCGCCGAGATTGATGATTACGATCAGACTTACGATGAAGGTAAAGAACTGTTGCAAAAACTCACTGATGACCGTGCTAACCGCAACCTGTACGCGATCCACGTCGTTGATGAGCGTGGAAAGAATGGTTCCGGTGGCATGCTTGTGAAAGAAGCTGGAGGATCTACGCAGCGTGGCCTCGTAGAGGTGGTTGCGCAGATCCATGATGGTGCCGAATCCGGCATAGTTGACCAGATAGGTGCCCGTATAATCGCACAGGCCCTTGATGAATGTAGCGACCACCAGCGCAAAGGCCACGACAGTCCAGGCATTGTGCATGTGCAGGAAATGGGGAATCAGAAGCCGCAGGTCGATGTGCCATGGTTTGTTGGCTAGACCCAGTGTGATGGGGCCTTCTGGTGCATCCGGCCTTAAAACCTGGTCGAAGATGGGCTGGAGGAGGAGGATACGGAAGGTCTCTAGCAGGCCCACAACGGCCAGCAGTAGCACGCCGGGCAGCATATACAGCCAGTAGGGAAGCCCGTAGCGCAGCAGACGCAGTAATCTGTTCATGCCGGTCGACCCGTCGGACAAACGAAAGAGTCCATCCCCGCATTATATCCGCTGACCGTCTTTGATCTCGACGCGGCAACGCGCACCGCCAGGGCTTGAGCGGCAGATGACGGAGCTTGGCTAGAATCTCCGCTTGCGGAAGATTTAGAATGGAGAGAATCGAAAGAATCTCTTGCGCCGGCTTGCCGGCCGGAAGGCACGCGCTCATTCCTATGCATCGCTGGTCAAAACTCTTTATTCCCACCCTTCGCGAGGCCCCGGCGGACGCCGAAGTGGCCAGCCACCGCTTCCTGATCCGCTCCGGCTACATCCGCCAACTGTGCGCGGGCATCTACAACTATCTCTTTCTCGGCCAGCGCGCGATCAATAAGATCATCGCCATTGTGCGCGAAGAGATGGACCAGATCGGCCAGGAGTTTTATCTGCCCGCGCTTCTTCCCAAGGAGCCGTGGGAGCAAAGCGGCCGCTGGACAACCATGGGCGACAATATGTTCCGCCTCAAGGACCGCAAGGGCGCGGAGCTATGCCTGGGCATGACCCACGAAGAGATCATGACCACCATCGCCAAAAATGAACTGCGCAGCTACAAGCAGTTGCCGCAGATCTGGTACCAGATTCAGACCAAGTTCCGCGACGAACCGCGCCCCAAGTCGGGCCTCTTGCGGGTACGCCAATTCACCATGAAGGACGCCTACTCCTTCGACATCGACAAAGCAGGTCTCGACAAGAGCTTCGAGCTGCATGATGCGGTCTATCGCAAGATTTTCTCGCGCTGCGGACTGAAATTCGTCGCCGTCGAAGCCGACTCCGGCTCCATGGGCGGCTCGCAGTCGCAGGAGTTCATGGTCTACACCGACGCCGGCGAAGACTTGATCGCAAGCTGCCCGGTCTGCGGCTATGCGGCGAATACAGAGAAGGCAATTTCGCGCCTTGAGCCAGTTGTCGAAATGGAACCGACCGGCGACGGCACGCCGGAGCTGGTCTTCACGCCGGGCTGCGGAGCGATTGCCGATGTGGCCGCGTTCTTCAAGATTTCTCCCGCCTCCGACATCAAGTGCGTGGCCTACATGGCGCTCAAGCGTGGCGCTGCGGGTAAGTCAGATTCATGGCATGGCGTCGCCGCCTTCCTGCGCGGCGACCACCAGGTGAACGAAACCAAGCTGCTGGGTACGATGGGCGCGTCGGAGTTGCGCACCATGCAGGCTGAGGAGTTGACGCAATACTTCAACGGCCCCGCGGGCTTTCTCGGGCCTGTGGGAGTCTCGCCCGAAGCCAAGCCGCTCGAAAGCGGTCTCACTGTGATCGTGGACTGCTCTCTCGAAGGCCGCAAGAACATGGTCTGTGGCGCAAACAAGCTCGACTACCATCTGCGCAACGTCACGCCAGGCCGCGATTTTTCCTGGACGATTGCCGCCGATATTCGCACCGTCAACGAAGGTGAATTCTGCCCCAAGGAAAATTGCACCGGCAAGTTGCAAGTCGGCAAGGCGGTCGAGATCGGCCACATTTTCAAGCTCGGCTACAAGTACTCCGAGTCGATGGGCGCGCGCGTGCTCGACGTGAACGGCAAGGAAGTAACGCCGATCATGGGCAGCTACGGCATTGGCATCGAACGCATTTTGACTGCGGCCGTCGAGCAGTCGAACGACAAGAACGGCTTCTGGCTGCCGGCTTCGATCTCGCCCTTTACCGTCGTCGTCACGGTGACCAACATGACCGATGCGCTGCTCAAAGAGACCGGAGAAACGCTGGCCGCGGAGCTGGAAGCGGCGGGTCTGGATGTGCTACTGGATGACAGAGACGAGCGCGCCGGCGTCAAATTCAAGGACGCGGATCTGGTGGGCATTCCCTACCGCATCAACGTAGGCAAGAGGACCGCCGAAGGCAAGGTTGAGTTAGTAACTCGTGCGACTTCAACCAGCGTGGATGTCGCGTTGAGCGAGGTGGTTGCGCTGGTCAAGGAGCGTGTCGCGGAAGACGCGCTGCTGTTGGCGGTCGGAGAGTAATTGCAGCCATCAGGTATCAGCTATCAGCTTTCACCTCTTCTCGTTGCTGATGGCTGACGGCTGAAAGCTGAAAGCTGGTTGAAGGAGCGGCGATGGCGTTGAAGATCCGGTTTCTCATGCCCACGGGTAATCATCCCTGGGCGTCGCTTGCGCTGCGCGTGGGGTTGCTGACGTTTGTGGCCGCTGATCTGCTGTTTCTGGCTGTCTTCAGCTATTTTTACGTCGTCTATCAGCACGTTGTGGACGACCGCCTGAAGCAGCCTATTTTTGCTAACACTGCCAAGATCTTTGCCGCGCCACGCGAGGTGCGCCCCGGCCAGAAGCTCTCCATCCACCTGCTCGCCGACGAACTACACCAGGCCGGCTACTCGGTCGATGGCGCCTCGCAGACCTC
>Ga0182014_10008512_pt1 | contig 10473 bp, 9 predicted proteins | sample 612S2DmetaG_FD_120489 | JGI IMG/M metagenome (GOLD analysis project Ga0182014, IMG submission 120489) | Permafrost microbial communities from Stordalen Mire, Sweden - 612S2D metaG | ecosystem: Environmental > Terrestrial > Soil > Wetlands > Permafrost | place: Sweden: Stordalen | collected...
AAGCGGTCAACATGACCTACGGCACCCACGAACTGGTCATTGCCGATGCGAACGGGCGAAACCCGGTGGTCTATGGCTCCGAGTTCCCGTGGGCTTCCTGGGGGCCGGACTCGACCCAAATCGCCTGCCTCAAGCCCAATGGGATACAGATTGTTGACCTTTCCACCCGGAAGGTCGTCCGTCAGTTGCCGCGCCAGAACATCGCGCAGCAACTGGTATGGTCGCCCGACGGCCACTGGTTTCTGGGCACGGCCAACGACCTGGGGCCGTACTGGAATATCGGACGCCTGAACCCCACGACCGGGACCATCAACGCGGTGAGCGAGGTGGACCGCTACAACTGCACCCCTGATTGGGCACCTGACTCGCAACACGTCGTTTATGCTCGGGGCATTATTCCCGAAAAGGGTGGACGCGCAGAAATGTGGTGGGCCAGTGGCGATGGCAAAGAGAGGAAAATGCTCTTCGCCGAAGAGGGGCGTCATATCTATGGCGCCTGCGTCTCGCCCAATGCTGAATACTGCCTTTTCACACGCAGTGCGGATGATTTTGGCAATGAGAGTGACATGCGGGGTTTCACCATGGCGATCATGCGGCGCCGTGATGCTCCGCTGATTGGCGATGATAGCGCCTCGCTGCGGAAGCGGTTCCCTGAGGCCAAGTCCGGCCCCTGGCTCGACCTTGGACCAGGCTGGGAGCCGCATTGGACGGCGGCGGAGGTAAAAGCGGCTCAGAAACCCTAAAGCAGTGTCTCAGAATTGCATATACATTCGCGCGCGAAAGCGGCAGAGGACAGCCGCACTCCAAGACGCTAGCGCGCCCACCTACGCGCCGGAAAACGCGAAGCGTCTTGGAGTGCGGCTGTCCTCTGCCGCTTTTGAGTCCGCCCGAAAGGTAATGGCAATTCTGATATAGCCACTAGCAACGATGAAGATGATACGTTCCACACCATGCTCGGCATCTTTGGTTTGCCTTCGAGTGGTTGCCATCAGCCTCGCTTCAATTCTCGCAGGGTTCTTGCTCAGTTCATGCGGCCAGAACCCCTCTGTGACGCCGGTTGGATCGAACGATCCCCACCTCGCCACCAACGGCAGCGTGGAGATCACCGCGAAACTGGTTGAAATTCCCGAGGGCGCAATCTTCAAGCGGGACCTCTACGATTACGCGACGGTCTTGAAGTACCAGGTGCTACAGGTTCATCGCGGCAAGTTGGACGGAGACACGCTTTACGTGGGCCACTACAACCCCTGGAAGCCGCGTGCCGAGGCGGCCGACAAACGCGCGCCGAAGGTCGGTGGCAACGTGCGCCAATTCGAGGCCGGCGACACGCATCGCATGGCTCTGGAAGTGCCGATTGAGGACTATTTCATGGGCGGGATCGTTAACAAGTACTTCGGAAAGACTACCAACACCATATACTGGGCGGTGTGGACCAACGGGAAGTAGCCGATGGTCTTCACGACCCATATCTTTCTCTTCTGCTTCCTCCCGCTTTTCCTGGCGGTCTATTTCGTGCTCCCCCGCGCGTGGCGAAACCTATGGATTACCATAGCGAGCTACGTCTTCTGTGGCTGGTGGCAGCCGTGGTTTGTCTGCCTGATGATGTTCACCACCGTGATGGACTTCACGTGGGGCAAGGTCATCACTCGGTCCGGCGCGACCGAGGCCCAAAGGAAGCTGGCCGTCGCCGCTTGCGTAGTGACCAACCTGAGTTTCCTTGGCTTCTTCAAGTATTACGTGTTTGCCGCCGAGACCCTGAACCAGCTCCTCGCCGCGGTGGGCGCGGAGCAGTTCCGGGTGATGAAGGTTATCCTGCCCATAGGCATCTCTTTCTACACCTTTCACTCGCTGACCTATATCATTGACCTCTATCGCGGCGATGCGACGCCGGCGAAGTCCTTCACGGACTTCTCGGCGTTTGTCGCTCTGTTTCCCGACCTCGTAGCCGGCCCAATCATCCGCTACAAGACGCTCGCCGAGCAGCTAGCCTCGCGGAGCCACACGCTATCGCGCTTCACGTCCGGTGTGACCATCTTCATGGTCGGCTTCGCGAAGAAGATCCTGCTCGCGAACCCGGTGGGGCAGGTCGCAGACGCCACGTTCCTCGCCGCGAACCCCCTGCCGCTCGACGCGTGGGTAGGCGTGCTCGCCTACGCGTTTCAAATCTACTTCGACTTTTGCGGCTACTCGGACATGGCCGTCGGGCTGGGCCGCATGCTCGGCTTCGAGTTCCTGAAGAACTTCGATGCACCCTACCGCGCTGACAGCATTACTGACGTGTGGCGCCGCTGGCACATCTCGCTTTCGAGCGTGCTGCGCGATTACCTCTACTTCCCGCTCGGCGGTAACCGCAAGGGACCCACGCGCACCTATGTCAACCTCGCCGTGGTGATGCTGCTCGGGGGTCTCTGGCACGGTGCGAAGTGGAATTTCGTGGTCTGGGGCGCGTACCACGGGTTGTTCCTCGGCTACGAACGCTGGCGCGGCAAGCAGAGCATTTACGAGCATTTTCCGCGTGCCGTCCGCATCGGCTTCACGTTCGTGCTGATGCTGTTTTCCTGGGTGTTATTCCGCGCTGACAACCTCACCGCCGCATGGCATTACTTTGAGTCCATGTTCGGGCTGATGCCCGTGGCCGAGACCGCGCCACTGCTCGCGGCCAGTCTCTACACGCCTTACCGGTTGCTCGTCCTTTTCGTCTGCGCCTTCCTGGTCTTCCAACCGCTTCAAGCGCATGACTGGGCACAACGCCCGGTGACTTGGCCGCGGATGGCGATGGTCACACCGCTCTTCTTCGTCGCGCTCATGACGATGTACTCCCAGGCCTTTAACCCGTTTCTCTATTTCCAGTTTTAGCCGGCATGAATCCTAAACGGCCAATTGCCATGGAGCCAGCGCCCGTGCTGCATGCGTCAGACGATTCGCGCCCGCGCCGAAACCGTGCGCCCGAACGCGCACTGGCGATTTTCTTTCTCGTGCTGGTGGCCAGCGTTATTGTTATCCAGACGACGGTCGAGATCCATAGGGGGGAGGGCATCAGCGCGCTGGAAGTGTTCCGGCAGAAACCCACCGCAGCCCATCTGCGGGCCTATGAGCACGGCCTTGAAGACGCCAGCGTCGTGGCGCGCGCACTCCGACCGTGGGTCCAGTTTGCGCAGTTTGCCTGGCTCCGGGACGGCGGCGAGAAGGCGCTCGTCGGCCGCGATGGGTGGCTATTCTACAAACCAGGCTTTGACGACATGGTTTCGCGCGGCAGTGGAAACCCACGGGCCACCGACGACGCAGTCACCGCCATTGTGGCCTGGCGGGATGCGCTGGCCGCGCGCGGGATCCAACTCTTAGTCATGCCTGCGCCGAACAAGGAAAGCATCTATCCCGACTACCTCACGCGCCGGGCGCAGCCAGGACAGACCGTGATGGCGCCTTCGACGCGTGACCTGCTGCAGCGGCTACATTCTGTCAACGTCGAGTGCGTGGACCTGTTCGCGCTTTTCGCCCACGCACGGACTAACGCTGCCGGTGCCGGCGCTCCGCCATTGTATCTCGAGCAGGACAGCCATTGGTCGCCCGCGGGCGTCGCTCTTGCGGCGCACGCCATGGCACAGCGGTTGGCGGAGAAAGGCTGGGTCAAATCCAGTCGGACCGCATACTGCGAAAAGCCCCTGGAGGTGGAGTGTCTGGGCGACGTGGTGCGCATGTTGCAGTCGGCACGAATTGAGAAATCCTCCGTTCCCGAGAGGGTGCCGTGTGTGCAAGTGTTTCGCGAAGACGCGGGCAGCCTCTACCAAGACCAGGCCGACTCCGATGTTCTCGTGCTCGGCGACAGTTTCCTGCGGATCTACCAGCAGGACGAGCCCGGCGGCGCAGGCTTCATCGCACACCTCGCAAAGGAACTGAAGCAGCCGCTTGCCTCACTCGTCAGCGAGGGCGGCGCCTCGACCCTCGTGCGCCAGGAACTCCACCGCCGGCCTGCGCTTTTGAAGAACAAGCGAGTGGTCGTATGGGAATTTGTCGAGCGCGACATCCGCCTGGGTACGGAAGGCTGGCAGCAGGTGCCCTTGCCGCCGGAGCCGCGCGCTGAAATACGTCCCCCTGGACGTGACTCATCTGAAGAGAGACTGAAGATCCAAATCTCATTTGGCCATCGGGCGACGGGCAAGACGACTGTCCAACCGCGCCTGGTTTCCGGTTCTCCGGGTTTGGAAGTTACCAGCGCCCCACGAAGCCTCACCGTCGGCGCCGGTGTGGTGGATTCGGTGACGGCGGAAGTGTCGTGGAAGAAGCCGGCCCAGCCCCCGAGGAAGCCCCATGAAATTTGGGCGTATCTGCTCACGCACGGCACAACCGAGCAGGTCGCCCGACTCCAGGACGACCCCGGCCTCACGCCGGACGCGCCGGTCCTCACCGTGCTGACGGCGGCGGACGGAACGCGTGGGTTCTCCATCGGGCTCGAACAACTCGTCCGGCACCGGGCGGTTTGGCTGCCCGAGCATGATGCGTTTGTGACGCTGGCGGATGCGCCGGTGGACTTCGCGGCGCATCTCGCCTCGCTAAAGGGCGAGCGCGTGCTCGACCGCGTGAGGCGCGAACCGGAGGCGACCCTGGCCGACTTCCGGGCGCGGTGGGAGGACATCGGCAATCCTGCTCAATGGACTGTGCCCTGGCAGTCTCGCTGGCTCGGCACAGTCGGGCACCTTGTGGGCACCACCGCCCGGCACGGCTCGCTCTACAAGTTCGGCGTGGACCGCTGGGCGAGCGTGCGCCCGGATTTTGCTTCGCCGCACAAGTTCCGCTTCGAACCGCTCTGGCCCGGGTGCAAGTGGGCGGGGCAACGGATCGTGAATGGACTGCCGATCATTACCACCGACTTAGGACGCGATGGCCAACACTGCGAAGTCGAGCAGTTCGCGGCGCCGCTGCGCGATACGCCTCCCGCCGAGGGGGGCGAAATTGCGAGCCTCTTTTATACTAGAATCCAGATCACGGGCACGGGTCCGGTCAGCCTGGGCTTCCGCTTAGCGACGGAGAATAAGGAGCGCCATCCAGAGCTGCGTGAAGTCGCCGGACGGTCGTGCGTCGTGGACCGCGAGACAGGAGCTGTGTGGCTGATGATCGAGCCGGATTTGGGTCTTGCCGTGAAGGCGCGTTCGCCAATTGCCGACGAAAAAGACCCGCGCATAGAATTCGATTGCGTGGGCACGCTGGCCCCGGGCGAATCCCGCCGGGTCGTGCTCAAGCTCGCCTCGCCCGTCGTCGCCCCGAACGCCGAACCACAACTTGCCGCGCTCGATTTTGGCCGCGCGCGCGCGGAGACGACGCAATACTGGGAGGACTGGCTGGCGCAGGGCGCGCGGTTCGAGGTGCCGGAGGCGGCAGTAAACGAACTCTTCCGCGCGAACCTCTGGCACGCCCTGATGCTCCCGCGCTTCCGCGAACCCGGGCGCATTGACCTGCCTTACTCGAACTTCGCCTACGGCCAGCTCAACGCCGATTGGCCCATCAACCAGGCCGTGTATGTGGACTACATGCTTTACGGGTTACGCGGTCACTTCGCGGTGGCCGAGCAGGAATTCGCCTCCATGTATCTCACCCAGCAGAGGCCCGACGGCCATGTCGGCGGGTACGCTGAATGGGGTGTGTATTCGCCGGGAATGCTCTACTCGATCGGGCAGAACTTCCTGCTTTCGGGCGACCGCAGCTCCTTCGAGCGGCTGTTGCCGGCCTCTTTGAAGACGCTCGATTGGTGCCTCCGCGAAGTGACGCGCGGGAAGGACTCGAAGGGCGCGCCGGGGCTCATCGTCGCGCCTCTGAACGACCTGACCCACGACGCGCGGGCGTGGGGTTTCCCCAACGCCTACTTTGTCGCAGGGTTGCAGACGTTCGGCCGGGCGCTTGCGTCGTACGGACATCCGCGGGCCGAAGAAGTTCAGAGAGCGGCGCGGCAGATGCGTACTGACGTGGAGCGTGCCTTCGCCCGCGCCAGCGTGAAGTCGCCCGCGGTGCAACTCGCCGACGGCACCTGGAACAACTATGTGCCGTGCGATGCGATGACGCCGCGCCGCCTGCTCGAGGTTTGGTATCCGACGGATGTGGATTCTGGCCCGCTGCATCTGGCACGGCTCTCGGCCATAGACCCGCGTGGCTGGCTCGCATCGGCGATGCTCCATGACCACGAAGACAACCTGTTTCTCAACCAATGGGGTATGGCCAACGAACCGGTGTATAACATGCAAGGGACCGTGTACCTCTACCGCGACGAGCCGGAGGCCGCCATTCGCACCTTCTACAGCATGATGGCGTGCGCTTTCTCCCATCATCAGCTCACGCCGCTGGAGCACCGCTGGGCTTGGGGCCAATACTACATGCCACCGAGCACCGATGGCGCGTGGTTCGAGCTCTACCGGAACATGCTGCTGAACGAGCTGAGCGGCGAGGGCACGCTCTTCATCGGCCAAGCCGTGCCGCGCGCGTGGCTGTCGGACGGGAAACGCCTCGCCGTCGAACGCGCGCCGACCTATTTCGGCCTGGTGAACCTGCACGTCGAAAGCGCCGCCGCGACTGGCAGCATTACCGCGAAAATCGAATTCGCTGGCGACCGGCGTCCGCGGACGGTCCTCGTGCGCCTGCGTCACCCCAACAAAAAGCCGTTGCGGTCCGTCACAGTAAACGGCGCCGACTGGCTGGACTTCGACGCGGCGAAGGAGTTGGTGCGCATCCCAAATCCTGTGGCAGAGCGGTACGCCGTGGCCGCCCGTTACTGAGAAACCGCGGGAGCTTGGAGATTACGCATGGATTGTTACTGCTTCAGAATGCAACCATGGAGCAAGGAACAAACCTAGCGAAGACAGCAAGCACGGTCCCGCTAGCTGGGTTACTCCTGTTAACTTATGTTAAGGCGGACAGATCAGGGGAATCGTTTCGCGCTTATTACGGCGGTAAACGCGGAAGTCCTGGCGATCCACAGTAATGACACTGTGCCCGGGAAAGAGCTCGCTCAAGCGAATCAGGCACAGATCGGCCAAATCGGGATGACGGTCGGCGTAACGCAGCGCCAGAGCTTCGAGTTGCGCCAAGTGGTCGTTGCAGTCAAAAGCGAGTGTGACCAATCCCTCGCGAACCAGGGCGAGGACCAACGGGACGTTTTGCAGGTGGAACGCCGCCTCAGCCAGCACCGGTTCGCAAGTGAGCAAGGGTTCTGTGACCTGTTCGGCGATGCTGACGGCCCAGTCGTGGTGTTCGTCCGCTCGATTGACGAAGGCGACCAGGAAACCCGTATCGGCAATGCCCTTCACGACGCGCAGAAACCTTTGCGACCGGACAGAGTCCTCGAACCGCGAACCGCGCCTGCCAGCCTCATGAACGGGCGGTTCCCACGAGCGGCTTTGGCCTTTTCCAACTGCTCGCGCACAATCTGTCCTTGGGCGACTCCCGTGCGGGTAGCGGTTTCCTCCAGCCAGGCGGCGAGGTCCTTTCCGAGACGAACGGTGATTGTATGACTCATACGCCAAAAGTGTAATCATTCGCCGGCTTGTTGGCAAGGGTCCGCGGTTTTTGCCATGCTGCCATTGGCCTTGACCCCCACATGCTCGGCTTGCGCCTGCCGTGTGAGAAGTCCTGGGCCTGCTATGGGCCGGCAAAATGAATCGCAAAGCGCAACCCGCGAACCGCGACCTTGCTGCAACATTTTTACAGGTCTCGTTGAAGAAGCCGGCACCATCACTGGCGGAACAGCCTTCGGGCTTCGTCCATCAGTTCGTGCTCGAATGCGCTGGCGTAGGCGTCGAGCGTGGCACGCTTGAGCCGCAACCTATGGCCGATCCGACGCCAGAGCGATACAGAGGTGAAGACTTCGCGCAGGATGCCGCTGGCGGCGGGGGCCTTCAGCCCAAAGCGTCCGGCTACGGCCAGCGCCGCAGAAATGCTGGGTTCTTCGTGCTCCTCGCTGATGGGCGTCTTGCTCACGCGGACGCGGTCTATCTCAGGCACCGGATTCAGGTCGTAGGCTGGCGAGAGCGACCAGCGCCCGGCTTCGTGCATGAGAAAACCATGGTTGCGCAGGTGGTCGTCGTAGTTGCTGGCCAAGAGCGAAAAGACCATTCGCCGCCATAGCTCCCTTAGGTCGCCCGCAACGTCGTGACCGAACTGCCGAACTCCATCAGCCAAGAGCGTGTAAGCGCCGAGATCGCCTTGAGAGAGGCCCAGCAAGCTCGCCCCAGAGAGAAAGGGAATGCGGACATTCCCCACCCTGTCAAAGCGCGTGATGACCGTCACGCTGTGACTGCTCACGGGCACCAACCGGTGCTCAACCACGCGGATGCTGGCCTCCGCTGCGAGTGTGAGGGCCAGAACTTCGCCGCTCCCGATGTCCCTGGTGTCATCAGGCTTGGGGAACTTGGCCAGGGCAAGCCGGCCATCCTCCAGGCTGATAGCGGACTTGGGCCGGGCGCCGCCAAGAGGCGAGCCAGCACCGAGGAGGAAGCGCAGGTCTGCAGCCGTGTCAGTCTCGGAGTGAATCGCCTCAGCGGCGCGCAGCAAGGCTTGGAGACGGATTAGCGGAGGGAGTCTGCCCGTGCTGACGGCCAAAAACGGGCTCGCGGCATCCAACCGGAACCGCAGGGCACCGAGGCGTGAGGCGTCATCAAGCGCGAGCACGTAGTCAATGTCCCGATACGGTTTCTGGGGGAGCACCTTCTTGCGCACAGCACGCTCGATGAGGATTCGCCCCCAGCGATCCGGCCCACAATCCTGGATAGCGCCAAACAACAACGGACTGTGCTGGGTGCCGGTTTGCAACGGCAGCGAGGTGGGATCAATCGGAAAGGCGTCGGCCCGCTTCAGCCATTCAAGCGCATACTCGAACGCAACCGCCGGACCACGCCCAGTGGCGTGAAGCCGCCCCACGAGGCGAGCCTTCCCGTCCCACTCGATGTGGACCTCCCAGCTCATGTGCGGGCGCGGCGAATGCGCTTGGGGAGGCGGCGTTCGTCCAAACTGAGGGCAAGATCATCACTCGCGGGCGCCGCCAGACCGGCCAGCCGGTCATGCAATTGAAGCACGAACGCAGCGGTGGCCAGCGTGCCAAGCGAAACCGTTGCGTCTCCGCGCTCCAATCGCCAGAGCGTATCGCGGCTGATAAAGAGTCGGCCTGCCATGTCGGCGGTGGAGATCCCGCGCTTCCGCCTGGCAAGCGCCAGGTCGCGGCCCAGGTTGCGCAGTGCGTGAGCAGCGGGCAAGGGCATGTTTGCTGCGGACGACATGGGTGAAGTGTCCGCTATGGCAGACATTATGTCAAGTAGTGTCAGCTATACCGGTCGTTACAGGCGTCTTCATGGTTGAGAGTAGCAACTCCAGCTCCTCCCGCGCCTGCTGTGAGTCCGCCCCATCTACTCGGTTAAACCAGTCGTAACCGTCCAGCAAGCCGCATACCGGGCGAACGTCCTCCGGCAGGCTCGTCATTAGTGCGGTGACCCGATTCGTCGCTCTTTCCCATCGAAGAGCTACTGGCCTCCTATTGCTCCGACCCTGCGCCAGACCATCCCGCGGGCCTCACCGGCTGATCATGAGAGCAGAACTTCCGCCCTACCCAATATACTCGCGCATCATCTTGAGATAGCGGCGGCAGATGACCTGCATTTCAGGATCGCCAGGGTGCGTGTCCTGCTCGATGGAGGCATATCCGTTAACGCCGACTTGCTTGAGTTTCGCAACGATGGCCTGGCAGTCCATCACTCCGTCGCCCATCGGCGGGAACAGCCGCATAGAGCCGTCAATGTCACGCATATGCACGTTCAGCAGGCGCCCTTTGAGCTTGTGGATGGCCACAGGGGGATACTCCTTCTGCAGCATGGCCCAACCAACGTCCAGGTTGCACCCCAGATCGGGGTCATGAATTGCGTCGGATAAGCGCAGGAACGAGGATTTGGAGAAACTGGCGGCGATTTGGTTCTGGCCGAGCATTCATGCGAGTAATGAGATTTGATTTTGAGCGTAACGCAAGGGTTTTTCGGGGGCATAAAGTAAGGCCTCAGTCATGGCGGGAAGGGCGGCCAGTCCTCTGCACGCCGGGCCGGGATCATGGGCGTGCCACGGCGTGCAGAGGACTGCCCGCCCTACCTCCTCCCGCCATCACCGAGGCATTACGGCATAAATGGGTTACCATTCCGGCATGCCGGCAATGAATCGGGAGGTGTTGGACTCCGAGTTGCCACTCGTTATCCAAGAGTCAGGGTGAAGCGCGGAATTCGACTACCGCGCCGTGTCCGCCGGTGGCCACGACGCGATGGATGCAGAGGTCCGTGGCGTTGGCGGGAACGCCCGTCTCCGGTAACCAAACACGCGCTCCTCGCAGGGGGGCTAGTATTACTCTGTTACGTGGAATCCACGAAAACGTCATCGAATTTTCGCCCGCAACAGTGGCAGAAGCCGATCCACCGTAGCAACCACGGCCGCATCCTCCTCAGTGTCTGTTCCCAC
>Ga0182014_10008514_pt1 | contig 10471 bp, 1 predicted proteins | sample 612S2DmetaG_FD_120489 | JGI IMG/M metagenome (GOLD analysis project Ga0182014, IMG submission 120489) | Permafrost microbial communities from Stordalen Mire, Sweden - 612S2D metaG | ecosystem: Environmental > Terrestrial > Soil > Wetlands > Permafrost | place: Sweden: Stordalen | collected...
AGGTTCAGCCACCGCCATCCTCCACGCTCCACCCTCCATCTTCGTCATGCTCGTCATACCAACGCGCATCAACAAACTCGGTTGCGGCTTTGCCGCGCTGTGTCCATCGCGTCTCTGCGGTATATTAAGAGTCCGTCTGAGCGCGTAGCTGCAACTGAGAATGGCTTCCAGGCTGGAAGCCCGTGCGCCGAACCTCCGTCCTTGAGTCGGCCGCCACGAGGCCCACGGCTTCGATTGCGCGCGAAGATCATTTGCTCAGCTTTCCGTCGCCAACCTTGCGCCGCTCCGCGCCATTATTCGAGGACTTTCTGCCGTCGTCCCGCCTGCAGCACCCCGATTCTCCCGGGGGCGCATCCTGACATCGCCACCGGAACGCCGGATTTATCCGGCAGCCCCGGTGCCACTTGCCCGCCTGCCGGATGAATCCCGCATTCCGGTTGACGTGGCTACCCGCCTTGGTGATGGTGCCGAGAAGCGTCTTTCTCCCGCTATTCCCGGGCTTTACTCTCGCATTTCCGCCCTTTCTGCATTCATCATTTTGCCTTCATCCTTCGACCCTGAGTGGCTTTGGTGGAGCCTTGGGGTGGCTTTGGGGTGGCTTTAGGGTGGCTTTGGGGTCGCAATGGGATGCCTATCAGTTGGCTACCAACAGGCTTTGGGGTGGCTTTGGAGTCGCTTTGATGTGGCTTTAGGCGGCTTTGCCCGGCCAATCCGCAATCCGCAATCCGCAATCCGCATTCGCCCCAACGTGTTCACAATAAGCAATATGAATACAACTCCCCTCCTGCGCCGCCCTCGGGGTGGTCTGGGGGTACCCTGGTACCACCCTGGACATGTCCTATACCCATAGAACCCCCTCAAACCCCCATTTTTGATCAGTCAAGCTTATCCAGACCGCTCTCCTGCGGCCTTTCCGCGGCGGGACGATCCAGGTGCCGATTATGGCAGCCTAGCCCGGTAAAAGCGCGAAGGATAATTGGTCGAGGCCGGATCGAAGAAGTAAAACGGGCTGCTGAGGACGATATTCGTGAACAGCGGAGTCCAACCCACCAGGTCGGTCGAGCCATCCACGACAATCGTCTGGCCGACCGCGCCACTCAGGTTGAACCCAAACTGGTTGCTGTGCACGCCGAAGCTGGAATCGCCGGTGATGATTTGCGGCGGGGTGCGCGGGAGGGTGACGGTCAGCACCGCCACGGCACTGGTCACGGTGCCGTAGGGGCTCGTCACGAGAACCGTGTAATTGCCGGCGTTGGTGAAATCCACGCCGGCCAGCGTGAGAGTTGGGTCCCCGGCAAAATGCACCTTGCGGATGCGGTTGTTGGAACGGTCAGTAATGAACAGGTTGCCCGCGGCATCCAGAGTGACGCTCATGGGATTCCAAAAACTGGCGTTGGTCGCCGCGCCGCCGTCGCCGGCATAGCCAAGTCCACCATTGCCCGCCACCGTGGTGATGATTCCGTTAGTGTCCACTTTTCGGATGCGATTATTGCCTGCGTCGGCAATATAGCAGTTGCCGGCGGCATCCAAGACCACCCCTGAGGGACTATAAAGGCAGGCGTTGAAGGCCGGGCCACCGTCCCCGGAATAGTGCACCGAGCTGGTTTTTCCTGCCACCGTGGTGATAATGCCATTCTTATCCACCATGCGGATGCGGTTGTTGGAGTAGTCGGGAATGTACAGGTTGCCGAAAGCATCGAACGCCACGCTTGGAGCCGTAAGACTAGCGTTGGTGGCTGCGCCACCGTCGCCGGCGTAGCCAAAGCTACCGTTCCCCGCCACGGTGGTTATGATACCGTTGGCGTCCACTTTTCGGAGGCGGTTGTTACCCCAATCAGCAATATACAGGTTGCCCGATTGATCCAAAGCCAAGTCACTGGGACTGCTCAAGCTGGCATTGGTGGCAGAGCCGCCATCCCCGGAGTAACTGGAGGTGCCGTTTCCCGCCACGGTGGTGATGATACCGCCGATGTCCACCTTGCGGATACGTGCGTCAGAGGTGTCCGCAATATACAGGTTGCCGGACGCATCCGTGGCTACGCCAGAAGGATAGCGCAGGCTGGCATTGGTCGCTGGGCCGCCGTCCCCAGAGAAGCCCTGGGTGCCGCTACCGGCCACGGTGGTGATAATGCCGCTGGTGTTGACCATGCGAACGCGGTGGAAGCTAAAATCAGCAATATAAGCGTTGCCCGCGCCATCGATGCACACATCATTAGGCATGTAAAGGCTGGCGTTTGTAGCGGGGCCGCCGTCCCCGGATGGACCTGCAAAGCCGTTGCCGGCGAAGGTGGTGATGATGTTGTTCGGGATACTCGTGCCGTTGAACCGCCATTGGTAAGTAAATGGACCGGGGCCGTCAACCGCTACGCTTAAGGTAATCCTCGTGCCTGCCGTGTTGGTCTGGCTGGGCTGAATCGTCACCGAAGGCGGAAACGCAATAGTCAGGGTGGCCACGCGGCTGGTGACGCTACCGTAGGGGTTGGTGACTACCACGATGTAACTGCCGGCATCATTCGTGGAAACCGCGGGCAGGATGAGCGTGCTGTTCGGCCCGCTCTGGAGCAGGTTGGTCCGTGCAAAGTACCACGAATAATCAAATGGTCCCGAACCGGCGACCGCAACTGACAACAGGGGACTGGTGCCTGGCGCCGCGATCTGGTTGGCCGGCTGAACGGCGATGACGGGGGGCGCTTCCACCGTCACGGTCGCGACGGCGCTCGTCACGCTTCCGTAAGGACTGGTGATGACAAGTGAGTAGTCGCCGGCATCGCGGGCGCTAACATTTGCCAGCGCCAGGATCGGATACCCCCGGATCGGCACCTTGCGGATGCGGTTGTTGGCCGTGTCAGCAATGTACAGGCTGCCCGAGGCATCGAAGGCCACTCCGGCGGGACCGTTCAGACTGGCGTCGCTGGCCGGGCCGCCGTCTCCCCGGTAGGCGCCGATGCCATTGCCAGCCAAAGTGCTGATGACGCCAGTACTGTCCACGATGCGGATGCGATTGTTGACGGTGTCAACGATATAGAGGTTTCCCAAATCGTCCAAGGCCACGCCAAGGGGGCCCCCCAGGCTCGCGTTGGTGGCGGCACCGCCGTCTCCAGAAAAACCGCCGGTCCCGTTGCCCGCCACGGTGGTGATGATCCCATCAGTAGCCACCTTGCGGATGCGATTGTTGTAGGTGTCTGCGATATACAGGTTGCCCAAGGTGTCCAAGGACACACCAGAGGGATAATAGAGAGTGGCCTTGGTGGCTGCGCTGCCGTCCCCCATGAAGCCTTGCCCGCCATTACCCGCGACGGTGGTGATGATGCCATTAGTGCCGACCATGCGAATGCGGTAGTCGGCAGTGTCAGCAATATACAGGTTTCCGGGAGCACCCAAGGCCAGGCCTCTGGGGTACGAGAGCCTGGCGTTTGTGGCCGCGCCGCCGTCTCCATAATAACCAGCGCCGAAAGTACCAGCCACTGTGGTGATGATGCCGTTGGTGCCGACCATTCGAATGCGTTGGTTGTATTGGTCAGTGATGTACAGATTGCCCGAGGCATCCAGAACTATGCCGCAGGGGACCGAGAGCCTGGCATTATTGGCGGCGGCGCCGTCTCCCGCATAGCCAGCCGTACCATTGCCTGCGATGGTGGTGATAATGCCGTCCGCGCCAACCATGCGAATGCGGTTGTTCGTGGTGTCCGCGATATACAGATTGCCGGCAGCATCCAAGGCCACACCGAAGGGCCCCTTTAGGCTGGCGTTGGTGGCCCCCGCGCCGTCACCCGCGTAGGTTCCGCTGCCATTGCCCGCTACGGTGGTGATAATGTTGATCGGCAGATTGTTGCCGTTGAACCGCCATTGGTAGCTGAACGGACCTGTGCCGCCCGCGGTCACACTCAAGCTCACATTGGTTCCCGGCAAAACCGTTTGACTGATCGGCGGTGTAATCACCGAGGGCGGAAACAGGAGCGCCAGGGTCGCAACCTGGCTGGTCACACTGCCGTAGGCGTTGGTGACCACAACCGTGTAGGGGCCGGCACTGGCGGCACTGATGTTGGCCAGGGCGAACGACGGACTCGAACTGCTCTGGAGCAAGTTGGTGCTATTGAAGTACCACAAATATCCAAATGGTCCCGAGCCAGCGGCTGCCACCCGGAACACAGGACTGCTTCCAAGCAGCGCCGTCTGGCTGGCTGGCTGAGCGGTGATGATTGGAGGCGCTTCCACGGTCAGCGTGGCCACGACGCTGGTGACACTGCCGTAAGGACTGGTGACGACAACCGAATAGCCGCCCGCGTGGTTGGGGGTCACATTGGCTAACACCAGGGTCGCATCGCCGGGTGGATACACCTTGCGGATGCGGTTGTTGGAGGCGTCAGCAATATAGAGGTTGCCCGCGGCATCCGAGGCCACACTGGTAGGACGATTCAGACTGGCGCTGGTCGGTGAGCCGCCATCTCCTGCATAGGCTGCGGTGCCGTTGCCGGCTACTGTGATGATGTTGCCGTTGACATCCACTTTGCGGATGCGGTTGTTGAGGGTGTCAGCAATATACAGGTTACCGAACGGGTCGAGCGCCAGGCCATCCGGAGCATTCAGGCTGGCGTTGATGGCCGCGCCACCATCCCCGGAATAGGTCAAGCTGCCGTTGCCCGCAACCGTGGTGATGAAGCCATTAGTGTCCACCTTGCGAATGCGGCTGTTGTCCATATCCGCAATATACAGGTTGCCCAGGGGGTCAAACGCGACCCCGTCAGGCCAATAAAGGCCGGCGTTGGTGGCTTCGGCGCCATCGCCTGAATAGCCATAGCTGCCAATACCCGCGACGGTGCTGATGGTGCCGTTGGTGTCCACTTCGCGGATGCGGTTGTGGCGTTGGTCGGCGATATACAGCTTACCCAAGGCATCCAAAGCTACACCCGAAGGGAGATAAAGAGTGGCGTTTGTAGCCGCAACGCCGTCCCCGGTGTAAGGGGAGTTACCGTTGCCCGCCACTGTCTTGATAATGCCGTTGGTGCTGATCATGCGGATACGGTTGTTGTTTTGGTCAGCGATGTACAGGCCACCGAAGGCAGCCAATGCAACACCGGTGGGAACATTCAGGCTGGCGGTGGTGGCCGGGCCGCCGTCCCCGGCGTAGGTTGGAGTGCCATTGCCGGCCAGGGTGGTGATGATGCCATTGTCCCCGACCTTGCGGATGCGGTGGTTGGAAGCGTCGGCAATAAACAGGCTGCCCGCGGTATCCAAGACCACACCCGCCGGACCACGCAGACTGGCGTTGGTGGCCAAGGTGCCATCGCCAGAGTAGCCGTAGGTGCCGTTGCCTGCCACGGTGGTGATGAGGTTCTGTGGGAGATTGGCGCCGTTGAACTGCCATTGGTAAGTGAAGGGGCCGAAGCCGCCCACCGCGATGTGAAAGCGCGCAACGGTTCCTGGCAGGACCGCCAGGTTGTCTGGCTGCAAGGTCAAGGAGGGAGGGAAGGCGAGGGCGGCGGCCTCGCTGGTCACGCTCCCGTAGGCGTTGGTGACCACAACTGCATACTGACCAACATTGGCGGTGCTGATGTTGGCGACAATCAATGACGAGTTCGTGCCAGCCTGGAGCAGGTTCGTGGCATTAAAGTACCACAAATAATAAAGCGGCGGGGTTCCTGAGGCCGTCACAGTTAGAACTGCATTGGTGCCTGTCGAAATTCCCTGGCTGGCCGGTTGAACAAGGATCGAAGGCGGCAGCCAGACGGTTAGGGTGGCCACGGCGCTGGTCACGCTGCCGTAGTTGGCATTACTGACGACAACAGTATAGGCACCGGCATCTGCCGGATCCACGCTTAAGAGGGTGAGCGTCGGATACGTGGCATAGAGCAACAGCTTGCGGATGCAGTTATTGTAGGTGTCCGCAATATACAAATTGCCTGCGGAATCGATGCTTAAACCAGTCGGCATATTAAGCGTGGCGTTCGTGCCTGCGCCGCCGTCTCCGGAATAGCCGCTGCTGCCAGTACCAACTACCGTGGTGATGATGCCATTGCCGTCCACCTTGCGAATGCGTTGATTGCCCAGGTCAGAAATGTACAGATTGCCGCTCTTGTCACAGGCCAAACCCTGGGGAAGGTTCAGGCCGGCGTTGGTAGCCGCACCGCCATCTCCTCCTGGACCTTCTCCTGCGACCGTCGTGATGATACCATCGAGATCCACCTTGCGGATCACGTTGTTAAAGGGGTCAGCAATGTACAGGTTACCAACGGTGTCCAAGGCGATGTCGTAAGGAGGCGACAGCAACGCGTTCGTGGCGGCCCCGCCGTCTCCGCCAGTCCCTCCACCCACCACCGTAGTGATGGTCCCGGTGGTATCGACCTTGCGAACGCGACTGTTGTCTCGGTCGGCAATATAGAGAGAGCCTGCGGCGTCGAAGCACAGAGCTTGGGGAAGAGCGAGTGCGGCATTGGTGGCAGGACCGCCGTCGCCGTAATAGTCATGACTGCCATCCCCAGCGACGGTGGTAATAATACCGTTGGGGTCCACCTTGCGGACCCGATTGTTGTCATAGTCGGCGATGTACAGGTTGCCGTAGGCATCCAAAGCCACGTCATAGGGGCTAAAGAGCTCGGCATTAGTCGCTGCGCCCCCGTCGCCAGAATAGCCGCCCGTGCCATTACCAGCGACCGTGGTGATGATACCGCTGGTGTCCACCTTCCTTACGCGATTATTCCAGGTATCAGCGATATACAAGTTGCCGGCGGCGTCCAAGACTGCACTGCGGGGATTATAAAGACCAGCGTTGGTGGCTGCGCCGCCGTCGCCGCCCGAACCTCCGCCCGCCACGGTGCTGATAATGTTGTTGGGGAGATTGGTGCCATTGAACTGCCATTGGTAGGTGAATGGGCCGGCCCAATCCAGGACGATACTGAACACGGCATTCGTCCCCGCCACCACCCCCTGACTGGCGGGCTGGGCAGAGATCAACGGCGAAACCTCCGCAGTCAGCGTGGCAATCTGGCTGGTCACACATCCGTAGGCGTTGGTGACCACAACAGTGTATTGACCGTCATTGGTGGCGCTCATGTTAGTCACGACCAATGACGCGTTCGTGCCTTCCTGCACCAGATTCGTCGCGCCCAAGTACCAGCAATAGAAGAGCGGCGGAGTACCCGCAGCCGTAACGCTTAGAGTCGCGTTGCTGCCGATCAATACTCCTTGGCTGGCTGGATGGAGGAGGATGGAAGGCGGCAGCAAGACCGTCAGGGTGGCCACAGCGCTGGTCACGCTGCCGTAGGCGTTGGTGATGACTACTGTGTAGTCGCCGGCATCCGCAGCGCCAACGTTCAAGAGTTTGAGCGTGGGATACGTGGGATAGAGCCAAAGCTTGCGGATGCGGCTGTTCCCTACGTCAGCAATGAAGACGTTGCCTGCATTGTCGAGGCACACCCCGAAGGGTTGAGACAAGCTCGCGTTGACAGCCGTGCCGCCGTCTCCCCCATAGGCCTGGCTGCCGTTGCCCGCTACGGTCGTGATAATGCCATTACCGTCCACTTTGCGGATGCGATTGTTGAATGCGTCAGAAATAAAAATGTTGCCCGCACAATCGGAGGCGACACCGCTCGGGTTACACAGGCTGGCGTTAGTGGCCGCACCGCCGTCCCCGGCGAAAGTCCCATTGCCATTGCCCGCCAAGGTGACGATGATTCCATTGGTGCCCACTTCGCGGACGCGGTTGTTGGCTTGATCGGTAATGTAGAGAATGCCGGCAGGGTCAAAAGCAACATTATTTGGCAAGGACAAGCTTGCGTTGGTGGCCGTCCCGCCGTCCCCGGAATAACCTGAGCTCCCGTTACCTGCAATCGTTGTAATCACGCCATTAGTGTCCACCTTGCGAATGCGGTTGTTGCCGGCGTCGGCAATATACAGATTACCAACGGCGTCCAGGGCGACGCCGCAAGGGTCTCCGGAAGCCAAGTGCAGGCTGGCGTTGGTCGCCGGTCCGGCGTCCCCGGAATAGCCTAAAATACCATTACCCGCTACCGTGGTGATGATGCCATTAGGGTCCACCTTGCGGATTCTCTGGTTAGAATTGTCATCAATGTATAGGTTCCGCGCAGTATCCAAGACAATAAAGCCGGGAGAGGAGAGGCTGGCATTGGTGGCCGGGCCGCCGTCGCCGCCGGAACCCCCTCCCGCGACCGTGGTAATAATGCCATTCTTGTCTACCTTGCGGATTCGGCCGTTGAGCGTGTCAGCAATGAACATGTTGTTCGCAGCATCGAAGGCTACACCACATGGAAGCCAAAGGGCGGTGTTGGTCGCCGCCCCGCCGTCTCCGGAATAGAAGTTGTTACCATTTCCCGCCACGGTCGTAATGATGTTGTTTGGGAGATTGCTGCCGTTTAACTGCCATCGGTAGCTGAATGGGCCGGTGCCATCCACCTGGACGCTGAACGTGACACTGGTGCCCGCCAGGTTCGACTGGCTGACTGGCTGGGTAGTGATCGTGGGGTCTCTTTGTGCATAGAGTTTTAGGGTGCACCAGACCAAGGCGCTGATGACCAGAGTGAGCGGCTTCAGCACAAGGCGTTTCGTTCTCATCATTAGCGGTTCTGCTTTCTGTTCCAAGCTCGTGTGCCTAGAACGACGAGATTATGAGTGGTTGGCGTGTATGAGTCAATCTAAATAGATATTATTAAGGGCTGTGAAAAGTGGTCATCCGTAGGTTGGCTTGTGCTCCTCGACCCCCTTCGCGCTTGGTGGATGGCGCTGCTTCCGTCAGCCAGGCAAGGAGAAGTTAATGGCGGAAACTACGCCGGCCGCCGAGCGTGTAGCCAAACCTGGTCGAGGGTAGGGCGCGGTGGCTCATCGCGCCGCGAGCGGCCCAAGGCGCCCGGAACACGCGGAATTGGGCGACCTCCAGCGGCGCGGCAGAGACCACATAGCCTGCCTTAAAGCTCGGGGGGGAACACTGGCCGAGCCGGGTCAACCGAGGATTAGTTTCCGCCGAGCGGCGAAAGCACAATCACGGTGGCCGAGTACGGCGGGAACTGGCAGGGGAATTCCACCGCCGCGCCCGTAAATGATGCCTGGGCGATGTCCGGCGAGCCCGTCCCGCTGCGGGCGGCCTCGTCCTGCGGAATGCCGTAGGAGTATGTGACCGCCCCGGATGCCGGCTGGAAACCGGCGATGGAGATACCCACCTTCAGTGTGGCGCTTGGGCTTTTGTTGATAACGAGCAGCGCCAGGGTGCCGTCGGCGCGGCGCGCGGCACAGGCGGAAAGCAGCTTGTGGTCGCTGGTCGTGCGCACAATTCGGTCGCCACCGCGCGCAAAGTATTTCAGCAGTTTGAAGGTGTAGAACGGCGGGTAGCGGGTGTCATTGCCGGACATGATTCCGTGGTCGCCGTATTGCCGCCAGCCGTAGAGCGCCGGACTGTTGTTGGCATTCCGGTCCTGACCGTTCCGTAAATCCCACCACAGCCACGAATTGAACTCCGTCTGCGCAATCTGCCCGAAACTGTCCGCGAGATAGAGCCCGTTGACGAGGCTGGTGGTCTGTTTGCCCGTCTTCTCGCCAATGGAATTGTTCTCCGTGCAAAGCAATTCCACATTGGTATTCGCGCTGCCGAAATAGGTCTTCAACTGCCGCCGCAAGGCCGCAGCATCCACGGTCCATTTGGCAGCCGCGTGCAGAAGAGACGCGTCATTCTCCCCGCCTGACAGACTCACCGGGTAACGATGGCCGATCACAAAGTCCGGCATTACCCCGAGCTGGTTCAAGGTTGCCAGCATCTTGGGCGTCCAGCCCTGGTAGCCTTCGGTGACAAACGTGCCGAGCTGCATTTGCTTAAGGGCGTCCAGCAGCACTCCGGCTCGCTCCTGCCAGGTCATGGGGACCACCACGCCGATCTTGATGCTCGGGTCGGCGGCCTTCATCTGCCGGAAATACTCTTTGGCGCGCCTGGCATAAGTCACCGGGTCGTGCGGCGGCGAATTCTCATCGTGCTCCCAGTTGCCATAGTTCTCATTGCCGATCTCCCAGTACTTGAAGCCGCAATGATTGGTAACATTGGCACACCGCACCCACGCCGCCGCTTCCTCCGGCGTGCCCGAGCCGTAATTGACCGTGATGAAAGCCTGGGCTTGGAGGTTCGTGGCCACATGGATGAAGTTTGAAAATGACGTAGCCCAGTTCCAGGTATTCCTGCCATTCCGGTTAAATGCCCAGTGGTAATCGTCCGAAATTGATCCACCTGGGAATCGAAGCGCCTGCACCCCCAGCTCGTGCAGCGCGGAAACCGTCTCCGCCGTGTCCTGAAAGGGATCCCACACCACCACATTGATGCCAAACAGCCGCGCGTCCACCGTCCGCACAACGCGCGCCGCATCCACCTTAATCCGCACTTCGTTGGCATCGGCCCGCAGCCCGGCGCTCACCCAGATATCAAGCGCGAGGAGCGCGACCGCAGCCATGTTTCTGCATTCTGCATTCTTCATTCTGC
>Ga0182014_10008516_pt1 | contig 10466 bp, 12 predicted proteins | sample 612S2DmetaG_FD_120489 | JGI IMG/M metagenome (GOLD analysis project Ga0182014, IMG submission 120489) | Permafrost microbial communities from Stordalen Mire, Sweden - 612S2D metaG | ecosystem: Environmental > Terrestrial > Soil > Wetlands > Permafrost | place: Sweden: Stordalen | collected...
CCCTTCGCAGTCCGGCCGTGCGCGATCCGTGCGCGATCCGTGCGCGATCGTGCGCGCAATTAGGGATTCTGATGGCAAGCAGTGGACAATAATAAGTGGTCTCTACCAGGACTTTCACCAAACCCGGGCAGGCAGAAGAGCGCCCCGGATCGCCCTTTCAAGGCGGAAACACGGGTTCGAATCCCGTTGGGGGTGCTGAAGCTGAGCGCCTATCCAGGACAGCAGGACCTCTGCGAGCCAAGGACTCCCCTGTGAGCCGCTGGCGTGCTCGCTGAGCACAGAGGCCAGCTCGTGGGGACCCGCCCGTGGGGACGCGACGAGGGCAACGAGCAGGTGTGCCGTGGCCGCGGACCGCTACGGCGCAGGGCGAGGACCACAGGCCGCGCACGGGCTAGCCCGCGGCTGTCGCACGGTCCGCGCGCTCACCTGAGGTAGCCCTATCGGGCTTCGCGATGGCGGACCTCTAGGTCAATTGGGTGGCATCAGCGGCGTGCCACGTTTCGATCAAGAGGACGGGATCCGAGTTGTTGTCGTGGCTTCCATCTAATCGGCGAAACCCGGGTCGGTCCGCGCCGTCCTTTGTTATAAGTACGTAGACGTACCCAGTACAGTACTGACAACAATCCCGTACGTTGAGGGCCAACTGCTTGTTGCAGAATCCGACTAGTTAGTTTATAAGTAAATAAGTTGAAATTCGGTCCAAAAGAATCAATTGGCAGTCCGACTGTGACGCTCTTGGTCGTCAAAGGGCCAGGAGTCTGGTGCGCGACGAGAGTCGGTGGGCGCCTCGGAGAGCTGGATCCGCCAGGAACCAGAGATGCGCCCTTGTCGTCTCCAGCGACAACCTCCAGCTGCATTTGTCCTGTTCAGTCGCCTAACATCTCAAGATGGAAGCTGAGCGGTTGGTCCGCATCCTGGCCCTGCTTTCGGCTGGCGGTGACACCGATCCTGGAGTCGCGCGCCTGTGCCAGGTATGCGCGTCGATCACGGTTACGAGTGGGGCGGTGATCATGCTCGTGTCCGACGGCGCTCCGTTGGGGTCGTGGCGCACCCCCGACGCGGTGTCCGGTCTGATGGAGGAGACGCAATACACGCTCGGCGAAGGTCCGTGCTTCGATGCGTACCACCTGGAGCGCCCCGTCATCGAACCCGACCTGGCCAACCCGGAAACCGTACGCTGGCCGGCGTTCTCGCCCGTTGTGCTCCGAGCCGGAGTGCGGTCCGTTTGGCTTCCCACTTCGGATCGGCGCAGTCCGCTTGGGCGCGCTGGGCCTTTACCGTGACACGCCGGGACCACTCACTGACGACCAGCACGCCGAAGCACTGGTTGTGGCCGATGTCGCCACCCGTGCTGTGCTTGCCCTGCACGCGAACGCATCGCCCAGCGAGCTCGCCACCGAAATCGAGACCGGTGCCAACCTGAGGCTCGTAGTCCACCAAGCGTGCGGGACGGTGGCGGTCCAGCTCGGCGTAGGTCTCACTGAGGCCCTGATCCGGCTCCGCGCGTGCGCTTTCGCCAACGACCGACCCATTTCCGAGATCGCCGAGGACATAGTCGCCCGGCGCCTCCGCTTAGATCCCGATTCTGGGGAAATTTACAAGCAGTGAGCACTCCCCCGTCGTTGTCGGTCCGCCTCTTCCAGCTATCCGTTGGCACCCATGCAAGAAGAAGGCAAAGTTGACCGAACCTCTCTCTTCCCGAGAAGTCCTGCTGACCCGCACTCTGGTTCAGCTAGCCGACACCCTGGTCGAAGGCTTCGACATCGTCGACCTCGTCACGTTCCTCGCGGTCAGATGCGTCGAAATCCTTGACGTCGCCGCTGCGGGGCTGATGCTCCCCCAGACAAACGGCGAGCTCGGCATTGTTGCCTCTTCCAGTGAGGCGATGTACATCCTGGAAGCCTTCGAAGCGCAGTCCAATGAAGGACCGTGTCCTGATTGCTATCGCAGCGGTCGGCCGATCGTCAACCTCGATCTTGTCGCGGCCCACGGTAGGTGGCCCCGGTTCACGCCTCGCGCCCTTGCAGCAGGCTTCCGGTCTGTTCATGCCCTGCCCATGCACGTGCGAAACGACACCATCGGGGCGCTCAACCTCTTCCGAACCCGCGAAGGCACAATGGACGAAAACGATGTGAACGCAGCTCAGTCACTCGCGGATGTCGCCAGCATCGCTATTCTTCAATACGGCGCCGACATCGACCTTCGTGCTCTCAATGACCAGCTCAGTTCTGCGCTGAACAGTCGAATCGTCATCGAACAAGCCAAAGGCATCATCGGCGAAAGGTCTGGGATCGAAATGGCGCAGGCCTTCTCGTTGTTGCGGACTTATGCCCGTAACAACCGCCGTCTGCTGGCGGACGTCGCTCGAGAGGTGATAGACGGCACTCTCAGACCCGAGTCGCTTTCATAGGCTGGCGGCTGGCGGTATCTCCAAGCACCTCCGGACAAAGCCGACGTCGCCTACCTGGGCGGCATCTGACAGGAGTTCGCAGTAATCTCGGTCGTGCAGAGTGTGACCAATGAGCCGATGCCAGGAGGGATCGTGGACAGCCGATACCGTGACCGCTGGATCGAATGCTCGGCTGACCGTATCCAGATCCGCGGGTACTACTTTCCTTGGGGTACCAAGCGCATCCCTTACAGCTCTATTCGTTCGGTCAGACGCGTCGAGATCGGTGCGCTCAGTGGAAAAGGGAGGATCTGGGGTACCGGGAACCCGCGCTATTGGGCGAGCTTGGACCCACAGCGGCCGAAGAAGAGCGCCGGGCTCATCCTCGATGTCGGTCGGTACGTTCGACCCTTCATAACCCCTGACGATCCCGATGTGGTCGAGGCGCTGATCCGCGAGCACTCCAGCCTCGGTACCTCAATCGAGAACACTGGAAGCGGCCCTTTCATCTGATCTGATGTGATCGTAGGCCATTGCTCAAGAGTCGGGCACGGAACCGGACAGGGACCGCTGTTGGGCCAAAATCCGTGACCCGTGCGGGGCCGCTGGTGTGAATGTGGACCGGCAAGGTTGGCGCAGCCAGCTAGCTAGCCCGCAGGTGTCGTCGTGTTCACAGCGTGCAGGTTTCGAGCCGTGAAGTGCTGTAGGTACGCGAGAGCGTCGGGATCGAGCCGGTCACAAACCCAGTCCCAGTGCAACGAGACCAGGTCGCCCGGCGAGAGGTCTTCCACAAAGCCGACGCCGTCGACACTGCAGCAAGCCTGCTCTACGCGCTCGTCGAGCAAAACAAGGTTGCGACCGTCAAAGCCGAGCGGTCGGCTCCGGACGATCACGTTCGCGCCCTCGACCTCCTCGACCCGACCCCAACGGATCCGGCAGCGGTCGAGGACGGTCATAGCGGGTTCCTGCTTGCCCGATCGCAGCAAAGCGAGCCAGGGGTAGACGGCTAACACATGAAAGCTGTGATGCGCCACGCCGCCAGCCATGGCCGCCGCCTGGAGCTGTGATGCGGCTCCCAGGCCTGACTCGGGATACTTCCCGATGGCGTGGAGCAACGACGCAGCAGGAATTCCTTCCAAAAGTTTGCTGCCTACCCAATAGGCCGCCACAACCCGGGTATCCAGCGGGTCAGCGATGCCGTTCGAGGCGGCTATCAACTCGAGGTAGGGCCACGCTCCACTGAAACGCCTTGCAACCGAGACCAGGTCTTCGGCTTTGGCGCCTGCCGAACCGGCGTCGACAAGAGCCTTTGGGTCGGGTGGCCCGCAGTAGCCGAGCACGTTCGGTGGATAGGCGTAGCGTGCGAAAAGCGGACCGGCCGACACCGTGACTAGGACGGAGCTTCTTGTCCGGCCCGAAGCTCACTGACGATCGCCGCGGCCTCCTCGGAGTCGACTCGCCGCAACGCGTAGCCACTGTGGACGACGAGCCAATCGCCAGCCTGCGGCTCCGGGCCTTCAAGCGCGATGAGCGACACGCGGTGCAGCCGGCCCTCGGCGTTCTCAACCATCATCCAGCCGTCGACCGGCGCGGTGACCACCCGGTGGAACCTGCTCATGCACATGAGGCTGCCTCGTCGATGACCCGGATGACCAGTTCGCCGGCTTCGGATACTGCCAGTGCCACTGCTGGGCTGAGACCGACGCCGTCAGCGAAGTTCTCGCCTTCGATCCCGACGACCGCCACGTGGTGCGGGGCGTGACCCATGGCGCGCGCGAGCCGGAGCACACGCGGCAGGTCCATGCCATGTGAGCTCATGGGCCCGGCGGACGAGGCGGCGTCTTCACCTGCACCAAGATCGACGAGCTGTACCGTTCCTGGTGGCGAGCCGGAGCGGGTCGCATCCGCGACCACCGCGAGATCGGCGTCATCCCACGCGCCGATCAGATCAAGCGGCTCGCTGATGACCTTCGAATCGACGGTCGGCATCCGGCCCGACACATATGCGGCAACGGCAGGTCCCGCTCCATCGTCGCTGCGGTACTCGTTACCGAGTCCGGCGACGAGCACACGCCGGCTCACCGGCGTTCAACCGACACATCCAGGAAGTGCGTGGCGCACGAGATGCAGGGATCGTAGTTGCGCACCGTCTGCTCGCACAGCCACCCGAGCTCCTCGTCCGGGAGCGAGAGGTTGGCCTGCGCCACCCGTCGGAGGTCATCCTCCATGCAGAGCAGGTTCTGTGACGTCGGCGGGACGATACGTGCCGCGCGGATCAGACCGTCACTGTCGAGCTCATAACGGTGGAACAGCAAGCCGCGGGGTGCCTCCGACGCGCCATAACCGGTACCAGCGGTCCCTGGAACCTCGACCGCCGGCGGGTCAGGCGGCTCGTAGGCCGCGATTAGCCGCAGCGCCTCTTCGCAGGCGTACACAAGCTCGACCGCACGCACCGTGATGCTCTTGAACGGATTGTTACAGACCGTGCCCAGACCCGCGGCAGCAGCTGCCTCGCGCGCGAGCGGAGACAGCTGACCGTAGTTCAGGGCGTAGCGAGAAAGGGGACCGGTGAGGTACATGTCCTGTCCGCCAAGACGCGCGTGGAGCGCATTCGAGCGCGCGACGTGATCCTCCACGACGAGATCCGAGAGGCCTTTGACATCGACGTCGAGGCCCTCGGAGCTCACGACCCGCCCGGACTCGATCGCGTAGTAATCAGGGTGGCGCAACGAGACGAACCGGTATTCGATCTCGATGTCAGGGAATTCGAAGCCCGCGACCCATCCGACCGAAACCAGAGCCGCGTCACGAGCCCGGCGCAGTGGTTCCACGAGAGCGGCAAGCTCTTCACGCGACGGCGCCCTGTAGAAGCCACCGACCCGCACGTTGACGGGGTGGATGGCGCGACCGCCGATGGCCTCCATAAGGTGGTTGCCGACCTTCTTGATTTCGAGGCCTCGCTGCACGGCCGGTAGGTCCAGCCCTGCGAGCTCCACCGCGTCCTCGCAGCCGAAGAAGTCCGGAGCGTGTAGGAAATGGATGTGGAGCGCGTGGCTCTGGATCCACTCACCGCAGTACAGCAGGCGACGGAGCGCCGCGATCTGGTCGGTGATCTCCACTCCGCAGGCGTCTTCCATCGCGAGGCAAGCGCTCGTCTGGTAGGCAACGGGGCAGATCCCGCAAATCCTCGCCGTGATGTCGGGAGCCTCGGTGTGTCGCCTGCCTTGAAGGAATGCCTCGAAGAAACGAGGCGGCTCGAAGATCTCGAGCTCTACCGTCTCGACCGTACCGTCACGCACCTCGACGAGTAAGGAGCCTTCCCCCTCGACGCGGGCGAGGCCCTCGACGTGGACGGTACGGCTATCCGCCGGTCTCTGGTGAGTCATATCTGAGGCTCTCCTCACGAAAGGCCGGCGCACCGGCGTTGAAGGTCCGGAACAACCGTGACACATCGACCCGCGACGTGCCCAGCGCGTTGAGCTGACGGGCGAGCGACGACGTGTTCGCCGAGTCGGACGGCCCGAAGCATCCATAGCAACCACGATCGACCGGCGGGCAAAGCGCTCCACAGCCAGCCTTGGTCACCGGGCCGAGGCAGGGCGTGCCGTGCGCGACCAGCACGCACACTGTGCCCCGTGCCTTGCATTGCTGGCAGACGGTGTGTCCTGGAATCACCGGCTTGCGGCCATTGAGAGTGGCTGTGATCACTTCGAGAAGCTGGTAGCGATCGATCGGGCACCCGCGAAGCTCGAAGTCGACCGGCACATGATCAGCGATCCCCGTCGACTGCGCGAGCGTGCTGATGTACTCAGGGTGGGCGTAGACCGCCGTCGTGAAGTCACCGACGTCGGCGTAATTGCGCAATGCCTGAATGCCGCCAGAGGTCGCGCAAGCGCCGATGGTCACGAGCACCCCCGACGCCTGGCGTATCAGTCGAATGCGCTCCGCATCGTCCGGGGTCGTGATCGAGCCTTCGACGAAGGACACGTCGTAAGGTCCTTCCACGACAGTGCGGGTCAGCTCCTTGAACTCCAAGATCTGCACCGCGCCGACGACCCCTAGGATTTCGTCTTCGCAATCGAGCAGGCTGAGCTGGCAACCGTCACATGACGAGAACTTGAAGACGGCAATCGTTGGTTTGGATACGACTGTGGACGTGCTCATCGTTCGCGCTCCGAAATCAGCTTTTCCAGTGCCTCGCTGTAGGCGAAGACGGGACCATCACGGCAGATCAGCAACGGCCCGAGCTGGCAGTGGCCACACCACCCGATACCGCACTGCATGTTGCGTTCGAGCGACACACGAATCGACCCGAGCGGGACGCCGAGGTCGACAAGTCCGCGGACGGTGAACCGCATCATGATCTCGGGACCGCACACGAGGGCAACGGTACGCGCCGGATCAAAATCAACCATGGGCAACAGAGTCGTCACGACACCGATAGCACCCTGCCAGTGGGCGTCCGGGACGTCGACGGTGATCTTCACGACCGCTCCGTCACGCTCCCACCTCTCGAGGTCATCGGGGAAGGTGATCTGGTCTGGTTCCCGAGCGCCGACAAGCACGTAGACCCGACCGGTTCGCCCTGGCTTGTCCACGAGATAGCTGATGGCGCCTCGCAGCGGCGCCAGGCCGATGCCTCCGGCAACGATGACCACGTCCGAGTCGTCGAGCTCCTCCACACCCCAATCGGTGCCGAACGGGCCCCGCACGCCGATAGTCGACCCGACCGCGGCGGTGCAAAGCGAGTGAGTGATGGCGCCGACGTCACGAACGGAGTGCTCGACGGGACCGGGTGCTCCCGGAGCACTGCTGATCGAGATCGCCACCTCACCGACCCCGAACGACGTCAACATGTTGAACTGGCCCGGCCGGAACGAGAGCGGGCTCGAGCCCGACGTCGGCTCGAGCGACAGGGTGACGACGTCGCCGGTCTCGACACGCCTGGCGACCACCCGGTAGGTAACCGGAGTGAGCGGGTTCAACAACGGTTCCACCTCAGTGAGCGACATCGCGTCCGTAGACATCAAGCAACCGGATCCGGGTCGCCTGAAGCCGGTCGAGCATCACCGCAGCGATGCGCTTCATGAGCAGATAGCCGAAAGCCGGGTCCGCTTCCGCCTTGGAGCGCAGGCAGTCTGCGTCAACCGATATGGCACCGACTGGCTCGAGAGCGCGGGCATCGAAGTGCCATCGGTACGGGGGGAACATCCAGGACCAGCCGACGGCTTGTCCTGGGCCTATCCGGTCGATGACAAGAGGCACGCGACCAGGCTCGTGCACCTCGAGCGCCACGTGGCCACGACGGAGCAGGTAAAGCGACCGCGCTGGTTCGCCTTCCTCCAGCAAGAGCTGGCCCGTGGCGATCGCCACGTTCTGCGAACAGCCTGCGACCAGCTTGGCCACGTCAGCTGGTAACCCGCTGAAGAGCGGGTGCTCTGCCACCAATTCACCAATGTTCTCGGTCATGACCGGTCGCCTCCCGATTCGATGTAGACGGGAACAGCCCCGTCGCTCGCGGCTATTGCCGCAACCTCCACCGTGATGTCGATGCCCACGGGACACCACGTGATGCAACGACCGCAGCCGACGCAGCCGGAGGAACCGAACTGGTCGTGCCACGTCGAGAGCTTGTGGGTGAGCCACTGTCGATAACGCGACCACGTCGTAGCCCGAACCGGGCCCGTGTGGACGAGCGAGTGTGCGAGATCGAAGCAGCTGTTCCACTGGCGGTGGCGCTCAACGGCGCCGTCGACCGTGGTCGTGTCCGCCACGCCGCCGCAGAAGCACGTAGGGCAAACCAGCGTGCAGTTGCCACAGGCAAGACAGCGACTGGCGACGTCATCCCACCGCGGATGCCCCAGGTTGTTCGCAAGAAGTCGCCGGACATTGCTTGCGTCGAGCTTCCGCTCGATGCGGCGGGCGGCCCCTTCGAGCACGGTGTCCCGGGCGGCGAAGTCGGCTGGCTTAGCCGGCGAACCGCCGGCTTCCTCGGCGACCTCGGCTCCCCGCTCAGATCCGACCCTGACGAGGTATTGGGGCTCGCCAGACGACGTGAGCTCGGTCAGCGCCAGGTCATAGCCGGCATCGATCCCGTCCGCGACCCCGGGCCCGGTGCCCATCGAGGTGCAGAAACACGTGCCTGCCGGCGTCCCGCACTCCGCGACGACGATGAACGAAGACGCTCGTCGATCGCTGTAGTGAGGATCCGGTACCTCTCCCCCGGCGAACACACGGTCAAGCACGCGCAGCCCCGCCAGATCGCAGGGACGCGACCCGATGAGTGCCACCGGGGTGCTGTCTTCCTGCGGCTGCTCGAGTGTCATCACGTCGCCGGACGAGGTCGCACGCCAGACCAGGGAGCGAGCCGGATAGAACTCCGACTTCGGGGATCCCGGTCCGACGGCCCATGCGAAAAGCGAAGGGTCATCGTCGTGGTGAAGCCGGTAGTGACCCGGCGCCTGCTCGTCATGCCAGCCCTGGGGGAGGTCGCCGGTGCTAGAAACCTGCCGCTGAACAACCGCACCATCGCGCACGACCGGGCCGATAGTTCGGTAGCCGCGAGCTGTGAGCGCTCCGAGCAACCTGTCAAGACCGGCGCGGTCCACTACAACCGAAGCGCTGAGGTCCATGAACTTCACAATATGCAATTCGGGCGCCCGTTGGTTAGGGCCGAAGGCCCTGTTTTCGTCCGCGTCGCGACCGTCGCCCTGGTTGCGCGGGCCTTCGCCAAGCCGATATTGGGGTCTCGCCCCCCAGCCGAACCGGCCAGACGCTCAGGGAATGGTAATAAGGGTCGTGTGACTCAAGAGCAATGGACGGCAGTCGACCGTTACCTCAACAACCTTCTGGTTCCCTCAGACCCCGCGCTCGACGCGGCGCTGGAGGCCAGTGCCGACGCCGGCCTTCCCGCGATCAACGTGGCACCGAATCAGGGGAAGCTACTGAACCTCCTCGTGCTCGCCAGCAGCGCTCGAACCGTCCTCGAGATCGGGACGCTTGGCGCCTACAGCACGATCTGGCTCGCCCGTGCCCTGCCCGCTTCCGGGCGGCTCGTCACGCTCGAAACAGATCCTGGGCACGCCGCAGTGGCACGGGAAAACATCGCGGGCGCCGGCCTATCGGAGGTCGTAGAAATTCTGGTCGGACCGGCAGCTGAGTCCCTTCCAAAGCTTAAGGCCCAGCATCGGCCTCCCTTCGACCTCGTGTTCATCGACGCCGACAAGCCAGCTACCGCTGAGTACTTCGCCTGGTCGCTGGAGATGTCGCACGTCGGAACTCTGATCGTCGTCGACAACGTGGTGCGTCGCGGGCAGGTCATCGAATCAGGAAGCGACGATCAGAACGTTCAAGGAATGCGACGCTTCCTGGACCAGCTGGCAGGCGAGACACGAGTGAGCGCGACGGCGATTCAGACCGTTGGCGTCAAGGGATACGACGGATTCGTACTCGCTCTTGTCACCGCGGAGGCGCAGTAGCTCACGGGGAGTGCTGCACTGGCTTTGCCTGCGGCTAGTCGGGCAGCTGTCCAAAACGGTGCTGACTTCTCGGCGTGGGCATCCGGCCGCTGACGACGTCTTCGTTATCGCCTAGGATCTCGAAGTCGGGTCTGAGGTTCGTCGCCGTCGATCCGGCAGGAGTGGCAACTCATCCCAACCGGCAGTTGCTTGTCGGCCACCGGGACCTGTGGTGCAGCCTGGAGTGCACGCCGGCCTGTCAAGCCGGAGGTCGCGGGTTCAAATCCCGTCAGGTCCGCTCTCTCGTGTGCATATGAGTGTCCCGTCGCACCGCCCGGGGCCCTTCCCGCGTCGCCGTGCAGTACCGCGGTGTCTCTTGGGGCAATATGGAGGCCGTCCTGGCAACAGGGCGAGCGGTCGGGTAGCTCAGTTGGTAGAGCGCGCGCCTGAAAAGCGCGAGGTCACCGGATCGATGCCGGTCCCGACCACTAATAACTTCCTGGTCAGAGCGCTGCAGCTGACCTCTCTTCGTCGCCGGTCTCGGCGGCGTGCCACACACGTGCCACAGCTGGAGGAGTCACGACGGTCAGCACGTGTCAATGACGGCTTCCAACGGCCGG
>Ga0182014_10008517_pt1 | contig 10466 bp, 8 predicted proteins | sample 612S2DmetaG_FD_120489 | JGI IMG/M metagenome (GOLD analysis project Ga0182014, IMG submission 120489) | Permafrost microbial communities from Stordalen Mire, Sweden - 612S2D metaG | ecosystem: Environmental > Terrestrial > Soil > Wetlands > Permafrost | place: Sweden: Stordalen | collected...
CGTACACGGCCTCGATGTCTTTGACCCGGATATTGAGGAAGCTGCTGACCCGGTCGGGATCGCGTGGCGTCTCCAGGGTGACCGCCGGTTTGTCGTCGGTCGGGCCTCCGCCGGCATTGATGACGATCCAGCTGTTGGCTAGCGCAACATTGACTGGATCTCCGGGAAAGGCCACCCTGCCGCCGAGTACTTCGGTGTAGAAGCGCCGAGAGCGCTCGACATCGTCCGAGACGATGAAGCGGGCCAGCACAATTCCCTCTGGGGGCGGTGGGAGCTCGGCCATCCGGCACCTCCACTGGTTGGGTCGCACACCCCGCTTCACGACGAAGTCTACAGCCGACGTTGCCACGAGTAAGCATTCGATTTCTTTCCCGCTGCCGCGTGGCGATCCGGGCCGCGGGCGGCGGCAGAGGCTGTGCTATACCCCACCCGGGCACCATCTGGGCGCGCACCCCCGGACCGCAGATAGCCAGTCCGTGTGGTGGTGCGAAGGAGGTTCCGGCCTCTGCGACCAGTCCTGGTGCCACGACGCCGGCTTCATACTGATAGCTGAATGGGAGTGCTATTAGAAACTATAGAATGCAATACATATTTATCTGCCGCATTTCTCGAAAGAGAACCAGAAAATTAGGCCTACCTGAATCACGTGAACCTGGTTGACGCGGTTTACGTGACTTCGGTAGCAATGGTGTGGCTCGCTTTGGCCGGACTATTGATGGAGACGGGGCAGGCAGGGCGGACGTAACGGCTGGTCACCCATGCCTCCTGCCGTGCACGGGCCGGCCGGCGCGCCGTGCTCAAGGTGATTGCGCTCCCTCTTGCGGCGTGACGGGCGATATGGAGACACGCGGGTCCTCCGCAGAAAACAGGATCGTAGGGAGGCGGCGGATGGCCGACCTGGTGGTCGATCTGGATCTGCTCGCCAGCACGGCGGGCTCGCTGAGCATGCTGATTGAGGAGTTCAGCAACGCCTCGAAGATCGTGACCTCGTACCAGGGGACGGTGGGTGACCCGACGCTGATCTCGGCGCTGCAGGCGTTCGCCGGCGACTGGCAGGTGCACCGGCAGGACCTGCTGTCGTCGATGGAAGCCGTGTACAAGATGGCGACGGAAAGCCGGAAGGCATACATCACCACCGACGACAAGCTGGCCCAGGACCTGAAGAAAGACACGGTCGCTCCCGTTACCAGGGCGGCGCGGTGACCGTCGCCCGGCCGCCTGACTTCGAGCCGCTGGCGTCCGGGAACCCGGTGCCGGGTGATCCGGACGAGATCACGATGCTGGGCCGCCGCTACACCGACACCGCGGCGGAGATCGCGCGGCAGGCCGCGAACCTGCGGAAGCTGGCCACCGCCGCCCCGGGCGGGTGGAAGGGGCAGGCCGGTACGGTGTTCCACTCCCACGTCGCCGACCTGGCCACCCGGATCAGCAAGGCACACGACCGGTACGCCGCGACCGGGAAGGCGCTGACCGGCTGCGCCGGGCCGATGCAGGACGCGCAGCAGCGTGCCTACGCCGCGGTATGGCAGGCCAAATCCGCGCAGCAGCAGATGACCGCGAACGCGCCGGGGCCGCCGCGCCCGCCGGGCAGCCCGCCGCTGACGGACACGCAGAAGGCGCAGCAGCGCACGCAGCAGACGGCCTGCACCGGCGCGCAGACCTCGCTGGCCCAGGCCACCCGCAACTTCGACGACGCGGTGACCGACTACCGGTCGGCCGCGAACCGCGCCGCCCAGCAGATCGGCTCGGCGATCAGCCACGACGGGCTGAAGGACTCCTGGTGGGACCGCAACTTCGGCTGGATCAGCACCGTCTTCAAGATCATCGCCATCGTCGTGGTCGTCCTGGCGGTGGTCGCGCTGCTGCTGGCCATGCCGTGGACCGCGGCATTCCTCGCGGGAATGCTCAGTTTGCTGGGTTCGGAGGTGACGGTAGCAACCGTGGCGGCCACCCTGTCCACCATCAGCACCGGGCTGGGGTGGACGCTGCTCGGGGTGACCGCGGTGCAGGCCGCCTACGACGGCACCGCCGCCGCGACCGGCAAGGAATCCTGGACCGCCTTCGCGCTCGACATGGTCGCGCTGGTCACGTTCAGTTTCGGGAAGGTCGCCGAGCTCGGCGTCAGGGCGCTGGCCGAGACCGCGGGCGACAGCGGCAAGGCGGTCGCCATGGCGCGGGCCGGGCGGGATGCCATGCGCGCAACGGGGCTGCCCGGCCCGCTGTACTCCTTCGGCAGCCGGTTCAGCCTGGCGGCCAAGGTGATGCGGATGGCTGGCCTGGGCGACCAGCTGGACACGGCCCTGCAGGCCGCCTCCGATGCCCGCACCGCGCTCACTTCGGTGATCAAGGAGGCTGAGCCCGCCAACCTGATCACCTTCCTGACCATGACCAATTCCGGCGCCACGGATCTCAGCAAGCTGAACGCCATCAGCGGGCAGGTCCCCGGGGTCCTGCGGATCGAGGTGGCGAAGGCGACCTCCTACGCGCTGATGGGGGTGAGCGGCGCCGGGCAGTGGGGCAGCTTCATCGGCACGAACACCGAGAATGTGGTCTCCTGGACCGCGCCCGGCCCGGGAGACCCGCAGGCGATCATCAGCTCGTTCCGGCAGTCGCTGAGCCGGGTCCCGTGACCGGCGCGCCGGCCCGCGACTTCGCCGTCCTGCTGCCGCCCGGGTGGGTGCGCATCCCGCTCGACGGGTCCGAAATGGCCCGGATGACGGCCGTCGTGACCGCAAAGGCGGCGGATGTGCCCGAACCGCAGCGCGGGCAGGTGCGCCAGCGGTTGCTGCGCGTGCTGACCGACGCCCTGCGAGAGGCAAAAAAGGCCGGCGGAATCGACGTCCTGGTCAGCCTCGGCGAAGTGCGGGGTGTCCCGATCTCCGGCTCATGCCTGATCAGCTATCTGGAACGGGGAGACAAGGTGCCGCTGGACGGCCTGCACGCCGAACTGGCCGACAGCGGTGATCAGGTCACCTGGGCCGGCATCGCCGGATCTCCGGCCGTGCGGCGGCAGCGCGCCGGTGACGCCACGACAATGGTTGACTTCTTCACCCCGGTACCCGGCCGGGCCGGCCTGCTCAGCCTGTCGTTCGCCACGGCCGCCGCCGAGCCGCTCGCGGGCGCCCTGCTGTCGCTTTTCGACGCCATCGCCGAATCGCTACGGTGGCAGTCATGACCGAGTTCGTTATGCCGCCACTCGTCGTGGACCACGACGAGAACTGGCTTGCGGTGGATCTGTGGGGCGATCTCGGGAACTGGGCGCGGCGGGCGGCCCGCGATGCCGTCTCCCGGATGCCGGGCCACCCTGGCCGCCGGACGGAAAAGCACATGGTGTCGGTGCTGGAGGCCGCAGGCGCGATCGCGCGCAAGCCCCAGGACGCGGCTCTCGCCTACCTGCTCGCCCCGGACGTCAACGACAAGATCAAGGCGGTGGTCCGGTTCTGTCCCATGGACCTGGCGGGCTGGGGCGAGGGCGAAGCCTGGCCGGAACTCGTCAGGGCCCTGTGCACCGACGATCCCCCCGATGTCACCGAGATCGCCACCGGAGCCGGGCTCTGCCGCCGCATCCGGCAGCGTTACGCAGCCGGCGAAGGACCGGAGCGGCCGGTCGGCCAGTACTTCCATTACGTCTGGATCCTGCCCCGCTGGGGTGCGGCCGTGGTCATGACCACCGCCTTTGACGAACTACTGGAAGCGGGCCGCTGGCAGGCCGCCCTCGACAAACTCGCCACCGGAGTCGGGCTGGAGACCGAAGCCGGGCCCCCCACCGAGGAGACGCGGTCACATTGAGCCACGCCAGCGCAGGGTCAGTGATCGAGATCCGGCCTCTCACGCCTCCCGGTCGGCGGCCGTCGCGTGCGCTTGCTAACGTGCTCCGCAAGTCCTTCCTGCACGCTGACCCGCAGGCCGGGACGCTACTCATGGCGGAACCACCGGCCCGCACCTGGCGGCCGCCCTGTGAATGGCAGTTGTCCCTGCCAACGACCGGACGCCCCGACGCGGTCACCACCATCTGCCTGGCCCGCTACGTGCAGCGGGTCAAGTTCTGGGATTACCCGCTCTGGCGCATGCTGCTGCTCGACCGCAACGGCCAGGCCCTGGCCGCAACCCGCGAACATGACCAGAAAAAAGGCCTGGCCATCTGGCCCGCCGAGCTCTTCACGCCGCTACGGCAGGTCGGCATCGGGGTCACCGAGGAACAATTCGCCAACGCCACCGAACTCGCCCAGGCCCACCCCGCACCCAAGTGACCCGGCAGGACACCCCCTATAGCTTCAAGCCTTCTTCGGGGCGCTGTCAGCGGCACCTGTCAGCTGCCCGGATGGCACAATATGACCGTTCCCTCATGACGGGGGATCAGCCGCCGTTCGGCTCTCCTATGATGCTTGGTGTGCCTGATTTAACGGTCTGGTTCCACCCGCCACGCGGATGGGCCGATAGCATCCATGTTCACGTCTGGGGCAGCCACCCTCCGAAGGCCGTCACGGGCTGGCCGGGAGTCCCGATGCACGCGCACGGGAACGGCTGGTACGTCTACCGCATCGAGGGCGTGGACACCGCAAGCCTGGTGTTCCACGACCAGCACGGGCGGCAGACGGCCGACCTGCGCCGGGAGCGGGACGGCTGGATGGATCGCGATGGCCAGTGGCAGGACGCCGACCCCCGAACCGCTGGTACCGCCGCGGTGCCCGGCCCGGCACCCACGGCGACAGGGGCACCCGCCCCGCAGGCCCCGCCGTCCGGGGTGGACTTCCGTGAGGAGACCATCTACTTCCTCATCACCACCCGGTTCTACGACGGTGATCCGACGAACAACTTCTACTGCCGGGACCGGATCGCCTTCGACCCCAACGGCCGTCCGACGGACCCGCACTGGCGGGGCGACTTCAAAGGGCTGATCGAGCAACTGGACTACCTCAAGGACCTGGGCTTCACCGCTATCTGGATCACCCCGCCGATCGAGAACCGCAGCGGGCTGGACTATCACGGTTACCACGGCTACGACTGGACCCGGATCGATCCTCGGCTGGAGTCGCCGGACGCGACCTACCAGCACCTCATCGACGCGGCGCACGAGCGAGGCATCAAGATCATTCAGGACGTCGTCGTCAACCATTCCTGCCAGTACGGGGTCCGGGGCAAGGTCTGGATCGACCACCTGCCCATCAAGTACTACGTTCCGCAGGGGTCCCGGCAGGGTGAGGTGAACCACGGGCCCTATCAGGGCAACCTCGGCAACTACGCCTGGCCCAACCGGGACGACCTGGACAACCCGGTGGCGCCGCAGTGGTACTGGGAAAGGCACGAGCGCGACCCGGAGGGCCGCGAACCCCTGATCGATCCGCGGACCGGCCAGACTGTCCCGGAACCCGGGTACGACCCCGGCCGGTTCTTCGGGGTGGACCCGGGCCGGCTCGACCCGCAGTGGTACCACCAGGACGGTTTCATCGCAGGCGGCGACTGGGAAAGCGCATATCCGCTGCAGCACAAGCACATCGCAGGCGACTGCATCGACCTGGCGACCGAGCGCGAGAACGTCAAGGACTACCTGATCACCGCGATCAACCGGTACCTCGACATGGGCGTCGACGCGTTGCGGATCGACACCGTCAAGCACGTGGAGCGGGGGAACCTACTCGAGTACGTCAACGCCTGGAAGGCCCACAAACCGGGCCTGTTCGTCTTCGGGGAGAACCTGGTCAAGGGCTACGGATGGGGAGACATGGGCGGCGGCGACAACGGCCCGTCTCCGATCCGGCCCTGGTGGTACACCCGACTCGGCGACGACCCGCGCAATCCCCGTTCCGGCGGCGACTCCGGCTTCGCGGTGCTCGACTTCGGGTTGTTCTCCTCGTTCAGGGACAACCTGAGCCGGGGCACCTTCAGCGGTCTCGCGCAGGCGATGTCGATGGACTGGATCTACGGTGACCCGACCACGCTCATCACGTTTCTGCAGAACCACGACGTCGGCCCTGACAACGACTTCAAGTACCGATTCAAGGGCGAACAGTGGATGGCGGCGGCCGCCTACAACGTGCTCTGGACAGTCCGCGGCATCCCTTGCCTCTACTACGGCGAGGAGATTGAGTTCATGAAGGGCGCTCCGCAGGACGTCGAGGGCGAGCGGGACACCCTGGCCCAGACCGGGCGGGCCTACTTCGGAGACCACCTGACCCCCGAACGAATCGGCGAGACCCGGGCGCACCCCCTCTACGGGCACATCAAGCGCCTCAACCAGATCCGCCGAGCGCTCCCCGCCCTGCAAAAGGCACCCATGAGCCATCTGAACGAGTGGGACAGCGGGCTAAGCTTCGTGCGCGACCACGACGGCGGGCGCAGCTACGCCGTCGTCGGCCTCGCGATCGGCACCGACCAGACCATCATTGTGCAGGGGGTGCTCAACGGCACCTACCGCGATGCCGTCACCGGCCGGGACATCGTGGTCCACGACGGAACGCTGGCGTTCGACGTCCGGGGCAGTTCGGCCGGCATCTACGTGCTGGACGGGCCGGGCCGGATCGGCGTGGACGGCGTCTATCTGCGCTGAGGCTCGCGGTCCCTGTTCCCTCCCGGACGCGCTCAGCATCGCCGGCCAGCCGGGCCCAGGCAGCTACCGACTGTACGTCGAGCCGTCCGTCAAGCCCGCCGTCGACTGTGGCCCCGGTGGCCTCACCGCGGACGAGCTCACCGGCACGAAGCCGCGATCGACGGCCATCTGCGCCCTGGCATCGGCCATCGCCGCTGCCTCCGTGAAACGGCGTTCCACGCCGAGATCCACAAAGTCCTTGCCCGCGTCACATCGCCAGCGCCGTCGCCTTCGTCGCCGGTGAGGCCGATGCGGTGGCAGTGGCTGATGACTTCCTTCCAGTTGCCCGCCGCGCGAGCCCTGCGCTTTCTGATCTGCCGGTAAGGAAGGTCATCAAGGCACTGGAGCCGGCGGAGAACTCCTCCCCCTTAAGAGGATCTCTCCACGCTGGGAGGGGAAACCCACGATGACCTGTATGAGTGCTGGTCTGGCGGGTCCAGTCGCAGCCTTCCAGACTGGGACTAGAAAGGTGCGACTACGTGCGGTCGGCGTCCGCGTCCTCAATCGCGGCGCTGTACCTCTACATCTCCTGACATTCTGGCCTCTTGGTAGCCCATGGGGACCGCCAGGGCTACCACCCGGTCAGGTCCCTCAGTGCGGCGACGAGGTGGCGGGCAAGCTCACGGGCGACGGGGGCGGGGAGGTGACAGGCAGCGGGGGCGGGATGGTGACAGGCGACGGGGGCCCGGGTTCCGCCGGGGTAGTGCGGGCGGGGGCAGGCGTACCGCCGGCCTCGTCGCCGGTACCGGCAGCCTGGGACTGGCTGGCAGTAGCCTGCGCCGGCCTTAAGCCGGGCGGCAGCGGCGGGACGACTCGCAGTGGCCGACCCGGGCTGCCGGGCAGCCCGCCAGTGGCCGCAGGCACGGTGACGGCGGCGCCGGGGCGGGCCTGCACCGCCCCCGTAGATGCGGTCTGCCACAGCCACAGCGCCACCCCCGTCGTCGCCACCGCTACCGCCGCGGTCGGAGCCAGCAGCCACGGCGACAGCAGCCACCCGAACGGGTCCCGGCGGGGCCGCCTGACGCGGGGCGGCCTGACGCGGGGCCGGCCCCGGCGGGGCGGGACCGACGTGGTGGCGAACCAGTCGCCGAACGCATCCGACTCATCGGCAGGCCGCCCCCTGCCGAAATCGCGATCGGGCGGGGTCACGGGCGCTGCGGGCCAGAGTCGCACGGGTCGCCGCCGAACCCCCGCCGTGCGAGCCCTGCCGGGTCGCCGCCGTGGTGGCAGCCGGTGCGATCGGCGTGTAGGACGGTGACGGTACGCACAGGAAGATGACCCCCTTCGTGTGCGGGCGCTATCCATCATAGATCGGGGTGCCCGTCGTCCGTACCCGCGGCGCGCGGTTACTACGACCCCGGGCTACCCTCCCCACGCCTCTGGGCCTTCGATGCGGGACACCAAGGGTTGGCCGGTACGCCGGCGCACGGATCCGGCATCGTCGGGAGGTCCTTGGGGAGCGGATGCATGACGACATGCGCCTGCTGCGGATAGGGGCCCGTGGGGCAGGTCCGGGGCTGGCCGGGGATGGGCTCGAGGAGCGAGTCGCAGACCGCTTCTCCGAGCAGCCTCGCGTCGCTGGCGCCGGCCGACGCGAGCTCGCCGGTACAGGAGGGAGACTTCACCTGCAGCGCGGCAGCACTCGCTGGCTCGACGCTTCCGCCGCCGACCGCGGTGTTTCCCCGGAAGCAGTTGGCCGGATGCCCATCCTCGAAGGTGACGTAGCCGAAGTCGCCATTCGTCGGATGGCCAGACCCGGACGCGCATCGACTGACAGGAATTCGCGATAGTTGAATAAGCGACGTTGCCAGTAGAACGGTCCCACCGGAGCCTTACGGCCCTATGGCCGCCGCCCGGCCTTGGAGCACGCTGGCGGTGACCGGCTCGCGGCCCGGAATCTACGGCCACTGAACGCCGGCTGAGCCTGGAGGGATGTGAGGATCATGCGCACCAGGCGCGCCGCAGCGGCCGCGCCGGCCCTCCCGGCACCCGCGGGCGCCGGGGCGCTGGGAGGGTGCGGATCCGGCAGCGGCACCTGCGCAACCGGCGCCCCGGACAACCCGCTGCCACGGCGGCTCGCGGCCGACGTCACCGGCACGGGCGCGGACTCCCATCTGGTGGCGCTGCAGCGGATTGCCGATGAGAACGGGGGCAACCGGGCCTCCCCAGGGCCGGGTTACGAAGCGAGCGTGCAGTACGTGGCTGCAGTCCTCCGCGCCGCCGGTTACGACGTCAGCACTCCCGCGTACCCGCTGGCGAAACGACGTCGCCGTGGCGGCGGGACCCATTGCCAGAATGTCATCGCCCAGACCCGGACGGGAGACCCGGCACGGGTCGTCATGGCCGGTGCGCACCTGGACTCGGTACGGAAGGGGCCGGGGATAAACGACAACGGTTCTGGTGTCGCCGCGCTCCTGGAGATCGCGACCCGGCTCGGTGGCGCACCCCTGGTCCGCAACGCGGTGCGCTTCGCCTTCTGGGGCTCGGAGGAGGACGACCTACAGGGATCGACGCACTACGTCAAGACCCTATCCCGCGGCCAGCGCGGCAATATCCTGCTATATCTCAACCTGGACATGATCGCGTCATCGAACGCCGGCTACTTCGTTCTGGGCGGTGAAGGGAAGACCCCTGCGAAGTCCGGCCCCCGCGGTTCGGCACAGGTGGCATGCGCCCTGGTCGAACGGCTCGCCGCCACGGGCGTCGTCGCCAGGACGACCACCTTCGACCGCGAGTCCGATTACGCCGCCTTCATCGACGCCGGCATCCCGGCGGGCGGCGTCTGGTCCGGAGACAGGAAGAACAAGAGCGGCAAGCAGGCCCGGCGCTGGGGCGGACGGCCCGGCGAACCGTTCGACCCGCACTACCACACCCGCCGGGATCGGCTCGACGAACTCAACCGCACCGCGCTAGACCGCTTCACCCGCGCCGTGGCCGGCACGGTGGCCCACTTCGCCGTGTCGAATTGACGGCCGTCCCGGCTGACGTGGTGACAGGGTTGGACCGCGTGCCGAGCTGGTCTCGGGAGATCGTCACCGTCGAAGGCGCGCAAGTATCCGCCTTAATGAAGAAGCGGCACTGACGTTATGCGCCCTTCGGCCGGGAGCCCTAAGGACTAGGCGAGCTGCTGCTCCCGGCTCCCCTTGCACCGGAGACCGGTGCGGACAGCCGGGCCGGTCCCCGGGCGAAAGGCCCAGTGCGGATGCTTCTTGAGCCGTCTCAGCGTGAGCACACTGATAACAGTCACCGAGGCTGCCCCGCCGAAAGCGACGATCTTCCCGAGCGTTTCCGGAACGCCGGTCAGGCCGCCCGTGCCGCCGTTGAGGTACAGGAACAGAGAGACGATCCAGGCAATCGGTATCGCGGCAATCGGGGCCAGCAGCGGGTGGGCGTCATCCGCACGGAACAAACCCGTGGCGATGAGGTACATGCCCTTGAAGAACCAGGCGAGGAGGATGGTACCGACCGCAGCAGAAACCAGGAAGACGGCAACTTCGATGATCAGATTATGATGCCTCATCAACGACTGCTGGAGGTAGGAAATGCCTTTGACGAGGGGGAAGATGGCTGCACAGAAAGCGGCGTAGACGGCGGCCGTCATCACGATCCAGCGCAGCTGATAGAACGTCAGCCGACGGTATCCGCGCTCGGCACTGAAGATCAGGATGAGCGAGACGAGCGGGATCACCAGGATGGCGACCGAGATCGTCGCGATAATTTGTACGAGCCAGCTTCCTTCCGGAGTGCCGAGCGTGATGTCGGCTCCGCCCAGCAGGCCGCCCTTTTTTGTGTAACCGGTGTGAGAAAGACCCGAGTAGCAGACGATCATGCCGAGCACGATGATGCCGCCCGCGACTGACCGGAGCTTGTTGAGCCGGTC
>Ga0182014_10008519_pt1 | contig 10459 bp, 7 predicted proteins | sample 612S2DmetaG_FD_120489 | JGI IMG/M metagenome (GOLD analysis project Ga0182014, IMG submission 120489) | Permafrost microbial communities from Stordalen Mire, Sweden - 612S2D metaG | ecosystem: Environmental > Terrestrial > Soil > Wetlands > Permafrost | place: Sweden: Stordalen | collected...
CAAGGAGTAAAGTGATTGGGATAACAAGAGCCGTATGAAGGGAGACCTTCACGTACGGTTCTGTGAGCGGCTTGGGCTGAAATGCCCTTGCCTACTCGACCGTGTATTTTTGTTTTCCATTATTTGCATTTAGTAATGGTACCCAAATCCCGTCTTTCGCCCCTTCAGGGCTGTATAAAATTAATTGCATCTCCACCGGGCTTCACCCGGTGCTGTTATATTCCGCCGCTTTCAGGGCTTAATCCAAAACAGCCAACCGCAATAACCCGTTACGTTTTCTCCTCTCTTTTTTTCAAAGAGAGGAGAAATGTCGACAGACAAAGAGGTGAGTTTGTATTCCGCTTCCCTTTTGGGGTAAGCCTGCCTACCGTCAAAAGCAGGGATTTAGGTTGGGACCGTATTAAAGTCCTCCCCTTCGGGGAGGATTTAGGAGGGGCTGCTGTACTATTTGCCCAAACATTTTATTTTCGCAATACCAAATTATTATTAAAAAATTCAGCACATAGCTTATGGGACGCGCGTTTGAATACCGGAAAGAAAGAAAATTCAGAAGATGGGGTGCTATGGCCAAGGCCTTTACCCGGATAGGACGGGAAATTGCAATATCAGTAAAAGAAGGCGGGGCTAACCCCGATACCAATGCCCGTTTGAGAGCTGCAATACAGAACTCCAAAACGGCCAACATGCCTAAAGAGCGGGTTGACGCTGCCATAAAAAGATCTTCTTCAAAAGAAGAAAAGGCTTACGAAGAAGTTACTTACGAAGGCTACGGCCCACATGCCGTTGCTATTGTAGTAGATACCCAAACAGACAACCCTACCCGCACGGTTGCCAACATGCGTAACCATTTTAATAAACTTGGCGGAACACTGGGAACCCAGGGCTCGGTGGAATATATGTTTAAGAAAAGGGCGGTATTTAAATTTAATAAAGGGAGCTTAGACCTTGAAGAGCTTGAATTTGATTTGATTGATGCGGGCCTTACTGAACTTTCATCGGAAGAAGGCATAGCCGTTGCCCACTGCGAGTTTGTTGACTTTGGGAAAATGACGAAAAAGCTGGAGGAAAAGGGTATTGAAGTAATTGAATCTACTTACGAAAAAATACCTGACTTTTATAAAGAAGGGCTTACCGATGAGCAGGCTGAAGACGTTATCAAGCTGATTGAAAAGCTTGAAGAGGATGATGATGTAAGTTTGGTGTTTCATAACATGAAATAATAAACGCGGGGAATTATCGCGCGAAATTTTTTTTTGAACTTAGGCGCTATTTAAAATCAAAAGAAATACATATAGCCACAAAGGCACTAAGGACACAAAGAAAATAATTTAAGTTTTTTGACTTTCAGGGCTTGAAACCGCTAAAAAACGATGCTATTCATAAAAAACTTAGTGTCCTTAGTGCCTTTGTGGCAAGAATTGGCTTTGGCCTTTTGCGTTTAAATGTATTATTGATTTAATTTTAAACAGCATCTTAGATGGATTTTATATGATGGTCAAAGCCTTTTTATTTCGCACCGCTAAACTTAACGCACTTCTTTTATGCCTTTTATTGGGCTTTAATACTGCCAAAGCGCAATACGTTTTAATACCCGACAGCGTTTTTGCTTTGCTGTTATATAACGGCGGTTTTTCGCCAGCTATGCATGGCGACTCATTGGATACAGCCTCTAACTTAGTATTAACTCTTCCCTATTTAAATACCAGCTACATGCATATTAGTAGCCTGGAGGGAGTGCAGTATTTCAAAGGGCTTGACTCCCTGAAATGCAATTCTGATACCACGCTTATTTATTTGCCTTCCCTTCCCAAAGGCCTGCGCGTATTAGAGTGCCGGAATGACAGCCTGGTTTCTTTACCGGCTTTGCCCGATTCATTAGTCCGCCTGGTTTGTGAGTTTAATGTGCTCGATTCGCTTCCGGCCCTGCCAGCTACGTTGCGTTCAATTACCTGCTACAATAATAACCTGACCCATCTGCCCAAACTTCCGGATAGTTTAAACGCCCTTTATTGTTCGGGAAATCAAATAGACAGTTTACCTGCTTTGCCAGGTTCACTAACCGTATTATCATGCTATAGCAATAAGCTTTCCGCCTTACCATCTCCTCTGCCATCCTTATTAGTGGACCTGCTCTGTTCCGATAATTTATTAAGCTCCTTACCTGCGTTACCGGCTTCGTTAACAGACCTGGATTGCTATTCGAATAAATTAACTGTTCTTCCGGCACTTCCTGATTCGCTTCAATCGCTCAGTTGCGGTTATAACAAGCTTGCTACCTTACCCACATTACCTAATAGCTTAACCTTTATCAATGCTCAGTTTAACAACCTCAACAGCTTACCGGCTTTGCCCGACTCGCTGTTTCAGTTGTTTATTGATAACAACCCTGGTTTAAAGTGCCTTCCGTTGTTGAATACCATCGTTGATTTTGAATTTTTCAATACCGGCATTGTATGCTGGCCAAATCTTGGCAACGTGTATGTAAGTGACCCTGATACCCTTAACGTATGCGATTCTACCAACAACACCTATGGCTGCCTGCAAATAAACGGGGTAAAGGAAATAAGTAAACCGGTAATAGGGATTTATCCAAATCCCGCTAAAAATTTCTTCAATATTACCATAGAACAAAGCACTATTGGCGGAACCCTGAGAATAATAGATGCCGGTGGTAAGCAAGTATTGGCAAGTAAGCTTCAAATGCTTAATTCCAATATTGAAACCCGTAACCTTTCTGCCGGCCAATATCTGGTAATGGTTAATGACCCGCAGGGGCGGATTGCCGTTAGCAAACTGGTAATTCAGTAAATTCTATTTGTTGGCAGCAGCCTTTTTGGTAACAGCTTTTACTGTACCTGCCCTTACCTTTTTCGGAATTTCCTGACCCAATATCTGCAAGGCATGGTTAGCTGAATCAACCTTTTCAATTATTTCGCTAATAACACCTTTGGAATCAATAATAAAAGTAACCCGGGCAGTGCCCATATATTTGCGGCCGTATAATTGCTTTTCAATCCAGGTGCCGTAAAGGTCATGCACCTTTCTATCCACGTCGGTCAGTAAAGTAAATGGCAATTTATATCTGGCAATAAACTTAGTATGCTGTTTTTCATTATTGGTGCTAATGCCCAGTATTTCATATCCCGCTTTTTGTAATGCTTTATAGTTATCACGTAAACTACAGGCTTCGGTTGTACAGGTTGGGGTATCATCTTTCGGATAGAAATAAAGTGCCACTTTTTTGCCTTTATAATCCGATAGCTTTACCGCTTTGCCGTTTTCATCCGTTGTTGTAAAATCAGGGGCTCTATCGCCTGCTTTAAGGGTTATCATGGTTGCTTACTTTTTTTGATTCAAACAAGAAATACCGCCATAAGTTCTATCTGAATATGATAGTTACGGGCTTACGCGACTCCGCCGGCCTCATAGATTGCAAATGCTGGGCCGATACAAAATTAAGCACCGGCAGTACCCGCAATTTTGCCTGCAACGCATGTTTTATCCGCTCTTCTACTATATTCAGGTTGCCGCTTTGCGAAATATGCAACACCAGTTCATCATTCCCCAATTCATTTTTTAAAACCTCAACTACATAATCCCTTACCTCTGCAACACTGCTGAGTGCATCATATACAGCAGGCGGAAAAACAGTAGTGCCGTTATATTTTATCATCTGATTTTTTCTGCCCACCACCGGCGATAGCCTGATGGTGTTCCGGCCACAGCCGCATGGCTCATCGTAAAAACAACAAATATCACCGGTGCGGTATCTCAACAGGGGCATTCCTTCTACTCCCAGTGTAGTAACTGTCACCTCGCCAAATTCACCGGCTTCCAGTTGATTACCTTCGTCATCCAGTATTTCCACTATCACCAGTTCCGGTTGATGATGATTGCCACAGCCGTACTCACATTCAGTAAAAGCCGTTTGCATTTCGGTAGAAGCGTATGTGGAGAACAACTGAATATTCCAGCGGTTTGTTATCCGGTTGGCCAGGGCATTTGGGCTCAAATCCCCATTTCGTAATGGTTCGCCAATACAAACCGCGCGTTCAATGCCTGAGTTATTCAGGTCAATATTATTTGCTTCAGCGTAATCAATCAATTTAACAATAAAAGAGGGTACGGCAACAATTACATTGGGCTTAAAACGCTGTATGTGCTCCCATTGCGTTTGAGGCGATGCCGGGCCTACCCTCACTGCTGCCGCTCCGAGTTTTCTGATACCTAAAAAATAAGCCATGCCTGCCATAAACTGCTTATCAAGCGTAAGCATTAGCTGAAATACATCTGTTGGTTCGCCACCGGCACATATAAAAGAACAGTATTCATTCTCGGCCAGCCGCTGCAAATCATTTTCCGTTAATGCAATAATAACCGGGCTGCCGGTAGTGCCCGAGGTAGTTGCGTAATCAATTACCTTGTTTTTAGGTACACACAAAAAATCAAAATTATGTTTTCCGAAATCAGCCTTGCCGGTGGTGGGTATGTGCACCAGGTCTTCCAGGCAATTAATCTTATCAAGCGTTATTTTATTATCCTGAAAAAGCTTTTTGTAATACGGCGAATGAACTTGCAAATACTCCAATTGCTTTTTCAACCGTTGCTCCTGGTATAATTTTATGTTGTCCGGTGATTGGTGGTCAAGATTGAGCATGTATGGAAAGGATAACAGCGGTTAATCTGGTTTTCAAATGTAAAATAAACTGAAAACTAAGCGGTGATAATTATTTTACCGGTAGACATCAAATTGTCGTTAGGCATACAAGTGGTTGGCGGGGACGCCGAACCACGGGGCTTCCGGTTGGCGTCCCCGCCAACCGGAATTTCCCTCGGACAGGGGCAATTTGATATGCCCTCTATTTTATCCTTCAATAATAACGTAAGCAATTGCCGTGTTTTTTATATGTGATAAGGACACATGCACTTTTTTACCTCCCATTTCATTAAAAACGGCAAGCACCTTACCCGATAAAATAATCTCAGGCTTACCCAATTCGTTGTTAATAATCTCCACTTCTGTAATTTCCATTTCGTTACGCCAGCCAGTGCCAAGCGCCTTAAAGAAAGCTTCTTTGGCTGCCCCTCTGGCCGCGTAGTGCTCAGCATTGGGCGAAGTATCGCAGTATGCTATTTCTCTTCCGGTAAATACTTTCGCCTTAAAGCCCGGTTTTTCAATAGCCTTCTTTACCCGCTCCACTTCAATTATATCTGTGCCTATGCCTAATATCATTTGGCCTGCAACTGTTTTAATTCCTTTTCCATATCCGCCACTTCACTTTGGTCGTTCACTTCTTTGCTTAAAGCTATTCTAAAATAAGCAATGGCTTTAGCATTATTCTTTCTGCTTTTATGGTAACAGCCCAGCCAAAAGTAAGTTTCCCAATACTGCGGGTCTGCATTTATCATACCCGCCTCAAAGGCGCTTTCGTTTTCAATGGCCTCTTTTTCATTTATGGCCTTCTTTATTTCTGCCTTACAATCCCGGTAATGTAAAAACCCTTTCCAGGCCTCAGTTTGTAAAAAGGTATCGGCCGGTATGGTCAGGTCCGCTTCGTAAATTTCATGGTTGGTATCCAGGTTATGTGCCTCAGCAAAAACCTTATTCAGGTCGTAGCATACAAATTCTCCCAGTTGATAGGGGCCGGTAGAGACCCAAAATTTTAATTTTTCGGGTTGAAAAATAATGGAATGATGACAAATCAGCTGGTTCAGTGCTTTTTCATTTCCAATACCAATATCAAGCCCCTTTTGGCCCCGCTGGTCGCGTAGTATAATAGCGGCGTTTTTATAATCGAGCTGCGGGTATTGATCTACAAGTTCCTGCAAGCGGTTATAACGGTACATGGAAGCGCTCGTAGCTATATTATCAATGTTGTTCTTATCATTTTTAAAGGTATCACTTTGATAGTGATTGGTACATAACAGATAATTCTTACCTGAATAGTACAAGGCAATATGCGCCGGCGATTTTTCAATCAGGACCGCCTTATGGTCAGCGGCCGAACCTATCATCAACGTTTCAGAAACAAATGTTTTGCGCTTTTTGGCTATAGCATAGGCTTCATCAATATTGCCGGCATATTGTAATATCTCGCGCGCCAAAACTGCTATTGGCATTGCCGAACCCGTAGGGAAATCAGACTTAGCAGCATTGAGCGTTACAGTGAGGCCTTTGTCATTCATACCTGATAAACAGCCCTGCATTCCAGCCCATGTAACCATTGCAAATTTGTATCCCTGTTTAGGATTGCAGAAATAAATGATTTTGTTCTCTGCAAATTTATCACCCAACGAAAAGTCGCAGTTTCGGCCAATTAACATGCCTGAATCCGTTGTTCGCAAGTCCCAGGCAGCAAAAGATGTGCAACCCACCATCGCAAAATTTTGCATGGCATGGCCAATATCGTGGGCCGCGTGATAATTCAGCATCCGGTCGAACGCATTAGATATGTAATTAAAATCATCTGACGCGGAGAATGATTCACCATAAATCTCTAACTTGTTTTCTTCAGGTATGTATAGGTTGCGGTTAAAAATTCGTGTGAATAAAGCCAGGAAGCCAAGATATCTGTTATTGGGAACTAACCGGTGAATCTGGTCGGTAAAAGCCACTTCCTGGCTATACATCAGCTCTTTAGTAAGTTTTCCGCTTATTACACCGCGCTCAAACGGTTCGCCTTCCAGGTATTCCTCCCATAAACCTGAATTGCTTTTGCGCAACCAGCAATTACCAACTTTGTAAAAATTATCTCCCAGCTTTTGCCGCTCAAGTTTTAGCGCGCTGAGATTAGAAGGGTGCGGCAATTCAGGGGCCATGCCCCATTTCATGTAAGCCAGTGAAATCAGAATCAAAACCAACAGTGCACCGAGTACATACCCGGTTATTTTAAACCCTCTTCTCATATAGGACCAATCTCTTTTGTCAGATAGCAAACAATACCTGCTATTATAAGTTCAATCCGGCGTTGGCGGAAATGATCTTTTTCAGCAAATAATCTTTGCCCAATATCATACCGCAAGTTAATACCGCACTGACGGTAACCCCTAAAACACCATGTAAATTTACGTTTTGACCGGTTAACAGCAAATTAGGCACTTTGGTTTTAGGGGAGATGAATGATTTCAGGGGGTCGTTAAAATTTTTGATTACGCCATACATATTTCCGTCATCATTACCAATATAATCGCGGTACGAGAGGGGCGATGAAGTGTAATAGCTGTGAATCTGATTCCGTATTTCAGGAAACTTTATGGCTACTGTATCCAACAGCTTCTCAGCTTTAGCCTTTTTAAATGATGCGTAGTCTCCACCGCGATCGCTTTCCTTAACAGTGGTATTAAAAGTTCCGGCCCACTTTTGCACTTCTTCAAAACGCATATAACTCATGATAGTAATAGCCTCCGCATATTCGTTTTGACTGTGCGGCACACACTCAAACATGGCGTAGGTGTAAGGCCAGGTTTGCTCTGTATAGTCAGCGCATTTCCACACATCGTTTTCATCAAAATAATAATAGTTTCTGTTTTGATATTTCCAGGCGCCGGGTTTCATGGTGGCATACAAAACAAATACCGAAATGGAATTCTCCAGCGATTGTATCCGGCTACGATAGGCTTTACGTAGCTTTTCAGTATCTGTCATTTCGAGTGTTCGTGCGGGGTTTACGTTCGAAATAAACGTATCAGCAAAAATACGGCTGCCATCCTCCATCTCAACATATTGCGCCTCACCATCCTCTACATGAATCTTTGTTACTTTCTTTTTCCGGAAAATATCGCCCCCCATAGCTTTAATGCCCTTAGCTATCAGGTTCGATATCTGGTCGCTGCCCTGAGTACATTTCCATGAACTCTCTATATAGCTATTCAGCACCAATGCGTGGACATATAAAGGTGTTTTATCACCAATGCCCGCATATAATAAATTAGTTCCGCCCAGTACACTGCGCAACTTTTGATTAGGGGTCAGTTCCTCTAAGAACTGTTTTATACTGCGTTTAAAAATATTCGTATCGTTGTAAAACTCACCTAAACGCAGGTTATACAGGGGGAAGTTATCGCATATCCGCCGCAGTTCATCGCAGTAAGCTACAATGGCTTCCCGGTCGTTGGGGAACCGCTCACTTAATACCCTTATAAAATTCTCATAACCCATACCGTAGGGATATTGCATGTCGTCGTCCTTAAAAAGAACCACATCAAAACCTTCCGGGTCCATCCGCTGCAGCTCAAGCCGGTCCATAATACCCAGGTAGTTAAAAAACTGGTAAAGGTTTTGCCCCTTATCCAATCCGCCGATATAATGAACGCCGGTATCGAATGTTACACCCTCGCGCCTGAAGGTTTGAAGGCTGCCCCCCAGTTGCTCGTTCTTTTCAATGATGCAAACCTTTTTGCCTTCTTTACTTAAAATACTGCCACACACCAGGCCGGCCAGCCCGCTGCCAATAATTACCACATCATATTTGCGCCCGGCGCCTCCGGTTTTCATCTCTTACTTATTATAATGTACGTATATTTATTATCTGATTGTGCGGTCCACTTCATTTTGGCTGCATCCGCAGCTTTCTTTGTATCAGCAGTTATTTCATCAATTGCAGAAGTTTTTATAACCACCAGGCCATTGGCATTCACATTCCCCAACAAACGTTCAAGCAGGCCTATACGTTCCGGAGGAGAGTACGTATCTAACACATCATTGACGACAAATGCATCACTCAACTCAAAAGTATAGTTTAAAACATCGGCCTTTACAAAATTAATATTGCCACTCTTCGAATAGCAGTTATTGCCCACATCTGTTTTCATCTCATCGCTATCCAGGCTCAGTATGTTCCGGTCGGCGGACAGAAAATGGAGCATGTAGCTTATAAACCCATAACCACCGCCAAGTATGGTTATTTTGCCCTGCTGCGGTAAAATATCATGCAGTGTTTTATAATAACCATCCTTGCGAAGCTTAATGCGGGTATAGAATTCAAGCATTGGGCCTTTATAAATATAATTCATTACCAGGCGCTGCCTGAAATATTGCGGGTTTTCAATTTCAGTTTTCAGCTTTTCATACTCCTGTTTAAAATAGCGCGAAATACCTTTGGTGCGGTGGGTGTAGTCTTCGCCAAATTGTTTGTCGCCCGGTTTTATACGGGGTAAAAATTTCATAGTCATCCGGCCATTAAACAACATAAAATCGCCTTTGCGCATCGTATCGCCGGTTCCATGCAGCAATAGCGGAACGATATCCAGGTTTAGCTTCTCAGCCAGGTAAAAAGCACCTTTATGAAAGCGCTTAATCCTTCCGTCGGGACTGCGCGTGCCCTCAGGGAAAATTACAATGGAATATCCTTCTTTTACAATATTCTCAAATTGCTCAATGGCCGGGTTTACGCCCTGCATTACCGGATAGTAATCTGCCATTTGCACCACCTTGCCAAAAACGGGTGAATGATAAACCCAATAATTGGTAACCAATATCAGTTTAGGGTGCTGCATTACGGTTACCAGTATATCCAAAAACGACTGGTGATTGGCTATAATAATGGCGGGTTTTGAAAAATCCATATCCTGCTTGTTGATATGCACTTTACGCACATTTACCATAACATAAACCAGAGAGCCCACAAATTTGCTGAGTAAAAAATGATAGGCCAGCTTGCGGGTTTTCTTTTTCGGAAACGGCACAACGTATAATAAAATAAACCCTAACGTAGTAAGTAGTAGTGCCCCCAACACAAAATAGGTAAATGCAAAAATGGAAAGCGCTAACGCCGGAAAAGTCCATGGCGCCAGGACCTTTTCTTTCCGGTTTTGAACAAAGAAATTATAAAGGAACGGCTGTATAGTCTGGCCTATAAATACCACGCAGGTAATGCCTATAATAGAAATAAGGGCTACCGAACGCAGTGCAGGATGTTTGGCAAATATCAGCGCCCCTAAACCGATAATGGTTGTAGCTGCTGAAAGAAAAATAGATACTTTATGCGAGGCAATTGTTTCCTTTCCCTCGCTGAATTTGCGGGTAAGCCCATCAGAAATAAAAATGCTGAAATCATCGCCCAGGCCAAAAACAAAGGTTGAGATGATAATATTAATAATGTTGAATTTAAGCCCGAATATTTCCATTATCCCTAATATCCATATCATAGATATCAGCATGGGTAAAAATGTTATGATGGTAAGCTCAATGCGCCCGTAGCTTAGCAACAATGCAAAAAATACCAATAGTGAACTGTAAGCAAGTATGGAGTTAAAATCATTATAAATAATGTCAATAAACTTATTGGTGATTATGCCTATGTCTAATATAACCGTTGTAGGCACGGGCTCTAATTGCGCATAAAGTTTAAGCCGTGTGTCCCGGTCAACTACCTTTACTGAATTTACAACGCATTGAATGTTGCCCGCCTTAAACATCAGTTCGTTACCAATAGATGAATAGATTGCCGAAAAGGCAGTA
>Ga0182014_10008520_pt1 | contig 10459 bp, 3 predicted proteins | sample 612S2DmetaG_FD_120489 | JGI IMG/M metagenome (GOLD analysis project Ga0182014, IMG submission 120489) | Permafrost microbial communities from Stordalen Mire, Sweden - 612S2D metaG | ecosystem: Environmental > Terrestrial > Soil > Wetlands > Permafrost | place: Sweden: Stordalen | collected...
AGCCAGGATGGGTATACCTATCCTGGCCATCAGATTCTTAGCCGCAGGCTGATCCACGAACCGCATGTTCCTACTACGTTCTCAGATGTCGTACAGCTACGCACAGCTCTTGTAGTGCCCCCTGGAACGATCACTTTGGGCACGGGCAATGTCAGCGTCGTGGGGTCGAGTGATGTCATCAACGGGGTGAGCGGCAGTACGGTCATCCTGACGTCTGGTGACGCAGGCGACATCGTCACCTTGAATAACGGGACGGTGTCAGTCGGGAGCCTGGACAGTTATATTGAGATTGTGGGAACGGGGAATGCTATCACAGGTGCCGGGCAACAGGTTTTGGGTTCTGGAATTACCACCACGGTGACAGGCAGCTATGGTTATATTGGCGCGACGAACGACGTGATCACGGCGGCCAGCCTGTCCGGGGCTGGGCTCAATGGCTCGGGCGATACGCTGAACCTTACCGGGACTGCGGAGGCGGTTGGGGTTTTCGGTTCCAGCGACGTGGTGAACGCCGGGGGCACTGGTGACTTCATCACCTTCAATAGCTCGGGTGACACGCTGAATCTTACCGGGACAGCGGAGGCTGTTGGGGTTTTCGGTTCCAATGATATGGTGAAAGCCGTGGGTGCGGGTGATACCATCACCGTCACGGGCTCCGGCGACACACTGACCGCTACCGGAAGCAGTAGCACGGTCATCCTGACGTCTGGCGATGTCGGTGACACCGTTAACATGAGTAATGGAGTAATCAGAGTTGGGGCGGGCAGCATCAATGTCGTGGGCTCGACCGATAATATTAATGTCACGAGTGGCGTTGCTACGACCATCAACGATGAATTTTCTGGTGCGGCGCAGAATATTGCGGCTACGAATGATACGATCAACGCCCTTGGCCTTTATAATGTTGCCATAGCTGCTAACGGAGACACGATTAATCTTCTGAGCAGTACCGCGGAGCTGATTGGTATTCTTGGAACCGGCAATACGATTAACGCTAATATTTCTGGCGATTTGATCGATCTGTATTCGAATGCAGAGGCGCAAATTAATGGCACCAATGCGACAGTATCTTTTATCTTTGGTGGTGGCCAGACCGTCATTGGCTCGTTCGATACGATCGACTTGATGGCGGGCTATGCGTCTACGATTACCGGTAGCAGCAACATTGTTAATGGGGCGAGCGGCAGCACAGCAATTCTGGCGTCTGGCGACGTTGGCAACACCGTCAGCATGAGCAATGGAACAATTGATTTAGGCACGGGCAGCGTCAGTGTCGTGGGGTCGATTGATGTCATTAACGGGGTGAGCGGCAGCACCGTAACCCTTGCTTCTGGTGACGTTGGCGATACCGTCAGCATGAGCACTGGAACGATCACTTTGGGCACGGGCAATGTCAGCATCGTGGGGTCGAGTGATGTCATCAACGGGGTGAGCGGCAGTACGGTCATCCTGACGTCTGGTGACGCAGGCGACATCGTCACCTTGAATAACGGGACGGTGTCGGTCGGGAGCCTGGACAGTTATATTGAGATTGTGGGAACGCTTAACTCCATCATCGGTGCCGGTGCGACCACTGTGAGTTCGGGCATTACAACTACGGTGACCGGCAGCTATGGTTATATTGGCGCGACGAATGATGTCATCACCGCAGCGAGCCTGTCTGGCGCCGGGTTGAATGGTTCAGGCGACACGCTGAACCTCACCGGGACTGCGGAGGCTGTTGGGGTTTTCGGTTCCAGTGACGTGGTGAACGCCGGGGGCGCTGGTGACCTTGTCACTTTCAATAGCTCGGGTGACACGCTGAATCTTACCGGGACAGCGGAGGCTGTTGGGGTTTTCGGTTCCAGTGACGTGGTGAACGCCGTGGGTGCAGCTGATACCATCACCGTCACGGGCTCCGGCGACACACTGACCGCTACCGGAAGCAGTAGCAAGGTCATCCTGACGTCTGGCGATGTCGGTGACACCGTTAACATGAGTAATGGAGCGATCCAAGTAGGCGCGGGCAGCATCAATGTCGTGGGCTCGACCGATAATATTTACGTCGCGAGCGGCGTTGCTACGACCATAAACGATGAATTTTCTGGTGCAGCGCAGAATATTTTAGCTACGAATGATACGATCAACGCCCTTGGCCTGTATAATGTTGCCATAGCTGCTAACGGAGACACGATTAATCTTCTGAGCAGCACCGCGGAGCTGATTGGTATTCTTGGAACCGGCAATACGATTAACGCTAATATTTCTGGTGATCTGGTCGATCTGTATTCGAATGCAGAGGCGCAAATTAATGGCACCAATGCGATTGTATCGGCCGTTTTTGGTGGTGGTCAAACCATTATTGCATCGTCTGATACGATCGACTTAACGGCAGGCTATGCGTCTACGATCACCGGCAGCGGCAACATTGTTAATGGAGGCAGTGGCAGCACGGTAATTCTGACGTCTGGTGATGCTAACAATACCATCTCGGGCGACACCATTGTTATGAACAATGGAACGGTATCGGTTGGAAGTCTGGATACTTTCGTCGAGATTGTGGGAACAGGGAACTCTATCGTCGGCGCTGGCGAGACGATTCTAGGCTCTGGGATTACCACCACGGTAATGGGCAGCTATGGGTATATCGGTGCGACGAACGACGTGATCACGGCAGCGAGTTTGTCCGGGGCGGGGCTCAATGGTTCGGGCAATACGTTAAACCTTACCGGCACTGCGGAGGCCGCTTGGGTTTTCGGCTCCAGCGACGTGGTGAACGCTGCGGGCACTGGCGATTCCATCACCTTCAATAGCTCAGGCGACACACTGAACCTCACCGGAACTGGGCAAACTGTTGGGTTTTCTGGTTCCTTTGACGTGATAAATGTATTGTCTGGTAACGTATTGAACGCATCGGGCAGCAACGACACAATAAATGGAACTAGCGCGGGAACCATCGATCTCACTGCTGGTAGCAATTTCTTGGTCAGCATGAACGCGGGTGTGCTTTCGGTGCTCGATAGCGTAACTGGTGTGGCTTTTACGGGATCTGGTGATACCATCTATGGTGGCGCGGGTGACCAGATCACGGTTACTGGAAGCAACGATATTATAAATATGAATCAAGGGGGAACGATTGTCCTGGCAGCCTGGGACACTGGCGACACGATCAATATGATCGGCGGCAGCGTCAATTTGGGTGCGAGTCTGAGTAATATCATCATTAATGGCACGGGCGATACGCTGAGCGGCACGGACGCCTCACTCGCAGGAACGATCACGCAAGAGTTCGTCGGCAATTTTGATGGCACCACCTTTACAATCGCGCTGACGCCGCAGGAGGCCCTCTTGCAACCGGGAAACATTACGATCACTCCACCGATCGTGTATCAGGCGGGGGATATTCCTCTGCTGATTTCCTATTTTGAGGCTAATCCGAATTTAATGGACGGCCAGATTGCGGAAGCAGAAAGTGACCCGAATTATAATAACGATCTGAAAGTCTATCTGAGTAGTAATGACATATATGGAACAGGCAGTACGCTACCATCTAACATTTTGGCGATGCTGGAGGGGTATTCAAGCGTTGACATCGCTGTTATGGCTACCCTCTCCGGGACTACTTCCGCCGCAATCGACACAGATCTCGCAGAAGCAACTTACATAGAACAGCAATTTGCCTGGGCCACGAGCAACTATCCAATTCCCACGGATTATTTAACAAGCGATATGCAAAATCTGATGGCCGCGCTGATGAACCCGAGCACCTTCACGCAGGGCTTGGTGACAGAGGCGATCGGGATGCTGCAGGCAGGCCAGGCCGGCGCGGCACAGGGGAACCAGACGCCGATGCTGGAAGATTCACTGGCAGAATTGGTCCTTGCCGTCGCTGAAAATCCGAGTATTAGCCCGACTGCCATACTGGGCGACGAAGTGCATACGCCTGGCAGGTCTGGCCATTGGCAGATCGAGGTGAATGGAACCGGCTTGGTTGTTCAGGAAACCTTTAAGAGTCCGCCGTTGATTGAAACGGTTGTGGGGGATTTTGAAGAATTTGTTGTGCCGATTGTTCAAGCACTTGCCGCTGTATTTCAGCAATGGGAGGTTGTTGCCGCTTTGTCAGCCGTAGAGGCGGTCCAGGCGGGAGTTGATTTTGCCGAAGGCGCCGATTTGCAGGGGGTGTTTAGCGTCCTGGATGCGATCGGAGGGGCATTTACTGCTGTCGGTGACGCGACTGTAACAGCGATCGAGACTGCGAACCATACACTTGATGAATTGCAAACAATTGGTGGTGACCTGACGTCTGGTGTAGGCGTGGCGGCAGGGATTGATGGCGTTGTCACGAGCGGCAATCCCGCGGGCATCATTATCTCTGCTCTCGGTGGTATCAACGCTTTGGGGGGGGTGGGGGTACTAAATTCTTCCTATGACGGGTTGGCTGGTGCGGCATTGACCGCTGCTGAAACGGTAAGTCAGTATGCCGCGATTGGTGCAGCGCTTGGTTCTTCGGCGGAAAGCTTCGGGACGGGGAATATTGCCGCTGGTCTCGCATCGTTGGTGGAAGGTGCGGTATCTGCTGGAATTCCAGTGGGACAAGATGTAAAGAAAGGCATAGACGCATTATATGTTGGTTTTATGGCGGATATTTATAATCCGTTGGCTAACGCTGCCAGTTGGCTGTGGCAGATGACGTCTTCCGAGCTTGATACTATAGCGAATGGTATTGTAGGTGTCTTTGATCCTGGTAGCTCTCAGAGCCCCGGATCAACAGCGCCTGTCTCAAATGTACAGGCGTGGGAAACGTTTGGCCAATCTTGGGGTGCCTATCTAATTACGGCCGCCTATCAGCCAGGTGGCGGCGGTGCTTGCCAAATTGGTCCCGGTGTCACAGTGGGTCAGTACACCTACGGAACCTCATTAATGACGGCACCGAACTCGACCGTCCAAGGTCTTTCCACGTTAAATGGCTGTATCGATAGTGTACTTGGAGATCCGAATCAGCCACAAGATGAAAATCTTGGGGTATACTGGGGTATCCAGTATGGTACTTATGTTACGGGACAAAGCTTGAGTCAAGAAATGCCTGCGCTGACCTCCTTTGTGTTGACCGAGGAGTCTGGGGCTTATACGCCTGTGGGAGCTGCGCCATCAACTGCCAGTTTAACAGCAAGTGTTCCATCATATAATGGCGTGCCGTCGACAATTAGTGGCGCCACTATACTTGGTGGAATAGATTTATCTAGTAAGACGGTCTCCGAACTTACAAGTATATATGGTGTTCCAGCAGCTTTAGCTAATCAGTGGGCCACAGACGGCCTCCTAGCGACAGGCCCGGACCAATATGGCCTGCGAGGTTCGGCTGCTGTCAATAAACTCAATACGTTAACGGCCGCAAACAAAGGAGTTAATCCAGTTGCTGTCTCAATAACGTTGGCAAATCAAATGACCACCAATGAAGTGACTTACTATTATAATGATACACAAACTTGGTACAACAATAACGTTGCGACAGCAGCACCGATACAAAATTTTGCAAATCTTCCAGAAGATACTCAAATCGCTTTAATTCATATGGATTTGCAAAGTATTCTACAAAATTCTGCTTATAACCTAAGTTCTCAAGTGCTCAACAACCAGTGGGTGAGTGTAATAAATAACTTGGGAGCATGGGACCCGTCTAGTACTTACGGCATAGACACATTGAGCTATTTTGCAGCAGAAAAACTCATTTTGAATGATTATCTTGGATTGAATAGTGTGCTGGCACCAAAAGGTTTTAATACAGGTATTTGAGAGGATACTCTAAGATGCTATCTTGTTGGGATGCGTGCACATGATCAAAAGTTTTGTTAAGTTATTCGTCGGCCGTTTTTTTGTTGCTTTACTAGTAGCTCTCGCGGTTTATTCGAAGAGCTTTGCGTCTCCGCGAGCTGACGACTCATGGCAACAGACGCGGATACTCTATGATAACATAAAAAGTTTTTTTGGTGACTTAAGGGGTACATTTAGATTCGACAATGAAAAACTTTCACTTCAGATATCGGATGGTCTGGAATATGACCAGCTTACGGCCATACCAGCTGTCCATTTACCGCCGGTCGGAAACGGTCTTTATCTCGTATCCGGAAGCACTGCACACGACTTTCCTCTATTCTCTGCCGTTATAATCACGCCCTCCGAAAAGGTCGTCTCTGCCGCAATGCTAGACACCGCCGGCTTGACGATTTTCCTTCGACCTTCAAAGGGAAATAGTCATTATGTCGCCGTTTTCAACAAATGGGCTCAAAACCTTTGGTGCAGCGGAAGCCCCGTATATGTCGGCCTTGGCTATACAGGCAAGTTGGACCAGAAATTTGATCCGTCAAACTGCAGGCTTCTAAAAATCAAAACTATTTATCTCTCTGGCTATGGCAATATATCCGTGAACTAACTTCCCAAGTGCGTCATAAAGTCAAAGGCTAGAGGGTCGAACAATGCAGAGCGCAATAGTTAATGAAGGTACATCCGCGGACAGATTTATCGATTCTGGTCGGAATTGTTTGATCTCCGTCCTATACTTTCATGGCGTTGCCACCAATGTTGGCACTCTCCATCAACGATCCGGCTTGGGTCTTGGTCACACCACTCAAGACGAACTCGTTCGCCAAATCCGTCGGCACGGTTTGAAGTCACGGCTGCTCGAAGACCGCGCGTGGGTGAATCTTCGTGGTACGCCGCTTCCGGCCATTGGCCGACAGATCGACGGTGCCGGGTTCTTTGTTCTGGTTCGACTCGCCGAAGACAAAGCTCTAATCTTTGACGGCATCACGCAAAAACCCATACTGCTACCACGTGATAATTTTGAGGCACTATGGGATGGTTCCCTGATCCTCATCACCAAACGCGCCAGCCTCTCGACCCTCGGCGAAAAATTCAATCTTGGCTGGTTCATGGGGGCAGTACATAAATACCGCCAATTGCTGGCCGAGGTTCTCATCGCTTCGTTCATGCTGAATATTTTTGGCCTCGTCTCGCCGCTATTCTTTCAGGTGGTGGTCGACAAAGTCCTCGTACATCGGGATATGTCGACGCTGGATGTGCTGATCATCGGCATGGTTGCCGTCTCAATCTTTGAATCCGTGCTGGGTGGTTTGCGGACCTACGTGTTTTCGCACACCACCAACCGGATCGATGTCGAGCTGGGCGCCAAGCTGTTCAAGCATTTGCTGGCACTGCCCATGGGCTATTTTGGGAGCCGCAGGGTAGGCGATAGCGTGGCCCGGGTGCGCGAGCTGGAAAATATCCGCCAGTTCATCACCGGGTCCTCGCTTACCCTGGTGGTCGATCTGGTGTTCACGCTCGTCTTTCTCGGTGTCATGGCCTGGTATTCCGTTCCGCTCACTTTGTTCGTCATCGCCTCCATCCCGGTCTATGCCATCGTCAGCATCGTGGCGACGCCGTTTTTCCGCGCCCGGCTGAATGAAAAGTTCAAGCGCGGCGCGGAGAATCAGTCTTTTCTGGTGGAAGCCATTACTGGCATCGAGACGCTGAAAGCCATGGCGATTGAGCCGCAAATGCAAAAGCGGTGGGAGGAGCAGCTTGCCGGCTATGTGAGCGCATCGTTCAAAACCTCCAATCTTGGCAATGTGATGAGCCAGAGCATCCAGCTCATCAGCAAGCTGGTAAATGCCGGTGTGTTGTTCTTTGGCGCCGAAGCGGTGATGAACGGCAGCATGACCGTGGGGCAGTTGGTGGCGTTTACGATGTTCGCGAGCCGGGTTTCTCAGCCAGTGTTGCGCCTGGCGCAGTTGTGGCAAGATTTTCATCAGGCCCGGCTTTCTGTTTTGCGGCTGGGGGATATTCTGAATTCTCCAACGGAGCCGCAGTCCACGCCCGGCCGCGGCGTGCTGCCGCCGATCAAAGGTAAAATCCAGTTTGACCACATAAATTTCCGCTACCGGCTGGATGGCCAGCAGGTGCTGAGCGATTTGAGCCTGACCGTTGAGCCCGGCCAGGTGATCGGCATTGTCGGGCCGTCGGGTTCGGGCAAGTCGACGCTGGCAAAGCTGCTGCAACGGCTTTATGTGCCCGAGAGCGGCCGGGTGCTGATTGATGGCGTTGATTTGAACATGGTGGATACGGCGTGGCTGCGCCGGCAGGTTGGGGTGGTGCTGCAGGAGAACCTGCTGTTCAACCGCTCGGTGCGGGAGAATATCAGCATATCCGACCCCGGCAAGCCGCTGGAAGTGGTGATTGCGGCAGCCAGGCTCGCCGGCGCGCATGAGTTTATCCTGCAGTTGCCGGAGGGGTACGATACCGTGGTCGGTGAGCGTGGTGGTGCGCTCTCTGGCGGGCAACGGCAGAGGATTGCGATTGCGCGGGCGTTGATCGGCAATCCGCGCATTCTGATTTTTGATGAGGCGACCAGCGCGCTGGATTACGAGAGCGAGCATGCAATCCAGGCCAATATGCGCCTCATCTGCCGTAATCGGACAGTGATCATTATCGCGCACCGCTTGAGCACCGTGCGGGGCGCAAACCGGATTGTGACGGTGGAAGCCGGCCGCGTGGTGGAAGATGGGACGCATGATGAGTTGTTGAGTAGGGGCGGACGGTATGCGGCTTTGCACCGCATTCAGATGGGAGTTGTGGCATGAGCGGCGCCACGAATGATGATGCAGGTCCAATACCTCCGGTGCCTGGTAAGGCAGTGCAAGTACCGCAGAAAATTCTGCCGTTCAAACCGGTAAGGCGCGGCCGTGACGAATTGGCCTTTCTGCCGGCCGCATTGGAAATTATTGAAACACCAGCTTCGCCCGCAGGCCGGGCCACCGCGATGACAATCGTCGCGGCGGCGGTGTTTGCCATTGTATGGGCGTCAATCGGCAAGGTGGATATTGTCGTTACGTCACAGGGGCGGATTGAACCCGTGGGCAACAGTAAAATTGTGCAGCCGCTACAGGCGGGGGTCGTACAGTCGATACTGGTCCAGGATGACCAACAGGTAGTCGCCGGCCAGCCCCTCATTTTACTCGACCAAACGGATGCCGAGGCGGATAAAACCCGTGTGGGATATGATCTTCTGCAAGCTCAGCTCGATCAAGCGCGCCTCTCAGGGCTTCGTGCCGCCATGTTGTCTGGTCAACCTCCTCAACTGATCGATCCGCCACAAGGTGCTCCTCAAGCACAGTTGGAAGCGACGCAGGCTGCTATGCAAGCGCAATATGCTGGACAAATTGCCAAGCTGGCCGATCTTGATCAGCAGATTGCCCAGCAACAGGAAAAGAATGGGGAGGCTGTTGCCACCATGGGGCAATTGCAGGCAACGCTCAATTATTCCCAGAAAATGGCGGACGTGCGGGATAACGCGATGAGCCTTGGGGTGGGAAGTAGGATCGATTGGATTACGGCCAACCAGCAACTTAGCCAACAGCAGCATCAGGTGCCTGTTGTAAAGATGCAGGAGATAGAAGCGATTTCAGCGCAACAAGCATTGGTGGCACAGCGAGCACAGACCGTGGCGGATTATGAGACATCGGTTTTTGATGATTTGGTTAAGGCGGACCAGCAAATTGACCAGGACCAACAGGATTTGGCAAAAGCACAGGAAGAGTTACAGCTTACCACGTTGCGCGCGCCAATTACGGGAATGGTACAGGAGCTTTCGGTGCATACGATGGGGGGCGTTGTAACACCGGCGGAGGAGCTTTTGGTTATCGTGCCAAACGACCCCAAGCTCAATGCCGAAGTCAGGATAGAAAACCGCGACATTGGATTTGTCCATGTTGGGCAGGTGGTTCAAATCAAAATTGCCGCGTATGATTTTACACGTTATGGGACTGTTCCCGGGACTGTCATAGGCATCAGCCATGATGTGGAGGGGGCAATGCCAATCGATACACCTCCCCCGGCCGAGATGAATCCCGGCCAATCCTCGAATGGTCAAAGTAATAATCCAAACTCAGCACAGCAAGACGCTCAGGCGGGCAGTTACATCGCAGAGGTTTCGATCGATAGAACAAGCCTCGTCACGGAGCAGGGTGTTGTGCAACTTCATCCGGGGATGCAATTAACCGCCGATATAAAGACTGGGCGGAGGAGTGTCATGAGCTATCTTTTATCACCTATCGATATGCTAAGGCAGAATTCATTGAGGCAGTAATGCAAGTATCATGTCCACTCTGTCATACTGTCAGAAGTCGCGGATGTAAGTTCGGTATAAGTGGTTGCGTGCCCCCGATTTGAGCGTGCGGGGTTTGATAGCGCCGACATGTGAGGATAAAGTCCTGTAGAGACCGGATTAAAATCCTGCGGCGGCATATAGCTCGTGGGCCGTGCGGTAGGATTTAGCGTATCCAACCCACAAAAACACCCTGTTCTTTCCATAATTAACATTCTGCGAGCAATATTAACTATTGAATTTCCTCAAGAATTTACGACTTTTGCTTATTGAGTCATGGATATCCGTTTAAAAATAACCGTGCCCTCGCTGCGTTTGATG
>Ga0182014_10008521_pt1 | contig 10459 bp, 5 predicted proteins | sample 612S2DmetaG_FD_120489 | JGI IMG/M metagenome (GOLD analysis project Ga0182014, IMG submission 120489) | Permafrost microbial communities from Stordalen Mire, Sweden - 612S2D metaG | ecosystem: Environmental > Terrestrial > Soil > Wetlands > Permafrost | place: Sweden: Stordalen | collected...
AAAGTCGTTATGCAGCGAATTGACGCGCTCCGCGGCGTCGATAAAGAGTTGGCGAATACCCGCAACATCGCGGCTGCCGGTCCACCATCCCGCCTGCACCTCTTCCAGCAGGAGACGTTCGGGACCCTGGGGATGAACGGTGGCGAGAACGGGCTTGCCGCCGCCGATGTAGTCGTATAACTTGGCCGCGATGTTCAAGCGGCCATGCTGGACCAGGAGGACATAATCGGTCTCGTTCATGGCGGCCAGCGCCTCACGCTGGGGGAGGAAGCCCCTCAACTCCACAAGATCGCCCAATTGCAGCAGGGCATCGCGGAAGCGCGGCTCTTCAATATGGCCGATAAAACGGAACCGGAGTCGAGACTTCACCTCAGGCGGTAGCGATTGCACGGCTTCAACGAGGGTGGAGGGTTCGGTCGATGCGTAAACAGTGCCGATGTGGGTGACGACGATTGTGCCACCTGGGCGGGGCTCGGACGAGGGCGCGTAGCGGCGCAGGCGGGTCGAGTCAAATCCGTTGGGAATGAGAAGGAACTTGCTGTCGGGTTCAAGAGGATAGCGGTCACGAATCTCGCGGCGCGCGGCCTCGGTGACGGCGACAATGGCGGTCGAATTGGCCACGGCGCTTGCTTCCACATTGCGGGCAACGGCTCGGGCGCGCTCGCCACGGCTGAAGCCGACGAGGTCGATGGCGGTGGAGAGCCATTCGTCGCGGAAGTCGACCACGATGGCGAGATGTGGGAATTCTTTGCGCAGCTTTTCGACCAGAAGAACGCTGGAGAAGGGGGGGACCGTGATGAGGACCAGATCGATGTTGCGTTCTTTGATAATGCGGCGGGCAGCGCGCAGGAGCACCGGATACCAGGTGACCTGAGGGTCGGGCAGGAGGATGTTGTCCAGGACTCTCTTGAGGAAGTTGGGCTTGCCGGGAGCGCTCGAAGAGACGGATTTGCCCGCGGAGGGTTTTGCGCCGGTGATCAGCCGCTTGATTCTTTTCTTGATGCCGAAGGGGAGATCGAGGGTGATGGTTCGATGCACTCTGACTTCGGCGGGAATCTCATTGAGCAGCGAGGGATCTGCGCCCACGGCGGATGCATTGCGGGCGGTGATGACATCGAGCTGGATTCCTTGAGCAGGGAAGTAGCGCGCAAGACTGGCGGCGCGCAGAACCCCGACGCCTCCGCCGGGTGGAAACACATAGGTGACCAGCAGCACATTGAGGGTCTTCATGGACGAGTTCCCAATGCGCGATCTTCCGAAATGGCAACGGGGTTGCGGCCATGGATCAGGGCGTCGGCAGCCTGATACATTTGCCAGGCTGTGACCCAGTGGAGTTCGATGTCTCTGCGCCTGGCTTCGTCGGCGATGGAGCCGAAGAGTGCGGCGAGGGCTCCATTGAGCAGCGGCTCGAGATTTCTGTCGTGCGCGCCGTGGGTGTAGAGCTTGAGGAAGAGATCGTCTCCGATGGTGGGCGCCAGATTAAACCATCGTTTTGCACGCGAAGGCGAGGGCGGGTCGTATACCGCAATCTCCCCGGTTTCCACGCGTGGCATCAGGCGCTGGCCGAAGCGTATCCCGACCGGCCCGGTGATCATGAGCAGATCGCCGCGTCTACCTCCGCCGGGGGTGGCTTCGACTCCACGATCGAAGGATCTGGGGGCATTGTCAGGATTGTTTGTGCACCAGTATATCTGGTTTACGATCCGCCCCTGAGGCGGCTCGGGAATCGCGGGCATGGTGAAATCGGCGTAGCAGCCCAGATCGCGCAACAAGGCGATTTCGCCTTTGACGCCGCAGCACTTGCCATCGGGGCGGGAGTCATCCAGCGCCCAGTTGCCATGGATGAAGCCGAAGACGGTGCGGCCATCGTGCCGGCGCAGCAGACCGTGGTCATTTACGAGCCGGGCGCAAAACTCGGTGATCTTGCTGGAAAAAGAATCGCGCCGACCTCTGTCGCCCTGGAGATGCGCTTCATCGTGATGGATGTGCACTTCGACATCGCCTACTCCGAGACGCACCATCTCCGCAATGCCTTCGAGCAAATCGTGCCTGTACTCTTCCTGGGGGTAGAAGAAGCTGTACTGCGGACTCTGGCCCGCGGCATCCCTGGGCGCATCGTCGGCAATGCGCGGCCATAGGTCGCGCCATTTGGCCACGCGATTGAGCGCGGGGGCGACGGATTGGGCCAGGCCCAACGGCTCGTAATGATCGACGATGGCAACCCAGGCGCGCTTCGGTGTTGTGGGCCGAATGCTCTTCCGCAAACAATCTTTCAGGTATGGCAGGAGCCAGAGTTCTGCATGGCGAGGTAGGTTCATTGAGTGAGCTTGCGGGATGCGAGTATTGCGAGTCGGTTATGCAACGGAGAAAGCCACTACAAGCTATTTTGAAGTATCGGGGACGCTTCTCTTGTTTGTCAATTTAATCTATACTCAGTACACTCCCCAGTTGGCTTGGAAGTTTGATTATTTGGTCGGCATGAGACGTGAAATGCGGGTCTACATTCACGGGGAACCGAACCTTAAGACAGCTCTGAACAAGTTCTATTCCACGTAGAGCCCTCCCGCAGGGGCCAAAGCCCACGGTTATTTTGCGGAATTTGCGGCGCGTCTAAAGATACGCCCTTTCAAAACGTCTACCTAATCAGAGGTTCTTTAGGGACGGCCCGCCAATTAAGACGGCCACGGTGTGAATTACCTTAGCAAGAAAGGCCGGGCGCTCCAATTCCGAAGGGTCGAAAATGAGTGTATCGAGTAATGATTGGAATGGGTTACCAACGTTTCGCATATGGCACCAAGGTTCGAATTCGCCTGACACAAAGTAGGCATTGTCACTCTTGCAGCATGGCTTGCAGGATAAGATGACTTGTTTCGGACAGGTGAGAATGCCGCGCCAGCAAGTCAATTGTCGAACTTAGATTGTGTTGTGAAGATCCGGTGGCTTGCAGACGGAGTGTTTTGACGAGAGTGTTTGAATAATCCGAGGCCGAGTCTATCCGATAAGAAACAGGGTGTCGAATGGACCTGGATTGAATGATTAGCGGGAAGGTGCGGCGAGGATTGTGGTAATAAACTCAGCAAGTTAGCGAGTTGGCGGCGGCATTGCCAAGCAAAGGTTTCATACCCCGTGGGTCGGCAACGCCGGTGGGAGACTGGAGAAGGTTTCTTGGGAGAGCTTGGGAGGGAAGGCGATGACTCCGCGCAGCGATAGGCCGCTTGAGAGTACATTGGAGGCGGGAAGACAATCCCCGGACGGTGGCTTTGACGTTCAGAAGAAGCTGGCGGTGTTCGATCGTTCCGGGGCGGTCAAGGGAGACGGTTTGCACGCCGACAAAAACGGCACTCAACCGCATTCACACAGAAAGCGAGATCTAGCGGGGTTGCCGATCGGCGAGTTTCTGTGGCTATTGCAGGCCCGGCATGTAGCGTTTTCTGTTCATGGCGGTCAACTGAGTTTCAGCGCGCCTCCGGGAGCTATGACGCCTGAAATGGAAAGCGAACTGATTGCACGCGAACCGGAGATCATCAAACATCTTATGAACGCTTCCGTCGCAACTCCCTCCGATCTCAAGTCCAAATCGACTGCTAAGCGGGACGAAGAGTTTCCGCTGTCGTTTTGTCAGCAGCGGCTATGGTTTCTTGCGCAGATGGAGGGAGGGAGCGAGGCGTATCACGTTCCGCTTTGCCTGCGGCTGAAGGGCAATCTAAATCGCAAGGCTCTTCATGAGACGCTGGATCGGATAGTGGCGCGCCATGGAGCGTTGCGCACGACATTTGCCGTGCACAACGGAGAGCCGGTGCAGCGGGTCGCGGCAGAGGAAAACAGCCGCTTTCTGTTGATCGAACACGATCTCCGCCAGAACAGCGACGCCAAGGCCGAACTTGCGCGGCTTGCAGAATTAGAAGTCAGCGAACCCTTCGACTTTGAGGCCGGTCCCGTAATCCGGGGGCGGTTGATTCAGCTTTCAGAAGACGAACACGTACTTTGGATCACCGTGCACCACATCGTTGCGGATGGGTGGTCGATGGAGATTCTGGTCAATGAGCTGAATACGCTCTACGGCGCGTATGTTCGCGGCGAAAAAGACCCGCTGCCGAAGTTGGAAATCCAATATGCCGACTACGCAGTTTGGCAGCGACAGCCGAGCGAAGGCGAAATTCATAAGCAGCAGGCAACCTACTGGAAGAAAGAACTGGCAGGCGCTCCGGCATTGCTGGAGTTACCCACCGATCATCCGCGGCCGCTCGAGCAGAGCTATGCCGGGGCCCTTGCGGACCTGGTGCTGGACGAAGAACTAACGGCTCAACTGAAGGTGCTCAGCAGGCGTCACGGCGTAACTCTGTTCATGACCTTGCTTGGCGCCTGGGCAGCGCTGATGGCGCGGCTCTCCGGCCAGCCGGACGTTCTTATTGGAGTGCCGGCGGCGAACCGCGAACGGTTCGATGTCGAGAACCTGATCGGCTTCTTCGCAAACACTGTGGTTGTCCGCCTGGACCTGACTGGCTCGCTCAGCGTACGTGAACTGCTTGGACAGGTAAGGGCACGGTCCCTGGCCGCGATGCAGTATCAGGACATCCCTTTTGAGCAGGTAGTCGAACTGGCGCGGCCGGCGCGGAGCATGGCACACAGTCCGCTCTTCCAGGCGATGTTCGCGTGGAATGGCACGCTAGGGGGGAAGTTCGATTTACCAGGACTGGAAGTTGAGACTCTGACGACGCCGCACAGAGTGTCGAAGTTCGATCTGTCGCTGGAACTGAGGGATACAGGCAAGAAGGTCATGGGCGGCCTCGAGTACGCTACTTCGCTGTTCGAAAAGAGCACGATCGAGCGTTATCTTGGATACTTCCGCAACCTTCTTCGCGCCATGGCGGCCGACGATGCGCGGGCCATCGATTGCCTGCCTATCGTGCCTGAGTCCGAGCGCCATCATTTGCTGCGCGAGTTTAATAACACCGGGGCCGAGTATCCCAAGGACGTCCCGCTGGCGAAGTTGGTGGAGCAGCAGGTGGAGCGAACGCCGGATGCTGTGGCCGTGACCTATGATGAGCAGCGGCTGACCTACCGGGAGCTGAACGAGCGCGCAAACCAACTGGCCCACGAGTTGATCAAGCAGGGCGCGGGTCCGGACCAGATTGTCGGGCTGTATGTGACGCGGTCAACGGATCTGATAGTGGCCTTGGTGGCGATTATCAAGGCGGGCGCGGCGTACCTGCCGCTGGATCCGCTGTTTCCACCGGAGCGGCTGGGCTACATGCTGAGCGACAGCGGCTCCCGGCTGCTGATAACCGAAAAGAGTCTTCGCGGGACATTGCCAGGTTTTGCGGGCACGACCATCCAGTTGGAAGATGAAGACTGGCAAACGAACGGCCGCGCGAATCCCGCGGTGGCGGTGAAGCCCGAAGATCTGGGATACGTGATTTACACGTCAGGCTCGACGGGCAAGCCCAAGGGGGTACAAGTACCGCGTGGGGCACTGACAAATTTCCTGTGGTCGATGCGCGAGTGGCTGCAGTTGAGTGAGCGCGACCGGCTGCTGGCGGTGACGACAATCTCCTTCGACATTGCAGGTCTGGAAATCTGGTTGCCACTGCTGACGGGGGCGCAGACGGTGGTGGCGAGCTTTGAAGCAGCGGGGGACGGCAACGCACTGAAGGAACTTCTTGAGCGGCACGACATCACTTTTCTGCAAGCGACCCCGGTGACCTGGCGGCTGTTGTTCGATGCCGGCTGGCGCGGCAAACCAAACCTGCAGGCGGTGTGCGGGGGCGAAGCCATGCCCCAGGAAGTGGCGGCGCAACTGGCGCCCGCGGTGAAGCGGGTGTGGAACTTGTACGGGCCGACAGAGACGACGATCTGGTCGACGGGTTGGCAGGTAACGGATGGGCGGCAGCCGATCCTGATCGGCCGTCCGCTGGCCAACACGCAGTGCTACATTCTGGATGCGCACGGAGAGCCGGCACCGGCTGGAGTGACGGGAGAGTTATACATTGCCGGTGACGGACTTGCGCGCGGCTATCTGAACCGCCCGGAGCTTACGGCGGAAAAATTTGTAGCCGACCCGTTTGCCGGCGGCGCGGCGCGGATGTATCGCACCGGCGATCTTGCGCGCTATCGGCCAGACGGGAATATCGAGTGCCTGGGACGCATTGACCACCAGGTAAAGATACGCGGCTACCGGATTGAGTTGGGGGAGATCGAGGCGCGTCTTGGTGAATACCCCGGGGTGCGCGAAGCAGTGGTGATTGCGCGCGAGGATACGCCGGGCGACAAACGGCTGGTGGCTTACTACGCGGTCTCAACGCTTGCCGAGGCGGAGAAAGGCAATATCGGCGCGGAGCAATTTCGCGCGTACCTGTCCACGAGCATGCCTGAGTATATGATTCCTGCGGCCTACGTGTGCATGGAGGCATTGCCGCTGACGCCTAACGGAAAGATCGACCGCAAGGCGCTTCCGGCGCCGGAGACGAACGCTTTTTCGACACGCGGCTACGAACCGCCGCAAGGCGAGGCGGAGACGAAACTGGCCGCGATCTGGTCAGATGTTTTGAAGGTCGATCGAGTTGGGCGCAACGACAACTTCTTCGATCTCGGCGGGCATTCTCTGATGGCGGCCCGCGCAGTTGCGCTCATGAATCAGGAGTTTGGAACGTCGCTTCCGATCAGAGTGCTGTTCCAGGCAAACACGGTCAGCCAACTGGCTTCATTGATTGGCAAGCAGGGCGAAACCAAGGCAGAAGACTGGCCGATTTTGATTCCGATTCAGACTCACGGGACTCGGGCGCCACTGTTCTGCGTCGCAAGGCCGAATGTGAATGCATTGGGATATCTGACGATGTCCCGCGAGTTGGGCAACGACCAGCCTGTTTACGGCTTGCAGGTGCAGCTTGAGGAAGACCCTGCGATCGATTTCTACGACGAGCAATATCGAAGCACGGCAGAGGAATATGTACGCGCCATCAGGACAGTGCAGCCGCATGGGCCCTACAACCTGGTTGGCCAATGCCAGGGCGCCTTTATCGCATTCGAGATGGTGCGGCAATTGGAAGCGGAAGGCGAAAAAGTTGCGTTGCTAGGTATTCTGGACGCATGGCCAGAAGAGAATACGCGCTATCGGTGGCGGTTTATGGTCTATCTTGCGATGAAGCGGCTGCAGCGCTTCAATCGCGGGGTCTTTAAGAAGGAAAACGATCCTGCAGGTTCGCAGTTCGTGGATTGGAAGGGGTCCGATCATGCTGCGCCGTCTCCGGAACCAGGCTCCACTTACAGCAAGAAGGTCCTTTTCCAAAAATATTTTCCAGGCAAAGCCTTCGTTCCGCCCGTCTGTTCCGCGCCCATCACGGTGTTCAGACTCGCGGACCAACCCTGGTATCGCAAAAACGATCTGACGATGGGGTGGGGGGATCGGAGCCGTTTGGCCGTGAAGGTAAGGAATGTCTCCGGGCACCATTTGACGATGATGCGCCAGCCATTTGTTCAGAAATTGGCGTCGATGCTGGCCGAAGATCTTGATGCGGCCGCACGCGGAAACCAGACAGCGCGCTGACAGGAAGCGGCTGTTTAAAGTGGATCACGGTCCGCTTTACAAGCTTCTCTCGACAGATGGCGAATTCATGCGCGAGACGAGGGTTATCGTGCTGCGTTTTCGTTATATGGGGGCGCGAGTTTTAGTGGAGAGACATCGCCCTACGATGTGCGTCGATTCGACATTGGACCCTATAGCTTGGACCGCTTACGGTTTGAGACGGCTGTGTGGAGACTTACAGGACCCATCCGTTGGCCTTGGTAGTGCTGCCTCGATGTGCGACCGGTTGCAGGCAGTAGAATTCTAACCAGAGCGGTTCAGGTTTGGGGCCGTGCGCGAGTTAGGAGTAAGACATTGGCCAGATATTTAGTTACTGGAGCTGCCGGGTTTATCGGCCGCTCGATTGCCGCGGCGTTGCTGGCGCGCGGCGAGACGGTTCGCGGCCTCGATAGCTTTATTACCGGCAAACGCGAAAATCTGAGCGGATTGGAAGCGATGGAGTTCGTGGAGGGCGACCTGGCCGACCCGGCGGTCTGTTCGGAGGCTTGCAAGGGCGTTGAAATCGTTTTTCACGAGGCGGCGCTGGCGTCGGTTCCACGATCGGTTGCCGATCCGGTGGCCACAAACAGAAATTGCGTGGACGCCACGCTGAACCTGCTGGTAGCCGCGCGCGAGGCTGGGGTTCACCGCGTGGTCTACGCAGGGTCGTCTTCCGCTTACGGCGATACACCAACGCTGCCCAAACATGAAGGGATGACGCCCAATCCAATCAGTCCCTATGCGGTGGCCAAACTGGCCGGGGAACATTACATGCGCTCGTTCACGCGTGTGTATGGTTTGGAGACAGTGGTGTTGCGCTACTTCAACGTGTTTGGGCCTCACCAGGATCCCACTTCGTATTACTCGGGAGTGCTGGCGCTGTTTTGCCGCAAGATGCTAGCGGGGGAACAGCCGACGATTTTTGGGGACGGTGAGCAGAGCCGCGATTTCACGTATATCGAAAACGTCGTCAATGGCAATCTGCTGGCTGCCGCTGCGCCGGCGGAGAAGGTTTCGGGACGGATGATGAATCTGGCTACCGGCTCGAGAAGTACCCTGAACCAGACCTTTGCGATTCTGAGCGAGCTGACTGGCTACAGCGGCGGATTGGCCTACGCGGCCCCGCGCACCGGCGATATCCGCGACTCGCTGGCCGATATCGGGCTGGCTAAGGAACTGCTGGGTTATAAGCCGGCAGTGAGTTTCCGGGATGGCTTGCGGCGTACTGTCGAGTGGCATAAGAAGCGCGAAGCGGTCGCATGAAGTGTGCGTCAAGGGCGCTCTGATTGAGTTCTATTCCACGTTGAGCACTCCCTCGGGGGCTATAAAAGCCCACGGTCCCTCTTGGCCCTTGCGGCACGACTGAAGTCGTGCCCTGACACAATGCCACGCGGTTGAAACACTTATTTATGCATAGCGCCTAAGGGCGCGGATTATAGCGAGTGGTAACTGCCGATCTCGATATCGAGGGGGAGAAGGCCGTGCCAGCCGGAACGGAGCGCGGCGACTTCGTCACTATACTTCGGATTGGGGATCCCCGGATGGACCATCAACTCCAGGCAGCGGAAGCGGGGAACTGGCCCAGCTTTTAGAATTTTATAGAAATCGCGAAAGTCGCCCAATCCATCCGGACTTGTTGTCTTATAAGCGTGGCGGAGCGCCAGGCGATAGGCTATCTTCTTGAGCGAGCGCAACCTAGTCATGTGCTGACCGGGGGGCAGCAAGTTAATGGTAGTTCGTACCTTCCGGATCGCAAATTTTCGTTGTAACGACTTTAGAACCGGGAATAACTTCGGGATGGTGTGAACGTGGTTATGCGAATCGAAGTGACTTACAGGAACGCCGGCATCCAGAGTGCGCTCTACCTGCATTGTCAATTCGTGGAGCAGAGCTTTGCGCAGTTTGGAAGTTATCGGGGTTGTAAATAGTTTTTTCGATAAGTGGCCGCTCTTGTCCAGGATTGGTTGAAGATCACTGCTCGGACTCAGCGGAGGGAATGCGGTCAGGTTCAGGTGTACGCCAAACGAACATTGAGGGAAGCGCGGTATCTGCCGAACCGCATGCTCAAAGCCGGGAGTATTCGCCATTAGCGAAGCAGAAGTCACGACGCCTGATTGCATGAGGTCAAAGATCTCGTCATTGACTCGTTCATTTGCCCCGAGATCATCTGCGTTGACGATAAGTATCATAAGTGCTCGTCCAGGAAGCTGAAGCCACTTTGTTGTGACGGCGAGTGGGTAGTATACCACCGATAAATCGATGGTCTCAGAGCAGACTCTTTTCTGGCGCGCTAACCAACTCCGGACGGATCAGCAGCGACATGATCTTATTCGCGGGCTCGCCGATGTTTTTCGGCAGCATCCCAGTCAGAGTGTTCAACCGGGAGCGGTCTTCTGTCTCTAGCACGCGCATCAAGTAGAAGAGTCCGAACAGGACGATCAGCGATGCGGTTCCACCCAGGAGAATCCCCCAGAGCGGAGCGAACTGGACAGCGATATAGTGCGCGGTGAGCGCTGCAAGGGTACTGATGAAGGTGATTTTTACAATCTGCATCCAGGGAAGCTTTACCTTGTAGAGATGGATTGCGACGGCCCACATGGCGCCGACGGCCACAGCCTGCGCCGCACCGTTGCCAATGCATGCGCCCACCGCGCCGTGGGCGGGAATCAACCACCAGGCGACGCCTATGTCGACGATTCCGGCCGCGACTGTGGCGGCAATGACCCATCCCTGGCGCTCCACACTTTGCAGGAGACTCTGGGCGGGCGAGATGAAGGCTTTGAACATGCACATCAGCGGAGCCAGCGCGACCACCGCGGCGGCGTCGGCGTACTGATGGCCGTAGAGGAGCAGGAGGGCAGGAACCGCGAGGGCCGCCGCGATGAAATGCAGCGGAAT
>Ga0182014_10008523_pt1 | contig 10458 bp, 8 predicted proteins | sample 612S2DmetaG_FD_120489 | JGI IMG/M metagenome (GOLD analysis project Ga0182014, IMG submission 120489) | Permafrost microbial communities from Stordalen Mire, Sweden - 612S2D metaG | ecosystem: Environmental > Terrestrial > Soil > Wetlands > Permafrost | place: Sweden: Stordalen | collected...
TGGAAAACCGCGCGCACACCGACTGCAGCACGCTCTCGCGCAAGCCCCGCGGCACGTTGCGGTCGGTCAGCGAAATCGACTGGCCATTGGCGAGCCTGACGGCGCGAACGTCGAGCGCGTTGGGGGCGCCGTGGCCGGACAGGCTTGCGCCGACCACCGGGTTGCGGCCGCGGCATTCGAACGAGTCGAAATTGTCGAGATCGCTGATCTCGCTGCCGAGGCTTAGCCCCAGCGGCGCCATGTCGGTGCGGATCAGTCTGCGATGGCGGCGGCCATGGCGCAGCGCAGCACCGCCGCGGGCTTCACCGTGACCCGGTGCTGGTCCGGCAGCACCACGGCTTCCAGCCGGACCAGGTCCTCGCCGCCACAACCGCCGGGACCATGGATGTCGGGAATGCTCGGCGCGATCGCGATCTGGTCGGTCAGCGCCAGCCGGCAGGCCGAGGCTTGTGGCAGCGCCGGCGCGGCCTGTGCGGCCGGCTTCTCGGCCCCGGCCGGCGCCGGCGGTGCCGCCGCCGGCTGTTCGGACCCGCTCGCAGGTGCATCCGCCGGCCGCGGTTTCGGTAGCGGCACCGATGCCGGGCGTGCGGCAGCGAGAGCGGGCCCTGGCGCGGCGGCCGCAAGGTCGGCCAGCGCACCAAGCATCAGCAGCGCCGCGGCGGCGGTAACCATTGCCCTTTGGCCGCAGCCCAAACCGCCACAAGGCCATTTGCGGCGTGCTTTCCCCGCGCTAAAGTTCATGCCAATTCCAAGACCCGCGAAAAGACCCGCGAAAAGCGACAACACATTCTGGAGGAACGACCGTATGCTTGGTTTGATGCAAGACTGGCCTTTGCTGTGCCACCGGATTATCGAGCACGCGGCTGCGATCCATGGCACCCAGGAGGTCGTGACGCGATCGGTCGAAGGCCCCATCCACCGCACCACCTATGCCGAAATCCACAAACGCGCGCTGAAGGTCTCGCAATGCCTCGACCGTGACGGCATCAAGCTCGGCGACCGCGTCGCCACCATCGCCTGGAACACATGGCGCCATCTCGAAGTCTGGTACGGCATCATGGGCATCGGCGCCATCTGCCATACCATCAATCCGCGGCTGTTTCCCGACCAGATCGCCTGGATCGTCAACCACGCCCAGGACCGCGTGGTGATGGTGGACCTCACCTTCGTGCCGATCGTGGAGAAGATCGCCGACAAGCTGCCCAGCGTCGAGCGCTATGTCATACTCACCGACAAGGCGCACATGCCGCAGACCACGCTGAAGAACGCGGTCGCCTACGAGGACTGGATCGCCGAAGTCGACGGCAAGTTCAAGTGGAAGACCTTCGACGAGAATACCGCAGCCGCGATGTGCTACACCTCCGGCACCACAGGCGATCCCAAGGGCGTGTTGTATTCGCATCGCTCCAACGTGTTGCACGCGTTGATGGCCAACACCGGCGACTCGCTGGGTGCCAATGCCGCCGATACAATGCTGCCGGTGGTTCCGCTGTTCCATGCCAATAGCTGGGGCATCGCCTTCTCGGCGCCCTCGATGGGCACCAAGCTGGTGCTGCCGGGCGCCAAACTCGACGGCGCCTCGGTCTATGAGCTGCTGGACACCGAGAAGGTGACGCACACCGCCGGCGTGCCGACGGTGTGGCTGATGCTGCTCAACCACATGGCCGCCAACAACCTGAAACTGCCACACCTGCGCATGGTGGTGTGCGGCGGCTCGGCGATGCCGCGCTCGATGATCAAGAACTTCATCGACATGGGCGTGCATGCGCGCCACGCCTGGGGCATGACCGAGATGAGCCCGATCGGCACGCTCGCCGCGCTGAAGCCGCCCTTCAACGAACTCAAGGGCGAGGCCCGGCTCGACATCCTGCAGACCCAGGGCTACCCGCCGTTCGGCGTGCAGATGAAGATCACCGACGATGCCGGCAAGGAGCTGCCATGGGACGGCAAGACCTTCGGCCGGCTCAAGGTGGCCGGCCCCGCGGTGTCGAAGGCCTATTTCCGTGTCGACAGCAACATCCTCGACGAGGACGGCTATTTCGACACCGGCGACGTCGCGACCATCGACCAGTACGGCTACATGCGGATCACCGACCGCTCCAAGGATGTGATCAAGTCAGGCGGCGAATGGATCTCGTCGATCGATCTGGAGAATCTCGCGGTCGGGCATCCCGCGGTGGCGGAAGCCGCCGTGATCGGACACTATCATCCCAAATGGGACGAACGCCCGCTCCTGATCGTGCAACTCAAGCCGGGGCAGAGCGCCAGCCGCGAGGACATCCTGAAATTCATGGATGGCAAAATTGCAAAGTGGTGGATGCCCGACGACATCGTGTTCGTCGAAGCGATTCCGCACACCGCGACCGGCAAGATCCTGAAGACCGCGCTGCGCGACCAGTTCAAGAGCTACTCGTTCCCGACCGCGGCGGCGTAGTGTTCCAACCTCTCCCCGCTTGCGGGGAGAGGTCCAACGGGGCGGCGCAAGGCGCCGCCCGATAATAAACTCCGCCGAAGGCTTCGGGTGAGGGGGACTATCCGCGAGTCCAGTGTCCGCGGATGCAGGCGCTCACCCCGCCCTCCAAGCGCGAGCTTCGCTCGTCTCGCCCCCCCAAGAGCGGGGTGAGGGAGAAGAAATTTGCAGGCGGCCGGCACCCCGCCATGTCCGCGCATTGAGCTACCGCAAGCCCGGCGCGCCGCGGCCCGATAGACTTGGCCCATGAGTCTCGATACCGGCAAGACCCCGCTTGCGACGCCCTCCGTGACCTGGCGCGACGTGCCGGCGACGGTGTGGACGCTCGGTTTTGTCTCCTTGTTGATGGACGTTTCTTCAGAGCTCATTCACAGCCTGCTGCCGGTGTTCCTGATCACCGTGGTCGGCGCCAGCACGGTCGATGTCGGCCTGATCGAGGGCATCGCGGAAGCGACCGCCGCCATTGCAAAGGTCTTCTCCGGCGCGCTCTCCGACCGGATCGGCAAGCGCAAGCTGCTGGTCGGCCTCGGCTATGGTCTGGCCGCCATCACGAAGCCGGTATTCCCGCTCGCGGGCACGGCGTGGCAGGTTCTCGCCGCGCGCTTCGTCGATCGCATCGGCAAGGGCATCCGCGACGCACCGCGCGATGCCTTGATCGCCGACATCACGCCGCCGCAAATCCGCGGCGCCAGCTACGGCATCCGCCAGGCGCTGGATACAGTGGGCGGCTTTGCTGGTCCACTGGCGGCGGTCGCCCTGATGGCGCTCTATGCCAACAATTTTCGCGCGGTGTTCTGGTGGGCGACAGTGCCGGCGGCGCTCGCGGTGCTGCTGATCGTGGTCGGCGTACGCGAGCCCGACGGCACGGCGGCGACGGCGCAGCGCGGCTGGCCGGTTCGCAGGCAGGAACTGAAACGGATGCCACGGGCGTTCTGGGTGGTGATCGCGATCGGCGTGGTGTTCGCGCTGGCGCGCTTCAGCGAGGCGTTCCTGGTGCTGAAGGCGCAGGCCGAAGGGCTGGCGCTGACGCTGATCCCGCTGGTGTTCGTGTGGATGAACCTCGTCTATGCGCTCGCGGCGACGCCGGCCGGCATCCTTTCCGACCGGATCGGCCGGGTGAACGTATTGTTGTGCGGTCTGCTGGCGCTCGTCGTCGCCGACCTGGCGCTGGCCTTCGTTCCCGGGCTCGGCGGGGTGATCGTCGGCGTCGGCCTGTGGGGTCTCTATCTCGGGTTATCGCAGGGGCTATTGTCGGCGCTGGTCGCCGATACCGCGCCGCCGGATCTGCGCGGCACCGCCTTCGGATTGTTCAATCTCGTCTCCGGCCTCGCATTGCTGGCCGCCAGCGTTCTGGCGGGATGGCTGTGGTACGAGGCCGGGCCGACCGCGACGTTCTGCGCCGGCGCGGCATTTTCCGCCTCTGCCATCCTGATCGTGGCGTTCGGCCTCAAGGCGGCGCCGAAACCCGCGCCCTGACGGTGCGCCGGCGCCGCAGCTACAATTGCGAGCAGCGATAGCCCAATTCCGGCCTTGCGAAAAACATCCGCTGCTCCCGGACGATCAGCACCAGTTGGGCGGGATCGCGCAGCCTGCCGCAGATGTCTCGCGCGATCGCCCGGTCGACGCGGGTTTCCGGATAGGGCGTCACGTTGAGGTCCTCGATCGCCCAGCGTTGCAGGTTCAGGACGTTGGTGTCAGGCGATGTGTGCACCAGGCGCGAGGCGATCGCCGCGGGCAACGAGGCTTTTCCGGCATCGGACAGATAGATCTGCGCCTCGGTCAGATTGCCCGAATAAAGCGCCGCGGACAGATAGGAATCCCACAGGCTGAAGAAACTCAACGCCGGCAGCATCGTGAACAACACGACCGCGGCGACATGGCAGGGATCATGCCCGCTCCACAGGATCTCGCGCCATGAATAATCCGGCCTGTCCGAAAACAACAGGATGTCGAATATCGCCATCGCCGCGGTCCACGGCCACACGATGTTGTTCCAGTCCAGCCCCAATGGGCCGAACATCGCCAGGATGAACAGGTGCATCGCGACGGCTGCGATCAACGAGGCGCGGCGGAAGCGCCGGGTCAGCAGGCCGACGCCGAATGCGACCTGCACGAACGGGGCCGCCATCCCGAATCCATGCAAAAAATACCCCGCGGCCGGCAACAGGCGTGTGATGGGCTGAACCAGCCATGGAAAATCATTCTCCATGAAATTCGGGTTCAACTTCTGCAAGCCCGAATAGATGTAGGTGCTGGCGACGACCAGCCGGGCGATGTTGAGCGTCCGCTTCGCGCCATCGGCGTCGCCGCCGTTCCACGAATACAGCGCCATCGCCGCCAGCAGGAAGCTGTATTGAAACACCCATGGCTGCCACCGTGTCTGATCCAGCAGGCAGAAGGCGGCCATGACCGCGAGGAAAGCCGCGATGAACCACTGGGGCTTCGACGCCAGGAGAGAGATCGCCGCCAGCACGAACAGGGCGGCGTACAGAGCACGCGCCACGATGCCGTCGATGACGGGGAACATCGTTGAAACCGGCGCCAGCGGATAGGACCGCGGCCCGATCCAGAGCGCGCTCGACATCGACAGGCCGATGCAGAAGACGAGCAGGACCGTGGTCTTCAGCCAGAACAGCCGGCTGGCGGCAACGTCCACGACGCCTGCCGGTCTGGAACCTGAACGGGCTTTGATGTCCATCTCCTGCCACTGCAGCCCCCTGCCAAACCATTGGTAAGGGTTGGCGAACGTTGGGTTCGGTGCGCGACCCCGCGGAATCCAAATACCCCCCTGGGATTGTTACAGGCTAATCCAGACCATGTCCGGCGAGGAGGCGTTCAGGGTGCGCCTTCCTTCTGTCCGGCGACGGCCCGAAAGCCCGTTTTCCGGCATAAACCGCTTCACAGCGCGCGGGAAAATGCGCTAGGTCAGCTGCGCGCCGGGTCGTCTGCACGAACCGGACCGGCGACCCGATCCCTATTGGAACAATTCAAGGATGGCCCGCAGGTTTTCCGCTCCCTATCAGTCGGAGCCCGTGTCCAGCCTCGCGTCATGGGCGCGCAATCTCGCGGTATTCTCGGTCGTCGCGGTGCTGGTCTCGATCATCATCGTCCGCTTCGGCTTCCTCGAAATGAAGCCGGCGCTGGCGACCTTCTTCGGCGGGCTGGCCTGCGCCGGGCTCTCGATCCTGGTCGGGCTGGCCGCCTTCGCCGCGATCTGGCAGAACGGCTCGCGCGGCATGAGCCGCATCCTGCTGGCGCTGCTGATCGACGCGTTGGTGCTGGCCTACCCCGCCTATCTCGGCCTGCAATACCGCAAGCTGCCGGCGATCCACGACATCACCACCGACCCGATTGATCCGCCGCGCTTCGAGGCGCTGGCGCGGCTGCGCACCGGCGAGGGCACCAACACCGCGGTCTATGCCGGGCTCTATTCCGCCGAACAGCAGCGGGCCTATTATCCCGACATCGAGACAGTGGAACTCGACGCCCCCGCGCAGCGCGCGTTCGATGTCACGATGGCGCTCATCACCAAGCGCAAATGGCTGGTCATCGACGCCCGCGGTCCGCAGCCGCCGCGCCTCGTCGGTCACATCGAGGCGGTGGCGCGGACGCCGATCATGGGATTCCGCGAGGACGTGTCGATCCGCGTCACGCCCGACGGCGACGGCTCGCGCGTCGACATCCGCTCGGCGTCGCGCTATTTCGAGAGCGATCTCGGCAGCAACGCCGCGCGCGTCACCAAGCTGATCGACGACATCAACTCCGCCATCGACAACGCCAATCTCAAGCCGGTGAAGAAGCCGGTAGCCCCGGTGAAGCCGCCGCCCAAGGTGGTGAAGAAGTGACTCCTTCGTCATTCCGGGGCATCGCGCAGCGATGACCCCGGAATCTCGCGCGACAACTTTTTTTTAGATTCCGGGTTCGCGCTTGCGCGCGCCCCGGAATGACGGGTCAAACCTCACGCCAATCGATACGTCCCGCCGATCACCGGGTCGCCGTCGGTCGAAACCACGCCGCGCGCGACCAGGTCCTCCAGATGCGCCAGCACGGAATAGCCGGCCGCATTGGTCAGCCGCGGGTCGATGCCGATATAGACCGCGCGCACGATGGTGGGAATATCCGCCTCCCCCTTGCCGAGCCGGTGCAGGATCGAGGCCTCGCGGGCCTGGCGGTGGCGGATCAGGAAGCGCACATAGCGCGGGCCTTGCGGGATTTCCGGTCCGTGGCCGGAGAAATACAGATCCTCGTCGCGGCCCGCGAGTCGCTCCAGTGAAGCCATGTAGTCGACCATCGATCCGTCGGGCGGCGCCACGATCGAGGTCGACCAGCCCATCACGTGATCGCCGACGAAGCTGATTTTTCGCTCCGGCCAGGCGAATGCCAGATGGTTGGCGGTATGGCCCGGCGTCGCCACCGCCTGCAGCGCCCAGCCGGCGCCCTCGATCATGTCGCCGTCGCCGACCCCGATGTCGGGCCGGAACTCGCGGTCGGCGCCGGATTCCGGGCTGTGCTTCTCGCTCTCATAACGCGGACGCGAGGCGCGATGCGGCCCCTCGGCATAGACGGTCGCCCCGGTCGCCGCCTTGATCCTGGAGGTGTTGGGCGAATGGTCGCGGTGGGTATGGGTGACCAGGATATGGGTCACGGTCTCGCCGCGCACGGCGTCGAGCAAGGCCGCCGCGTGCGCCTCGTTGTCGGGGCCGGGATCGATGATCGCGACCTTGCCGGTGCCGACGATGTAACTGACGGTTCCCGTGAAGGTGAAGGGGCTCGGATTGTCGCAGAGCACGCGCCGCACGCCGGGGCGCACCTGCTCGACCACGCCGGGCAGAAGCGGAAAATCGCGGTTGAACGGGACGTCGTCGTTGTCGGCCATGGGTATGTTTGCTCCGACGTCATTCCGGGATGGCCCGAAGGGCCAGACCCGGAATCTCGATGAGGGTGGAATGACGCAGCTCGAGATTCCGGGTTCGCGTCTTCGACGCGCCCCGGAATGACGATGGGCGAGATTTAAGAAAACGCCTGGATGCCGGTGATGGCGCGGCCCAGGATCAGCGCGTGGACGTCGTGGGTGCCTTCATAGGTGTTGACGGTTTCCAGGTTCGCGGTGTGGCGCATCACGTGATATTCGATCTGGATGCCGTTGCCGCCGTGCATGTCGCGGGACATCCGCGCGATGTCGAGCGCTTTGCCGCAATTGTTGCGCTTGACGATGGAGATCATCTCCGGCGCCATCTTGCCCTCGTCCATCAGCCGGCCGACGCGCAAGGAAGCCTGCAGGCCCAAAGCGATGTCGGTCTGCATGTCCGCCAGCTTCTTCTGCACCAGCTGGGTGGCCGCCAGCGGCCGGTTGAACTGCTTGCGGTCGAGCGTGTATTGCCGGGCGCGTGCCATGCAATCCTCCGCCGCCCCCATCGCGCCCCAGGAAATGCCGTAGCGGGCGCGGTTGAGGCAACCGAACGGCCCCTTCAGGCCGGACACGTTGGGCAACAGCGCGCTCTCCGGCACCTCGACGCCGTCCATCACGATCTCGCCGGTGACCGAGGCGCGCAGGGAAAGTTTGCCTTCGATCTTCGGCGCCGACAGGCCCTTCATGCCCTTTTCGAGAATGAAGCCACGGATCTGGTTGTTGTGCTCGGCCGATTTGGCCCACACCACGAACACGTCGGCGATCGGGGCGTTGGATATCCACATCTTGGAGCCGGTCAGCCGGTAGCCGTCGGCGATCTTCTCGGCGCGGGTCTTCATGCCGCCGGGGTCGGAGCCGGCGTCCGGCTCGGTCAGGCCGAAGCAGCCGACCCATTCACCGGTGGCGAGCTTGGGCAGGTATTTCTTGCGCTGGTTCTCGTCGCCATAGGCGTAAATCGGGTGCATCACCAGCGAGGACTGCACCGAATTCATCGACCGGTAGCCGGAATCGACCCGCTCGATCTCGCGCGCCACCAGCCCGTAGGCGACGTAGCTGGCATTGGCGCAGCCATATTCCTCCGGCAGCGTGATACCGATCAGGCCGAGTTCGCCCATCTCGTTGAAAATCTCGCGGTCGGTCTTTTCCTCGAGATAGGCCTTGGTGATGCGCGGCGCGAGCTTGTCCTGCGCATAGGCGCGCGCGGTATCGCGGATCATGCGCTCGTCTTCGGTGAGCTGCTCGTCGAGCATGAACGGATCATCCCACTGGAAATTCACCGCTGACGGCTTGTCCTTGGTCTGGGGGCGCACGCTCATGAAAATTCCTTTCGCATCTTTCCGTTTATTTTAAAGCGCTGCGGGCGGAAGCGCAAATGGATTGGGCAAGCGTCATTCCGGGGCGATGCGAAGCATCGAACCCGGAATCTCGAGATTCCCCGATGTGCAACCGCACATCTGAGGTCCGGCTCTTCGAGCCGTCCCGGAATGACGAGGACGCTACCCTTCGAGCTGCTCGCTGGAGACGATCTCGATGCCGAAGCCGGACAGGCCCTTGTAGTCGTGTACCGACGACGTCAGGTTGCGGATCGAGGTGACGCCGAGATCCCGCAGGATCTGCGCGCCGACGCCGACTTCGCGCCATTGCCGGTTGCGGTCGGCTTCGGCGGATTTTTCCTCCGGAAGCGGCGAGACCGGAACGCCGGCAGCGCCGTCGCGCAGGTAGACCAGCACGCCGCGGCCCTCCTTCCTGAAATGCTCGAGCACCGCCTGCATGCGCTTCGGCCCGGTGAAGATGTCCTTGACGATGTTGGGCTTGTGAAAGCGCGTCAGCACGTTCCTGCCGTCGCCGATCCCGTTATAGACGAACGCCACATGGGCGATGGAATCGAACGGCGAGCGGTAGGCATAGCCCTGCAGCGGCCCGATCGGGCTTTCGGTGGTGAAGGTCGAGACCCGCTCGATCAGCTTCTCGCGGGCCTGGCGGTAGGCGATCATGTCGGCGATGGTGACGTGCTTGAGCTTGTGGTGGGCGGCGAACCGGGCCACCTGCTCGCCCTTCATCACCGTGCCGTCGTCGTTCATCAATTCGGAAATGACGCCGACCGGCGGCAGGCCCGAGAGCTTGCAGAGATCGACCGCGGCCTCGGTATGGCCGGAGCGCAGCAGCACGCCGCCGTCGCGCGCGATCAGCGGGAACACATGGCCGGGCCGGGCGAAATCGTTGGCGCCGGCATTCGGGTTGGCCAGCGCCCGGCAGCAGGAGGCGCGCTCGTCCGCCGAAATCCCGGTGCCATTATCGGGCTTGTAGTCGATCGACACCGTGAAGGCGGTGGTGTGATTGGATTCGTTGTGCGCCACCATCGGATCGAGCCGCAGCCGGCGCGCGTCTTCGGTCGTGATCGGCGCGCAGACGATGCCCGAGGTGTGGCGGATGATGAACGCCATCTTCTCGGCGGTGCACAGCGACGCCGCGACAATCAGGTCGCCCTCGCCTTCGCGGTCCTCGTCGTCGGTGACGACGACGAGTTCGCCGTGGGCGAAGGCATGCAGAACTTCCTGGATCGGATCGGCCATTTTCTCGATATCTCACTTTTACGAGGCGAGCATTAGCCGGACTCGCGGGCCCGCGCCAGCCTCATGACGCAGGGCAGAACGGCGCCGGCGGCGCAGCGGCGCGGCGACACAGCCCTCGCCATCCGGCGCGATCGCGCCGGGCCGCGCCGGGCACTTTCGCTGCCTTGCGCGAGCGCCGCCGAACTAGCGTTTCCCCTTCGATATTTCATGGCTTAAGGTCGGCGCCAACCAACAACAAGGGAGACGCCGACCATGACCTCAGCACCGTTCGACTTCGCACCCCTGCTGCCGGCGGGGCTGCCGGCGCCCGCGGCGAAGTGGACGGGGCTTGCGAAATACAGCTTCATCGGCGGCAACAACGACCCGGACCAGGTTCCGGTCGAGGGCCTGATCGACGCCATCGACGCCGTGCTCCGCCGCGAGGGCAGGACGCTCGCCACCTACGGGCTTGCCAGCGGCCCGCAGGGTTACCGGCCGTTGCGCGAATTTCTCACTGCGAAATTGAA
>Ga0182014_10008525_pt1 | contig 10455 bp, 6 predicted proteins | sample 612S2DmetaG_FD_120489 | JGI IMG/M metagenome (GOLD analysis project Ga0182014, IMG submission 120489) | Permafrost microbial communities from Stordalen Mire, Sweden - 612S2D metaG | ecosystem: Environmental > Terrestrial > Soil > Wetlands > Permafrost | place: Sweden: Stordalen | collected...
ATGTGGCGCACGATGATCTGGCCGAATAACTTCCTGTAATTCGCCTAGCCGGCCGCGCCTAGACCCGTTCCTGCCACAAGCCGCGCAGGAGGGCGATGAGGTCACCGCGGGCGTCCGGCGCGAGTTCACCGAACCAGAGCTGTTCGTGCGTCTCGGTGACCTTCCGCGCTTGACTCTGCAGCAAGCGACCGCTGGCCGATAGACGCAACGCCTGTGACCGGCCATCGACCGCCTGGCGATCGATGAGGCCGCGCTCCACCAAGGCCGCGATGAGCGGCGCCATATTGGCGCGACGAATCCCGAGGGTCTTTCCCATGTCGCTTTGGGTGATCCCGGGGTTGGCAGCGAGGCTGAATAAGACCGACGCGTCCGCGGGTTTGAGGCCCAAGGGAGCCAGCGCCTTCGAGAGGTCCGTCATGGCCAGCACGGACAGTCGCCGCAGGTGATAGCCCACCAGCGACCCGAAGGGATCGTCTGCCGCCGCGGGCGAGGTCTGTTTCTTGTCCATAACTGCTATTACCTATAACATTCAACATTGTTATATTACATAGCATAACCGAAACCATATGAGGACCCGTTATGACGACCAAACGCCCCGAGGCTGAGACAGTTTCCTTCCGCATCGAGAACCGAATCGCGTGGGTTAAGTTCAATCGTCCCGAGAAGCGCAATTGCATGAGCCCCTCCATCAACCGACGCATGCTCGAGGTCCTCGACGAGCTCGAGTTCCACGTGGGCGTGGGTGTGCTGATTCTCACCGGCGAAGGCACGGCATGGTCCGCCGGCATGGATTTGCAGGAATATTTCCGCGAGACCGAAGCCAAGGGCTTGGTCGGCACGCGCAAGGCGCAGCGCGAGGCCTATACCTGGTGGCGGCGGCTGCGTAACTATCAAAAGCCGACCATCGCCATGGTGAACGGCTGGTGCTTCGGCGGCGGTTACGGCCCGTTGTTCGCGTGCGACCTCGCCTTCGCGGCGGAGGAGGCCCAATTCGGATTGTCCGAGATCAACTGGGGCATTCTACCGGGCGGCGGTGCGACGAAAGTCGCGGTGGACCTCATGAGCATGCGCGATGCCATGTTTCACGCGATGACTGGCGAGCCCATCAGCGGCAAGACGGCGGCGGCCTGGAAGTTGGTGAACGAGGCGGTGCCGCTGGCGCAACTGCAGGCACGCGTCGAGGAAGTGGCCAACATCCTGCTCAAGAAGAATCCGTTTGCGCTCAAGGCCACCAAGGATGCAGTGCGTCGGGTCAAGGAGATGACCTACGAGAACGCCGAGGACTACCTCATCCGCGCCCAGGAGGCGGCGAACAGCTTCGACAACGAAGGCCGCAAGGAAGGCATCCGTCAATTCCTGGACGAGAAGAGCTACAAGCCGGGCACCGGCACGTACGACACGACCAAGCAGAAGCCGAAGGTATGAAGCGGCGTGAGGCGGCTCGATGTCTGGAGCCGCTCGCCGTATAAAGTAGAATCGATATTAATGGCGTAGGATATTGAAGTAATTCGATATCCTATGCCACCGATTGCGCGACCCCGCCATCCGGGCGGCCCCTCGACCCGTCGGCACCCGTCATAACGCGTGCCGACCACTGGCAACCCCGGCGCGCGCCTCTCCGTTGGCGAGCCGCAATCCGCGGAGCGTGCAGGTCGTGAAAAATATTTTCCGAACCGATACCGGAAAACCTCCTGACCTACATCTTACTAACGTATGCCCAAGGATAGGTCGGTAACGCGACGCCTAGGATAAGGCGAAAGTGTACTTGCAGGGGGAGTTAATGAGTAAAACCTGTTCAGCGACTCGGCCGATTCGCCATGCGCCCGGCGTATCCCCAAGCCAACCTTTTCGATGCTTGAACTGAAGACTTAACCGCAATCGATCGCCATTGTTTCTAAGGGGGAGCCTCAAGATGACCATGATTCGTGTTGCACTCGACGCTGCGTTGCGCGGCAGGGTGCCCAAGTGTTTCTCGATTCCCGCGCTGCCGGCGCATGTTCCGCGGGTTCTCTGGGCGTCAGCTCTGTTGTTGGGTGCCGGAATGACGGTCCAGGCGCAAACGCCGCCTGCCACCAGCACCACCCCGTCCGGTGGAAGCGGCGAGCGCGCCGCGGCCCTCGACGAGATCACGGTCACTGGCTCGCGAATCAAGCATGCCAACGATTTCGACGTGGCGACCCCGACGACGGTGGTCGATGCCGCCTATCTGCAGAATCTCAACCTGACCAATGTCGGCGAAGCCCTCACTCAGCTGCCGTCCAACGTGTCGACGTTCACACCGGCCACGACCGGTAATTCCAGTTTCTTCGCCGGTTCCGTCATTCCCAACCTGCGCGGCCTGAATCCTTATTTCGGCAGCCGCACGCTGACCTTGGTCGACGGCCAGCGTTTCGTCCCCACGAACCAAGGCGACGGTCTGGATCTGAACTTCATTCCCTCGGTGCTCATCGATCACATGGATGTCGTCACCGGCGGTGCCTCCGCGGCCTACGGCTCCGGTGCGGTGGCGGGCGTGGTCAACCTGGTCATGAACCGCAAGCTGGAAGGCGGCAAGTTCACCGCCGATTACGGCGAGACGCAGGAACAGGATGCCAAGGACAAGCATGTCGCCGCCGCTTATGGCTTCGATTTCCTCGACGGCAGGGCTCACCTCGTGGTCGGCGCCGAGTACGAGGATTCCGGCAACGCGGCGTGCTTGGAGCGCAGCTGGTGTCAAAAAGGCGAGGGCTTTTATGCGACGGGTGCATCCAGCTTCGTCGTGGGCAACAACCTGCGTCTGACGCAGACCAGCCCCACGGGCACGCTGTTCAATTTCGCCCCGGGAGCCACCACCCTTCAAGGCAATGCCGCCGGCACGGGTCTCGTCCCGTTTGCGATCGGCCAGCAGCCCGTGAGCAGTACATCGCCGTTCAACAGTTATTCCGGCGGGCAGGGGCAATCGATCTACGCCCATACGAACCTGACGGCGCCGGTCACCAAGAAAGTCATCGATGAGCTGTTCACGCTGGCATTGACCGACACCGTCAACATGAAGGTCGATACGTCCTACGGCAAGGTGACGACCACCAACTACACGGCCGCGGTGACCTCGCTCTTCACGGGACCCATCGCGGCGGATAACGCCTACGTGGCGCTGAACCCTGGCCTTGCGGGCGCGGTCGGCTCGTTGGTCGACAAGCAATGGGACAACCAGGTCAGTTCGCAGACCGACGTCGATACGACGGTGTGGCGCACGGTGATCGGCTTCGACGGTAAGTTCGGCAGTTCATCCTGGAGTTGGGATGGCTACTACGAGTACGGCCATACCTACCGAACCCAGGAAGTGGAAGACAACCTGCACTTGAACGAGTCCACGCTGGCGCTCGACAGCGTGTTGGTGGCCGGTGTGCCGGAGTGCCGCTCGACGGCGACCGGGGTCTATCCTGCCGGGTATACCGCGGATCCGGCTCTCGCCAACGGTTGCGTTGCCGTTAGTCCGTTCGGCACGCAGGCGCTTACCGCCGCCCAGAAGGCCTACATGTTCGGCAATCTGGTCGAAGACCTCACTTACACGCAGAACGTGGTCGACCTCAATGCGAGCGGCGACCTGTTCAGCGGCGTCGGGTTCGGTGCGGGCCCGGTCTCGGCCGCCGTCGGCGGCGACTATCGCGAGGAAGCCGGCAACAACGTCGACAATCCGGGCGTGCCGGCCAACGTGTCGAGCGATTATCTGATCCAGTACGGGTCGTCGTTCGCCGGCAAGGTCACCGTCTACGAGTTGTTTGCGGAAACCAGCGTGCCCATCCTCAAGGACATGCCGTTCGCGCATCGGCTCGATCTCGATCTGGCGGCGCGTGAGTCGCGCTATGACAATCAGGGCGAGGCCGGCACGGATGGCAGCTACGCTCAGCACAACATCACCACCTGGAAACTGAGCGGCAATTGGGAGCCGGTGGAGTGGTTCCGCTTCCGTGGCAGCGAGTCGAAGGATGCGCGCGCCGCGAACTTCCGCGAACTGTATTACGAGCAGCTGATCGGTGCGGGCGGTGACTTCGGATTCTGCGGCGCCAGCGGCACGCGCAACGATCCTTGTAACTGGACTCTGAAGGGCAACACCGACCTACGACCTGAACAATCCAAGACGACCACGGTCGGATTCGTGCTGACACCGTCGGCACTCGTCCCGGGCTTTCAGTTCGCCGCCGATTGGTTCAATATCAAGATCACCGATGCGATCCAGCAGGCGAATGTGACCAGTGTGCTTCAGGGCTGCCAGCTCAACCATGTCGCCGCGGACTGCGCCCAGCTCACGCAGGCGCCGGGCACCACCGGCTACACCGACATCGTCGATCTGACGGCGACGGCGACCAACGGCAGCGGCTATCTGTTCAAGGGAATCGACTTCACGACCAGCTACCACTTGGACCTGGGGAGTGCGCGCAGCGTGGATCTGCGGCTCCTTGCGACGCACATGATCGCGCAGGATTATGAGCCGATTCCGGGGGGGGCCTTCGTCAACCTGGTGGGGCAGAACGGTACCGGCAACACGTTCCTGGCGGATTATCAGCCGACCGCACACTGGGTCGCGAACTTCGTGGCGACGTACAACCAGGATCCGTTCTCCATCACGGGTCAGGTGCGGTTCGTTTCCTCGGGCATCATGAACTACAATGCGGTGCCGATCTCGACCCCGACTGCGTCGATTCCCGGGGGCGACTACGCGCTCAACGACAATTACGTGCCGAACTACTTCGTGTTCAATCTGAACGGCGCATACAAGCTACCGGAGATGCGCGGGTTGAAGATGACGCTGTTCGGGTCGGTCAACAATCTGCTCAACAAGCAACCGCCCTTTGCGGCCGGAACCGGCGCCTTCGGCACGAACGACAACTTCGGCGGCACCAACGCGGTGTTCTACGATACGTTGGGCCGGATGTTCAAGGTCGGCGTGAGAGGAACGTTCTAGAGTCTTGGTAATAGAGCGTTCGGGTCGATTGGCGTCCTGCCAATCGATTCCGAACGCCGACAGCTCAAAGTTTGCCGTCTAAAACAGGACCGCGAGAACCCGGATTTGTCCGGGTCTGGCGGTCGTCTCCCGACTCGATCCGGCGCATTTCCTAGCTCTGATAGCCCTGGGCGAAGGTCGAATAAATCTTCTCATCGGTGGTGATGAACTCCAGCAGGGCGGGGCGCCCTTCCTTGGTCGCCGCGATGCCCCGCTGCAACGCCGCCTTCACTTCCGATGGTTCGGTGATGCGCTCGCCGTAGCCGCCCAAGGCACGTGCCCAGTCGGCGTAATTGCCCGAGATGTCCGTGGATTTGTACTTCTCGCGCGACAACGCCATCACCTTGAATTCCATGGCCATCGAGTAGTTGTTGAACAAGATGGACAGGATGGGAATGTTGCATCGGACGCAGGTTTCGAAATCCATCCCGGTCATGCCGATCGCGGCATCGCCCCACACATTGATGCAGAGCTTGTCCGGACGGGCGAGTTTGGCGCCCATGGCCAGACCCAAACCGTAGCCGAGCTGGGTGGACTTGCCCCAGCCAATGTAGGACATCGGCGTCGTCGTGGTCCAAAACGGCGACAGCTCGTCGCGCGGACTGCCGGCATCGTGCGTGATGACGGTGTTGGCCACGTCCGCCGTGTGCAGGAGATCCCAGATCACCCGGTACGGTGACATGGGCTTGGCCTTGCTCTCGAGGAGCGGCATCCACTTGGCGAGCCACTCGTCCTTTTGATTCTTGATGCGCTTGGTCACGTCGTGAAGCCGGCCGCGCGGCTTGTTCCCCAGCCGGTCCTTGATCGCATTGCCGAGCATGCCCAGCGCCAACTTCGAATCGCCCACCAGCGGAAAGTCGGTGGCGATGCCCTTGTTGATGTCGCCCGGCTCGATCGTGTTGTGCACGAAGGTCTTGTTGGCGGTCGGAAATTTGATGCCGAACGGCGTCAACGTGAAGCTCGCACCGACACCGAACACCACGTCGGCATCCTGGACGTGCTGGAACACCGATCCCGGCATGGCCACACCGCCCGACCCCAGCGACAGCGGGTGGGTCTCCGGGAAGGAGCTCTTGCCTTCCAGGCTGGTGGTCACGGGCGCTTCCAGCATTTCCGCCACGGCCAACAGTTCGGGCCATGCCTTGGCATAGTGGACCCCTTGGCCGGCATAGATCAGGGGCTGATTGGCCGCGATCAGGGCACCGGCGGCGGCGTCCACCGCGGCCGGATCGGGCGCGGAGCGGAAGCGGCGGGTGGGCACGTACTCGAGCGGACCCGGCACTTCTTCGTTCCATACGTCGCCCGGGATCTCGATCAAGACCGGCCCGGGGCGGCCGTTGCGCGCCTGGGTGAACGCCCGGCGCATGGCCGCGACGATCATTTCCGGCGTGGTGATGGTTTCGCTCGACTTGGTGATGTGCTGGAAGTTGAGCGCGGAGTTGAAGTTCGGCTTGACCCAGAGCTGCGAGCGCGGCGAACCGCCCGCGATCACGATCAGGGGCACGGCCTCGGCATATGCCTGGGCGACGGCGCCGAAGGTGTTCTCGATGCCCGGACCGGCCTGCATGCAGAACACGCCGACCGAGTCGCCGGAGGTCTGGCGGCTGATGGCGTCGGCCATGTGCGCGCCCACGCGCTCCTGGCGCACGATGATGGGTCGGATGTCGATGGCGGCCGCGGCCTCAATCAGCGGATTGAGCGGATACGCCAGCAGGTACTCGACGCCCTCGCGCTTCAAAATCTCTGCGGTCACTTGCGCAACATTCACTAGCTTCTCCCTTGACGTGTTTTGATTATGGCATCGCGCGGTGGCCGGAGGGCCCTCGCGTGGTGATCGCTGTCAGGCGCCGCCGATCCCGTGGATCGTCGTCGCAAAGGCAGTCGGCATCACGCTCGAAAAGGCGGGCACATCGTCGATCAACGTCTGGCCGTGGGCCACCCCGGCCGCGCCGAAGGCTTGGTGGTCATTGATGTAGATGTTAACGCAGCCGATGTAGGGCGGGGCACCGGTGGGCGCGCCGCTCTCGCCGCGGCGCAGTTCGAAGCGCTTGATTGCCGCGGCGCCGTACAGGCGCATGATGAGCGGCATGTGGGCTCGCCGATAATAGTCGACGTCCCAACGTACGCTGGCGCCGTTCGGATAGAGGATGGTAAGGCAGGTGTCGCCGAGCTGCATCGCGCCACGGTCCGTCCCATCCTCGCCCTGGACCCGGTCGAACTGAATGGTGGGCATCGTGTTGGTGAAGTTGGCCACGTCGGCAATCAATGCCGGGCCATGGGTTTCATTGTGTTGCTGGAATGCGTCAAAGTCCCGGATCCAGATATTGATCGCCGCCGCGTAGGCCGGCGCCGGCGCCCCGGCGGGGGTGGGGTCCACGGTGCGCAATTCGAAGCGCGCGATGGAGTCGCCGTAAAGCCGCATGATGAGGGGCAGATGGTGGTCGCGGTAGTAATCGGCATTGAACGTGAGGCCGGCTCCGGCCGGGTACAGGATCGTCACGCAATGGCTGCTCTCTTGGGTCATCGACTGCTTCCTCTCAGGCATCGGGCGCGAAATGGCCCCACAGGCTCTTGAACGCCATGGTCACGAACACGTCGGAATTGCCCCATTTGGCGTCGAATTCCCGGGCCGGGGCGGCGGCCACGACCTCGTCGGGCGCCAGACCCTTGCGCAGCAACTTGCCGAGGCGGTCGAAGATGGCCGCGTACATGTCGCGCTGCGCCTCGAGATCCGCGCGCGTCAACACCGGCCCATTGGCCGGCACGATGCGGGTGTTGGCGTCGGCGAGCGCAATCAGCGTTTTCAGACCATCGACCATGCCGCCGATCCAGCCGCCGGTGCCCCAATCGATGACCGGCCAGCCGTCGCCGGAGACCGCGCCGCCGGTGACGAGCACATTGCGGCGGGCGAATTTGACATAAATATCCCCGTCCGTATGGGCCTGCAGGAGATAGCCATAATCCACCGGCTCATCGCCGAACGTCAGTTTGGCCGACCCATAGACGGTGGCATTCGGCCGCGCCTTCGGCGGAAGCGGGCCGTACGACCGGTTCTCCCAGGGCACCGGCGTCTTGTAGCCGAGCCACAGCTTGGTGTTCTCGTGCGCAATGATGCGCGTGTCGCCCCCGGCCAGACGCTCGTTGGAGCCGGTCTGTTCGGGGTGCCAGTGGGTGTTGAACAGCGTGTGGACGCGTTTCCGCCCGGTTTGCTTGAAAACCACATCCAACAGGTCGCGGGAACGCTCTTCGAGGCCCCCATCCACGAGCAGCAGGCCGTCCGGGCCGCGCAATGCGACCACATTGGCGCCGGCGCCCGTGAATACGGTCAACTCGTCGGTCAGCGGTGTCGCTCCGATCTCGGGGCCGCGGCTTTTCGCCGTCGCAGGGGCCGCGGCAATGCCAAATAGGGTAAGGCCGGCGGCGCCGTGGAGGGCCGCGTTCAAAAACCGTCTGCGAGCACTGGGTATCATCATGGGCTCGCACTCTAACGCAGATTCGAGGGCCGTAAAGTGCCGTTAGCGCCTCGTTTCGCGCCGCGTCGGGTATTAGCTCTCCAACAGTTGAACGGGATAATTGCCCGGTCGGTAAGTAGAATGCTATCATTATGTCCATGGGTTCGTGCGCGGGGGCGCGCAGGGCTTGCGAGGACGCCTAAGCTGGAGAGAACGTCGATGACCGGACGGTTGAAACGAGAATTGCTGTCGGCTGGCGCCGCATGTGTGCTGGCGGCGGCGTCGTGGGCTTCCGTAGCCGCCCCTGCAACCGCGCCCCCAGCGGCGTCACCGGCGCTGGCGAGCGCAACCGCCGACGCGCCGGTCGACCCCACGATCGCCGCGGTGCCCGGCGCGGCCGCGCACTGGCCGATGCTCAAGCAGTATTGCAGCAAGTGTCATAACGCCGAGGATTGGGCGGGCAGCATCGCCTTCGACACGATGTCGCCCGGCGCCATTCCGGACGATGCCGATGTGTGGGAACACGCCGTCGGCAAATTGCGCGGCCGTCTGATGCCGCCGCCGGGCAAACCGCAGCCCCCCACGCCGGAACTGAAGTCCTTCGTCTCCTGGATGGAGGCAACCCTCGACCAGGCGAGCGCGGAACGTCCCCCCAACCCCGGCTTCGTCGCACTGCATCGGCTGAACCGCAAGGAGTACGCCAACGCGGTGGCGGATCTGCTCGCGGTCAAGGTGGATGCCTCGGGGCTGCTGCCGCAGGACGACATCGGCGATGGCTTCGACAACGTCGCGAACGTGCTGCAGGTGTCGCCTTCGTTCCTCGACAATTATCTGACGGCCGCCCGCCTCGTGGCGACCGACGCCTTGGGCGACCCGGCGGCGAAGCCCGTCGGCGTGCAGTTCACTGCGAAGGGCGGCGACAATCAGCAATTCCACGAAGAGGGGTTGCCGCTCGGCACGCGCGGCGGCTTGGTTGCCGATGCCGATTTTCCGGCCGATGGGGAATACGAACTGAACATCGGAAACCTGGCGGTCGCGCTCTGGGTCTACAACATGGAGTTCCAGCACACCGTGGTGGCGACCCTCGACGGCGCCAAGTTCTTCGAGACCAAGATCGGCGGCGAAGAGGACATGAAGGCGATCGACCAGAAGCAGGATCCCGCGGTCGATGCCATCAACGCGCGCCTGAAGAAGATCCGCTTTCATGCCACGGCGGGTCCGCACAAGGTGGCCGTGACCTTCGTCCATCGTACCTTTGCGGAATCGGACGACAAGCTGGAACAGACCATCCGGGGCGGCGGCCAGGATCGGGTGCTGCGCCTGGCGTCCTTCGAGGTGCGTGGGCCCTTCTCGCCGACCGGCGTGAGCGACACGGTCAGCCGTCGTCGCATCTTCGTCTGCCGCCCGCATGCCGAGGCCGAGGAGCAGCCGTGCGCCGAGCAGATCATCTCCAAGCTCGCGCGCGAGGCGTACCGCCGCCCGATCACGACGGCGGACATGCAGCCCTTGCTCAAGTTCTACCGCACCGGGCGCAAGGAGCACGACTTCGACGCGGGGATCCGCATGGCATTGACGGCCATTTTGGCGAGCCCCAACTTCCTGTATCGCGCGGAGCCGACGCCGGTTAACGCCAGCGACGGCTCATCGTATCGGGTGAACGACCTGGAACTCGCGTCGCGCCTGTCGTTCTTCCTGTGGAGCAGCCTGCCCGACGACGAACTTGTGAACGTCGCGACCAATGGCCATCTGCACGAACCGGACGTGCTGGCGCACCAGGTCAAGCGGATGCTGGCCGACCCGCGCTCCCGGACGCTCGCCACGAACTTCGCGTTCCAGTGGCTGAACATCAACAAGCTCGCGGAAATCGAGCCGGACCCGAAAATGTTCCCGTATGCCGGCGATCCTCGCGAGGACTACCGGACGGAGATCCGTCTGTTCGTGGACAGCGTCTTCCGCGAGGACCGCAGCGTCCTCGATCTGATGACGGCGAACTACACCTTCCTGAACGAGCGGCTCGCC
>Ga0182014_10008527_pt1 | contig 10454 bp, 8 predicted proteins | sample 612S2DmetaG_FD_120489 | JGI IMG/M metagenome (GOLD analysis project Ga0182014, IMG submission 120489) | Permafrost microbial communities from Stordalen Mire, Sweden - 612S2D metaG | ecosystem: Environmental > Terrestrial > Soil > Wetlands > Permafrost | place: Sweden: Stordalen | collected...
ATCGAAGAGTTCCGGGGGTTCCGGTCGAGGCGCTCACGAAGATCGGCCACCTCGGACCGCAGTGCCGTCATCTCAGCAGCCTGGGCCGCCACCACGGCTTGCAGGTCGTGCACCAACCCGACCAGCTGGTCATAGGTCGGAGCGTCAGGAGAGGGATCGCGGGGTGGAATTCCCCACGGTACGCGCGGCGACCGAGCGGGTGGTGGACGCGACCTTCAGGGGACCTGAATAGTTACGGACTCGGTTGCTTTCGGGCTCCGTCAGTTGCCGCCGCCTCGACAGGTTGGGCCGAATCCGGGGGATCCTCGAGCATAGGCGGATCGACTTCCTGCGCATCTTCCTTCGGCGGTGCCTTTGGTCTTGGGGGTGGCGCCGACCATGACTTCAGGTTGAGCATCACCTCGGAGTAGAAGCGATCAACCAACGCTGTGACCGATCCCACAAACGACCCCTTCCCTTGGCCGCGCTTCGTTCCCGCTGAATGGCTCATGGTGATACTGAAGGATCGGATATCAGTCTGTGGATTCTCAACGAGGAGCATGGGATTGTCGATCAGCGCACTGAGTGGATGGCACGGACCGGCACCTCTCGATCGCGCAGCTGTCGACGTGACTAGCAGGTCGCCTGGGGCATTCCTGAGCTGCCGAAGAACCCAGTTGACACGTGTCGAGGCCCTCCCTTCAGATGGAGCCACGAGAGTTGCCGTGCAGTCGACCCGATTGGCCCGGAGGTCCACGAGGATGTCGATGGGCGCTGCAGCATTTGGGACGACGAGTGAGCCAGAGAGTTGGCCGGTCTTTGCCAGGGTTGCGGCTTGAACCTGGAGCCGCTGGGCTGGTTCAGACCTGTCCTGCTTACTCAGCTTCTGCTGAACGTTTGCACCGAGTTGACGGGACAGTTCCATGCCGGCGAATGCAAGGAGCTGGTCGAACCGAGCGACAACTCGTAGCGTCTCCGGATCTCCCGCCCGCAACGTCTGAAGTCCCGCCGCATTTCTGACGTTGACCCAATCTGGCCCCATGTCGTCAAAGTCCCACGCCCCAGATTTTGGATTCTGCAGATAGCGCACAAACTCCGAAAGTATCCACGCCTGATCGGGATCAGAGACCGACTGGTTCGTCTGCTCCAGTAGCGCCTCAGTGTGTATCCGACTCCATGAAAGGTGATACAAGTCCACCCGCTTCAGCTTTCGCTTGTCGACAGCAACCGGGTGCACGCCAGGGGTCGTCGCAACCTCATGGCTGATTGTGATGACTGCGTCGAAGCACTGTTCGCGTGCAATGTCGAGGTAGTGCGTGATCTGGTCTGACTCAAGATCGTTACTTCCAGTCTTCACTTCCACCAGTGCAGTCCACGATTTCTGACCTCGGGTGACTCGAATCAAGCCATCCGGTCGGTACTTTGCATCGCCGAGCGTGAATGGAACTTCGATGAATGTCTCGATCGCCCCAGCTGGCGCACCACACCGCATGGTCAAAGCACGCCCGAACTCGCGAACGGATTGGAGCACAGCCAAGAAGGCGGAGCATCCTCGCCGCTCCTGCTCTTGTGCACCACCAATGCCGGTAATCGGAAACAGTCGTGCCGGTTGCCATTTCTCATCCGCCGTTGTCACTTTGCCCTCCAGCTCAAGTTTCACTACCGAATGACCCTACGGCTCCGGAGCGGCGCGTCAGAGGACCAGATCACACGAGGCCGCGACCAGGCAGTTCAGTAACTCAATGTCACACTCGATCGAGTCGACTAAATCCGAGTCGAGGCGCGAACTGACTGAGCACTGGACCGAAGTGGTCCACACCAAAGATTTGATCCGCAGACCAGCCAGCCCAGCACGACGCGCCGACCGAGAGCCAGAGCGTGATCTGGACATCAACAACTTGGGGATCGTGCACCAAGCCAATGGGTGCGCCCTTAGCGACGCCGGGGAATCCGCCCACAATATACGGAGCGGCTGTGCCGAATCCCGGATGACTCTGGGTCGATAACCCCCGGTAGTGCGTATAGATCAGGCCGCCAGTGCGCAATCTTCCGCACACTTGCTGGAAGTGCGAAACCCAGTCCGTGCCCTCAGGCTTTGCTGTGTCACCCAAATCGCCGATCAAGAGAGCGAAGATTCCAGGCACCTGTATGTCGGCATCGGAGGTGTCAAGCGCAAGGTTCACCGTCCTCGCGTATTCGTGTTCAAGCCTGTCTAACACCGTATTCGGATCTTCCGCGGTGGCCAACAGTGAGAGATAGACGCCGTGCTCCACGGCTGCCCGGGCGTGGACTGCAGCGGTGTCCGCCAAGCCAGAAGCTTCAAGGTGAAAGGCCGCATGAGAATGGCGAACTGCCTGCGCAAGCCAAGTCCACGCGATCAGCTGAGCGTGAGGAAACGGACCCCCCAGCACCAGAGACGCTTCACGGAACGCGTTCCAAAGCAAGCCTTCAATCTGATGAAGGGATTCGACTGAAGGCAGTTCATCCATTGCCGAGCGATGGGCCTCCACTACCTCATCGGGCGCCAAGCCATACTGCATTGCAGCAATTCGAAGAATGTCATCCATAGCCATCCCTAGATAATCCCAGCCCTCAGTGCACCGTGCTGGCCACCTCGGCGGCCGAAGCGTCGGCAGCGGGGTAGACCGATTTGCCGGTGCTCTCGAAGCTTGTTAGAAGGATCACCGTCCACGGCGAGGGACTCGGAAGAGCACCGCTAAGTGGATAGCGAGTCATGTTGGGCAGCGCACCATCTGCCTCGGCCAGGTCGTGTCCTAACTACGAGAGACAGGTCGCCCGACTGCTCAGAGCTGACTGCGGTGAGAAGCCAAATTGTTCGGCAGTGAGCAATTGAGTCAGGAGACGATACCATAGGGTGAATTGTGCGCCAGCCATCGGATGCCGCAGATGATCGCAGCTATCAGAAAGCACGAGTTCTGAAGCGTGATACGCGACTGTGCCAACATTCGCCACAAGTCAGCTTGGGCAAAGGCCCAACAAGAATCAGGGGGGGGATCGCCAAGGTGAGCATTCTCGGGAATACTGGCGGACGACGATGGCGGATGATCGCTATTGTGCCGATAGCGATCCTTGTCGTCATCGGCACCGGGGGAATGCCTGCCAGAGCTGCGGGCTTTGGCCAGGCGGCGAGTTCCTATGTGACTAACAGTGCCGAGGCACTGCCTGGGAGCACGGCCTGGCGCGCCGTCGCGTCGTACGTTGCCCCTCCCGACTCAATTGCAATTGCCTGTCCATCGTCGTCTGTCTGTTACTCCGCAGGAGAGAACTCATCGCGGTTCGGAAGTATTCTAGAGTCAAGTGACGGCGGGGCCGACTGGACTAGTCAATCCGTCCCATCAGGGACCGGGTACCTGAGTGCCATCGCATGTCCATCCACCGTCGAGTGCTTTGCCGTCGGCGACGCCTCAACGTCAGAGCCTGAAATCCTCGCGACGTTCGACTCCGGACTCACTTGGATGGCGCAGCCTGCTGCAGGAGAAGGCCCCGCTGGTATTGCTTGTCCTTCAACGACCTCGTGCTACGTGGTCGAATTGGGAGGCGAGATTCTAAGCACTGGTAACTCTGGCCTCACCTGGACTTCCCAGACCGTAGCCTCCGTCACTTCCCTCAATGGAATTGCGTGTCCCTCTGCTTCCAGCTGCTACGCGGTTGGGCAATCGACTGTCGGAAATGGCTCGATCGTCATGACATCAGACGCAGGAAGCACGTGGACAAATGACGCGTTGCCAACTGGCACCGGACTCCTCGACGCAATTGCTTGCCCGTCTACAACCCAATGCGTCGCAGTGGGTGAACAAGGTACAACTGAGACCGGAGAGGCTCTCTCGACTACTGATTCAGGGTCCTCCTGGACTGCTCTGGCCGGACCCATGGATACATTGACACTCCGAGGAATCTCGTGTCCGTCGATCACAACTTGTTACTCCGTCGATTTCAACGGCAACCTCTTCAGTACCAGTGATGCAGGCGCCTCTTGGGATACCGGGACGCGAACCGATTCCATGACATCCATAACTTGTATGTCAGACACACAGTGCGTGGCGTCATCATCGAACAATTTTCTACTCAATATGGGCATTCTTTCCACTGTCAATTCGGGAACTACGTGGACACCTGACGCACTCCCAGAGGGAACCACTGGACCTAAGGCTATCGTGTGTCCTTCTCAGACGGAGTGCATGGCCATAGGGCGGGACTCAACTATTGGTGGCATAGTGTTTATATCCTCGGATTCTGGAGTAGACTGGACAGAACGTGTTCTCCCAAATAATGCTCCTAATCTTCAGCTCACTGGGATAGCGTGCCCGTCATCATTGATATGTTATATCTCGGGGATGGAGGATTATCCTGATTTCAGTAGCTTTGTATTCAAAACGACGAATGGCGGTAACACATGGGGGCAATCCGCGGTCAATATCGCTCCGATTGGAATCGCGTGTCCATCTACTTCTAATTGCTTTATGGCCAGTGTCTATGGATTGGCTTCTTCGACTGACTCGGGTGCGAATTGGACATATCAGAATTTTCCCCTTGACATGGTCGACGTGAGCGCCATTGCCTGTCCAACTCTTACGAGTTGCTTCGTCGCAGGTGCGAATGCTCAGATCAATGGTTTCGTTGCTCAAACCTCGAATGCTGGTGCAACGTGGAGAATCGACGCGCTGCCTTCCGGAGCGGAGAGTTTTGCTTCGATCACGTGCTTGTCTGCGACTGCCTGTTTGGCTGCCGGGCAAAGCCAGAACAATGTTGGAGGGGGTGACATCTTGAGGACTACCGACGGTGGATTGAGGTGGACGTGGAGTGGTCGCGCATTTGGGAAAGATGTACTGCCAAGCACGATCAATTCTGTAGCGTGTACATCGACGAGTGTCTGTTATGCAGTTGGACTCGGGAGTCAGGATCAGACTGATAGCTATGGGGGAGGTCTGATCCTAGTCAGCACCAATGGGGGCAAGAGTTGGACGCCAGAGACGATCCCGTCGGGTACCAGAGAGTTGAATGGAGTTGCATGTCTGACTGTTTCGGACTGCATTGCTGTCGGCGCCGGTCCCGACACAATCGGGGCGTTATTCATCCAAGGCTTTTTCCCGCCGCAGCCACTCACTATTGCAACGTCTTCACTTCCTGGTGGTCAGGTGGGGATCGCCTACTCCGCAAGTCTGACGGCCACTGGTGGTAATCCTTCATACTCATACGTGAGCCCTCCTTACTCTTGGAGTCTGGTTAAGCGTTCGGGTGATCTTCCGAAGGGATTGCAGTTGAATAAGTCGACAGGGGCTATCACTGGCACTCCAATCGCAGCTGGAACATTCAGCTTCAAGGTGGAGGTCTTGGATACAAAGACTGGAAAACCAGCTACCCAGAATTCCGCTACATCAGTTCTCACAATCGTTGTCTCGGCGTGAAATAGGACGGTGGATTGATTCTAGGCAGACGCTTCGTGTCAGCGTTGGCGCTTTATGTGAATCACGCGGAGGGGAATCTGGCCAGGTAGTATTTGTCCGCAACGGTCGGCGGAGCCGTTCGCTGGTGATCGTCAACTCTTGCATGAACAGGGGAAGAACCGATGAAGAAACTGCTTCTAAGCCTTGCCGCGGTCACCATACCCATGACTGTGATCATCTCGACAGCCGGGATTGCCGGTGCTGGGGCACACAAAGTGGATGTCACTGATGCCACAATCGCCTGTGCGACGGTGACTGGATCGGCCAAGTTCACGCCCGCGCTGACCGAGTTCGGAAATGGACATTCCGAGAGCGTCAGCGTGAAGTTGGACATTGGCGACTGCACTGTGTCGGGAACGGCGACTCCAGTCATCGTGACTAGCGGTAAGGGCGCAGGGGTGCTCCTTGGCACGAACACGGCAGCCCTTACCTTGTGGGTGCCCAACGAGCTGACCGGCCAAGTCAAGATCAGATGGGACAGCACATCGAAGCTCACCACCAAGGTGAGCACGGTGACCGTCACTGTATATACCGGCGGATTGACCGATGACGGCTACGCCTCGCTAGCGGTCGACTCCGGGAACGCCTCGGTGTCAGGAGGCTTCTCCGGTGGCGATTCCGGTGCGGCCTCGAACCTGTACGCCGAGACCACACAGAGTATTGCGACACTGGTGGCCGAGGCCAACACGCCCCCCGCAAAGGGGATCAAGTCCATCACCCTGGGTACCGACGCCAGTCATACGACGCCCAACTCGCTGAATCTAGGCTGACCGGGTTGTCAGGGAATCGCCCGTCAAGTTCCATGATTCTCTGACAATCATCCTGCGGTCGGGATTGGTTTACAACAACACGTAGATTTGGCGGACATGGGCAGACACCGTCGTTTGAAACTGTCCCGAGACGCCTGGATCGGGATCATTGTCACCGTGGCGGTCGCTATCGTCGGCGCAGGCTCGGCACCATGGTGGTGGCCGCGCAGCCATCTCCAACAACCGGCGTCGGCGATCGTTGGAATGTCGGGCGGTTGCGCACCATTCCAGGTGTTCGCCCAGAACCGCTGGGCTCCAGTCGGAACCGCAATCCGGGCGGCGCCAAACGTACAGTCAGAACAGGTGGGCAGTTTCCCGGCGAACATGTCGATCTCAGTCAACGGCTGGGCTCACGGCCGCCCGGCGTATCCAACCGATACCGCACCTTGGAACAGCGACGTCTGGTTCCACCTCGCCGACGGAGCAGGATGGGTGTCGTTCCCCGGTGTTCGCCCACCTGTGGCGAACGATCCGACTGGAACTTCGCCGGACGGCGGCACCCCGGCGCCGACCTCGTCTACATGTGGGGGTGCCATCCAGTAAGGCTGCCCGAAGAGGCGCCGGGGGTCACACATTCTGCGCTGCGATACCATCGGCCGCTGCCCCGTCTTACGCCGGATGTTGGGTCTTCCCTGCCTACCTGAAGGATCCCGATGACTCCCTCCACTACACGGATACAGCCGGGCTGCTGGGCATTCTCCATGAGGAGCCGAAGCTCTGGGCAAGCGACGTGCGTTTCATGAACGATGCTCAAGAACTCCTCTACGCCCAGGATGCCGTCGTCGATGGCATAAAGACGATGTCGAGCCCAACCCTCCGCGAGGACCACTGGGCCCACGAGCTAGGTAACCGCGCCGTCCAAACCTTTGAAAAGTACAAGGGCTTCGTACTCGACAACGTTGCCGCTGGGAATCTCGGCGTGTACGTCGTCTGCTTCTGCGAGTCGGGTGACCTGCTCAGCCAGTGGCGCGGGTACGGCAAGAATGAAGGCTACGTCATCGAGTTCCGAGCCGACTCACTTCAGGAGGGTCATAGGGCCATCGGCGCCTATCCAGAAGCCACCGGACTGTTTCCGGTCGGATACGGCGAGGAGGCAGTGAGTGATGGCGTGGCTAGGACCATCGCGGCGGTTGAGCTGTTCAATCTCAATCATCCCGGAGTGAAGGCCTCGTATAAGGCGCTAACGGTTGCAGCCATTCTCGCAACGATTAAGCATCCGGGCTTCTCCGAGGAACGGGAATGGCGACTGATTACCGCCTTCCAGGACAACGAAGGTGAGGAATTCGGTCTGCACTCGAACCCCACCAAGTTTCGTCCATCCAACGTAGGCCTCTCGCCCTACGTCGAGCTGAGCGTCCCGATGGATGCAGTTGTGAGTGTCCGGGTCGGACCTGGCGACAGAGCTGAGATTCGAGAGGCAGCCGTGCGGCGCCTACTCAAGTCAGTCAAGTCCAAAGCCGCAGTGCTGCCTTCCACCATCCCGTTCCGAGGCTGACGGTAGTTGGCTAACGTATCTTGGGGATGTCGATGGAAGACGGAAGAGTGAGCGGGTCGCAGTTCCTGGGCCGAGGCAAGTTCAGTGGAAAGGACTTGCCGGGGAATCCGCCGTGCATCTTTTGTGGCGAACCTGCTGGTTCGAAAGAAGACATCATTCCGTCATGGATTGCCCGGCAGAACTTCACCCTGCCGGGCAGCGTGAATCCAGTTACGTACTCGGTGCATGGCGCCGAAGTGAAGAAGTGGAACTCTCAGACTCTTGCGTTTCTGAAGATAAAGACTGTATGCGAGATTTGCAACAACACCTGGATGAGCCGCATCGAGGATACGGCCAAAACGCACTTGGTACAGATGATGTAGGGGCAAGTGACCTCACTGAACGTTGCTGCACAGCTTGATCTTGCGACCTGGGCGTGCCTCAAGGTCGAAGTCTGGGAGGCGGTGGCAGAGCAGGGTGTGGTGTCCCGAAGGATAGACCGCGCGCTCATGTATGGCAGTCAGCAACCGCCGGGCTATGCGCTAGTTGTTGCCGCTCGGGTTCCGTCGTCCGACTATTCCGAGTTCTCACTTCAGCATGTCTTCCTCGAGGTCGAGCGTACGCCCGGTGCCGATCACGACGCTATCTCTGCGACCGCAATCGCGCTTGGGGACTTCGTTGTATGGGTCATTCTCAACCCGAGCAGGCAACCTGTTGCATTTGCTCCATCCCCGATCACTGATGACACCATCATGATATTTTCGCCCGCCTATGGCCCGCTGCAGTGGCCACCGCAGAAATCACTCTCAGAAGATGAGCTTCGCCGAGTATGGCGGCGTTACCTAGTTATTCAAGAAGAGCACAAGGTGGGTTTGGACGGCAGCATTGAACCCGGTCACGGCGAACGACCATCGGCGCCCTGACGCCACCGCGCTCCTGTACGCCTGGTCTCTCCTCAACGAGTCCGCTCTCCGTCCGCACTTACCCCCTGGGGACAGGTCCCGGTCACCACACGAACGGTCACCGGCACCGGCGCTTGTTGGAGGGACGCAGATTTCCGAAGGTATAGCCCTCCTAGAGCACCGAACTACGCCGTCGCAGCGATCTGGGGCGATCTTCACCGCGACAGAACCGGCATTCGGCACTTCTGCCAATGACAGCGGACTGTCCCAGAACACGCTCCTTTAAGCTCGCTCCGACACGCCCACATGCCGTTCCGGGGCAAGCAACGCTCGCCAACACGTTGCTGCCCACAACCTCTTCAACGAGGCTTCGAACCGTCGGACGTAAGGGCGGCGGTCGTGTGTCTCAGCGTGGCCGGTTCGTACCTCTGGCCTGCCTCGTCATCAGGCGACCGGCCTGTCACAGCCCGAAGCCGTCGCCGAGGTCGCGTCCAGAATCACTGTCACGAGCCCAGGAGAATGGCGGCGGTTCGCGCAAGGGCGACACGTCACGAGTGGCGTCGGCCCACGCGGCATTGAGGGCGTCCATCCGATCCCAGAGTGAAGAGAGCCATAGCTGGTCGACCTTGCCCTCGAAGCTTCCTGGCGCCGCGAAGCCAGCCGACTCGATGACCCCGACTGCGCTATGCCAGTGAGCGCGCTGTTCGGGGTCGAGAGGCTCGGGGCCGAGCGCGTCCGAGCCGTCGACACCCCATCGGTCTCGGTAGGCCTCGATGGCGCCAGCCGCCGACTGCCACCGTTCGACACCGGTGATGCGCTCGGGAAGGGGGCCGAGCACTTCCGTCGTGTGGTCCGGTTGACTGTAGGCAGCGGCTCGGCCGAGTCGGTACTCGTGACGCCGGAGGTCCTGGTCCAGTCGGGACCAGGTCTCGATCTCGGTGCGGTGAGCGGTGACCCAGGCTTCGCGGCGTCGTTGGGCCGCGAGGAGGGTCTTGACGTCGGCATCGATGCCGGACCGGGACTGTTCGGCACTCGACGTGTCAATTGGTCGCAGGTACGCGTCGGCCAGCTGACGGGTCACGTCGGCCGGCACGTTGTCGGCGATCCACTGGCCCAAGGTGGCGTGCTCCCGGAAGGCGGCATCGAGGTCCTCGGACATCACGGTCGGCCAGGTCGGCATTGAGTCCCGGGCCATGGTCTGTTCCCGGTTCTGGGACAGGGCGTCGACGAGGGACTGGAGGGCGTCGCGCTGGGCGAGGTCGTCGGCGTTATGGCCGATCTCCCACCTCGGGTTCTCCGGGGAAGCGACATAGAGGTTGTTGGAGAGTCGGCCCCGGGACAGCTGGGTGTAGCCGGCCTCCTGGTAGAGGCTGTCGCCACCGAGACCGAAGGTGTGGTCCACGGTGATCCCCTGTGAGCGGAACACCGTGAGTGCATAGCCCAGGCTGGTGGAGCTTTCGGCGTAGCTGCGGGGGAGCACAGCTTGCCGCCCGTCGTCGAGCTGGACGACCAGTGACCCGCTGGGTTCGGCAGAGGACGGGTCCTCGATGCCGGCAGCAACGTCACCAGCAACGTCACCCTGGGTTCGGGGAACGTCACCCTCCCTGGTGAGAGCGTTGTCCGTTGGCGCCCCGTCTCTCGAAGGAATGACCGCCACCACGGTGCCGAACGTGCCGTTGCGGAGCCGAAGCCGCTCGGGCGTAGGGCCGAGGTCTGCGGCCGGCACCCGCTGGTTCTTCTCGAAGATGACCCTGTCCCCCACGCTGAAGGCCTTGGCGCCGAACGTGGCCTCCTCGCCCAGCTCGCCGGCTGCCTGGCGGCGGGC
>Ga0182014_10008529_pt1 | contig 10453 bp, 9 predicted proteins | sample 612S2DmetaG_FD_120489 | JGI IMG/M metagenome (GOLD analysis project Ga0182014, IMG submission 120489) | Permafrost microbial communities from Stordalen Mire, Sweden - 612S2D metaG | ecosystem: Environmental > Terrestrial > Soil > Wetlands > Permafrost | place: Sweden: Stordalen | collected...
CGGCTTGGGCAAGCACAAATCTCATTCGGGTACAAGCGGACCAATACTTGGGGCCTACCTAGTACTTTGATGGGAAACTGCCTAGATAGAGTATCGGGAATATACCCTATTAATGGGCCAAATGGTTTGGACTATGCGTACTGTTAATCGGCTTGGAAACGGACCCGGGACTGTTGAATCACGGTCTCAGGAAAGTTAGGGGCGATCTTCAGAGGGCGGACGATGGGGTAGTCGAGGTGCATATCTGCGGATACTTCGTCCAGCATCTCCAGGGTGGCGGTCCTGGTTTCCAGGGCGAAACAGTTCAGCAGAAGGTTATCGCAGACGGCATTGATCAGGCGGGGAATCCCCTGCGTCCGCAGGCGGATCTCCTCCATCAACTCCAGGGAAAATACGCTCTGATTCTGCAAGCCGGCGCGAGTCATACGGGAATTGATGTAGGCGACGGAATCGTTCACGTCGAAACCCCGCAGGGTGCAGCGCAGGGCAATGCGCTGCTTGAGTTGGCGGAATTCCGGGGCCTCCATCTTGCGGTCCAGTTCCTGCTGTCCGGCCAGGATAATCTGCAGCAGTTTGCCGCGGCGGTTCTCCAGGTTGCCCAGCAACCGGATTTCCTCCAGGACGTCCCATTCCAGGTTGTGGGCTTCGTCCACGATAAGGACCGTGGTGCGGCCCACGCCGGCACGCTCCAGCAGCATGCTGTTCAGCGCCAGTAAGACCTCGGTTTTGGAGTGGCGGTTACACTGCAACTCCAGATCGTAGGAGAGGAGCTCGAAAAACTGCTCCACCGTGAGGCGGGAATTGAACAGGGAGGCAAACGCGATCTGTTGGGAATGCAGGAAGTCCCGCAAACACTCCAACATGGTGGTCTTGCCCGTACCGACCTCGCCGGACAAGAGCACAAAGCCCTTGCGGCTCTGCACGCCATAGATGAGGTTGGCCAATGCTTCTTCGTGCTGCGAGCTGCGGAACAGGAACGACGGGTCCGGACTCATGTTGAACGGGTTTTGAGTGAAACCGAAGAAGGCGTTATACATAGGCGCGACTGTGGCCGGACTGTTCCCAGCTTATCACGCGCCTCCGAGCCCGCCAAGCCGGGTGGTACTGGATGGTATGAATTCAGACAGCGTGACTTAGTACCTCGTGCGGTGGCGGCACGCCGCGCCGCGCGAAGCGGATGGCGCCGTCAGGGCCGATCAAATACACCGTCCGCTTCACAATCAAGCCATTGGTATGGTACAGCGTTCCCACTTTCTGCGCGCTGTCCACTAACAGCGGGAACGGGAAGCCATATTTCCGCCGGAATTCGCCGTGGCTCCGGGCGCTCTCCGGATTCACTCCGAAGACTTTCACGCCGCGCGCTTGTGCTTCCTTCCAGTCGTCACGGAACTGACACAACTGTTTGGTGCAGACGGTAGTGTCGTCACCGGGATAAAACACCAGTACCACGTTGCTGCCGCGCAGGCTGGCCAAGTGGACCATGTGCCCCGCCTCGTCGGGCAGCGAGAAATCCGGCGCTTCCGTGCCGGCGGGAAGAGGATCGGACCAGAGCCAGGAGAACATTATTGCACCAAAATGTTGACGATATTACTGTGTTGCAGGCTAACTTCCAGTATGACCGGTTGCGGTCCCGGCGCGAGGCCGGCGGGAATCTGCACGTCCACCTGGTAGAGTCCCACATATCCGGGCGCCAGGCCACTATAGACCGGCTGCAGCGGCACGTCGCCCACGAAGACCGTCGGGGTGAGCAGCGTGCGCTCGAAATTGCCCGAGGGCGCGGTGGCGCCCAGACCCGTGCAGTAAATCTCGATAGAATCGCCCGCGTGGACCGGGCTGGCGATGGCGAAGATCCCCGGCTGGAGAGCTGCCACGCTGGCGGTAGTGGGGTCGGTAACGCCGGAAGGAGCGATCACCGTCAGAGTCGCATTCCCCAGGGGCGTGTCCGGTGGGACGTAGAAATTGATCTGGGTATCGCTGACATACAGCAGCGGCGCCGGCGAACTGCCCAGCATCACCTGTACTCCGGCCAGCGTGGCGGGCCAAGGATAACCGGCTTGCGCCGTCTGGCCCCAGGCGAGATTCCGGCCCTGAATGGTGGCGAGGGCCCCGGCAGCGATGCCGGCCGCAAATGAAGCCGCATTCCCCACGGCGGTAATCACCGGCACTGCTTTTCCCGCGTCGATGGTGAGACGCACGGTGGGCGCGGCCTCCACGGCGAGTTGCAGTCGATTGCTGGCGGCCGGTCCCGGAGTCCAGCGGAAGGATGCCTGGCCCAGCGCGTCGGTCACCGCTTCCGCCGGAGTCACCGCGCCATTCGCGGAAGGCGTGGCGGCGATGCGCGCGCCGGGGTAGGCGAGGCCGTTGACGTCGGTGAGGCGCACCACGACGGGGTCGGGCAGGGGAGCGCTAAAAGTGGAGACCTGTCGATCGCCGGAGACGGCCACCAGTTGGAGCAGCGCGGCGCCGGCCACCTGCACGCGCGCGGCGACGGTTTCGTAAGTTGCATCCGAAGGGACGGCCAACAACTCCGCCACTCCTGCCCTCACGCCGGTGTAGGTGAAACTGGCGCTGGTGGCGCCGGCGGGGATGGTGACCGTCGCCGGAAAGCTGGCGTTGCCGTCAGGGTCCTGAAGCTGCACCGTGAGATTGGCGGCGGGCGCGGTCCCGACGGCGATGGTCGCGCTCGAAGGGCCGGCGCCCGCCACCACGCCAGCCGCCGGAAACAGAGAGAGTTGCAAGCTGCGCTGGAGCGATGTATCGGCCACCGCATTTCCGCTGGATGCCTGGGCGTAGAAAGTCTCGAATTGCTGGCGGTAGGTGTCGATCTGCGAGATGTCGGCGGCCGAGGGTTGCGCGCCCTGCGGCACTACCAAAATGAAGGCGAAGCGGAAGCGGCGTTGCGCCACGGTGTCGTCGGGAGTGCGCCGCCCCTCGGTCCCAATCAGGTTGTCGATGGTGATATTCTCCCGCGTGCCGTCGAACGCCACGCCGCTGAGAGGGTGCAACTGGCTGGTGTCCAGCGGGACGCCGTTGAGCGTGACGTTGGTGACCAGAAACGTGTCGGGCACCTGGCTGGGGGGCCGGAAGCCCATGAGGTACTGATCGAGCGGAGAGTAGCCCTGGACCGTATCGGTGGTCAGGAATCGCGGCGAAATGCCGGCGCCCCGGTCGACGATGCGCTCGCCCTCCAGCACCGAGGCTTCCGAATCGTAAGCGAAATTCCAGTGCGCCAACTGGTAGCCCAGCATGGGAAGCGCGCCTGGATTGGCGGGGTCCTGAATGCTGGCGAAAGCCAAAAACAAGTGGCCGGTTTCGTGCGCCAGAATGGTCAACGGCGTGTCGCCCACCGAGGCGCGCGCCGGCACCAGGGCGTTGGGATCCACAGGGTATTCGCTCAACTGCCCCATATTGAGCACGGAATGTAGGCGCGCGGCCGAACCGAACTCCTGGGCCCAGTCCTGGGCCGCGACACTGTAGCCGGCGCCCGCGCTGCGCACCGTGTTTTCGTAGGCCACCGCGTCGCCCAGCGCCGGAATGTCCATATTGTTGTAGATCACCAGGTAATCGTAGGAGTCTTCGTGGGTCAGATAGAACTGTTGCGCGGCGGTCGCGATATCCACCGCGACGCTATTGCCGAAGACTTCCGCGACGGCGGCGGAATACGTGGCGCTGGGGTCGCCGCGGAAATCGACCAGCGTGGCGGCGCCTTGTAGATTGCCGGGAGCGATGCCCACCACGGCGCTGGCGATGCCGCTGCCGACGCCATCGTAGGCGAACTGAATGCGGCCGTCGGGGAAGAGCCGAACCTGAAACGTGACGGGAGCGCCGGCGCCATTTTGCGAATACTCGGGGACGGCAACCCAACTGACTACCACACCGGTAAAGTCGGAGAAAACGCGTACGCCGCCGGCTGTCTTAGAGGGGTCGAGATCGTCAAACAGCGGACAGATGCGCGGCGGCCCGGCGGTCATGCGGCCGAGCGTCCTGGGGGTGGAGGCGTACTCGGCCACACCGAAAGTGAGGTTGCCGTCGGAGTTGACGAACACCTGATTATAGGAGGCGCCGAAAAAGGGAAAGACGAACGGCAGGCCGACCGGGCGGGCATCGTCATCGTCGAGCGCCGCGAGCGGGAAGCCACTGGCTGCGGCGGCCGCATCGTAGCCCTGAGCGGCGACGGAATATCGATAGCTCGCGGCGTTAGCGGCGCTGGGTGTGAAGGTGAGGCTGTTGTCATCGAGGTTGAACTGGTTCTGCCGTTCGACCACGCCGCCCGAATCTTCAATGACGGCGATGTTGCCGATGTCCCGATTGCCGGAGGGCGCGGCGGCGTCCAGCGGATGAATGCGGGCGGCGCGCGCACGTTGCGCCTGGCGGTGGAGGAACAGTGTCTGAAGCGGTGTTTCCGGAGTGGTGCCGCAGATGGAGGCGGAATAGTGCGCCGCTGCCGTGAACAGCGCCGCGCCCAACCCGGCCAGGACCCGCGACCACGCTCCAAAACGGCTCATAGACAATGCTTTCTTCTATTCTGGCACGATGGCGGACGGTGGGAACTCGACGCCTGGCAATTTCTCCAGTAACCAAACGCGAGTTTATTCGTCTTAGTAAGTGAAGGCAAGAGGGAAAGCAAACAAAGGCTTTCCGGGACGATTGGCCCGTCCGCAAGACGCGGCTTTCAGCCAATCCAACTGGTCCGTCGACGGCGGACCTTAACTTCAAGACTTTAGAAAAACGAGGTGGTACAAATGCGGAATCGAGTTGTGTCTATCGCCAGTCTGATGCTGGTAGTGGCTTCGGTGCTTTTCGTCCTGGCAGGCGCCTGGGGAATCATGTCGCAACGGCTGGACGAAGGCAGTGGCGTAATGGCCATGGCGGGTTGGCTGGTGGCTGCGATTGTCTTCTCGTACCGCTTCGCCGACCCGAAGTGGCTGGATCCGATTTCCATCGTGAAATCGCGGTAGGAAAGGTTTTTGCCGGCGGTGGCTCCTTGGGCCCTCTCGAGCGCGGTGGCGTTCGAGAGGGCTTTTTTGTTATGGATCGCCGCGAAGTCGCTGCGAATCGAAGGGTTCACCGGAGAGACACGGAGACATAGCGCGGCTGCGCCGCAAGCGGTCAGCGGTCAGCTTTCAGGATTCAGCTTCTGAATCCACGCCGGAGCATCGTTTTGACTTTCAGCGATCGTTCTGGCGAAGCTGCCTGGCGCTACAACCCTTAACGGGGTGCCGAAAAGGCACGGCAGAAATCGTCGCGGCTGGCAAAGATTCTCCGCATTAGTAGTACAGAGAGTCTCCCGAGGAAGACGAGGGAATCTGCCACCCGCGATGATTTCTCTTATGGGTTTTCGTCACCCCGTAAGGAGTTGTGGCGCCAGGCAGCTTCGCCGCAACAACATCTGGATTCAAACGCGTGCCAGGCGTAGATTCGGAAGCTCTCCGGAAACTGCCCGTAGGTTCTTGATTCCTGGTCTGACCTGGGATGACTCCGGAGGTGGGGCAGGCGGTGCTCGCCTGCCCTCTATTCTGTTTGGGCAGCCGCCCGCCTGGTTCAGCGCGGGCAGACCGGCAAGCGAGCACCGCCTGCCCCACCTCCGGTCCCGCAGTTTCAGACTCCCATGGACCGCGCCTCGACGCGGTACCCCGGCTGAATCCTAAGAGCTGACCGCTTGCGGCGAGGCCGCGCTGCATTCCCCTCTTCATCCCCCGATCGAATACATAGGCCGCGGCGGCGCCACGAACTTCGCCGAATTAATCTCATGGCCGATCCACTTCCCCGCCACATTCCGCCGCACCAGCGCCGCGATTTCGTCGTCCGGCGCCCCGGCGCGCATCAGCGACTTCACATCGTCTTCCTCAATGGCAAATAAGCAGTAGCGAATCTTGCCGTCAGCCGTGAGGCGCAGCCGATTGCAGTTCAGGCAGAATGGACGGCTCACCGAGGCGATGAAGCCCACCGTGCCGCCGCCATCGGCAAACGCGTATTCCGTGGCGGGCGCGCGCGGGTCGGGGTCGGGCACGGCCACCAGCGGCGCGATCTCGCGGGAGAGCGTCGCGATGATGTCGTCGGCCAGCAGCACCTTCCGCCGGTCCCACAGGCCCTGCGCGTCCAGAGGCATGAACTCGATGTAGCGCACTTCGTACCCGTTCTCGCGAGCGAACCGGGCCAGCGGCACAATGTCCGGCTCCACCAGATTCTTCACGGCCACCGCATTGAGCTTCACCCGGAAGCCCAGTTCCTTGGCGCGCTCGAGACCGGCCAGCACCTTGCCGAGATCGTCGCGGCGGGTGATCTCGAAGAAGCGGTCGCGGTCGAGCGTATCCAGATGCACGTTGATGCGCCGCAGTCCGGCATCGTACAGGGGCCCGGCCAGGTCCGGCAGCAGCACGCCGTTGGTGGTGAGCGCCAGGTCGCGGATGCCCGGAATGGCCGCCAGCCGGCCGATCAACACCGGCAGATCGCGCCGCACCAGCGGCTCGCCGCCCGTCACGCGCAGCTTGGTAATGCCCAGCTTCGCGGCGATCCGCGCGAATCGCTCGATCTCTTCGAAGTCCAGAATCTCACTGCGCTCGACGAACTCCACGCCGCTTTCGGGCATGCAGTAAAAGCAGCGGATGTTGCACCGGTCCGTCACGCTCACGCGGAGATTGTCGTGCACCCGCCCGAACGAATCGATCAGTGGTGCGGTGTCCATCTATTTCACGGCGAGCATGCGCTCGAGCGGAACCAACGCGCGCGCCATGATATCGGCCGATAGTTCCACGCGCGGTTCCAGGTGCAGCAGGCAGTCGCGCAGCTTGTCCAGCGTGTTGAGCTTCATATAAGGGCACTCGCTGCAGTTGCAGTTCTCGTTAGCCACGAAGTAGAACCGCTTGTGAGGCGCGATCCTGGCCAGCGAGTATTGGATCCCGCTCTCGGTCATCACGATAAACTCGCCGGCGCTGCTGGCGGCGCAGTACTGAATGATGGCCGACGTGGAGCCGACGAAATGGGCCATGGCCAGCACCGCCTCGGGGCATTCCGGATGCGCCACCACTTCGGCCGCGGGATGTTCGGCCATGGCGGCAGCCAGGCGGCGCGCCGGGAAGGTGGCGTGCACAATGCAGGTGCCCTGCCAGATCTGCATGTTCTCGCGCCCCGTCTGCTTGCGCACATAGTTGCCCAGGTTGGCGTCCGGTAGGAACAGCACGGGCTTCTCCCGCGGGATGGAATTGACAATCTGCACCGCGTTGCGCGAGGTGCACAGAATATCGCTCTCGGCCTTCACCTCAATTGAAGTATTGATATAGCTGACGATGACGTGGTCGGGATTCCGCCGGCGGAATTCACGCACCGGTTCCACCGGGCAGGCCTCCACCAGGCTGCAACTGGCATCGCGATCGGGCACCACCACAATGCGGTCGGGATTGAGACACTTGGCCGTCTCGGCCATGAACCACACGCCGCAGAACGCGATTGCGTCGCCCGAAAACTCGCGAGCCTTGCGCGCCAGTTCCAGGCTGTCGCCGATGACGTCCGCCAGTTCCTGGATCTCGGGTTCCTGGTAGTGATGGGCCAGCAGAATGGCCTTGCGCTTTTTCTTGAGGTCGACAATTTCGTCGGCGATAGTAGGTGCGGAAATCATAGGGAGGCCGGTATTACTGGTTTTATTTTATCAATGCGGGGCGGCAACCGCAGGCATCATAATGGAACCAGTGCGGGTGGTATTAATTTCGACCTACGAATTGGGACGGCAACCCTTCGGTCTGGCCTCGCCCGCGGCTTGGTTGCGCGCCGATGGCCACGAGGTGACGCAGACCGACCTTTCGTGCAGTATACTGCCGCTACAGGCGGTGGCGGCGGCCGATCTGATCGCCTTTTTCCTCCCCATGCACACCGCCACGCGGCTTTTCCAGAAGGTGGTGGACCGCGTGCGCGACGCCAATCCTCGCGCCCATTTGTGCGGCTACGGGTTGTACGCGCCGTTGAACGATGCGCTGCTGCGCCGCGCCGGCGTGGGGACGGTGATCGGCGGCGAGTTCGAACAGGGTCTGCGCGATCTGGCGCGCCGCTTGAGCGTGACGCGTGAGGGCGAGCGTCCGTATCGCCAGCCGGAGCCGCTGATATCGATGGCGCGCCAGCAATTCCTGGTGCCCGACCGCACCGGCCTGCCGCCGCTGGGCGCATATGCCCAACTGCGCACCGCCGACGCCACCCGGCGCGTGGGATACACCGAGGCATCGCGCGGCTGCAAGCATCTCTGCCGGCACTGCCCCGTGGTGCCGGTATATCGCGGCCTGTTCCGCATCGTGCAGGCCGGCATCGTGCTCGAAGACATCCGCCGCCAGGTGGCCGCGGGGGCAGAGCACATTACCTTCGGCGATCCCGATTTCTTCAACGGTCCGGGCCATGCGATCCCGATTGTGGAGGCGCTGCACCGGGAGTGGCCGCGCCTCACCTACGACGTCACCATTAAGGTGGAGCACCTGCTGCATCATCGCGATCTGTTGCCGGTGCTGCGGGACACGGGCTGCCTGTTCGTTACCAGCGCGGTGGAATCGCTCGACGACGCGGTGCTCCAGACGCTCGCCAAGGGCCACACGCGCGCCGGCTTCGAAGAGGCGCTCCGCGCGATGCGTGCGGTGGGTCTGCCGCTGGCTCCCACGTTCATTCCCTTCACGCCGTGGACCACGCTCGCGAGCTATCGCGAGTTTCTGCGCGCGCTGGTCGATCTGGAACTGGTGGAGCAGATCGCGCCGGTCCAACTGGCGATCCGCCTGTTGCTGCCGGAAGGGTCGTTGCTGCTGCAATTGCCGGAGATTCGCGCGATGATCGAGCCTTTCGACGCGCGTGGCCTGTGTTACCGCTGGCAGAACGGTGACGGCAAGCTGGACGCGCTCTGTGCGTCGATTCAGGAGACCATCAAGCGCGAAGAGCGGCATCGCCGCAGTCGCTGGGAGATTTTCCGCAAGATCTGGGAGTTGGCCCAGGCGGGCGAATTTCCGGTTGACGCCCCGATGGTGTCGCGGGCGACGATTCCGTATCTGACGGAGCCCTGGTATTGTTGAGCGGAGCCTACTGAAGAGCAGTTAGCTCTTGTGTAATGCCTCCAAATCACAGATTCCGAACATCTTGTAAGTTGATTGATTTTCGTTCACAGCATGGTAACGGTACACACCGGTGGTTTCAGCACTTCTATGAGGAGCACTCGGAGCAGGGCAAGAGCGTTTATTCGGGGAATTGATCCGAAAGGGCGGGTGAAGCGATGACCGTAGCCGAAGGCACCGGAGATCAAGGAGACGCCCGAAGAATCGTTGGACCACAGCTATCAGGCGCTCCGAGAGGCACTGGCAACCGAGTTGTTGGAGACGATCAAGAGCGGCACGCCAGCCGCCTTCGAGAAAATCGTGGTGGACCTTCTCGTTGCGATGGGATATGGCGGCTCCGTTGAAGACGCCGGGAAGGTTGTCGGCAAATCTGGCGACGGCGGAATCGACGGCATCATCAAGCAAGACAAGTTGGGCCTGGACTTCCTGTACGTCCAAGCGAAGCGTTGGAAGGATTGCATTGGTAGCCCGGAGGTCATGAAATTTTCGGGGAGCCTGACGAAGAAGCACGCCAACAGGGGCGTCTTCATTACCACATCGTTTTTCTCCAGGGACGCTCTCGAATACATCGAAGAGATGCCGCAACGGATCATCCTGATCGACGGGCGGCGGCTTGCGTCCCTGATGATCGAACACAACGTCGGCGTGGCCCCGGCGAAGACGTACACATTGAAGCGGATGGATCTGGATTATTTTGAAAACCTGTAGCAGCGCTGAAAGTGGGTAACGGTCATGGTGGCGAAATTGGTGACGGCAGATGTTGATTCTAAAGGCTTGCATTCGCTATTTATTCGCCCCGCTTGAAATCCGCTATACTGTTCAAACGAACACTAGCAGAAGTGTTTTAGGCCATGAGCGAAGAACGACGAGTACGAGATCCCATACATGGCTTCATTCGCCTATCGAGCGACGAGGCCGAGATTGTTGAAACACCAGCGTTTCAGCGACTCCGAGGCATTCGTCAGCTTGCAATGGCGAACATGGTTTATCCCGGCGCTCTGCATACTCGGTTCGACCACACGCTTGGCGTCTTCCACGTAACTGGGTTGCTTTGCGACGTATTCAAGTTTGCTGACGAGGATAAGCGTCTCGTTCGCTTGTCATCGCTGGTTCACGATCTTGGGCATGGCCCGTTTTCCCACGTCTCCGAGGGGGCACTGGAACTTTTTGCCGACAGGGAAAAGTTGAAGGACCGATTGAGAGGCGACAACAACGCCAAGATCCACGAGCTTCTAACGCAGGACCTATTGCGAATCTAAAGTGGACCCCGTTGTCAAGACCATTTTTCGGTCGCAATAAGTTACGGACCGGCGGGGTCTGATTTCAGGTTAGGGGCGGCCGAAGCCGCCCCGCCATTCCAGCGCTTGAGTCGGCGC
>Ga0182014_10008530_pt1 | contig 10453 bp, 9 predicted proteins | sample 612S2DmetaG_FD_120489 | JGI IMG/M metagenome (GOLD analysis project Ga0182014, IMG submission 120489) | Permafrost microbial communities from Stordalen Mire, Sweden - 612S2D metaG | ecosystem: Environmental > Terrestrial > Soil > Wetlands > Permafrost | place: Sweden: Stordalen | collected...
AATCGCGCTCATCTTAGATCTAAAATGGGAGTGCGTATACCGTGCCCGTGGGTGCTATGACGGACAGGGCGGCATAGTTTTGGTGGTCCTCGTTCCGTTGATGTTCGTTGTGGGCTGTTTGGTTGGGCTGTTCTGGACATGGGTCACTTCGCGAGTTCCGTCCAACTCTTTGTACGCTTCAGTCTTCGCCTACAATGGTCCACAGAGGCAGAAAAATCGATTAGTGGCGGCAGCGTTAAGCGTCGGGCTTTGGTGCTTGATTTGCTGCTGCATTTTTGGGTTGATGTTTTACCTAGATCAATTTTGAGGGCTGGCGCTGATTCTGCGACTATAAAATAGTCGTTGGCAGTTTGGCTCAGTGAGGGCAAAGATGGCAGTCTCAGCAATGGCCGGAATTCCGGCGCTCAAAGAACTCTACGCCGACCTGAAGCGGCGCATGGACCAGGCTGTGGCCACATTTCAGGCCCACTTGGCCTCCACGCGCACGGGCCGCGCCAATGTGCACATGATCGACCAGGTCAAGGTCGATTACTACGGCACCCACATGCCCATCAGCCAAATGGCGCAAGTCTCCACCCCCGAGGCGCAACTGATCCTGATCGCGCCCTGGGACCCAACCGTGATCAAGGAGATCGAGCGAGCCCTGCAGACCGCCGATCTCGGTTTCAACCCCCAGAACGACGGCAAGGTGATCCGCGTTCCCGTCCCGCCCATGACCGAGGAACGCCGCCGCGACGTGGTCAAGCACCTCAACAAGGTCCTCGAAGAGCACCGCACCGCCGTCCGCAACGTCCGCCGCGACGGCAACGAGGCCTTGAAGAAGTTGTCCAAAGAAAAGAAGATCAGCGAGGACGAGGAAAAGCGCTCCCTCGAAGAAGTCCAGAAGATGACCGACGAAGAAATCCGCCGCATGGAAGAGCTTTCGCAAAGGAAAGAAGCGGAAGTGATGCAAGTGTGATCAAAGCCGTATCCAAAAGCCATCGGGCCTGTCCGTTCAGATTTGCGGACAGGCCCGATTTTTTGGGACCAATTCCAAATCCATAGATCGCCCTGCCAAAAAAATGCTAGCGTAGAGCGCGTATGAGTTCTCCAACAGCCGCCGTGCTGGGCGAAATCGGGCTTCCCGTCCCGATCCGCGAACTGGCCGCAAAATCCTGGGACGCGATCGTGGTCGGCGCGGGCCACAATGGCTTAGCCTGCGCGGCTTACCTGGCGCGAGCCGGCCAGCGCGTGCTTGTCCTTGAAAGTCGTGCGCGCGTTGGCGGCGCCTGCACCATCGAGGAGCCGTTTCCCGGCGTGCGCATGTCTCCCTGCGCCTATCTCGTCGGCCTCCTGCATCCGATGGTGATAGATGAACTGGAACTGCCCCAACGCGGCTTCGTGTGGACTCCAGCAGTCAATGGCCTCTTCGTCCCTTTCCTTGACGGTTCCAGCATCCAGCTTTGGGACGACGACGAACGATGTGCCGCCGAGGTTCGAGCGCTGGCTCCCGGCGACGTCGAAGGTTGGCGCGCCATGAACGATGTGATTCGCCGTCTGCGCGATGCATTGCGCCCGCCCGGCAGCGGAGATTTGTGGATCGGCGAGCCGCCCACCCGCGAACAAATTGAAGATCGTCTCTCCGGCGATGCCGAAGCGCTCGCTGTGCTCTTCGATTGGTCCATGGCGGAGTTTGTCGGAAACTACATCAACGACGAGCGCCTGCAAATCGCCTATCTCGGCCAGGGAGTGATCGGCACCAATGCCAGCCCCTTCGATCCCGGTACCGCTTCCATTCGTTTCCATCATGCCTCAGGCCGTCTCGGTGGAATGCCCGGCATGTGGGGCTACAGGCGCGGCGGAATGGGGATGGTCTCCTTCTACTTCTGCGATGCCGCCCGCGAGGCCGGAGCAACCGTAGCGACGGGAGTGCCGGTAGCGAAGATTCTTCCCGGCGAAGGTGTCCATTTAGATAGTGGTGACCGCATCGCCGCCCGCACCATCGTCTCCAACGCCGACCCCCGCCACACTCTGCGCCTGCTGGGCGCGGCAGCCGCATCCAACTGGCGCGGGCAAGTCGAGCGCGTTCCCATCGAAGGCTGCACCGTAAAGCTCAACGTCCACCTCCGCGAGTTGCCCAACTTCGCAGCCCGTCCCGGCATCGACCAGCCCCACCACTACGGCCAAATCAATATCCCTCTTACAAAAGAAGAATGGAAATCCGCCTACGCCGCCGCCCGCCGTGGCGAGTTGCCCAACCATCTCTGGTGCGAACTCTACTTCCAGAGCGCGCACGACCCATCCGTCGTCCCACCCGGCCAGCACACCATGAGCGTCTTCGCGCAATACGCGCCTTACAACTTCGCGCATGGCAACTGGGATTCCCGCCGCGCAGAAGTCCGCCGCCTCGCCCTCGATTCGCTCTCCCGCTTCTGCTCCAACATCGACAGCGCCGTCATCGACGCACAGGTGCTCGGCCCGCCAGATATCGAACAAAAGGTAGGCCTGACCGGCGGCCACATCTTCCAGGGCGAATGCCTCCCGCCGTATATGTGGTCCAACCGTCTCTCCGCGCGCACACCCATGCAGGGCGTCTATCTCTGCGGAGCCTGCACCCACCCCGGCGGCAGCGTCATCGGCATCAACGGCCGCAACGCCGCCATGGCCGTGCTCAACGACCTCAGGAAAATTTAGTTTCCCGCCGCGCGCGCCTCTGCTATGCTCCGCTGAAGATGCCTTCCCTCCCCGCACTCAAGCGAGGCATTCGGTTTCGCGATCTCGCGCTCTTCTACGTCGTTGTCTCTCTCAGCATCCGCTGGACGGCCATGGCCGCCGCGGCCGGACCCAGCATCTTCGTCATCTGGATCGCCGCGCTCCTCTGCTTCTTTATCCCTCTCGCCGCCTGCGTAATGGAACTCTCGTCGCGCCATCCCGACGAAGGCGGCCTTTATGTTTGGACCCGCGAGGCTTTCGGCGACTTCTCCGGATTCATCGCCGCATGGACCTACTGGATGAGCAATCTGCCCTACTTCCCCGGCGTGCTCTATTTCGGCGCGGCGTCCGCACTTTTCGCCTTTGGCCAGCGAGCCCATTCGCTGGCCGCCAATCCGCTCTACTATGTTGTCTTCTCCGTGGTCTGGCTTACCGTGATCACGCTGCTCAACATTCGAGGTGTAAGCGTAGGCAAGTGGCTCAACAACATCGGCGCCCTGGGCAGCCTGATCCCGCTCTCCGTGCTTCTCATCCTCGGCGCCCTTTCCTATTGGCGCTTCGGTGCGGCAACGCACATCACCGCCGCAAGCCTGGTTCCTCACTTTTCGCTCGGCAATGCCATCTTCTGGTCCAGCGTCTTCTTTGCTTTTGTCGGCATTGAGGCCGGCTCCGCCATGGGAGGTGAAATTCAAAATCCGCGCCGCGCAATTCCATGGGCCATCCTCGTCGGCGGCGCCATTCTCACCATCGGCTATATCGGCGGCACCGCGGCGCTCGTGCTGGCGCTGCCCAGCCGCGCCGTTGAAGGCCCCGATGGTTTTGTCAACGGAATCCATGTGCTCAGCGCCCATCTCGGGCTCGGCTGGCTGCTGGTGCCCGTAGCCCTGCTGGTTGCCCTCAACGCCGTCGGCTCAGCCGCCGCAAATCTTTCTTCCACCTCGCGCCTGCCCTTCGTCGCCGGCATCGATCACTATCTCCCCGCCGCCTTCGGTTCAGTTCACCCGCGTTACCGCACCCCCTGGGTTGCCATCGCCGTCTACGGCGCAGCCGGAATGGCCTTCGCCTTTCTCGGCCAGGCGGGTACAACCGTCCGTGGCGCCTATAACGTGCTCATTAGCATGGCGGTCATCGCCACATTTCTGCCTTTTCTCTTCCTTTTTGCCTCCATGATCCGCTTGCAGAGCCGTCCAGCCGGACCCGAAGTCCGCCGCGTTCCCGGCGGCAAACCTGTAGCCATCGCACTGGCCTCAATGGGTATCGTCAGCACCGCGCTCACCATTCTCCTGTCTGTCATTCCCGTAGGCGATGAGGCAAACAAGACAATGGCCGTGGCAAAGGTCGTAGGTGGAACCGTAGTTCTGGTCGGAGTTGGAGTAGCCGTCTTCATCGGCGCGCGATTGAAAGCACGCCGTGAGGCGAAGGCTTTGCCGGTGGGTTAGAACATTTTTGCCTTTACTGCAAACTCCCGTGCCCCATCCATTTCCGCGTTTTTTGCGGAAATGGGTGGGATACCAATGAAATCCAGGTCAACACTATTTCGGAAGATGCTCTAGGGATAAATTCTATGCAGCGTCCGCGCGAATGGAATCGTCTCCCTTACGTGATCCAGCCCGCAGATCCACGCTACCGCCCGTTCAATCCCCATGCCGAACCCCGAGTGTGGCACGCTGCCGTAACGCCGCAGATCAAGGTACCACTCGAAGGCTTCCCTGGGGAGCTTGTGTTCATCAATCCGGCTGCTTAATAACTCATAACTTGAAACGCGCTGCGAGCCACCGATAATTTCGCCGTAGCCCTCCGGCGCCAGCACGTCCACGCACAGCGCCAGCCTCGGATCCTTCGGGTCGGGCTCCATATAAAACGCCTTCACGTCGGCCGGATAGCGATTCACCATCACCGGCCGGTCAAACTGCGAGCTGAGCCAGGTCTCGTCCGGCGAGCCGAAGTCGTTCCCATACTCGAACGGCGCCTGCAGATCTCCATCTTTGTACGCCTTGTTCAGCAAGTAGCACGCTTTGTCATAAGTCAGTCGCGGGAACGGCGGCACAATCGCCTCCAGCTTCGACCGGTCCCGTCCAATCACCGTCAGTTCCTCCGCCCGGTTCTTCAGCACGCTCTGCACAATGTGCGACAGAAAGTTCTCCGCCAACACCAGCAGGCAGTCCAGATCGCAGAATGCCACCTCCGGCTCAATCATCCAGAACTCGGTCAGGTGCCGCCGTGTCTTTGACTTCTCCGCCCTGAAGGTCGGCCCAAAGCTGTAGACCTTGCCCAGCGCCAGCGCCGTAGCCTCAACGTAAAGCTGCCCCGATTGCGTCAGATAAGCCGGGTCGCCGAAGTAGTCCACCGGAAACAGCGTCGAAGTCCCCTCGCAGGCCGCCGGTGTCAGAATCGGCGGGTCGGTTCGGATGAAGCCGTTCTGATCGAAGTACTCCGCAGCCGCGCGCATAATCTCCGCCCGTATTCGCAAAATGGCAGCCTGCCGCGGCGTGCGCACCCACAGGTGCCGGTGCTCCATCAGGAAGTCGACGCCGTGCTCCTTAAGCGTGATGGGGTAGGGGTCCGTTTCTGGAATGCGGTGCACAACTTCGAGACCCTCCACGTCCAGCTCGTAGCCGCCCGGCGCGCGCTGGTCGGCCCTCACCTTGCCGGTCACAATCACGCTCGATTCCTGGGTCAGCCCTTTCAGCGCCTCAAAGACCTCAGCCGGCACGCTCTTCACGTGCGCCACGCCCTGCACGGTCCCGGTGCCGTCGCGAAAGATGGGGAACAGCAGCTTGCCGCTCTCGCGCAGGTTATAGAGCCAGCCGCGCAGGGTCACCGTCTGGCCTTCATGCTGGCCCAGCGTAGCGATCGTTGCTACAGGAGCTGATTGAGTCTCTTCCGTCATAAGCTTCCTTACTGGCCGCTGAAATTCAACCCCGGCCGGACTCTCTAGCATAACGCGGGCTGTGGCATGCTTGCCGCCAAGCACTTGTCATCCTGAGCGGAGCGCAGCGGAGTCGGGGTCCCCAGCGACAGGTCTTCGTCGCTGGGGTGAGAAGTCGAAGGATCTGCGGTTGCATTTCTCTTCTCCTTCTTAACCCCAAAAACCCCTAATTGCCGCCCCCATGCGACTTTGGTAGCATGAGAATTGTTTTTGATGCACGCAACATTTCTCTGCAATTAGATTTCGGGAGGACGGACCATGGCAGAAGCATCCGAAGTGAAAAGCGAAAATATGCAAAAGTCGCAAGTAGATACGGAGACCACCGAGCGCATCATCGCTGAAAAGCACATCGGCGCGCGTATCAAGCGCTTGCGGCTCAAGAAATCCATGGGCCTGGTCGAGCTAGGCAAGCTCACTGGGCTTTCTGGCAGCTTCCTCTCCCAGCTTGAGACCGGCCGCGTCGTTCCCACTCTGCGCAACCTCTCGCGCATCGCCATGGTCTTTTCCAAAGATCTCTCATACTTTTTTGAGACCGAGCCGCGCACGCTATTCCAGGTCCATCGCCGCAAAGAGCGCGTGCGTCTGCCGCAAACCAGTGTGGACTCCCCGGCCTATAACTTTGAGAGTCTGGCCTATATGGTTCCCGACCGGCACATGGACCCCTATTTTGCCGAATTCATCCCTCGCGCCGACGATGCGGACCCCGGTGCGCACATGCATCCTGGCTACGAGTTTCTTTATCTGCTTGAAGGGGAGCTTGAAATTCATCACGGCGATCAGCACTGCACGCTCCACCCCCGCGACGCCATTTACTTTGACTCAGGTACCCCTCACTCCTACCGGAGCATCGGCAAAAAGCCGGCCGAAGCCATCATCGTCGCCATCCACCACTCGCCCAGTTCGCCCGCTGCCCCAATGCAACCGCCCGTTGCGCCACGCCCAGCACCCGCCAAATTAAATGCGCCGCCAGCGGACCGGTCCAACGGGTAAGGGTTTGTCTATTGTGCGCCGGAGGAAAGCTCAACCAAAGGGCTTTGTAATAAGGGCACGGCTTTATAGGCTGCGGAAAAACTAGTCCGGGCGGTAGGCCGGGGATTCATCCCCGGTATAAAGTCCACCAAATCACCGGGGCTTTAGCCCCTGGGGTAAGCTTTTCGCGCATTTCGGCCAAATACACGCCAGCATATATCTGCACTACGTTTTCGACCTGTCGGCTGATGTCTGGCGCAGGAAGGTGGCAAAGGGCGATGTCATCATCGTTCGTTATTCTGACGATCTTCTAATCGATCGAGCAGGACCGCATTCAGCAGCGACTTGTGAACCTTGATGGGACCGTTGTACTCAATAAAACCCAGCTTACGAAAGCGGTTCATAAAGAAACTGACGCGGGAACGGGTGGTGCCGACCATCTCCGCCAGGGTCTCCTGTGAGATATTGGGAATGTATTCCTCCGGTTCGTCAGGCCTGCCGAACTCGGCCATCAACAGCAGAATCCTGGCCAGCCGCTTTTCGCTGGAGTTGAAGAGCAGATCGACCAGGTCAGCCTGGATGCGCATACTATGCTCCAGCAGAAACTTCAAGAACAACTCGGAAAAGCTATTTTCCGCGTGCATCACGCGGACCATCTCTTCCCGGCTGATTTTGAGCGCGGTGCAGTCCGTAATGGCTGTAGCCGTGGACAAACGCAGTCCCGCCACAGCGGCAAGCGCCCCTTCTCCCACAAATTGACCTGCGGAGACCAGCGTGATGGTTGCTTCCTTCCCGGCTGTGGAAACGACCGTGACTTTTGCGCGGCCCGTCTGGAGATAAAAAACGGAGTCCGCGGGATCGCCCTGCGAAAAGAAGGCCTCCCTGGGGGCCAATTGGACGATTCTCCGCCCCAAGCCGGCGCTCGCCAGAAAGGCGGCGACATCGAATTCTGGCTTTTCAAGTTCAACCATGGATGGGGCCTCCTTCCTTCCGGTTGCGGCCTTTGCGGGGTGACCGCTGGAGGGGTGCGCTGCGGCATTGCCGACCATTAACAACGCAGGTGCGCGATTACCAAGGAATCATCTGCCGCATGCAGAGCCTTGAAATACTGGAAATTCCCTTTCGCCTAAACATCCTGGGGGCCCTGTTCGACTGCGCACTTAAATCGAAGCGCTTGCGAATACAATACCCCGAGCGAGACAATCTGTCTAATTGTGCTCACCTTCCGGGAATTATTTCGAGTAACTTGGACTATATGACGGCAGGATGGGGTCTGATGAAGACCGCCGGGAATCTCCCTGATGGAGCTATCCAGCTCGAGAGTATCATTGCGACAGACGCCATAAATTCAAGGCAAACATAGCGTGTTAAGAAAGAAAGGACACGATGCTTCCTCCACAAAAGACGCGTGATTTGGCCCGCAGCCTCGTTGCTAGCGAGGCCGATGCAAACACGACCTCCCTGCATACCGAACCTGCAACTCTGCGCGTCTATGAGCGGTTGCGCCGGCAACTCGGCTCATCCGTGGGGACAGACGGTTTTCATGCGCTCGCTTCCCGGGCCTTGGCTCTCGCCAAATCGGAATCTCCCCGCCTCAGCGCGGTGCAGATAACGGCCAATGGAGGCTTGCGCGGGCTCGGCGGAGTTGAATTCCAGACGGTCGCGGACGAGGATGGCGAGGCCGGAATCACTCTGATTGCGCAGTTGCTCGGACTGTTTCTTACCTTGCTGGGCGAGGCAACAACGCTTCGTTTGATAGAAGATTTGCGCCTTCAGGTTGACGTCAGTCGAGAGTCGGCCATGACCGCAGAGGACACGACGGCCTCAGCGGCCGATGGGCCGGCAATAGCTGCGGTTTTCGAGGACCTTCTACTGGAAATTGATCGGCTGAGGAGTGTGAGCGATCATATTGAAACCCTGGCGGACAAGCATCCAGGCATGGAAGATGGACTGGTGAGTGTTGCGGGAAACATTCGCAGTATTGCCACGGTTCTGGATGTTTTCACACTCATCCGAAGCAAGGCTGGCGGCCCGCAAGATGAGGCGCCTAACCTACAAACGAATCTCTACATGAATTGAGATCCGCTAGAGCTACGTCCAACGCGGTTGCGGCTGTCGAACACCCCAACCGCGAGGGCGCTTCAAGAAAGAACAGAATCGCTGCCCTGATCCTCTTAGGATGCGTATAAGGGCAATTGGAATCTGCTACCTTGAACGATGCTGAGTTAAACATGACGGCTGCCCCAACAATGCGAGAATTGGCTCATCGTCTTCTTGCTCATGAAGCCGTTGCGGGCAAGACCTCAGAGCTGGATGAGGCCGCGACTCTTCGCGTTTATGAGAAGTTGCGCCAAAGTCTCGGTAAATTTGTTGGAGTTACCGGTTTTCAGTCGCTCGCTTTCCGTGCTTTGACGCAAGCCAAGTCGGAAGCTCCCGGTCTTTGGGCAGTCCGGCTCGCAGCGGATGGTACTTTACAGGGGCTGGGGGAGTTTGGGCCTCAAGCGGGAGAATTTGAGTCTCAACCGGGCTCCAGCAAAGATCAGACTAGCGAGGGAGGAGCCGCCCTGATTTCGCGGTTACTCGAACTGCTCCTGATCTTCCTTGGCGAAGCATTAACACTAAGCCTGCTGCGCAATGCGTGGCCAGATGAAGTCTTTGACGATCGCAATTAGACACACGGGAGAAAAGCTTGAACACCCAAGATAAAGTGAAGATCAACAAACTATCCACCGGAGTTCCGGGCCTCGACGAGATTGTGGGTGGCGGACTCCCGGAATTCTCATTCAACATCATCGCGGGCGCCCCCGGAAGCGGGAAGACGACGCTGGCGCATCAATTTGTCTTTGCCAATGCTACCCCGGAGCGTCCCGCTCTCTATTTCACGGTCCTGGGCGAATCCGCCATAAAAATGCTGCGATACCAACAGCAGTACACATTCTTCGATCCGTCCAAGCTGCCCGGCGCCATCCGCTTTATCAACTTGAGCCAGGTTGTCCTGGAGAAGGACCTGGGCGCGGTTTTGGAGGAGATTACCAAAGAAGTTGAAAAGGCCAACCCCGCCGTGGTGGTTGTGGACTCCTTCCGCACCATGGTTCGGAAGCCGCAAAGCGACATGGATCTGCAATCGTTCATTCAACGGTTAGCCTTGTTTCTGGCCAGTTGGCAAGCCACAACTTTCCTGATTGGTGAATATGCTGAGGACGAGCTCCGTGACAATCCCATCTTTACCGTCGCCGACGGTCTGTTCTGGCTGCGCCAGACTGCTGAACGGAATTCCATCGTGCGCAAGTTGCAGGTTATAAAGCTGCGCGGTCAGGATTCTGTGCCGGGCTTGCACACATTCCGCATAACCGATGCCGGAGTGCAAGCCTTCTCGCGCACCTTTGGGCTGACCGGGCACGCGAAAAATCCGCCTAGCCATCGGCGCCTTTCCTTCGGCATCGCGGAGTTGGACAAGATGCTGGGTGGTGGCGTTCGCGAAGGCGATAGCGTCCTCGTAGCTGGGTCTTCGGGAACTGGGATATCGGTTCTGGCAACCCAATTCATAGCGGAAGGCATTCGCCAGGGAGAGCCGGGAATTGTGGCAGTGTTTGAGGAGCGCCCGCAAGCATATGCAGAGCGGGCCGCCAGTCTCGGCTTGGATCTGGAAACGCCACAGAAAGACGGGAAACTCACCATCCTCTATTTGCGTCCACTGGATCTGTCCGTGGATGAGACCATGCACTCGATTCTCGACGCAGTGCAGAAGATTGGCGCCAAGCGCCTCGTAATCGATTCACTTGCTGGCTTTGAAATGGCTCTGTCGCCCGGCTTCCGCGCCGACTTTCGCGAATCGCTTTACCGCATGATCTTCGCTTTGACGGG
>Ga0182014_10008531_pt1 | contig 10452 bp, 8 predicted proteins | sample 612S2DmetaG_FD_120489 | JGI IMG/M metagenome (GOLD analysis project Ga0182014, IMG submission 120489) | Permafrost microbial communities from Stordalen Mire, Sweden - 612S2D metaG | ecosystem: Environmental > Terrestrial > Soil > Wetlands > Permafrost | place: Sweden: Stordalen | collected...
GGTCGCCAATAGTTATCACCGCGATTACGTGCAGTTGATTGGCGAGAATATTTCGTCCGAGGACCTTCAAGAACTCTGCGCGGCCTCGTCGGCGCTGAGCATCGCCGAGCCCCAGATTGATTCGCGAGTGTTTTCGATGGCCGTTAAGTGCGGCATTGGTACGGTCGTGGTTGGCGCCGCGCAGATGCCCGAAGTCGGCCGCGGCTACGTTGGAGGACTCCTCGCCGATCGAAGTCGAAGCGCGTCGGTTCACGTTGCGCTCATCCACGCGTTACGACTCGCGGAGTTGCAGTTCCCCAACCCCGACAAGTGGGACCAACTCGCGAAGTGGATCGTCGGTGTCGGCCAAGTGCGCGATGACGAAGTCCAGTCGAAGGTGGGAGTTTGATGAGAGTCTCGGTAGTGATTCCCGCCTACACGATGGATCGGTGGATCACGCTAGTGGAGGCGGTACGCTCGTGCGGCGAACAGACCCTCAAACCAGTCGAAATCATCGTCGTCATTGACTACAACGAAGAACTCCTCATTCGAGCGACGAAGCAGTTCTCGAACGCTTGCGTCGTGGCGAACCAGTCGACCAAAGGAGTGTCGGGAGCTCGAAACACCGGCGTTGCTGTTGCTTCGGGGGAGATTATTGCCTGTCTCGACGACGACGCGTACGCCGAAGCAGATTGGCTGGAAAAGCTAATAGATCCATTTACCAATCCCAAGGTTGCGGGAGTCGGCGGTTGGATACTTCCACATTGGCCCGACAGTCCGCCCGAGTGGTTCCCTGAGACGTTCTACTGGATACTCGGTTGTAGTTACGCCGGGCTACCAGAGACGGACTCTCCAATTCGTAACGCAATCGGTGCAAATATGGCAATACGACGCAGGGTGTTCGAGTTGGTGGGAGGGTTCACCGAGAGCATTGGTCGTTTGAACCTTATTCCACTGGGTTGCGAAGAGACGGAACTAGCCATTCGCTACACGGCAGCTTTTCCCGACGAACAGTTCGTGATGGCTCGTGACGCAATCGTTTCCCAGTGGGTTCCCAGGTCGCGACTCACTTGGCACTACTTTTGGACGCGGTGCTGGTCCGAGGGTCTGTCGAAGGCCGTAGTTTCACATTTAGTGGGTTCGGGGTCTGGACTCGCCGCGGAGCGTCAGCATGTGCTGGGGGCAATTCCTCGCGAGTTCGGACGGAGCCTCTGGTCACTTCGAACTCGTCCTCGCACATATGCGACTCGAATGGCACTCTTAGTGGCGGGTACGACCTGCGCCGCCGTCGGATTCTTCTGGGGGAGGTTTGTGGTGCGTCAGAGTCCGATCGCTTTCAGCGCTGATGACTTCTCGCTACTAACCAAGGTCGTTCAACGCGACGGCTGGTCCTAATGTCAGTACTGCGTAATTCAGATGACTCGATGTAACTGGTGACTTCCTGCGATGATGCTGCTCAACCTAAAACCCGTCTCACGGTGGGGATGGATGAGGTCCTCGTCTGGGTAACGCTTCCTCGCTAGAGCATGGCTCAAACCCCTTCTGGTGACTCCTGATCAGCGTCGGATGGGCAATGTGAGCCGAAACAATAAAATGGAGACTTGACGTCTCAGAGTTCAATTCCCGTGCTGGACGTCCTTCTTGTTCGTTTAACGTCTGGTGTCGCTGAACCGGAAGATCGTCAGTCGGTCCCCTGTTGACTCCAAAGGACGTGACAGATGCAAAACTACTGGTTTGTATCGAATTGCCTGGCTACGAAATGTCTCTTGAGGGTCGGTTAGACTGCAACCTGTTCGTAGAGGTTGTCGGAGAGAGCCTTTCGGTATTAGAGGACGCGGAGGGATTTCGTCTTGAGTCGAGATGACCCAGATGTCGCGAAGGGCTGGTACCCCTTTCGGGCTATTCATCAGAACGGCAGCCGCGCAAGAGTTGGGAGTGATTGGCATCACAACGCTCGTCCAGCCGCGTCACTCGTGCTGCTGCTGGTTGATCTTGCCGCGCTCGGCGTGACCGTTGGGGGTGTTCACGGATCAGTGCGATTCATTCTTGGCGTCACGCTAGGCCTGGTCGTTCCGGGCTGGTCGGTGGTTGGGTGGCTGAAGTTGGATAATGCGGCGTTGGAATTTGCGTTAACGGTGGGAACGAGCCTGGCGCTCCTTACGTTGACTGCGCAGATCCTGGTAACTGTGCACGTCTGGCACCTCTTTGGTATTCAAGTGGCGACGTGTCTAATTTGCCTCCCGTCGCTGGCCGGGCAGTGCCGAGGCCTTTGGCAGTCGAAGTACCCAGAATGAACGGCGTCCTACTCGCCAGTGCGGCGTCGCTCTCCACTTCACCGGCTGAACTCGTTCTTTTAATTGTGGACATCCTCCTTCTGTCGTTGCGAGCGTCCAGCGGTGTACTGGGCGTAATGCTTACTCAACCAGTGTCGCGAATGCTGACCAGTTCAACCATCTTTCTTACCCTGCTCTTTTTTGTTCTGGTAGCCGTAAGGTTTATTTCCCTTGCGTAAATATGGGTTCCCGTGTTAGAGGCGTGGCGACGAGCCTTTTCGGCGATGACTCGAACAAGAGTTGGAGCAATCGGGCTTGCGGTGTTGGCTCTGGCGATGTGGCTGCTGACCGTTCACGATGCTGACTATTCGAAGATGGGTCAACTCGGTCTCGTCAGCATCTTAGGCTGGACTTACTACGTGGGACTCACCCTCGCAGTTCTGGGCTTTACGAACGAGCTCCTTCGAACGCGACTGCGGTCGTCGTGGTTACTCTTGTTTGTCATCATTCTGGCTGTGTATATCTTCGGAACTGCGTCAGCCGTCGAACCGATTGCTTCGCTCCCTGACACTTTTCGACACGCTGGCCTCCTCGAATTCATCTATCAACACGGGTACGCCCTTCCGCACTACGTAGCCGACTTTTCGTGGCCCGGTGCATTTTCTCTCGGCGCCGTGCTCACGAGTTTCGCCGGGCAGGCCAACGCGCTGGGGTTCACGCGCTGGTTTCCGCTCTTCATCGAACTCATGTATCTCGCACCACTCGTAGTCATCTCGCGGTCGATTGGCGTTGGTCGAAGGGCCGGGTGGCTCGGAATTGCGACTTTCTACGTGACGGACTGGATCTTTCAAGACTATTTCTCCCCGCAGGCGCTCGGCTATCTCTATCTGCTCATCACGGTGGCCGCAGTGCTCGCGACCTGGCGATCGAAGCCCAGTACTCTCTTCTCGGAGCTCCGCTCGACTGCCCACGAGCGCCTACTTCGAAGTCAAAGCGCCCTGCGACTCGCTCGTCTTAGGGGACGCGACGCCGTTAAAATACGCAGCAATAAGCAGACCCTAGTCGCGGTGCTCGGACCCTGGCGACTGAAGCCGACACCTCCCCTTTTTGGTTCTCGCAATAACAATCACGGGCGCTTCGTTCGCAGGCGCGTGGGTGCGTTGTTCGCTCGTTTTGAAGGCCACGACTCCGCCGCCGTACTGAGTTCAACCCAGACCCTCAGTGTTCTTGGCCTGCTCGGACTTATCTTCTTCGCGCTGGCTGTCAGTCACGAGCTCACTCCTTACGCTTTGATTTTGATGCTCGCCGGATGTCTGCTAGCCCGGCGCTTGGGCCGACCAGAACTTCTCGCGGTTGCCATTCTTATTACCGTTGGTTGGCTAAGTCTCGGAGCGACTGACTATTGGCTCGGTAATCTCGCCATGATCTTTGGCGGATTCGGCCAAGTTGGCAGCACACTCAGCGCAAACGTGAGTGGTCGAGTCGCCGGAAGTTTGATTCACAAACTTGCCGTGGATACACGGATTATCATCATTGTGAGTCTCTACTTTTTGGCAGGTGTCGGAGTCTTGCGACGTTCAACGGACTCCCGAGTGCTCGAGATTGTCGCCGTCGCGCCGTTCTTCCTCCTCTTTGTCTCAAGTTACGTGGGAGAAGGGCTGATGCGTGTTGTGTTCTACGCGCTTCCCTTCACCGCGCTACTCGCTGCATCGGCGATTTTTCCTCAGCAATCCGGAGCAATCCGGAGCTGGATGCCTAACTTTCGGATAGCCCGATACGTTCGGTCGAGCCGTGCCACACTCTGGGCGCTGGTTTTCGTCATCGTGCTCGCCAGTGCATTTGCCACGACCGTGGCGCGGGGTGGTAATGACGACTACGAGTCGTTCACGAAGGGCGAACTGGCCGCCGTGAACTACGTGTACGACCACGTGACTCCAGGCGCGACCGTTGGAATCACGTCCCCGTACCTCCCCTTCAACCAGCGGGATGTCGGTTCCGTGTACTGGGTTGCGCTGTTCACCGGAGGAGGACCGAGCATCGAGGGGATTCGATCGGCTCTCATCAATATTCATCCACAGTACATAGTTCTCAGCCAGTCTCAAGAAAACTGGGGGGAGATTGTTGTGGGATACCCTCGGGGCTGGGAGAACACACTCTTCAACTCTCTGGTGAGCAAGGGTTTCCATGTCGTCGCGTCGTGGCGAACAGCGTCGGTCTTGAAGGTTGACGCGAAAAAAGCGAAAACGAAGTGAACTCGATCATCGTTCGTTCCAATCGGGCCGTGCCACCTTCGCGGGCAGTCCTCAACGTGAGAGTTGCCGACAGCTGTTTCAAGCATGGGTTGATGACTGCATGTAGAACCGGGTGATGACGCCTGGACCCGTCACCCCCTGTGTCAATCTCTCGCGAGACTCGTTGGCCGTGGGAGTTCCTGGGTTCCCGATTCTGACCAGAACGTCGCGTGACGAGAGGTTCGTTCACGTAATCAATCACGTGGTGAAGTAGTGGGGTCACCACGAAGGCCGGCAATTGGACTACGGGGTCAAGTAAATTTCGAAGGTCGGTCGAATCTCAGGTAATGAATACCCCACGAGATGAGTGATGAATCGACGCGACCATCAATGGGCGATCAAGTGCAACGTTTGGTCGGGAATGCCTTCCGGCGCTGAGAAGAATACAATGCTTGGATGCCTTGGCGCTATTCAAATTCTCGAAGACTGGGCGGAGACGTGAGCCAGTCCCCAGAACGGTGGCGCCCGGTACACCAGATAGAGATAGACGTCGACACGTTGACCAGTACCGAGCCACTCGATGTCACGGCGGGCGACCGACTCTGGATTGAAGCACTGAGACGCGGGCAAGTGGTAGGAGTGATCGATGGACGTGCTGAGGGTACTGAGTTACCAGCCTCGGTCCTTCGAAAACTTGGCGACCTCAAGGACCTCGAATTCTCGCCGCTAGAACTTCTTTCTGATGAGCTGTTACCGAAGGCGTCAGTGGTGGTGCCGACCATTTGCGAAAATCCGACCGAGTTGGTACGTACCGTTGAGTCCCTACTAGCCCTGGATTACCCTGATTTTGAGATCATCGTCGTCGATAACCGCTCCGGGGTTGGTTGCGATCCACTGCCTGCGTTGCCAGGCGGCGAGCACGTGCGCGTCTTCGAACAACCGAAACCCGGTGTGTCTGCAGCGCGCAATTTGGGCATCGCCATGTCCGAGTGTGACTTCATTGCTTTTACTGACGACGACGCGACGGTCGATACGAATTGGCTCCGCGTCTTTGGTACGCGTTTCGTGCGCGATCCTACGATCGAAGCAATTGGCGGGCTCGTCCTACCCATGGAGCTCAAAACGCAGCCACAGTTATGGTTCGAGGAGTTTTACGGCGGCTTCAGCCCGTCGTTCCGCTCCGAGAATCTGAGTGTGGAACTTCTACGGGGAGTTGACGAGATGTTCCCCTACGCCGTTGGAAGGTTTGGCGCCGGTTGCAATATGGCGTTTCGTCGATCGACACTGCGGCGAATTGGTGGCTTCGATATCTATCTCGGAGGAGGAACACTTTCGAGGAGTGGTGAGGACTTGGCGCTCGACGTCGAACTCGTGGTGACGGGTGGCACCTTCGCGTACGAGCCCGCGGCGCTCGTGCGTCACACCCATCGGCGTACTGAATCGGAGTTCCTTCAACAGGTCTTCAACTACGGGACGGGTCTTACAGCCCTGTACACCGCCATGATTATTCGTAACCCCAGACATCTCGTTGCGATGGTTCGAAGAATCCCCGTTGGCGTTCGGCATCTGACGCGACCGCCCGACGCGCGCTCGCAGAGCGTCGCGCCAAGCTACCCGCGTCGGACACTCGTGTATCAATTGCTCGGCATGCTCTACGGTCCGATTGCCTACGGTCGAAGCGTCGTCAAAACCAAATGGCTTTCTTGAAGAATCATCTTCGAACTTGTTGAAAGCGTCATCAGATCGATAGATCGACGTCGTTCGGACATTGGCTTTTCCTGGTGAGGGGTAAACAGTTGGCGAGCGCTTACGCGCCCTTTGCCAGGACAGTGCGAAGAGCCTAATCTTCGCCATTGCAGATGATGATCCTCTATTTCTCTTAACTCGAGTTTTCATATCTGTGACGGAAATCAGAGCTTATTGCTGGTTGACCAGTAATTTGTCACTCGGATCGGTGGCATCCGCGTACGAGCGCCACAGATATCGTCCACCCGGAATGCCATTGCCCGAAAGCAGTTAATATTGAAACTTGTGGTCAGTTTGTTCTTTGATCCGGGCGCGTTTTCGGGTCTCGCTGCAAGTTAATAAAGGGTGCCTGAACTGAATTGGAGATCTGAGTTTTGAAACGTCCGTTCCCCCGCGAGCGTAGCTCTGCTGCGAAATTTCGCTCGTTGCGAATCAAGCGGTTTGCCACCTTCGCGACTATTACTGCGTCGGTTGCGTTGTTTGCTTCCGCGCTTCCCGCATCCGCAGTTGGAAAAGACGCTGGAGGATCTATCTCGTCGTCAATAGTTCATCAAAATGACGTGACGACAACGACCTCTGCCCCGACAGTCACGGTTCCGGCTAATCCGACAACCACCACGACGTCTGCGCCTGTCACCACGACAACCATCGAGAACTCTCATTATCCGGACGGCGTCCCTGACGGAGTCGAACCGTCGGGAGAATCTCCACCAACCTCAACCGCGATGCCGGGATACAGGGAGAGCTACGTAGATGATTTTGGCAATAGTTCGGCCCTCGCTGGGTGGACGATTTTCCAGGGCCCTACCATCGGTGACTCGGGAGGAGAGTTTGCAAGAAGCCACGTAACCGTGAGCGGCGGTCTGCTCCAACTGAATGCCTGGCAGGACCCGGCTTACGCTAACGCGTGGGCTACAGGTGGCGTATGCCAATGCGACACTAATCATACGTACGGTGCCTATTTTGTTCGCTCACGACTCACGGGTCCTGGTCCGACTGAAGTCGAGATGCTGATGGCTCAAGTCGGATGGCCACCAGAAGTCGACTTTAACGAGACGCGCGAAAGCGATGGCAACACTGTTGCGACGTTGCATTTCACCGCCGCAAATCTGCAGGACTATCGTCGACTCACTATCGACCTCACTCAGTGGCACACGTGGGGCGTGGTCTGGACACCGACTTCCGTCACGTACACCCTCGATGGGCAGGCGTGGGGAACGATCACCACGACATCGGAAATTCCGGATCAACCAATGCACCTCGACCTTACGCAGCAGACCTGGTGCTCTTCAGGTTTCGCCTGTCCAACCAGACCGGAATCGACTGAGATTGATTGGGTTGCCGAGTACACCCCCACAATCAGTCCAGCAGCGGCTGTGGGACCGTTCGCGGCCAACTCCGCGGTTTTGTCGACGGCACTCAAGGCAAAAATTGGACAATTGGCGGTTGCGATAAAAAGACACCGGGACACTTCTGTCGCGCTCGTTGGCTATGGCGACAACGCTGGGACTCTCGCGAGAAGTCGAGCCCTAAGTCGTAGGCGCGCCGTTGTCGTCGAGGCGTATCTCAAACGGAGGTTGTCGGCCCTCGACATTACCGGTGTGACGATCGCCGTGGTTGGCAAGGAGAATGTACCGCCAGTTCTTACAAACACGACGCTCTTCGCACGAGCCGAGAAAAGTCGGGTTGTGCCGTGGATCAACTGAACGCGTTCTTATGTAAGTTGTGTCTGCTCAAGCGAAGCCATGCGGATAGATTGTTGACTTTGAGGCGACTGCGTTCGCTCCCCTAGAACGCCAGCGAAGTCTTCAGGAGCTAAATACCACCGAGATAGCGGGGTCTGGACAATAGTTTGGCTCACGAGTAAAAGATTGTTTTTCGGATGATCGAAAGCGATGGACGGTGGGCGGTGATCGTCGAGGCGATGAGTAGCATTGCGACCATGGCGAGACACCGTCGGCTTCACTGCGAATGAACGAGAGAGAAGCTGAAACTACTCAGGCAATTGGCGCAACTGAAGACAGATTACGGGAGCCCTCGGGATTGTCACAGTGCGAGCAATTTCAGTGGTACGGTGGGTTTCCTTGAATCGCATAGAGAACTCCTAAACTCGCGTTAGTGATGAACGCCGAACCTGAACCAACCGGTGCCGAAGCACAGCGAACTCGCAAGGTTTCTGGAAACGTGATCGTTGGTGTAGTTACAGCCCTTTTCTCTTTGGCGGCAGTTGGTGTTGTGCTGTGGTTCGCGTTGTCGACCCCTAACTCCTCAAGCAGACAGACGACGAACGTTGTTTATCCGATTGGCAGCGCAGCTCTCACTCAACCGTCTGGCTTGGCTCCGCCAAGCGCGAATGCGTTAAGTGGGTACACCCGAAGCTACGTCGATAATTTCAATGGTGACTCAATTCCGGCCGGATGGAACGTGTTCACTGGAGTTCCCGGTGGTGATCCCGGTGCACAGTTTGGTGGCCACCACGTTGTAGTCAGCGGAGGTCTCCTGCAACTCAACACGTACAAAGACCCGGCGTTCCACGACGAGGTTGTCACCGGCGGTATATGTCAGTGTGGACTCGCTAATAAGTACGGAGCTTATTTTATTCGTTCCCGAGTGACTGGGCCCGGGCCAAATGACGCCGAGTTGCTTTGGCCAAAGGTGGGGTGGCCACCAGAGATTGATTTCAACGAAAATGGTGGGAGTATCAGTGACACTTCGTCGACTTTGCACTTCAGCTCCACCAATCAGATGGTCCAGAACTTCGTCACTGTCAATATGACTCAGTGGCACACGTGGGGCGTGATCTGGACCCCCTCCTCGATCATCCTCGTCGTGGATGGGCGGGAGTGGGGAGAATACACGACAGCGTCAGAAATCCCCCAACGAACAATGACGCTTGACCTTGAGCAACGAACCTCGTGTTCAAAAGGTCTAGAGTGCCCTACCGTTGCGGAGTCTATGGAAATCGACTGGGTTGCCGAGTACGTCAAGCAATGAACGTACAGAGATGAGACAGCCTCGGGATCTCATCCACGCAGCGAAGATCGTGGAATTCACTCTCAAGTTTTCACAGATGCTCCTACAGATTGTCAAGTCCATTTATGCGGTCCCGGACTCGGAATTTGACATCGATGGAGGTGGGAGTAAACGATAAACCTGGCGAACCAGATAGCGATTCATGTAACGAATAATGTCATTCTTGGACAAGCCATCGGCGGTGTGCTTCTTCACGTAGGGGATCGTTGGCTTGTGCCAGCGCATTCGCACGATGACCGCCCGGTAGAGCGCCGCGTTGGCCTGGCGGTTCCCTCCGCGGTTGATTCGGTAGCGTCCGCTGGTTTTGCCCGAGGACGCGGGAAAGGACGCGACGCCGCAGAGCTTCGCGAACGCGGACTCAGAACGTAGTCGGTCCAAATTGTCACCCGCCGCGAGAAGGGCTATCTTCTCCTCGGTGCTGATGATGCGCCTCGTTGGTCGAGCCGCGGGGTCAATGTTGTCTACCACGTCACCATTTTGGTCACGCGAAGCCGCCTGGGCGGAGTTCATTGCAGTCATTGGCTTTCGGTGTCTTTTGTCTCGCCCTTGAGGAATGAAATTTGTCAGGCGAGTATCTCACCCAGGGCTGATGGTTAGAGCTTTGAGTGACTAGTCTTACCTCCGTGACACTTCCTCGGCATTCGTCGGTCAAGGTCGCCTGTCGCCAGACGATGCGCCAAGTCGTGTCAGCTCTTTCAACTCTCTCCGAGCCAGTTCGCTCGAGAGTTCGCGGTAAGGCACTCGCCCGGGCGGCCACTCTGCAACTTGATCAAACGGTGAGCGACTCCCCGCCGGTGCTCGTTTTGATGGTGTACCGGGCAAGAAACACTCAGCTGGTTCAGATATTCCTTCGCCAGGTTGATCCGAACGCTGATGTTCGATTGTGGGCACTCGATGAGATCGCGCCTGAGTTGGCCAGCCAAACGCTGGGCTGTGGACCCGGCGTACGGTTCTCTCACCTCAATTCGCTCTACAACGCCAAGCCGATTGCCCAAGGTTCCTGGGTGGTCTTGACCGACGATGACGTTTTCTTCCATAAAGGTAGCCTGACCAAGACCATCGACCTCATGAAGCAGGGCGGATTCTCTCTCGCCCAGCCGGGTCAGAGCATTTTAGGATGGTGGACTGACTTGTTCAGCATTGCCAGACCTCTAGTGCGAGCGAGGGATACAAATTGTGTCGAGCAAGGA
>Ga0182014_10008533_pt1 | contig 10451 bp, 11 predicted proteins | sample 612S2DmetaG_FD_120489 | JGI IMG/M metagenome (GOLD analysis project Ga0182014, IMG submission 120489) | Permafrost microbial communities from Stordalen Mire, Sweden - 612S2D metaG | ecosystem: Environmental > Terrestrial > Soil > Wetlands > Permafrost | place: Sweden: Stordalen | collected...
GCCCTTAGCCCTTAGCCCTTAGCCAAACCGCTCTCGTGCGAACCTTTCGAATTTTATGCCGCCCAAAGTTCTTTTCCTGACGTCATCCTGAACCGGCGTCAGCCGGCGAGGGATCTCGCGCGTACAACCAAACTCTACGCCCGGACCTCGAGCGCCTTCGCTTGCGGCTTCTGCGCCTCGTGCGGATGCTTCTCGCCACGATAGACGTTCAGCTTGCTGATCATCTGCCGTCCCAGTTTCGACTTGGGCAGCATGCGCAGCACCGCATCTTCAATCACCGACTCGGGCTTGCGGGCGAATCGCTTGCGAAATTCCTCCGTACGCAATCCACCCGGATAGCCGGTGTAATGCTGATACACCTTCTGCTCCGACTTCATGCCTGTCGTCTTCACCTTCTCGCCGTTGATCACGATCACATGATCGCCGGTGTCGAGAAAGGTCGTGTATTGCGGATTTTCCTTACCCATCAAAATGCGGGCGACCTGTGACGCAAGCCGGCCGAGCGTCTGCCCGTCAGCATCCACGACGTACCACTTGCGCACAATTTCCCCCGCTTTGGGGAAATAAGTTGACATGCAAAATCTCCCAGAAATATAAAAACGCAAAGAAGACCGCTGAGCTCCCAGTGAGCGCCGAAGGCGCAGGGCTATCAGGCGGGCAGCCGCAGGACTTGCAAAGTCTTAAAGATAACGTAGAGCGGACGATGTTGTCAACGAATAGCTGCCCATGCCGCTGCCACAGCCCATCCCGGGCCCTGAAAGTCGAGGATGTTTTCGGTTATCATGCCTCGATGATCGCATCGGTCCTGGCCGCGTCCCAATTTCGCCGCAAACACCCAAAGGCTCTCCGCTCTCCCGCCAGCACAATCTTGCATGCCGCTTCTCCAGGTCCAGTTTCAGCACGGAACCGTTACTTTGGTTCCAGAGATTTCATTACCTTCTAGCCATTGGTAACGTACGCCCCACGACATACCATTGATGCACCGATGACGCAGGAGACACTACAACCCGCGTTGCCCGCCGCCAGCGACCGCCGTCGCGTCCCACGCTATCCCTGCAGCGGTCAGGTGCAAATCAGATGTCTCCCATTAAGCGAGGCTCTGCTTAGGGGCCGGGTGCGCGACCTGGGTCTAGGTGGATGTTGCATCGATTGTCTTGAATCCGCTTTTCCGCTGGACCTTGGGGCGAAGACGGACATCTTAGTGGAAGTGAACTCGTGGTTCTTCCGCGCCATGGGCCACGTAAGGGCACTTCGTGGCCGCTCCGAATTCTCTATGAAGTTCCTGCGCATGAGCGCCGGTGGATACGACACGCTCGCCGAACTGATTGCCGATCTGGAGAGACCGCAAACGGTGGCGGCCCGCCAGGAAAGCTTTCGGGAGCATTCGCGCCGGGTTCTGAGCCATAAATTCGGCGCGGGCTTGGTCCTGAAGAACAGCGTTGCCATCGTCGGAACAATCGTGCCGGCGGAATCTGTCGAGGAAGCCTTGGCCGCGAGTCGCCATGCGTGGGCTCAGGATCGTTATCCGGGCGCAATCTCCGTGGATATCTTCGTTTAGACGCAGCGTTTCGCTGAGTTTTCAGCTGCCTAGGCTCGGACCCATTTGGACATCGCCCTCCGTACCGTAGGAAACTAACGCCACTCAGATGCAGAATAAAGCCTCACAGGTCAGCCCGGCACAGGATTCCCCTCCTGCAAATCGCCGCCCCCGCAGCCTGCAGCGTCCTCATGGCCGAGAGCAATTCACCAATTCACGAAGAACCGGTGTGCGCCACCTGGCAGCGGATGCTCGAGGGGGTTCTGGGAATTTTCCTGCTCGGCGGCGTGGCTCTGATCATTCGCTACTACCCTGCGGCGCAGCCCATTGATCTGAAGAAGAACGATCTCCAGAAGCAAGTGCAGCAACTCTCCCGCGAGGTGCAGCAGTTGGAACAGGAGCAGGCCATGCCGGCCCTGGTTCTGCACCGCTACCGCAATTCCATCTGCTACGTATTCGGAATTTACCAGGTCGGATTCGCGGGCCGCCCGCCCGAGTTGCGGGCACGTATTTCCGGAACTGGCTTCGTTGTCTCCGATGGACTGCTCGCGACCAACCGCCATGTCGCCGAGCCCTGGTACGAAGACGCCGAATCTACTTTGTTGATTCGCAAAGGTGCGACGCCACGGCTGGAAAAGCTACTCGCATTTTTTCCCGGACTGTCCACGCCGGTGAACATTACTCCGGCAGTGTTATCCGCACAAGGGGATTTAGCCATTCTCCGTCTCGAGGAATCGCAGGCGGTTCATCAACTTCGGCCTTTGCCCCTGGCCAGCGACATTCCAACTCCCGGAGAGCTCGTTGCCGTAGTCGGATATCCCATGGGAGTGCTGGGCATGGTGGCCAAATCACCGCCCGCCGTGTACGACCGCCTGGCCTTCCGCCGCGACGATCAGGGATCAGCCAACGAACTGGCCGCACTCTCGTTGATTCGGCCATCTTCGACCTGCGGACATTTGGGAGACGTGGTCGGCGACAAACTGATTTATGACGCGCCCACCGCCCATGGCGGCAGCGGCGGCCCGGTATTCAATTCGCAAGGCGAAGTCATCGGCGTCAACGCAGCCTACATCGACGGCTTCTCCGGCGGCACGCTGGGCATTTCCGTGCGCGCACTAAAACCGCTGATCGTGGCAGCAAAGACTGCAGCCAAGACAGCAGTCGTCTCTCAGGACAACAAATCACAGCTCAACAGCACACCCACGTCCGCCGATCACTGACAAGAAGACTTTCCAAGAAATAGTCTTTCCCAGAAAGACGTCATCCTGAACCCGGCGTCAGCCGGGTGAAGGATCTCGCGCGCAGTGGCTAGACTCTATGCGGAAGCCAAAACACTTCTACGTCTACATAATGACGAACAACCAGCGATCGCACGTCCTCTACACAGGAATCACCGGCGACCTGCCCCGTCGCGTACACGAGCACAAACGCAAGCTCACGCCCGGCTTCACCAGCCTCTACAACCTGACGCGCTTGGCTTACTGCGAAATGTTCAGCTATCCGGGCGACGCGATTGCAAGAGAAAAAGAAATCAAAGGCTGGGTCCGGAGTAAGAAAATCAAGTTGATCGAAAGCATGAATCCGCACTGGCACGACCTGGCTGCCGACTGGGAAGACCTATACAAGCCGGTCGACCGTACTCCTGCCAATCCGCGCGAGATCCTTCGCGGCCTGACGGCCGCTCAGGATGACGTCAAGTGATTGGAACCCTTGCTCCCCTACAACCAACAAAAAAGTTAACCTTCTGAGAAAGACGTCATCCTGAACCGGCATAAGCCGGTGAAGGATCTCGCGCGCAGTGCCCAAAGCCCTACGCGAAAGCCCAAACACGCTCTCTAACGTCGTCTATTTTATTCTCCTGCTGGTTGAGCATGCTTCGGCCGCAATCCCGCTTGAGCCTTTGCCCGTTTGCATGGCGCGCTTCAGAGCGGCAACCAAAGCCGGACCTCGCGTGCGCAGTTCGGCCTTGTGATGAAGCGATAGCTCGCGCAATATCTTCTCGCCTTTCGGAGCCAGCGAGAGCAGCACCTCGCGCCGGTCCTCGCCCCCGCGATGCCGCCGGACGTAACCGCCCGCGGCCAGCCGGTTTACGAGTTCAACCGCGCTGTGATGCTGAATCTGCAGCCGCTCCGCTAATTCTCCAATCGTCGGACGCGTTCCCTCCGGCAGACCCTTCAAGGCCAGCATCAATTGGTGCTGACGGGGCTCCAGCCCGGCTTCCCGGGCAGCCTGCTCGCTGAAGTGAAGAAAACGTCGGATTTGATGGCGCAACTCCGCCAGCGATTCATAATCGGCCAAAGTCACTGACTTTTCCATGTACATATATCGTATCACGATATACATGATCAAGAGAAGAGTCGCACCAAGGCGATGGCCTCAACGCTTTTTAGCGAAGCACTGGCCAGCAGAGTTCCTCACCATTTAGAATCCCTAGTCCTTACAATTAAGACAGAACGATGGAGGCCGGGCGTCCTCGCCCGGCTGGACGGGCAAGACGCCCGTCCTCCATTGAAAACCGAAGGAGTGACGCCCCCGTGATTTCACGCTATACCCGCCCTGACATGGGCCGCATCTGGAGCGACGAAAACCGCTTTCGCACCTGGCTGACCGTCGAAGTCGCGGCCACCGAGGTTCTGGCCAACGCAGGCATGGTTCCGAAAGCCGCAGCCAAGGCAATCCGCAAACGCGCCGACTTCGACTTGCAGCGCGTCCACGAAATCGAGGCGGAAGTCCGCCACGACGTCATCGCCTTCACCACTGCCGTGGCGGAGATCGTCGGCCCCGAAGCCCGCTGGTTTCACTATGGCCTCACCTCGAACGACGTCGTCGACACTGCCCAAGCCCTGCTCGTCGGTCAAGCGTCTTCGATCATCGCAGCCGATCTCGCCCGGCTTTCCGAAATACTCGAGCGCCGCGCCTGGGAGTTCAAAGATACGCCCATGGTCGGCCGCACCCACGGCATTCACGCCGAGCCGATCACGTTTGGCTTCAAACTGGCCAACTGGTATTCCGAGACGCAACGGAATATCGAACGTTTCCAGCGAGCCTCCGAGGACATGCGCGTCGGCAAGTTTTCCGGCGCCGTCGGAACCCTGGCCCACCTCAGCCCCGAGTTGGAAGAAAAAATTTGCGCTCGCCTGGGATTGAAAGCCGCCGCCGTCTCCTCGCAAGTCATCCAACGCGATCGCCACGCGTATTACCTGGCCACGCTCGCCGTGATCGCCTGCACCCTGGACAAGATCGCGACGGAAATCCGCCATCTGCAACGCACCGAAGTCCGTGAAGCCGAGGAGTTTTTCAGCGAGAAACAGAAAGGCTCGTCCGCCATGCCGCACAAGCGCAACCCCGTCACCTGCGAACAGATCAGCGGCCTCGCCCGCGTGGTGCGCTCCAATGTGCAGGCTGGATTCGAGAACGTCGCGCTCTGGCACGAGCGCGACATTTCCCACTCCTCCGCGGAGCGCGTCATTATTCCCGATTCCGCCACGCTGGTCGATTACATGCTGCAGAAGACAGCCAACCTTATCGACACCATGTTCGTCTATCCGGAGCGCATGAAGCACAACCTCGAGAGCACAGGTGGTTTAGTCTTCAGCGGACAGCTCTTGCTCGATTTGGTGGAACACGGAGTCTCCCGGGAAGACGCTTATCGAATGGTCCAACATCATGCCATGCGTGCCTGGAAAGAGGACCTGAATTTCCGCGACCTGGTGCTGAAAGATAAAGAGATCACGCGCCGCGTCCCGCGCCAGCAAATCGAGCATGCCTTCGATCTAAAACGCCAATTGCGCAATATCGATAAGATCTTTGCGCGAGTCTTCAAGAACGAGGGCACGGCCACGAAATCTTCCAGACGGAAGTGATCTGCCCGCGTGCTGGCGGCCGCAATGCGTGCCCCCACGTTTCAAGGTCCCGCTCGCGCCGCTTCCAGCAGTCGGATCAGCGACTCCAACCGCTTCTCCCCCAAGTGCCCTAGCACTTGGCGATGAAACTGCGCCACTTCGCGGTTCAGGCCCTTGAGCAGATCTAAGCCTGCCGGCGTGATCTGCGTCCTGATCACCCGGCGGTCTTTCAGCCCCCGGCTTCGCTGGATCAATCCCCGGCGCGCCAACCGGTCGAGCAGCCGCGTGATGTCGGGATCGCGGTTGATCATCCGCTCTCCGACTTCGCTGCACGCCAACCCTTCCGCGCCCGCGCCCCGCAAGATCCGCAGCGCGTTGTACTGCGTGGGCGAAAGCCCATGCGGCTTGAACATCTCCGCGGCCCGCCGCTGCAATTGGTCGGCAGCGCGCAGCAAGGCGACGAACGTTTGTTCCTCCAGGCTGCTTACGTAGTCGTTCCGCAGAATCTTTCCTGAAATGCCACTGCCTGAAACGCCTTTGGCCATCGCCCTCAATATATTCGTTACAACGACTACCTTCAAGCCAGCACAAATCTTTACATTTCTTACCGCAACTTTTGTGGCATTTCATCATTTAACTAACCAGTTAGTAAAAGAAAATGAGGGGAGACAAGAATATGAAGACTTTTCGTCAGACCATGGGGTTGTTTCTGGCAGGGGATCGGAGGGTCCAGTTTATGAAAGCTTTTCTTCGGAGTTTCGGCTGGTTTGTTGGGGTGAGCGTGCTGAGCTCAAGCATGGTGGCGCAGACCACCAGCGCGGCCCGCTACGACGCCGCCATTCAGGCGAGCGTCTCGCGTCAACTCGCGGGCAAGAAGGAGTTCCACAACGTCAACGCCGTGGTTGAGGATGGCATCGTCACCCTCAGCGGCAGCGTGGATCTGTATCAACAGAAATTGGATGCGGCCAGGAAAATCCGGAAGACGGAAAACCTGCAAGGTGTACGCAACCTGATCGCGGTAAACGGCAAGAATGTGGCGGACGCCGACCTCGCGGCGCAACTCGACCGCAAGCTGTACTACGACCGCATGGGATACGACAACGCCTTTAACTTCGTGACCGCCTCGGTCGAAAACGGCGTTGCCACAATCAATGGCGAGACTCGCACCGAAGCCGGCCGCGACTCCGCTTTAGCGCTGGTCGACCGCACTCCCGGCGTAAAAGACGTAGTGAACAACACGAAAGTTACCCCGGTCTCGAATTTCGATGACGACATCAGAATTCGCGCTCTGCGGGCAATCTATCGCGACCCAGTGCTCGGCCGCTATGCCATCGATCCAGCAAAGCCAATCCGCATCGTCGTCGACCGCGGCAGCCTCAGTCTCTTCGGAGTAGTCAGCAGCTCCGCGGATAAGCAAATCGCCGGAATGCGCGCAGGCCAGATATCCGGCGCCTTCGCCGTCCACAACAACCTGGAAGTAGCCGGAAAGTCATAGCCGACTTTAGCAGAGGACGGGCGTCTCGCCCGTCCTCCCGCAAAAGACGCCAGTGCGGACCAGTCGCTGATCCATTCGAAGTCACGACATCCTTCACAACCGGTTAATCAACGACGCCACATATCCCGCCCCAAACCCGTTGTCGATATTCACCACGCTCACATTCGACGCGCAGGAATTCATCATTCCCAGCAACGCCGCCACACCCTTAAAAGCCGCGCCATAACCCACACTGGTCGGAACCGCGATCACAGGAACGCCAACCAACCCGCCGACCACGCTGGGCAGCGCACCTTCCATCCCTGCGCAGACGATGACCACGCGCGCCCGCATCAACGTTCCGCGATTCGCCAGCAGGCGATGAATGCCCGCCACGCCCACATCATAAAGATGCTCAACATCGTTGCCCATGACTTCCGCCGTGACTACAGCTTCCTCGGCCACCGGAATGTCGCTGGTCCCCGCCGAAATCACCGCGATGATTCCCTTGCCATACTTCGTTTCATCGCGTTGCAAAACAATCGCCCGTGCCAACTCCCGGTACTGCGCCCGCCGCACCTTCTTTTTGACCGCCGCGAACTGCTCGCGGCTGGCCCGAGTCGCCAGAATGTTGCCTTCCTGTTGCGCCAGCCGCGAAAAGATCTGCGCCAACTGCGCCGGCGTCTTACCTTCTCCAAAGATGACTTCAGGCATTCCCGCGCGCAGCACGCGATGATGATCGACCTTGGCAAATCCCAGATCCTCAAACGGCAAATGCCGCAGCCGCTGAACCGCATCGTCGGGAGAAAGTTTTCCCGCCCGCACCTGCTCGAAAAGTTTGCGAATGGATTCAGCGTTCAAGGATTCGGTCGACCATGCAGGTCCGGGGATACACGCCCAGGCGAACTGCAAGGTCTAGATTAGCATTCCACCGCATTGCCCTAACATTGGTGCAATTATTCCATCGAAAAAAACGTTGCTTCGTGGCGGGAGTGAGCGAGTGTTAGGCTGCCTGGGCTGGAAACGCCGCAGACAGTGAACATGAAGAAATCCTCTATCGGTCAGGTCACGAAGATAACCAGTTCCTATGTCGGCACGGGTTTTCCTGCTACGCTGTACAGCTTGGTCACCTATAACCCATTCGGAGAGGTTGCCAGTGCAACCTACGGTGACAGCATTGTCCGAACAAACACATACGATAAGATGGGTCGTCCAACGGTGATTCAGGACGGTTCGGGCAGTAATACGCCTCTGAAAGTGTCGCTGTCTTACAACCACAACGGTACGGTTTACACCGACCAAGAATGGGTCAGCGGAACCCAGACGAGAGGATGGACCGCGACCTACGATTGGTTTAATCGAATCGCAACCGCGTCTGACAGTGTTAGCGGTCTTGCCTACTCATACACCTATGACGAGTTTGGCAATCGCTGGAAGCAGCATAGAACCTCGGGAACCGGCTATGATGTTTCGAACACCTTTGACGGCAATAACCGCCTGAACACTGCGGGAGGAGGTTTCCAGTACGATGTGGCAGGAAACTTGCTGAATGATGGCGGGTCATGCGGCGGCGGATCGTGCTATCAGTACGACAATACGGGTCACGTAGTGTATAACTACGGCGCGACCTATGCATACGATGCTATAGGGAAACGGACCGAGATCTACGACCCGGTTCTCGGTGGAACCTATGAATACTTTAACGGCGCGACTCGCGATTCTTATAAGGGCGGAACCCACTGGTCGATCGACGGCGGCGTGTTCACCTATGAAGTCGGCAGCTACGACTACGGTGTGTACTTTGGCCGCTCGGACCACCTCGGCACCCCCAAAATAACCACCAACACGTCCGGCACAGTGATCAAAACCGAATCCATGGGGCCGTTTGGCGACGGCTTCACTGCAACCGGCGCCAGCATAAGCGACATCGGTTTTGCTGGGGGAGATTACGACCGTTCCGGCGATTCCAATAATTTCGGGGCGCGTGATTACAAACCCATTGAAGGCCGTTGGCTTTCCCCCGACCCGGCAGGACTGGCGGCAGTCAACCCAAGCAATCCCCAGACCTGGAACCGTTATGCCTACGTGGGAAATGACCCGGTGGACTATATCGACCCTTCAGGTCTCGTGCGTACGCCTTGGGGTATTTTTGGTGGCAACATTTCCTCCGGTTGGGACGAGTTCGATTTGCTAGGAATACCGGCTGTCGGCCCTGGCTCTGTCGTAGAGGACGGCGGTTGTTTCGGATGTGGCACGGGATTCGACCTGTTTGGTTCTACTGATGGCGGCAGCGATGCGTCAATGCCACCGGAAAACGAAACGCAGCCGCCGCAGACTACTGCTTGCACGACGACCATTCTTTCTGCCGTCAATAGTCAGTTCGGGACTAACGCCACGCCGGCTAACGTCATTAATACGTCTTCGAGCGGACAAGGAGCGGGCGGACAAGCGACGAACCTGCAAATCCTTTTGGCCGGTCTGCCAGCCGGGCAATTCAATTCGATTCAACCAGGAAGGTACCCGCTCAGTCCGCTCACTTGGTTGACTGGATACGGCCCTACTCTTCACGTCACTGGACAGACTCCCTTTGATCCGACCGCATCATTCTCCAACAGCAATGTCGGCGGTATAACCTCTGTAAACTTCACGGCCCATATCGATTCGGCCTTTGCCTATAACCCGTTCGGGGCGCTGTTCCATTTGTTTATAGATTTTCTGCATATAGGGGGTCCGCGCAAGCCGTGTTAACAACAACTTTTCCAATGAAGAAGAGAATACGCACCGTTCTGCTTTCGCAGGCATTCCGGCAGACCCTGCCCGTTTGGTTACTCGTTGGCTTGTTTGGACCGCTGCTCCATACGCAGGAAATCCATATCAGAGTCCTGAACGCCCACACCGGAAAACGTATCACCGATGAGTGCCTCAATATATGGTTTGGTTCAGTTCGCGGGGCAAGTTTGCTCGCACCGACAAATAATGAAGGAGCCGTCGTGCTTCATCTTGGCAACAACGACGTGATGGCAGACCCTGCTCCCACTCGTGCCTGCATCGCTATCGCGGAAGCCAAGCCCCTTCCGAAAGATGTGGAAACGATTTTTGTCAGCGGTGATCGATACGTCGCCTGTCAGGAATACGGAAAGTTTGTTCCAGGAGAACCGGTCACGCGTGATCTCACGACCAGACTCATGCCGTCCTACCCAATCAAGAAAATTCTTGACTCGGGTGTTAGCGCCGCCAATACATGTGGAAAATTCAGGGCAGAAGCAAGACCGGGCGAACTTATCTTTTACGTCAGGCCGCGCAGCTTCTCAGAACGCATGAGACAGTAGTCGGGCGGGCTGGCCCACCTTTACGTTCTGGAGATTGTTACGAAACTCAGTTGGATTGGTGTTGCGACGATGGAATCTGGTGGCGGGTGGCCCATTCTAGTCGCGTTTTTTGCGACTAGAGTGGGACCTTTGATGCCGAGAACCGCCCCACTCAAGCCGTTCTTTGTGTCTAGTCCCACGACATGGTTTACAAAACGTCCCGGGACATCCTTTACAGTTTCGGTGGGGAAGATTCGTCCGGCAACCAGCGATCGACGATCGTCGATCGC
>Ga0182014_10008534_pt1 | contig 10449 bp, 3 predicted proteins | sample 612S2DmetaG_FD_120489 | JGI IMG/M metagenome (GOLD analysis project Ga0182014, IMG submission 120489) | Permafrost microbial communities from Stordalen Mire, Sweden - 612S2D metaG | ecosystem: Environmental > Terrestrial > Soil > Wetlands > Permafrost | place: Sweden: Stordalen | collected...
GGCTTGCAGCAGATGACGATCGAGCAAGCGATGAAGATTCACGCTGAACTGGTCAAACTCCGCGATCAGCGAATGACTCGTTTCATCGGCTTCTCGGCGCACGGTTACTTCGATAAAGCGCTGGGCTTGATAGCGTCCGGGGGATTTGATCAATGCATGTTGTCCTACGGCTATATCCCGCGCGGCTATGACCAGGTGTGGACGGCTCGAATGACCGAATTGCGAAATGCCTGCGTGGCTAAAGCCCATGAACTGGGCATGGGGATCGTCGCCATGAAAGTAATTGGCGCGGGCATGCTTGGCGCCTGGTCGGGGGACATCGTGCCGGGCTTCGACAAGCAACGCCTCCAGCAACTGCCTGCCGCTGCCATCCGCCATGTGCTTCAGGACCCGCGCATCCATGTCCTGAACATCGGCATGCGCCTGAAAGAAGAAGTTGACGCCAATATCAAAGTGCTGACGGGCGACACCACTTACACGCTGGCGGACCGGGGACTGCTGGCGGACTTCTCGGCCAGGCTCTATGACACGGACGCCATCAAGCAATTGAAGACCGAATAGGCGATTGTATGCCTGAGCAGGGCTCCCGCGGGAGTGCGATGTCTATACCACGTCCGGCAAAGCGAATCTCTTGTAAGAGCTATGCCCCAGTGAGGTGCAGAGTTCGCCTTCAAGCTGCATGCCAACGCGCTGGGTAACTCAACGCTCCGCAGCCGGTGAACGCCTGGCGAAGCCTAAAATCAGGGTTGCAATCCACCCCAGGAAGCACGTAATAGCGAGATAATGAAAGCCAGAAGCCATTTGCGTTTTTGTTCATTGTTCAATCTCGTTGCTCTTCTCGTCGCTGCACTGCTCGCCCCTCTCGCCGCCAGCCGGGCCGACACACTCTATGTGTCAGACAATGGCGCCGGCAAAATCGAGAAATATGATTTAAGCACTGGCGCCGACCTCGGCACCTTCGCCACCGGCCTGAACCTAGCAACCGGCGTGGCCTTTGACAGCGCCGGCAACCTCTATGCGGCAAACTCGGGGAACAACACCATCGTGAAGTTCACGCCTGGGGGCGTCGCTTCCGTCTTCGCCCGCACCGGCTTGAATCTACCAATGGGCTTGGCGTTTGACAGCGCGGGCAACCTCTACGCGGCAAATCTGGGGAACAACACTATCGAGAGGTTCACGCCAGGCGGCACGGCCTCTGTCTTCGCCCGCACCGGCTTAAGCTCCCCATACGGTTTGGCCTTTGACAACGCGGGCAACCTCTACGCGGCAAACGAGGACAACAGCACCATCGAGAAGTTCACGCCGGGGGGCGTCGGCTCCGTCTTCGTCGCCACCGGCTTGAGCTATCCATTCGGCTTGGCCTTCGATAGCGCAGGCAACCTGTACGCAGGGAACATGGGAAACGGCACTATCGAGAAGATCGCCCCGGACGGCACGGCCTCTCTCTTCGCCAGCACCACCGGCTCGACCAGCCCACAAGGCTTGGCCTTTGACAGCGCGGGCAACCTCTACGTGGCACTCCACCCCAACTACACTATTGAGGAGTTCACGCCGGGGGGCGTCGGCTCCGTCTTTGCCAGTACCGGCTCGATTCTACCTAACTTCCTCGCAATTGAACAGGTTCCCGAGCCCTCGGCTTTGGCACTCCTCTCCCTCGGGTTGACGGGTCTCCTCGCCCTGCGGCGCCGACCGGCTTAAGGGCCCATCCTTAGTGCTGCCGCGCGCTGATGCCTCCGCAGCCCCACCGTGGCCTCGCCGTAGCCTCCCCGTAGTACCTCCGTTACCCATACGGAGGTACTACGGGGAGGCTACGGTTAGATTCGCAGGATGGGCTGGTGCAGGGTTGGAGGAATAGGGAGCCAGTGGCATGGGGGTTTGGGGCGCCAAGCTGGGTTCGGAGGGGTTGCCGAGACGCGGGAAACGGGCCATCGGCAAGAGCAAAGGCAGCGTCCAGGGCCTGATCCTTCAGAGAGAAGCCCTGTAGCTATTTCATCCTAAAGAGTGATGAACCGAGCGCTTTGCCCAGCGCTGGTGTGAATCAGTCCTTCGGTCTGAGAATCAGATTATCGCCGATATAGACGCGGTAATCTTTGATGCGCCCACCCACCTCCGCGCCCCCTTGCCGGGGCACATAGCGGAACCCGCCGATGGAACGGGATTGGCCCAGGTCGAGGACGAGCCGGTGGGGATGTCCGGGTGAGGCCGAACCCCATTGCGTGTGCCAGAAATTCGCCGTCTGGCCGTCGATGGCGTTCTCGGCGCTGCCGTCTTCGCGTTCGCGTTCCTCGCTATCCACATAGCCGATGGTCCAGCCTTCGTGGGACAGCGGGTTACCGGAAGCGTCCAGCAGTTCGAGCTCCGCCACGGCTGCGTAGGGCTTCCCATCGTGCGCGTTGAGCGACTCCAGGCAGAAAAAGCGCCCACGGACCGGGTGAGGGAGCTTGATTTCCTGCATAGCGGCGCCGGGAGCAAAGGAGCCTTTGAGCACTGGCTCGGCGGCATCGAGGTGCAGGGTCACCTCGGGTCGTTTGGCGCGGGCGAAGTCCAGCTCCGGACGGAACTGGTTCAGGATGGGCTGCTCCAGTCCGGCAATGAGCGGTTTCTCCGGGCCAAACAAGTCGAGGATCAGGACTTCATTCTCGCCTCGCTTCAGCCAAGGACCAGGCAGGTACATCGTCTGCTGCGGACCGATGTTCCAGAAGCGGCCCAGGTTATGGCCGTTCACCCAGACGAAGCCTTTGCTCCATGTTCGCATGTCCAGGAAAGTGTCGTGCGGCTCGTTGACTCTCAGTGAGGCGCGCCAAAACGCCGGCTCACGCAGTTTGGGCGGCCCAAACCGCAAACCGGCGCGCACCGCGTCATCCAGCGGCAGTGTGAAGACCTGCCAATTAGTCAATTCTACCGCCTGACCGTTGGCGGGCTGCAATTTCACCGGTTCATGCAAGCCTTTCCGGTCGTGAACCTCCGCGCCGAAATTGACGCGCCCCATAGCTTCGACCAACACATCCAGGGTCTGAGGCGTCTCGCGTTGCGGAAGCCGAACGCCGAACTTGCTGCTGCGGCGGTCCATGATGCCAATGCGTTTCCCATCCACAAACACCTGGCCAATGTCATGGACGGCCCTGGCTTCCAGCATAGCTTCCGGTCCGGCAGGCAATGTGGTTCGATACAGGATGCAGCCATAGCCCTGGTCATACTGCTCCATGGTGCGCGGCTTCGTATCGTTGACCGCGGCCGGAAGGTTCTCGCGCAACGGCGCGCACGCCGCTACCTCTACCGGCGCGATCGTCATTAACGGGTTCCGGGCGGCGGGTTCAGGCATTGTTTCACCCGAGAGTAGATGGCGCCCAAACAGCTCGCGCGTCTTGAAGAACTTTTCCGTGGCCCAGCCGGCCTCGCTGATGGGCGCATCGTAGTCATAGCTTGAGGTGTCCGGCTTGAACGGGCGATCTGCCCCCGTCCAGAAACCAAAGGTCGTCCCTCCATGCGCCATGTAAATGCTGAATGAGCCTCCTGCCTTGAGCATGTATTCGAGGTCGGCCAGGTAGCGGGCCATGTTGCCCATGTGATGCAGCGCTCCCCAGGTGTCGAACCAGCCGGGGTAAAACTCGCCGCACATGAGCGGCCCCTTGGGCAATATCTCGCGCAGGGCCTTGAACCCATTGGCCGGATCGGAACCGAAGTTCACGACCGGGAAAAGGTCCGCTCGAAAGCCGTCCTTAAGATGCTGGGGCGGGTTGCAGTCGAAGAGCGGCACGTCGAAGCCCGCGTCCAACAAGGCTTGCCGCACTTCGCCTATATAAGCGGCATCCTTCCCGAAGAAACCATACTCATTTTCCACCTGGACCATCAGGATCGGGCCGCCTTTGGTAACCTGCAACGGCCCGAGCACGCGACCGACCTCCCGGAGGTAGCGCTTGGCCGCCGCCAGATACCGCGGATCGCGGGTGCGGAGCTGAATGTCTTCATCCTTGAGCAGCCACCATGGGAAACCACCCATTTCCCATTCCGCGCACGAATAGGGGCCTGGGCGCAGGATCACCCACAGGCCCTGCTCCTGGGCAATTCGGCAAAACTCGGCCGCATCCGCCTGGCCTGACCACTGAAACTGGCCCGGCTTGGGCTCATGCATGTTCCAGAACAGGTAGGCGCAAACGGTATTCAGCCCCATGGCCTTGGCCATCTGCAACCGATGCCGCCAGTATTCCCGCGGCACCCGCGGCGCATGAATTTCGCCGCAGCGGATCTGGAATCGCTGGCCGTCCAGGAGGAAATCGTCTTCGCCGATGGCGAACGAATGCCGGGTTGAACCATCCGTGGCGCCGAACGCCCCGGTGATGAACTGGCAACCGAACAGGGCGGTTAGGAGAATGACTCGCTTCAGTTTCATGATCGTTGGTCCAGGTGCTCCCCCTATGTCAGGGATGCACAATGTGAAGGACGAGGCTATTTTCTCAGCATCCTACCCGTCAGTGCGCGTGAGAATTGCCGAAATTGCCCTATTTCTGCCTCATCGGCGGTTCCTGCCACAATATGTCCAGCCCAGGATCGGACTATGTGTGCTTGGTCAGCAGGCAGCCGAAGCTCCTGGATTGACTGGCGTGCAATAGCGGCAAAGGTGTTGCCGTTGAAATTGCAGAACGGCGCCAACCGATGACACTGACGGCAAAGGTCCACCGCCTCATCAAGCCATAGGGCTTGCTGGTGTTGGCTTTCCCAGAGCTTGCGCGCCGGCTCGCAGCCATCGCTAGAAGGTCGGTGGAGCGCACCCTTGGCCTGACATAACGCCGAATTAGCGGCGATCACCATCTCCCAGGTGAAGGCTTCAAGCCACGCTCGTTGCACGGCGTTTCTTGAGGTTTCGCTTGATCTGCTGCAGCGTGGCTACCCCTGCGCTTTTAAGCGAACCTCGACCGGTAATGGCATAGACCGGCATAGCAGAAAACCGCGACTGGATCTTGAGCCCATCGCGCACGACTGCTTGAAGCAACTTACGCTGCGTGCTTGTCATAAACTCAGATTAACACCTTCGGTAGCCGGTCACAAGACCGCGGATTGCTTTTCCCGCGGGCAAGATTTGCGTGGGCTTCTTTTGCTCGGTTGGCATGCAGGCCGGGTCATGGGTGGCGCCGAGGATGCTTGGATAAAAAATGTCGTTACGGGGTTGAGCTTGGAAAACACTGGCGACAGTGGGCGGGGCGTCCTTATAGTCGGCAGTGCTCTACGATGCAGGGCGTCGCCAGCCTGGAGCGGCCGCACAGGCTGAATCGCCGCTTACGAAGATATGAACCACGAACTCGATCGAAGACCGAAGTTCGCCATTTGCCATGCTGCTGCAGTGCTTGGGGTGGCCTCGCTCCTAGCGAGCGCGGCGACAAGTCCGGCAGCAGAGCCTGATGTGCAGTCAGCGTCGGAAGGGCGCACTGCGACGGGTCCTTTGGCATGGTGGAGGCTGGATGAAGGCACCGGCAACGCTGTGCATGACGCCACGGGGCATGGGTTCGAAGGAGTGATTCGAGGCGCCGTCAGTTGGATCGATGGGCCTTCAGGAAAGGCGCTCTCTTTCGATGGGCATTCGTTCTTCGAGGTGCGTCTCCCGCAGCCCAAGCGGCTGGAGGGGTCGATCACGATTCAGGCCCTGATTTGCCCGGCTGATGAGAAAGCCAATACGTTCAAGCACATCCTGGAAGTGCCAGGGAGCTATCTGCTGCGCCTGGATAACCCTCCGGAGGGAGGCAAGCTCACGTTCTTTACATTCATCGAAGGCAATCCCGAACCGCGGGTGCAGGTGTCGGCGCCGGAACCGTCCAAGTGGCACCAGGTCGTCGCCGTCTGGGACAAAGCCAGCATGCAGCTATGGCTGGATGGCGTGAAGGCCGACCGCGCGCGGAGCGGGGCACCGGCCCTGGAGGCCCATCAGCTACGAATCGGGGAGAGTTTCATTGGCGCTATTGCTGACGTCAGAGTTTATGACCGGGCCTTAAGCGAGGACGAAATCCAGGACTTGTTTCCTCCTAAATTGTCACTCGCTCTGAAAGTGCCGCGGCCGGTGCTGGACTTGGGAAAGCCATTCGCTGTGACCTGTGAGGTGGCCGACACAGGCGGCCGGCCACTGCCAGGAGGGACGGTCGAATTAGAACTGCCCGAGGGTTTGAGTCTGTTGGCTGGCGAGCGGACAGTCAGTTTGCCGGGGGTCCGGCGGAACAAACCAGCAGTCCTGGAGTGGAGGCTCGTGGCCAAAGGCGCCCTGGCCGCCGATATCAAGGTGCGCGCGGCCTTTCCCAGCCTTGAGCCAGTGACCAAATTCGCCAAGGTGGTCGTCGCCAAGGCGATCCCGATGGAAGGGGCTGCCTTCGATCGGCCTGGGCTCACTCGGGATGGAGGGACGCTTGTGCTCGGCAACAGTCATCTGCGGCTGGTCTTCCCAACGAATGACTTCGGCTATGGCGTATTCGCGGTGGATGTCAACCAGTCCAACGGTTGGACGCGCATGGCGGTAGCGAGCGAGCTAAGCTACCTGGTCGTGAAGAAAGGCGCGGAGTTGTCGCACCGATTCATCTATGCCGACCAATGCAAACCAACAGCCCCTGGGCCCGGCGGGTGCGGTCTCGAATTCACTCGCTCCCTTGATGACGGGACCGGCACGCGATGGGACTGCCGGTTTTCGTTCGCGCTCTCCAATGATGACCGGGTGAAGATTCTTTATGAAGCGAAGCCGGACAAGGAAGGATTGCTCGTGCATTTTCAGGGACCTATGTTGCATGTTGGCGAAGGGACATTCGGCGTCAGCAAGGACGACGGCCTTTTCTGCGGCCTGGAATGGCTGATCGGCGACGAGGCTTCGTCTTCGAACCTCGACATGCACGATCCGGACTACTACGTCCGCTTTGTGCCGCACCCCAACAAGATCACGGTGCCGCTGATGGCCTTTTCCAGGAACAACGCCGCCCTGGCGCTTTACTGGGACTGCTTGCAGAAGTGGGACGAGGCCAATGACCGGCCGGCGGCGGTATTCGCCTCCCCGAACTTCATTGAACGGCAAGACAATCACCTGATGGGATTGTTTCTGCCGTCTGTGCCTGGCTGGGTGAGCTCGAATGCTCTCGAAGCAGCCGCTGCTCCGTACCCTTTCAAGCGGCAGGCGCCCTTGCGCCTGGAGGCCTGGATTGCGGGTGTGACCCCGGCCCGACAGTCAGTCGCCTGCCTGCCGCGGTGGTTTGAGACCTTTGGCGTTCCCGAACCGGCGCTCGTCCCGCGAGGGGACTACGTAAAGGAGCTGGAGTTCAGCGCCCGGGCGTTCCTGGAATCGCTGTGGGTGGAGAAGGAGCACCAATGGTGGACATCAAAGGGCGCAGGCGACCTGTTGAGCACGAAGGGACGGCCCCCGCATTTCGCTTTCCAGCTCCGCATGGCCGCCCTCATGACCCGGGACGCCGGCCTCCGACAGGCGTTCAATGACCGGGCGGCGCTGGCAGAGAAGCTGGGCGGTTTCAGCCCGCAATGGGACGACCTGGGTTTCGCCTGGGCCGACCCGGTTCCACAACTGGCGGGTCAGGGTGAGACGGCCATCCGGCTACTGGATGCGATGGAGCCCGACGGTTCGTGGCGGTTCAGGACCCGGGTGGAGACCAGCGGCGTGTTCAAAGGCATGGATTATTCGTTGCTCGGCCCAGACCGCGCTGCCGAACTCGGCACTTGCGCGCACAACCTGTACGAGGTCTTGCGCTTCGCCCGGCTGAGTGGCGACGCCGGGGCATTCAAGGCCGCCGAGAAGCCGTTGGCCTTTATCGAGCAGTTCAGCGTGCCCCGCGCCGCCCAGGTGTGGGAATGTCCGGTCCATTCGCCGGACATTCTCGCGGCGGCGGATGCCGTTGAGGCCGAGATCGAGGCCTATCGTTGTTCCGGAGACGCCCACTACCTCCAGGAAGCCGTGCGCTGGGCCTGGATGGGCTTGCCATTTGTGTACGTGTGGAATCCTCCAGGCAAGCCGATGCTCCGCTATGCTTCGATTGCCCTCTTCGGTGGTTCCTGGTACGGCGGCTCCTGGATCGGGCAGCCCGTCCAGTGGAACGGGCTGCGCTATGCTTATGCCCTGTTGAAATTGGCGGACTATGACCAGTCCTTTCCCTGGCGCCGCATCGCGGAGGGGCTCACGATCAGCGCGCTTTATCAGCAGGACGCGGAGGGTCCCAACGTAGCCCTTTGGCCCGACAACTTCAGCGCGCTGGACTGGTCAAAGTGCCCCTGGGTCTTCGATCCGGGCCTGATCTCAAAGAACATCTACAAGCTCCTCGGCCGCGACATCGAGCCGGCGACTACCACGGTCGGGACCGGCAATCAGCGGGTGTTTATCACTACGCGCGCCCAGGTAAGCGAGGCGGCTTGGAAGGAAAGCGGTCTGAGCTTTCGAGCGCTCTCTCCGGAGGGAGAGGGCAGTTGTGTGCTGTTGACCGGCCTTGAAAGACCCGCGCGCATCCTGCTCAATGGCTCGGGCTTGTCGCAGTCCCGAACCAATGGCTGGCAGTATGCAGGCGAACAAGGGTTTCTCGTCATCCGGCTGGCTGGGCCCGGCCCGCACCTGCTGGAAATACCGGGCGCGAGGCGTCGAGCCGGCAGCCTCCTTCCACGCCAGTTAAGCGCGATTGCCTTTGATTTTGCCCGCGGCCTCGAAGGCTGGGCGCCGGCCAACCAAGTCGAAGACCTGCGAGCAGAAGCCGGGCTGCTCAAGGGCCGGGCAACCGGGTCCAATGCTTACCTGCATCGCACGCGGTTGCGGGTCAATGGCCGCCTTGAGGACAGGCTCAAGGTCAGGTCCCAAGCCGCCGCGGGAGCTTCGATTGGTCTCTACTGGATCACGGAGGACAGCCCGAATTGGGCCGAGAACAAGACGATTCGTCTGCCATTCAAGCCCGGCCCCGACTTCAATGAGTATGTGTTTGACGTCGGGCGGCATTCCCTTTGGGCGGGCAAGACCATCACGGGCATTCGCCTCGACCCGGCGGACGGAGGCAGCGGAGGCGAGTTTGCGGTGCAGTCCATTGGCGCTCTGCGCACTGATTGATTATCACGGACAGCCCCGGAAATCCCGCCTGCCCGTTACGGTTTCGCCGCGCCTGCCTTGAGTGTGTCAACTACCGTGATCTCCTCGACCTTCGTGTCCTTCTTACCGGCCAGGTCGATGCCCTGCTCGCGCACGACTGTCTCTAAGACGTGCAGCCGAGGGTCGCCGCCGGTCTTTATCGTCATCCGCTTGGCTGCCTTATCGTAACTGAACTCGCTCCACGGCTGGCCGTCGCGCATGACCTTCTTTGGCTCGGCGGCCACGGTCGCCGACCAACTGCCATCCACCTCGCGCTTCCAGCCTTCGATCAGGTCCGCCCCGCTGATCGTCACCTTCTCGCCCTTCATGGCGCGCACGGTCACGCCGTCCTTCATTGGGGCCAGGACCTCGCGATAGACTCCGCCCCGGAGAAGGATTGTCTCTCCCGGCTGGGCAGTTGCGCATGCCTTGGCCAGGCTCGCCAGTGGCACGGCGGGATAACCCCATGCCGGCTCGTCGGAGGCAGCCGGGTGCCGCGGGTCCACGTAATAGACATTGGGGTACTCCAGGGCACCGATCGTCAGACCGTCCTTGCCCGCACCGATGGCCGGGCTGCCCTTCCGCAGCCGGAAGTCGCGTTTGGCCGCATCGACGAAGAGCGGGTCCTGACCGTTGAGGTTATGCTCGCCGGAAACGGGCGCAGTCTTGAACGCCAGATTGTACTCGATCACCGGCTTTGCCGGGGTGAAATCCATGGTGTCGTCCACGGCCCGCTCCGCCTCGCAGAGGATGTTGTTGCGGATCTGCCCGTTGGTCGATTCCTTGCCCCGCAGGCCGATGGTGGCCCAGTTCACGGTCGAGATGGTGCAGTTCTCGATCGTCACGTCGGGCGTCTGGATGATGTCCGGGCCCCAGCCTCCGCGCATTGCCGGCGAATTGGGCGAGACGATGTTGTGCCGGAAGGTCCAGTGCCGCACGCTGCCGATGTGCGGAGCACTCTCCACCATGCACATCTGGTGGAAGTCAAAACAGGTGTTGTGCTCGAAGAGCAGGTCCATCGCGATCTCGCCGTTGTTGCAGAAGGTCTGGAGGCAATCGACGTGCGCGGTCTTGATCTCCTGCTGCGTGCTGCCGTGATAGTAGTTGCAGCGCTCGATGCAACGCTTGCCGAAGAACCGCGAGTAATCGCAGTCGTCGTATTGGTTGCCCCGGGCGTACATAAAGAGGCGGTTGACTTCGTTATTCTCCACCAGCCAGTCCTCACCGCCCAGGATGAAGCCGTATTCGCAGTGGTACACCTTGTTGTAGGCGATGCGGTTGTGCGCCACCTCGGAGTAATCGCGCGTGTTGCCGTCCGCGCTTGGCCGGCCGGCCGTCCCGCTGACCGCCACCATCATATCGTGGATGTA
>Ga0182014_10008537_pt1 | contig 10446 bp, 8 predicted proteins | sample 612S2DmetaG_FD_120489 | JGI IMG/M metagenome (GOLD analysis project Ga0182014, IMG submission 120489) | Permafrost microbial communities from Stordalen Mire, Sweden - 612S2D metaG | ecosystem: Environmental > Terrestrial > Soil > Wetlands > Permafrost | place: Sweden: Stordalen | collected...
CTATTGGGAGAAGTTCGATTACTGGGCGGTCTTCTGGGGCATGATCGTCATCGGCTTTTCAGGATATGCGATGTGGTTTGCGCCGTTCTTCGCAACGTTCCTTCCCGGCTGGGCGCTGAACGCCGTGCTGGTGGTTCACAGTGAGGAAGGTTTGCTCGCGATTCTGTTCATCTTTTCCATTCACTTCGTCAACACCCATCTGCGCCCTGACAGTTTCCCCATGGATATGGTGATTTTTACCGGCGTGGAGAGTGAGGAGGAATTGAAGACCAAGCGCCCGGAAGAGTATCGGAGAGTTGCCAGCCAGGGGAAACTGGAGACAAGAATCGCAATCGCGCCGCCGCTCTGGCTGATCAATTTCTCCAGAGTGGTTGGATTCACAGCCATTCTGATCGGCCTTGTCCTTCTGGCACTGACCCTGAGTGCGTATTTCAGTTGACAAGAAGCCGTTTAAAACGAAGGACGCGCGGACTTGAAGGCTGCGGAAGAACTTGTTGCTTTCCACCCCAGCGACAAAAACCCGTCGCCGGGGTTCCCGGCTTGCATTCCCTCAGGGGCTAAAGATTGGATCTGTCTTGGTCGTTCCTCGGCGCGGCTGAAGCTGTGCCCTTTCAAAGCAACCAGGTTCATCGTCCCAGTTGTGACTCCAGTCACTGCGGGCTTCTTCGCCAAAGCGTCTCCTCAAAGGCGTGAACTCTGCCAGAAGAATCCTCACCCAAACGCTTGCTCTATCTCTGCTCGTTTGGGCCTGTGCGGCTTACGCCGAGCATAAGCCCAAGGACAAAGACTGCCTTGGTTGCCACTCCGACTCCACACTGACGAAGGAGGTTGACGGCAAGCCGGTCAGCTTGTATGTCGACGCGGGCAAGCTGAAGCATTCGATCCACGGCGACCTGTTCACCTGCGTGGATTGCCACAAGGATGTGAAGAGCCTGGCGCATGAGACCACCCCACAGAAGATCACCTGTGCCCAGTGCCATGCGGATGCGCAGGATGCTTATTCGCACAGTTACCACGCCAAGGCGGCCAAGGCTGGCGGCGCACCGACCGCAAACTGCCAGGACTGCCACGGAGGCGCGCACGAGATTCTGGCTGCCGGCGACGCCAAATCGCCGGTGAATCATGACAACATTCCAGCCACCTGCGGCCGGTGCCACGGGCAGAAGTTCCTGATGGCATCGAACGGGGAGAGCGGTCAGCCCTTTTTGTCTTACCAGGAAAGCGTGCATGGACTGGCCATCGAGAAGGGATCCAAGAAAGCCGCGGTGTGCACGGATTGCCACGGCTCGCACGAGATTCTCCCCGCCAACGACGCCAAGTCGCCGATCTACAAGTTCAATGTTCCCGAGACCTGCGGCAAGTGCCATAGCGCGATCGAACAGACCTTCATGCAGAGTATTCACGGGCAGGGAATCATCCGGGGCAATGGACTGGCGCCGGTTTGCACGGACTGCCACGGGATCCACTCGATCAAGGCGCATATCGACCCTAACTCGTCGGTCTCAGAGCAGAACCTGGCCCGCACCACCTGTGCCCGCTGCCACGAAGGGGTACGGCTTTCGCAGGAATTCGGGGTGGAAGGCAACCGCGTCTCGACCTACCTGGACAGTTATCACGGGCTGGCCTCGGAAGGCGGATCGGTGGTGGTAGCCAACTGCGCCAGTTGCCACGGCGTGCATGACATTCTGCCATCGAGCGATCCGCGCTCGACGATCAATCGGGCCAATCTCGACGCTACCTGCGGAAAGTGCCATCGGGGAGTCACGCAGAAGTTCACCCTCAACAAAGTGCATATGGACCGCAGCCAATCCAAAGATATCGGCACCATTGCGGTTCGCTGGGTGAGATGGTTCTATCTGGCGTTGATTTTTACGGTGATTGGCGCAATGTTTCTGCATAACGCCATCATCTGGCGGAGCAAGGCCGTGGCGCGGCACAGGATGCAGAATCCAAGCATGGTTCGGATGACCGAGAACCAGCGCTGGCAGCACCTGGCGCTGCTCACCAGTTTCATTGTCCTGGTGATCACGGGCTTTGCCCTCAAATTCCCGTACTCATGGCTTGCCGAGGCGCTGGCCATGGGCGAGAGGATGCGCAGCATCATCCATCGCGTGGCGGGAGTCATTCTGATCGGCGCCGGCGTCTATCATGTCTTCTACCTGGTTGCGACAAGGGAAGGGCGGCGCTTGATTTGCGATTTCGCGCCCGCGCCGAAGGACGCCTTCGATGTATGGGGAACGATGCGGTATTACCTGGGCCTGAGCCGCGAGAGGCCGAAGTTCGGGCGATTCAGTTACGCGGAAAAGGCGGAGTATTGGGCGCTGGTCTGGGGAACGGCGCTGATGGGCGTTACCGGCATCATGCTATGGGCCAAGGTCTGGGTCGGAGACCTGCTGGCGCGCTGGTGGATCGATGTAGCGACCGCCGTGCACTTCTATGAGGCGATTCTGGCCACGCTGGCCATCGTGGTGTGGCACTTCTACCAGGTGTTTCTCGATCCCGATGTGTATCCGATGAACTGGGCGTGGTGGGATGGCAAGATGCCGGTCGAGCACTATCGCCATGAACACGGGCTGGATGCGGGATCCTTAGCCGAGGCCGAAGTGCAATCCGCGACGGCCGTGGCCAACGAACACGGTGGGGAGAACGCGGCAAAGCCTGAAGCTGGACCGCCGGCGGAGTAATCCGGGCTTGAAGACGCAGATGCAGAGGTTTCAGGAGCGGTGGCGTTGCGATGCTGGCGCCAACCGCTTCGCTGGCGGAGGGAATTCATCGCCTATTGAAGAAATAAATCTTGAAACGAGCGGAACATTCGGACGGAGGCTGTGTTTGCCTCGATAACGGATTGTCGAAGTGAGATTCTCGCATGATGTTCTTGACAGTCGCAGGGCTGTGATGTACGTTTTAGGGACTTGCAGGTTACTTCCCCAATAACCCATGAAATGGAAGAGGCATATGGCTCAGATGCAGATGCTTGGCGCATTTGGATTCGCCGCGCTGGCGGCGATTTTGAGTATTGGGCTGGAAGCCCAGGCAGGCGACCCGGCGACGCTGATCCAGCAGAAGCTGGTCTCTCAGATCAAGCTGACGAAGACCGCTGCCGATCGCTCCGATATTGTCACACCCGGCGACGTGGTGCTGTTGCATAAGGACGGGCTGATGATGTGCAGTTCGGACTCTTCCTATGCATTTTCAAATACATACAGCAACGGGGTCCTGGTTGCGAACTATAAGAACCGCGTGAAAGACGCCGTGAAGTCCTTCGGTTTCGGTCATGTTCCTGTATTTGGCAGTGGGACCAGCGCCACCGACGCTGCCAACAACGGCTGCGCATCGCGAAAATTCGTCGCTGGTGAGAAGTTCTGGGTGACCGGGGTTGTCGTTCAAAAGGACGGCATCCTGGTGAGCACTTACAGCGATCCCTACAATGACGTCCGCTTCTACGGGGAGATCAAGTTCCCGTTCGCGAAGGGTCCCGTGCCGCCGGCGGACGCCTTTGTGAAGACAGTCTCAGAGGTAATTACGGTTGAGCCTGGGGACGATAAGGGCGATCAAGGCGGACAGGGCGGACAAGGCGGACAAGGCGGTCAGCCGGCGGAATCGGCTGCGCCGGCACCGGCAGCGGCTCCGATTCCGGCACCGATGCCGGACATAGCGCCGCCGCCGCCACCGGCCGATACCCCGCCGCCTACAATCGCCATCGGCCAGACCAAGGCTCAGGTGACGGCTGCCTTCGGACAACCGGTGAAGACAGCCAAGGTAGGTGTGAAGGAAACCTTCTATTACAAGGACATGAAGGTGACCTTCACGAATGGAAAAGTGAGCAACGTTGAGTAAAGCGTTCGCGCATCCGGGATGGAGCGCGGGCCACCAAAAGGAACGAGGATCCGATGACGATGCAATTTCTTCGCAAAGCCATGAAATATGGCTCAGCAGCACTAATTCTTGCCGGGCTGCTGGGTACTGCCTGCCTGGCAAGCGCAGCCACCGACCAAAAGAAGGCGCCGCCCCCGAAGCCGGCCGCGAAGGCGCCCGCAAAGCCGGCAGCAAAGCCAGCCGGCGGCGGGGCATCGCACGGACCAACCGCCGGCGGTGGGGCATCGCACGGACCGACCGCCGGCTCACACGGTCCAACGGTCGGCGGCGCACACACCACGACCACTACCGGCTCACGCGGTCCAACGGCCGGTGGCGCGCACACGACCGCCGGAGCGCGTCCTGGCGCGGGACCGGGTTCGCACGGTCCTGGCGGCGCCAGCCACTCGGCGATCCACGGCGGTCCTGCGCCGCGGGGCAGCAATGAGCGTGTCACACGCAGCGGCAGCGCGGTTCGCACTCGGCCCAACGGCAGGGTGAGCGACGTGCACGACGCCAGGAGGGGGATGGACGTCCATCATGGACTGGCTGGCGGCCGGAGGGTCTCGGTGGAGCGCGCCGACCACAGCCGCATCGTCAGCGAGCGGGGCCGCCGGGGATACGTGGAGCGTGGCTATGGTTACCATGGTCATGATTATGCGCGGCGTTCCTACTTCTACCATGGCCACGAATACAACCGGTTCTATAGGGGTTATGGCTACCGTGGGCTATCTCTGAACGTCTATGCCCCAGGGTTCTATTTCCATCCGGGCTTTTACGGATGGGCGTACAACCCGTGGGCGGCGCCGATCGCGTTTGGGTGGGGATGGGGAGGCAGCCCGTGGTACGGGCGCTACGGCTACTACTTCCAGCCGTATCCGGTGTACCCCTCGGCCGCGTTCTGGCTGACGGACTATATCATCTCGCAGGATCTGCAGGCAGCCTACGCGGCGCACCAGGAGGCAGGCGAGGCGGACGGCACTCCCGGCGCGGCAGGTGGGCAACCGGTGCTTACACCCGAGGTGAAGCAGATGATCGCCGACGAGGTGAAGAGCCAGTTGGCGCTTGAGAACCAGGAAGCGCAGCAAAACGCGCAAGGACAGGATGTGGATCCCGGTTCGAGCGGGATTGCGCGCCTGTTGAGCGACGGCCGTCCCCATGTATTCGTGGCAGGCGGGAATCTGGACGTGACGGATGCATCCGGGCAGGAGTGCGTGGTCAGCGACGGCGATACGCTCCAGCTAAGGCAACCGCCTCCCTCGGACGCCACCACGGCGAATCTGGTGGTTCTGTCCAGCAAGGGCACCCCGGAGTGCCAGATTTCCCTTACAGTACAGGTCCAGTTGACCGACCTGCAGGAGATGCAGAACCACATGCGGGAGACCATTGACCAGGGGCTCCAGGATCTGCAAGCCAAACAGGGCACCGGTGGATTGCCGTCGGCTCCGCCTTCAGCCCAGGGCGAACCGGCTCCTGCTGCGTATGCCGCTGTCGCCCCTCCGCCCGAGCCGAACGTGGGCGCCGAGATTCAGCAGCAGGATCAGCAGGGTGAGCAGGCGGAAAAGGATGTGACCGCTGAGGCGGCCCAGGGCGGCGGTGGGGCGGCCAGCGCGGCTCCGGCTGCTCCCGCTGCTGCTCCCGCTGCGCCGGCATCCGTTGAGCTGGGCCAGACCACGGACCAGGTGCAGGCGGCTCTTGGCGCGCCGACAAGGGTGGCGAATCTGGGGCCCAAGGTCATCTACTACTACAACGGCATGAAGGTCACCTTCAAAGACGGCAAGGTGAGCGACGTGCAGTAACCGGAGCGGCGGACGCGGGAGGGGATCGGCGATTCCCTCCCGCGCTTCGACCACCGGGCAACCATCGCGGCTAGAGCGGAACAGAGTAAACGTGCCCTTGCAGAGAGTCTTGTGGGTGGCTTTTTCTTAAGGGAAAAGCCACTTGGCAGACTTGCTTTCGGGGTACATCTACTCTGGTTCCGCTGCAGTCCCATCCTCAGGCCATGGGTTGGGCGAAGCTGGGGCAGCGTAGGAGCCTACGGCTTTGCCGATGGGGCGGAGGGCTGGTGGTCTGGTTCAGACTCGCCAGTCGTCGGCGCGCCAGTTCTTGATGCGCTCCTTGATCTGTTTGCGGTTCAGATTCCCCTCAAGCGCCTGTTTGGCCAGCTCGACAACTTCGTCATCCGCGGCAAAACGCAGGCCGATCAACTGGTCCTCGGTGAGGCGATAGATCTGCGTGTGCCACTCCGCCGGAGCCAGCGCCTGCAAACGCAGACGCTCTTCGAGCCGGATGACGCGGTCCTGTACCTTGAGCGGATAGGTGCGCAGCTTCAAGTATGGAATGAATACGGCTAGCGACAGCACCAGAAACCATCCGGAGCCAATGTTCCGGTGGTGAACCAGGTGGAAGATGGCGAAGACCAGGTTGGCGATGAGAACCAAGAGTAGAACCACGTGAAAGGTCGGATCGAGCCGGCCATGGTTCTTGAGATTCTGCGGGGTGGATTTACTCATGCGTAGCCTTCATTTCTCGCAGGCCGGAGTTGGCTGTGTTGGACGCCTGAGTTTCCGCAGAAGTCTGCGCAGCGGCGCCAGGGGCCAGAGTGCCCGCGCTTTCCGGATTCTGCGCGGCGAGGGCTGAATCTGTCAATGCGGAGAGATTGGCCGGCGCAAGGACCAGCGGATGCCTGGGGATGAGATGAAAGCGGCCACGGACCAGGTAGTCCACAAACAGCCCTCCGGCGAGGTACGGATTGATGAGCACGAGGGGGACGGCATATGCGGTGGTGGTGAGCGACTCGGCGATGCTCTTGTTCGAGTGGCTCAGGCGGCGATAGCCGGGGACCTGGGGAATCTCAAAGACCGTCAGTTGCACCTCCGGGTGAATGCGCGCATACCGCACCAGTTTGTAGGCGATCTGCTTGGGGGTGGTCACGCCAGCGTCCGGGAAGATGCTGCGCTGGAAGACGAGGGGAAAGTACGTGTTGAGAACGACACGCGCAAAATCCGCGCAGTTGCTCAAGAGCAGTTCGAAGTGGGAACGATTCTCGCCGCGGTTCATCCGCGCAATGAAGGCGTCGTCCTGTTCGGGGGTGGTCTCGAAGCGGAAGGCGTAGATGCGGCGCTCATATGCGACGCCCAGGAGTTGGTTCCAGCCGCCCCGCCCGAAATTGCCCGCAGGCAGGCTTTCTCCCAGAGCGAGCAGATGGGCTTCGTGATACCGTTCGCGCATCTGGGTGACGGTCTTGCGGTTCACGCGGGCCGGGACTTCCGAAGCGCTTTCGACCGAATACAGGTAGGGAACGAGCGGGATCGCCACCCAGTCGTATCCGGAGATGCCCTGGTAACGGGCGATGACGACGCCCAATTCGCCGCGGGCGCAGCGGCGCAGCTGAATTGGAGTTTCGGCGCAAACGCGTTCAAAATAGATTGCATTGTGCCCGGTTGGATTCAGGGCGCCAAAGAAGCCGTACGGTTCCTCCATCAGCAGGGCTGCCTGCGCATGGCTGCGCGGGGAGCAAATGGCCAAAACCGCCAAGGCCATGAGAATGCGTAGAGTTGTGCGTCCGCTGCGCATTGAAAGCGCCGGTTCCCCCTGGGTCAGGTTTCTTGTGTTTCCTTCATCAGGCCAAAAATCCTTCGGTTGCACCGCACATCTATCGGGACGCAGGTGAGGAGCGACCGGTTTGCCTGGCTGGCGACTCTCGACCGTGAAATGGCTCTCGCCAACGCTGTCTGATATTTAGACATGGACTGCCCGGAAATGTTGCGCCTGGATTTTGTGAAAATCGCGAGGCAGCCCGGAGTGCAACCTGTTCAACGGGGAGGGACTGCCCGCTTCACCGTTCACGCCGGCGCGGTGGCGGGCAGGAGCGGAGCGGGTCCGAGCTACGGGTTCTGCGCTGCCTTTTCGGGAGTTCGCGAGTAGCGGATGACTTCGACCGTGGAGGTTGCGACCAGTCCCTCTTCAATCATGGCGTCGAGGTGAGGGAGCAGCTTGGCGATCTGTTCTTCGGTATCGACGATGCTCAACTGGAGGGGAGCATCCTTGGAGAGCGTCCAGCGGTTGGCATGGCGAATCCTGCTGCCCGATCCGTAGCCTTCGATGCCGCGGAAGACGATAGCTTCAGCAATCCCCAATTCCTTGCATATGGCCAGGATCGCTTCATGCAGGGGCTTGCCGTGCCAACGGTCATCCTCGCCGAAATGGACACGCAGCATGCGTGCGCCCCAGTCCGGATAGCACTGGCGCAACTGAGTCACGCGCTGTTCCAACTCCAAGGCGGTCTGCGACGGCGAGTGGTGCGGACGCCGGCTGCGCTCGGCAATCGCCGCCACGCCGCCCCCGCGATAGCGTTCAAGCCACAAATAGCCCGTCGGCCGCGAGATGCCGTACTCGACGCAAAGCGCTGCGAACGGCTTAATCTGCTTCAACGCAGACACCACAAACTGAACCCGCTGATCCTGTACCTCCATCGCCCTCCATGCCATCGCCCAGACACCTCCGCGCTCGCTTGCGCTCGCGCGGAAATGTAAAGGATGTCCCGGAACAATATGTTAAGGATGTCATGGACGGGATGATGATGGAGCAGTCCATGCGCATATTCTGGATGGGTGTCTTGTGGAGTATGGCCGAACCTTGAACCGGCTGCCGGCCTGCCAGGCGCATCCTGTTTCGCCGAACCGGTTTTCCGGCCAGAGAGCCGGACGAAGGTTCGCCCGGCTCCGCACCGGCTCTCTTGAACGGGCATCGCGAGACGAGCGAGCGGTTAGCGCTTGCTATGCTTCGCGGGACCGTTTCAGCAGAACGTGGGTGGACATCGCGTCCGCCCAAGCGCAAACGGCCTCCCAGCCCTCCGAACCCAGTCGATTCAATTCGTCAACATCCTTTTCAGGCCTTCCCGGTATTTGAATCATCTTGTATTCCCACTTCATGGCGCCTCCCTGCCGGTTTCCAGATGCTTCGAGATCGAGAGTAGCACAGCTTTCCTTTTCGCGATGTGACAAGAGAAAAGCATCGATCGCTCTCGCGGCGGGGAACATCTCGCGCCGAAAAAGAAACAAGTGGACAGGTGGCCAAATGATCGGCAATCGAACCACCGTTTCATCCATGGCGGCCCGGGAACGCCGGTGGAGGAGGAAAAAACACATTGCACACGCGGTAACGGGAGATCGCCGAACCGGGCGCCTTCGCGCTCCTGGAAAAATCGGGATATAGTCCGCCGCGCGGTGTCTTCGCGGGAACCGCTCCTTGTAGAATGGCCTTGGGAGAATCTCAGCGGATGTCCTTTCCCATATGGACGCCGGATTGCGCGGTTTCGGCGGGAGAAGAACCGGAAGAAGACTCGAAGTAGCGGCCCGACCGCCGGGAGAACTGAACAATTTCGAGACCTGGGGCACCCAGATTCATGGTCAACTTGACTCTCTTAGGCCACCCGCCTCTAGCCGCGTCCGGCCGGCTTTGATCGAATACGTGGGGTGGCCGAACCAGGGGGTCTCTCGGGGTTACGCTCGGTGAATTCATCGTGCAGAACCACATTGAGCAGCGACTTGTGGAACCTGATGCGGCCGTTGTATTCGATAAGGCCGAGCTTGCGAAAGCGATTCATGAAGAAGCTGACGCGGGACCGGGTGGTGCCGATCATCTCCGCCAGAGTTTCCTGCGTGATGGGAGGAATCAGGTGTTCCGATTCATCCCCCTCGGCAAATTCGGCCATCAACAGGAGAATTCTCGCCAGGCGCTTTTCGCTGGAGTTAAAAAGCTGATCGACAAGATCGGCCTGAGCTCGCATACTCCGGGCCAGTAGAAATTTCAAGTACATTTCGGAGAAGGCACGTTCCTCGTGCATCACGCGGATCATCTCCTCCCTCGCTATCTTGAGCGCTGTACAGGCGGAAATGGCAGTGGCAGTGGCCATGTGCAGCCCACCCACGTTCGCGAGCGACTCATCCCCAATGAATTCCCCAGCGGAGAGAAGCGCGATGGTGGCCTCTCTCCCGTCATGCGAAGCGACGGTGAGCTTTGCGCGGCCTGCTCGAAGATAGAAGATGGAGTCAGCCGAACTTCCCTGCGAAAAGAAGACCTCCTTGGGCCGCAAGCGGACCAGTGTTCGTCCCACTGCTGCTTGTTCCAGAAATGTGGCGAGGTCAAACGTCATGCTTCTCACCTCGAAAGAGAAGATTGATGGCCCGGCTGAATTCTACTCTCTTAGTCTTGCGATCTTTGTACGGTCTCTGACACAATCCGAACTTTGTCAGGTATCGTGAGCTTGAGGCATACTGATTGGGGCAGGGTTTTGCCTGAAAGTGAGGATCCCTTGCGGACGAACGGCTATAAGAACACTCTTTTGAAAGCTCTAGACGGGGACGTAATTGCGCGCCTTCGTTTGCAACCGGTCACATTCGAACTGAAACACGAAATCGAAAACCCTGGCGAGCCGATCGATCGCCTCTATTTTCTCGAAGAGGGGATGGCGTCGATGACGGCAGCGTTCAAGGATGGGTCTCAGGTCGAGGTAGGGATGTTCGGTTTTGAGTCGGTCATCGGCGTCTCAGCTCTGATGGGAACAAAAAAGAGCCTGAATCGCGTCTA
>Ga0182014_10008538_pt1 | contig 10446 bp, 10 predicted proteins | sample 612S2DmetaG_FD_120489 | JGI IMG/M metagenome (GOLD analysis project Ga0182014, IMG submission 120489) | Permafrost microbial communities from Stordalen Mire, Sweden - 612S2D metaG | ecosystem: Environmental > Terrestrial > Soil > Wetlands > Permafrost | place: Sweden: Stordalen | collected...
AAAAGCGCACCACGGGCCGAGTCCCGGTCTTTCTGGACGCAAGGCAGTTTGTCGAACCGAACGCAATCTTGCGACACGCCTCCTCCTTCGCCGGCCCAAGCGTTGGCGTAGTCGGCGGCGAGGCTGTTCTTCATACTCCTGCGGACGTCATGGAGGTTGCACCTTGGGGACAGGCATTGGACACTATATACCTCTCGTCGCCTACCTGGGCTTCTGGGTCATGTGCCTCGTCTCGCTAGCCGGGCGACCTCGTTTGGGCCTTTACTACTTGATCCCATTCCTCCCATATCGCTCGATGCGAAATCACTTCCTCGACTACCCGCTCGGCGCAAACATGCTGACGTTCCTGCTCATTGCCGTGATCGTCGGAGCTCTTCTCCATGGCAAACGCCTCCCAAAATCAAAGTTCAATCTGATCTGGTTGGTCTCAGGGGTCTATCTATATTTATCGATGTGGCTGGGCACCGCGCTTGGAAATGCTCCGGCTCCGCTCTGGCTTTCCGATATAAACTTCGTGACCTGGAAAGATTATATGATTGTTCCGTTGGTATTCGTGGCGACTGGTTTGGTCGTTGAAGACCGGAAAGCCATAAGGACAGTCATCCTCATTACTGCCATTTCCCTTTTATTCATCGACAGGAGTTGCATACTGGAGAGCACGTCGAGAACCTGGGCAAACTTCGACGAGAACAAGCGCGACGAAGGCCCGCTGGTCTATGGGGCAAACATAACAGCCGCATTCCTGGCCCAGTTCGCCATGTTCTTTTGGGGCTTCGTGCAATTTGTCAAAAGGAAGAAAGTTAAGCTGCTCGGTTATGGATTGGTAGCCATCACTCTCTTTTCAACCATGTACACGTTCTCCCGTGCGGGATATCTCGCTGTTCTCGTCAGCGTACTCGTTCTTGGCCTGTTGAAGGACCGCAAACTCCTGGTGGTTCTTGGAGTCTTCCTGCTGACGTGGCAATTTATCGTGCCTACCGCTGTCCGTCAACGCGTTACCATGACCCAGGACGCCAGTGGGCAGCTGGACAACTCTGCCCAGGAGCGCGTCGACCTGTGGAAGGAGTCATGGACCGCGATCGTTCACAGCCCAATCGTCGGACATGGTTACGCCACGTTCCAGCTAGGAGAGCATGCAGCCGGCCTGAAAGACACGCACAACTGGTATGTGAAGGTGGTGGAGGAAACCGGTTTCGTCGGGCTCTTCCTGGTTCTCGTTCTGTTTCAACAAATGCTTGCATCTTCCTTCCGGCTCTTCAGGCGGGCCAACGACCCACTATACCGCGGCCTCGGCCTTGGCCTCTTTCTCGCAATGTGCTCCAGCATAGTTGCCAACTGCTTTGGCGACCGGTGGACCTATCTTGAAATCACCGGGCTACTGTTTGTGCTGGCTGGAGCGATGGTTCGGGCGAGTCATCTCAAGGAGCCGGATCCGATACCGGAACTGGCTCCAGTCAAGGCAGATTTATGCACGATCCGACCTGATGCTGTTCCGCTGTGACCCTCGGACGGACACTGAGAAGTGGTGAGAATCAAAAAGGGTACAGTAGGAGGTTGTATCATGAACAGACACCTGCGCTTTATGCTGCTCACGAACTCATTTCTGCCACACGCGGGAGGATCGCGCTTCTACTATTTCAACCTCTTCAAGCGAATCGCCAGCTGTGGCGATGAAGTTACAATTATGACGAGCAAAATTCCAGGCTGGCAGGTGTTTGACGCACGCGAGCAAACAGCCGGATTCAAGATCAAGCGGCGCTTTACGCCGTTACGCGGTCTTAGCTATTCGCAACTGCCAAGGATCGCGGGGCCTATGCTCGCCGCAGGATCGGAGTGTCTGTTTCGTCGTCCGGACATTCTCCATTGTGGAGATCTGTACCCTGAAGGCCTGATAGGCGTAGTGCTGAAGAGAACGTTAGGGATACCTTTTATAGCCTATTGCCATGGCGAAGACATAACTCTGACGGATCAGCGGAGGTATCAGCCCAAGGTGCGAGATGTAATATATCGGACCGCGGATGCAGTGATTGCCAACGGGGATTTCGCCTGTGAGAACCTGCTGCGCATCGGTATCGAGTGGGAAAAGATTCACAGGATAACTCCCGGCCTGGATACGAGCGTGTTTTTTCCCGAGGAGTCTGATGCGAAGCTGCGAGAACGCTACGGGATTGGCGGTAAGGATGTGGTCCTGATGACGGTGGCGCGGTTGGTGCAGCGCAAAGGTCATGCGCGAATTATCCGGGCACTGGCTGAACTTCGCGCTGATATTCCGAGCTTTAAATATGTCATTGTCGGACGCGGGCCGATCGAGGCGGAGTTGCGCGCCCTGGCAGCTCAATTGAACCTGCTGGACAAGGTCGTCTTCGCTGGTTTTGTTCCTGATGGTGAGTTGAATCGTCATTACAACATGGCGGACATCGTGGCGATGCCAAACACGGAAGTTGCAGGTGATGTTGAAGGCTTCGGCATGGTGTTTCTTGAGGCGAATGCTGCCGGTAAACCAGTGATCGGCGGACGTTCAGGTGGAGCATCCGCGGCTGTCGCCGATGGTGAATCAGGTTTTCTAGTCGATAGCTATGGTGACGAGGAACTACATGATGCTTTGCGGAAGTTGCTCACGGAACGCAGTCTGCGGAAACGTATGGGCGCGGAAGGGTTGCGACGAGTCCGCGCGGAGTTCGACTGGGACTCTCGAGCCGCGACGCTAAGAAAGATCAGTTACGATATTGTTGCTGCAAGTCAATGAGGACGTGGATGCGCGGCCGCAATAAACTTCAGGGAACATCTGATCAAGTCCAGTTTTCGCGCTCTGCCTGGATAAAGTGATAGGTGGAGAGTGGGTGGTTCTATGTTTGTTGAAAGGTTGGCTAATGATTAACATCGTTGCAATACCGTCGGAGCCACCCAGCATAACGAATGCAGCGCAGGGCGATTTGCCCCACATCCTGCTCGTCGTCGATCAGTTCGCGAGAACGCTCGGAGGTGGGGAACGTATTGTTCTCAAGCTCGCGGCCCTTCTGCCACAGTATAGATACCGTGCAAGCATCCTGACTTTCTTCGTCCATCCGGAGAGCGCCGCTTTGAAGTCGCCGCCCTGTTTCATCTACCTGCTGCCCTTGCAGAGCACCTACGACCTGACGGCGCTTCGGGGTGCTCTCGAGTTCAGACGATTCCTCAAACGGCAAAGAATCCAGATCGTCCACACATTCTTTGAGAGTTCGGATCTCTGGGCAGGATTTGTTACCAAGACCATGTCAAAGGCGAAGCTGGTATGGGCCCGGAGAGACATGGGAATTCTGAGGACTCGCAAGCATCACATTGCCTATCGGCTCATGGCCGGCGCCCCCGATGCAGTCTTTGCCGTCTCGGAACAGGTCCGGCGGCATGCGATCGAGGTGGATCGAATCGACCCGGCTCGCGTCCAGACGATCTACAACGGCCTGAACCTTGCCGATTGGGATACGGTCTCCAGGCCTGCCAAGACTCCAGGCGAGTTCCTGGTCACCACTGTAGGCAATATCCGTCGTGTGAAGGGGCACGACGTTTTCATCAAGGCAGCCGCGGCCATCGTGCCGCGCTTTCCCGGAGTCCGGTTCAGCATCGCCGGCGAAGTGCTGGAGCCGGGCTATTTCGCAGAACTGCAAGCGCTCGTTCAGGGTTTGAATCTCTCCAATCATTTCCGTTTCGATGGCGGGGTAACGAATCTGCGCCAACATCTTGCCGGGGCCGACATTTTCGTTCTTCCCTCACGCAGCGAAGGTTTCTCGAATGCCATTGTCGAGGCCATGGCCGCATCTCTTCCGGTTGTTGCGACCAACGTGGGTGGGAACGCGGAGGCCGTGAAAGATGGAATCAGTGGATTCCTTGTCCCCTCGGACGATCCTGGCGCCCTTTCGGCAGCCATCCTCCTGCTGCTCTCCGATCCGTCTAAAGCAAGAACAATGGGCGCAGCGGGAAGGAACCTGGCAGCAGAAAGATTTACGACCGAGGCCATGATGAATCGGATCGCCGGCGCCTACAGGAACCTGCTCTCCGGAAGGTGAGCGGCGCCCCGCGTCGACCCGTCCGGCAGGATGTCCATCCCCAATTGGAGTCATTTCACTCCCCCCAAAGGGGAACTTATTGGGAATAATTGTGCAAGACTTTGCGCATTCCCAATTCGTATGCGCGTAAGCCACTGAAACTAAAGACAATTAGTTTGGCACGCAATCTGCATATAGAGATGACGAACGCTATTGGGGTGTGTTGGCTGGGGAGCCGGATAGTACCTCCTATCGATGCGATACTCCGGCTTTCTTGGGAAGAAATGCGGAGCCAATGCGCCAATGGTTGTGTGTGCCAGTTTCGGTGCGAATGTCTACTCCCGGGATTTCGGGTTGTACGAGCTTCGTCGAGCAAGCCAGTGAAACAACAGGCCCTACCCTTTGACCGGCCCTCTGTAAAGGGTGAATGCGGGACAAATGCCCGCGAGGGTTCAGGAGGAAAGAGGAAACATGAAGAAGTTTGGTTTGTGCACGATTTTTGCCTTGTCTACGTTCTGTTTTCTGTCTTCGCTCAATCCGCTGAAAGCCTACGCAACTCCGGTTAAGATGGACTTCACAGGTGTCGGAGGGGCCAATTCCGGAGGGGTCTTCACTTACCCCTACGAGTTCAGCATCAACGGCGGGCCTACAGTCTGGCTTATGTGCGTCAGCTACTTGCAGGAGATCTACCTGTCGACGCCCAACGAAACTTGGCTTGCCAACGTTGTTCCGGTTGGCTCCGTTTATGCCGGTCCAACCGCGTTGTCTACGCTCACACCTACGGAGCAGAAGGAAGACGCATATCTCTACAGCGTGGTCCTAAGCAAAGGTTCCTCGGCACAAACAATCAGCGATGCGCAGTGGGCAGCCTGGGAAGTGGGCGATCCTCCGTTGATCGGTAACCTCCCGAGCGGCTTGGACGATCCCGGCATACTTGCTGAATACAAAGCGGCGGTGGCTTTTGTTAAGGCGAACCCTAATGACACAAGCTTCTACTCCGACTTTCAACTTTATGTTCCGGTGTCCGGGTCGCAGTCCGAAGGGGGGCTACCTCAGACTTTCATTGGGGAAACGCCAACGCCTGAGCCGAGCAGCCTGCTCTTGCTTGGCACCGGACTCCTTGGTCTGGCATTGGTCCTGTTTCGGAAGGCCAAGGCGTCCGGCCTGGTCTTGCACTCGTAGTCATTTTCCGTCACCGTCCGGAGAGCGCAATGCTTGCGCTCTCCGGACGGTTGATCGCCGAACCCACTCTCCTCGGGCACCACGCTCTGGCAGAGAGAGCCTGTCAACTGAACTGCCTGTGCAGCCTCCATTCCATATCGATCCGGCCCAAAAGAGGAGTCGCTTCAGCGCCCGCTACCAGCCGTGCGGCAGGATGTCAATCCCCAATTGGAGTCACTTCACTCCCCCAGAAGAGGAACTAATTGGGAATTTGCTGTGCAAGGATTTGCGCATCCCCAATTTTTATGCGCGCAAGTCGCTGAATCTAAACGCTCTCTGTTTGGCATGCAATCTGCATATAAGAAAGGCGAGCGCCATTGGGGCTGTTGAGAGGGGCTGCATAGCACCCCCTATCAACGCGGAACTCCAGTTCCCCCAAAGTGGAGCCAATGCGCCAATGGCAGTGCGTAGGCAGAGTCGATGCGAGTGTCCGGGGCAGGCGTTGCATGTTTTTCGGACGTCGCTTGGTAAACCATTGAAACCACAGGCCCTACCCTTTGGCCGGCAATTCGCAAAGGGTGAACGCAGGACAAATGCCCGCGAGGGCGATTGAAGGAGGAAACATGAAGAAATTTGCATTCGCTTTACTCGCAATGGCAACGGCCCTTGCGATCACGCCCAGAGCGTCGGCTGATCAAATCGGTATCACCAGCTCTCAAGTTACATACAACTCGGCGGGTATCACATCCACCGACGTCGTCGGAACTGTAGAGGGATTACCCGACACAACCGGCATATTCGCCGGTTTCATTAGTGACACGGCGACCTTGTACAGCTTCAATTTCACCCCGAGCAGTTCCGAAAGCGTGGAGGTGTTTTCCATAGATGACGGGGCTCTCACGTTCACCATCAATAGCCTCGAAGACAATTTCGTGCTCCCGCCAGACGGCTTCAATGTTTCTGGCGTCGGTATGCTGGATGACGGCGGTGTGTACTACACGGCCGTCTGGGACGCCGCTGCTTCACAATCTGGGAGCAGCATCACCTTCGGCATCGAGGCCGTCCAAGCCGTACCGGAGCCGTCTTCTCTGCTGTTGCTCGGCACCGGCCTCCTGGGTTTGGCGTTTGTCGCATTTCGGAAGGCCAAGTCGTCCGGCATGGTCTTAAACATGTAGTCTTTTGTTCCACTGCGAAGGGCACAAAATCGTGCCCTTCAGACTCCTGACGAACCCCACCTTTTCGGGTGGGGTTTGTAACCTCCCAGTAGAGGTGTTACGGGAAGTTGGAAACACCTGCGCTGAACGAGGTTAGGCTTGCGCCGGAACGAACTCAATGAAAATGAAGGAGATTAAAAGATGAGAAGGTTTTCCTTTGTTCTTGCGGCTCTTCTGATTGGCGCTGTCGCGGCGCAGGCAGATAGCCTTGTCACAACTCGACCAGTTGGCACCGACTCGGTCACCTGGTTACAACTCGGATCTTCCAATACCGGTATTCCCAATCCTTTCGGTTTTCTGACCACAAGCGGAGTATCGGGCGTCGGCGCCTTTGCAAGTTCTGGCGACCAGCAGGTACGTGCTCAGAATGACGGCTGGAGTGGAAATTTCGCGCCGGGCGACGTCGTGGTCTGGACCAACGGCAATGGTCCGCTGACGCTGTCTTTCGGTCAGGGATACTCCCAGATCGGGGCCCAGATCCAAGCCGACTATTTTGGCGCCTTTACCGCCCAGATCTGCGATGTCAACGGCTGCTTCAGTGAAAGTGGCGATAGCACTTCAAATGGTGATAACAGCGCCATCTACATCGGTGTCGCCACAGGTGAGGCGCCCATTGATTGGGCGACCTTCAGCCTGACCGCCGCCACCGACGATACTACGGCCGATTTCGCGATCAACGACGTCACCCTCAACGGCACCAGCACCGCCGTCCCCGAGCCCAGCAGCCTCTTGCTCCTCGGCACCGGCCTCCTGGGTTTGGCGTTTGTCGCATTTCGGAAGGCAACGCCGTCCCGCCCGGTCTTGAACCTGAGCCTGTAGTCATTTTGTTCCTCTTGTTCCTCCGAGAATGAAGGGCACGGAAACGTGCCCTTCAGACCGCCGGCGAACCCCATCAAACCTGATGGGGTTTGTTTTTGCGTGCAGGGTTCAGCCGAAGCAGGCTGGTGTGGCCAGTATTTGCTGGATGCGTTCGGGCAGGTCCGGGAACGTGGTCAACAGGGCCATGCTGGCAGCAGCAACTTGAACAACACAGCCGGCTCCGGCGCCGGAAGGCCTTTGTTCTCCCAGTCAATGTGTTGCACGCGCTTGAGGGAAGAGGCGAGGTCTACCGGCCGCTCGATCTTCCGCAACAGATGCCCCGAAGGCGCCGGCGCCTCAATCTCATCCCGTGTCTTCATTGCCTGTGGGTGGCCTATGCCCGTTTGGCCGCCGGAACCGAATTCTCTGACTCCGGCAGCTTGCGCTCAAGCCCGCGGACCAGCGATTCCTGCAGCTTATAGAGTAGCGATCTGTAGCTGATATTGAGCCATTTTGCCGTCTTCATGCGACTCCAGCCATTGGCTTGCAGCACCTTCAGCATGATTTCGCGCTCCAATTCTCGCGTGGCGGTCCTGGTAATCTCCCTGAGCGAGATGGGGTTGGCCAGATCGATCTCGGGGATCAGCCTGGGCGGGGTAGACGGAACCAGGTCCGCCACCAGGGCCTCTTCGCTGCCGATCAGGATGTAGCTGCAAATCATGTTCTCGAGTTGGCGGATGTTTCCGGGCCAGTTGTACCGCTGCATCAAGCGTATGATTTCGCGCGAAAGCGGCTTCGGGTTGAGATGATATGCTTTCGAGTGCAGATCGAGAAAGTAGTCGATTAGAACCGGTAGATCCGCTGCCCGTTGGCGCAACGGCGGCAGATCGATGGTCACGGCGTTGATGCGGAAGAAGAAATCCAGCCGGAAGCTTCCATCCGCGGTCTGCTGTCGCAGGTTTCCATTGGCTGCGCAGATGAGCCGTGTATCGACTCTCCTGGACTCTTGCGCTCCAACGCGCATAAAGCTTCCATCCTGAAGTACTTGCAGCAACTTGGCCTGCGCTGACATATCCAGGCTGCCCACTTCATCCAGAAACAGGGTTCCCAGATGAGCCAGTTCCACGCGGCCGCGCTTGGTTACATACGCCCCGGTGAAAGCTCCCTTTTCATAGCCGAACAGCTCCGACTCGATGAGCGAGTGCGGAATGGCCGGGCACGTTACCTTGACCCAGGCAGACTTCGAGCGCTTGGAGCGCGCATGCAACAACCTGGCAAGGATATCTTTACCCGTCCCGCTCTCGCCCTGCAAGAGAACCGGAACAGTCGTCTCGGCAGTCCGATCCAGCTTCTGTCGAGCGAGGGCCATCATCGATGATTGTCCGAAGATCACATTCATCGGAGGCAGATCGCGAATATCCACAAATTCGGTTTTGCGTGTCTGAGCCATTCTCCATCCAATTGAGAGCGAGTTGCCCCCTGTCCTGCAAGCAATTGTGGGGCCAGACTCAGAGCCGGCGAGGGCGCCAGGCCAGGCCCTGATCCGGAGATGGATTTGCGCGACACCATCCGGCACATCAATCGGATGGTGTCCAATCGCCCGGAATGACGCGCTGCGCCTCCCCCGGCCCCATCGTCTCGATAAAATTTCGGCTGGCTATTCCGTGGCGGGTTGCACTCCAGCATGGCCCGTCCGCTTCGCCAACCGGGCCAGTATGCTGTAAAGTCGTTTTGCGGGGAGATTGATCTTCGAAGTATGCATTAGCAGCCCATGGCAAGCGGGACGCAGATCGCAGAATGGCGAATTGGGCGCAAATCATCCGCAATGGAATCAATTACTTACGGAATTTTCGGGGGAATTGTTTTTCGCTTTTCATGCTTTCAAAACAAGTTGTTCGCCGTTCGGGTCAACCGAGGGGATAAGCGCAAATCGTCTTCAGCTTCGGCTTGAGAAGCGTACGATGGGCTACTTTAGAGTGTGCAGGCTCTTGCGCAAATGTGTAAATCTTTGCACAAATAGCGAAATGCTTCACCATTTTCAGGTGGAAAAATGCTCTACATGTGGGGTAGAATCAAGTTCTTCGGGCTCCGTTTTAGCTCTTTCGGTAAGGAGTGAAAGGACCAGGGATGGCGAGCACGCTCACCAGAGCGGCGATGAAAGAGGGCAAACGCCGCCCTCACGTGGTCGTGCTCGATGCAGATTCTGCAATCCTGAAGTATGTTGAGGGTATTCTCGCGGACCGCTTCAGCGTGAGCCTGTTCACCGAGGCCGCAGAATTGATCCGGGACCTGAGAGAATCTCCCGCGCCCGACCTTCTCCTGATGGACTGGCACATTGGCGTAGACGACACTGATGAGAAGAATGCCCTCGGCCTGCTGAAGAAGATTCACGCCTCGAAGCCGTCTCTCCCGATCGTTATGTTCGCTTGTTCCGCCGAGCTGCAGGAAGTCGTGGTGGCGATTCGCATGGGCGCCACTGACGTGATCCTCAAGCCCTTTAGAAAGAGCGACATCGACCATGCTGTGCAGCAGTGCCTCAAGGAAGCTGGCGAGCAACCGGTCGACTATGACATCCAGGAAATCCCCCTCGATGAGAACACCTCCTTTGTCAGATCCAGCAAGCGCATGCGGGAGATCGAGTCCCAGTGCGCGCTTGTCGCGCGCGCGGACATCCCTGTTCTGATCCTTGGAGAGAGCGGCAGCGGCAAGGAAGTCGCGGCCATGTTGATCCACAAGATGTCGGCCAGGAGCCAGCGCACCTTCTTGAAGGTGAATTGCGCGGCCATGCCTGCCGATCTGCTTGAGAGCGAACTTTTCGGTTATGACCAGGGCGCCTTTACCGGTGCGGTCAAGTCCAAGCCCGGGAAGTTTGAGATCTGCAATCACGGCACAATCTTATTGGATGAGATTGGCGAAATGCCGAGCGCTTTGCAGGCGAAGCTTTTACAGGTTCTTCAGGACGGGAGTTTCTCACGCCTGGGCAGCCGGTCCAGCGTTAAGGTGGATGTACGCGTGATCGCCTCAACCAACATCGACATCAAAGCGGCAATCGCGCAAAAGACATTTCGAGAGGATCTCTACTACCGTCTGAATGGTTTTACACTGAAGATGCCCCCGCTGCGGGAGCGCACGGACGAGATTTCGATCCTATCCCAGCACTTTATGCGCAAGGTGGCCGCGAAGTACGAATGGGATCCTTTGCCGATTTCCCCTGCGCTCATGCAGGCTCTGACCAGCCACTCGTGGCCTGG
>Ga0182014_10008540_pt1 | contig 10446 bp, 8 predicted proteins | sample 612S2DmetaG_FD_120489 | JGI IMG/M metagenome (GOLD analysis project Ga0182014, IMG submission 120489) | Permafrost microbial communities from Stordalen Mire, Sweden - 612S2D metaG | ecosystem: Environmental > Terrestrial > Soil > Wetlands > Permafrost | place: Sweden: Stordalen | collected...
CCCTCAAGCGTTCCCGCGACGCGCGGGACCTTCTGGTCGTGGACGTAGAGGCCGGACGCCGCCCCGAACATCAGCTCCGATGCCGCCGCGGCAGCCTCGAAGAACGCAATCGCGATCAACGCCGTCCACACCGGACGGTCGTCGGGATCGTAGGCATACCCCACTACGACGGCGGCAAACACGGCGGCGTACTCGATCCACTTGAGGAGTTCGCGCACCACGGCGTCTTCGTGCGCAGCGTGAAGGGCCGATAGCACGATCGCCGTAAGGATGCCGGCAAACGCCAAGAGCAGCGCGCGGACCGGCTTCTCGCTCAGCGCGCGGAGCGATGTGCGGTGCACGATCAAGCCGATGACGAAGCCGAGCAACGCGACCTTGGGCACGGTGATCGAGGTGCCGAGCACGTAGCGCGCATCCGCAAACGGCGCGCACAGGATCAGTGCGCCGACGCCGAGCGACGGCCGGCGATACGCAAGCAAGCCCACGGCCAGCGCCACCGCGATGAAAAAGACGGTTTGCAGCAGGTCGAGCGGATAGTGCGGCGGCTCGAAGACCGCGGGGTACACGTACCCGGGTTGCCAGCGGATCATGAGGGACTAGGACGAAGATTAGACGGGTGTTGCGTAGTTCGCTGATCGTACTGCTCGTCGCGCTGCTCACCGGCGTCGCCGGTGCCGAGTCGTACGTCGTCAGCCCGAAGGCCACTGATGAAACGAAGGCGGCCGTTGCCGCGGGTCGGCCGCCCGAGCACGGCTTTCCCGAGATTCACGACGTCGCGTTCACGAGCTCGGCGGAACTGCGTCCGGGAACGAGCCTTGTCGCGACCGTCGTCACCTCGGCCAACGTCGTCTACGTCGAAGGGCGCGTGAAGTATTGGAACGTGCCGTTCCACCAAGCGGGGCCGGGCAAGTTCGATATCGACTACCGCGTGCCGTTCTTGCCGCCGGGCGCGCTCGGGCACTGGGATCTCGAAGTGATCGCGCGCTCGGTCGACGGTGTCGAGGTCAAGCGAACGTTCCCCGTCACCTACCGGTACTTCTGAACGCAGGTTCACGGCAACGGAACCAGTTCACGCGCTTTCCGGCGGAACAGGATGTCGATCGCGAGATCGAGCTCCTCGCTGTCGACGATACGCGCCAACACGAGGAACAAGAAGCCGCCGAAGATCAAGTGCTCGACGAGATTCGTCGAGCGCGCGATGAACGTCGGTTCCGGCGGCACCCGGTAAATTTGCACGACCGCGAGCGCGATGCCCATCGCGGCGCTGCAGCAGAGCACCTTGAACGCCGAGAGCAGGATGCCGCGCACGTCGAAGCCGCCCAGCAATCGCCATACGACCGCGCCGAGCGCAACGGTCTGCAGCGTCTGGCTCACGGCGTTCGCGAGCAGCAAACCGCGCGCGCCGAGGCTCGGCAACCAGTAGATCGAGAGCAACACGTTCACGACAACGGTCGCAACGGAGATGATGATCGTCGCGCGCACGGCGTTGCACGCGAAGAGATAGCGCGTGAGGATGATGTTGCCCGCCACCGCCACCAAACCGACGGACGCGTAGGGTAACAGCGACGCGCACAGCACCGTCGCTTCAGGCGTGAACGCACCGCGCTCGAAGAGCGTCTGCACGATGGGCCCCGCGAGCATGCACAAGCCGAGCACGGATGGGATCGTCAGGAAGAGCACGATCTTCAACCCGGTCGCGATGCTGCGCCGCATCGCGGGGCGGTTCTTGCTCGCGAATTGGCTTGCGAACACGGGGAAGATCACCGTGGCGATCGCGGCGACGAAGACTTGTTGCGGAAAGCCGACCAGCTTCACCGCATAGTTCATACCGGCAATCGAACCGACGCTCAAGCCCGATGCAAAGTAGCGGTCGAAAAACAGCGCGATCTGTCCGGCGGCGGAACCAATGGCGATCGGCCCCAACACGATGAGCAAACGGCGCAGCCCCGGGTGCTGCCAGTCGATCACGAAGCGGAAGCGCTGCAGCGCAAAGAAGGCCGGCACTTGCACGGCCAACTGCACGAACGCGCCGGCCAGCGTGCCGAGCACGAGCGCGCCGATGCCGAAGCGATGGAAGCCCACCACGACGAACGCGATCGTGAGCACGTTGGCGAACACGCCTTGCAGCGCGGTCGCGGCGAAGCGATGATAGGCGTTGAGGATCGCCGCGAGGATGCCGCTGAGGCTGGTCGCGAGGATGCACGGCATCAGCCAGCGCGTCATCACGATCGCTTCGTCTAATCGTTGACCGTGAAAGCGCGCGATCCACGGCACGTAGATCGGGGCCAGCCACGCGCCCACCGCCGCCGCGAACACGAGCCCCACCGTGACGCAGAGGATCAGCGTGCTGGCCAACTGCCAGGCGTCTTCTTCGCGATCGTTCACGTAGTATTCGGAGAAGATCGGAACGAGCGCGCTGACCAGGGCGCCGTTGAAGACACCGAAGAGGATCGTCGGCACCACGGTCGCCGCGAGAAACGCGTCCATGTCGCCCGAGGCGCCGAAGTAGCGCGCGTTGAGCACTTCGCGGCCGAAGCCGAGCACCATCGAGGCCAGCGTCGCCGCCATGACGATCATCGTCGAACGCGCTACGCGCTGCGGCGCGCGGTGCGCGCCGACGACGGTCAACCGAGGCTGCATCGGACCTCGCTAAGCGAGGGAACGGCTAATGAGCACCCACGCCGCGGATGACGGCCGGGATGGTTTGCGTGATGATCCCAAAATCGCCGAGTGGCGTCCACGAGTCGATGTACGCGTTATCCAGCGCCATCCACTGCTCGAACGAGAGCTCACAGCGGCCCGAGACCTGCCACAGGCACGTGACGCCGGGCTTCACCGTGAGCCGGCGCTTCGCGCGCTCGTCGTAGTGGGCCACTTCCTCGGGGAGCGGGGGCCGGGGCCCGACGATCGCCATGTCGCCCAGCAGCACGTTCACGAAGTTGGGCAGCTCGTCGATGCTGGTCCGGCGCAAGAGGGCTCCCAGCGGATGCAGCCGCGGGTCGCGGCGGAGCTTGAAGACGGGGCCGTCGGCCTCGTTAAGGTGGCGCACTTCGTGGCGCCGCTCGTGGGCGTCGGTGACCATGCTCCGCAGCTTGTACATCTTGAAGGTCCGGCCGTTGAGCCCGACGCGCTCCTGACGGTACAGCGGCCCCTCGCCGGTGACCAGGACGATCCCGGCCATGGCAGCCAGCGTGATCGGCAGCGTAACGACGAGGCCCACGCCGGCGACCGTTATGTCGATGGCGCGTTTAGCGGGCCCGTACCAGGCCGGCGTCCGGCGCGCGGCCGGTGCGCCGACCGCGGAGGGCGCCGGCGGACCAAAACGGGTCTCGAGAGCACTCACTTTGGTGTGGAACCCAAGATAGCGGCCATGCGCTCGCCGACCCGGCTCATGCCGTCCACCACGCCGATGTCGGCGCCGGCGGCGGTACCATATTCCAGGAACGGCACGTATTCGCGGGTGTGATCGCTACCGGGAGCCGTCGGATCGCACCCGTGATCGGCGGTGAAGATGAGACCATCTCCGGGCCGTATGCGCTCTAAGATGGCTGGGATCATTCCGTCGAGGCGTTCGAGGGCATCGGCGTACCCTCGGACGTTGCGCCGGTGGCCGTATTTCGAGTCGAAATCGTTGAGGTTCACGAACACCAGTCCATGGTCGAGCCCATCTGCAATCTGCAGGGCCTGCTCGACGCCTTCGGTATTGTCGGCGACGCGAATCGAATCGACGATGCCGTGACCGCAGTAGATGTCGCAAATTTTACCGACGGCGTGAATGGGAACGCCTTCGGCAGCAATGCGGTCGAGGATCGAGGGGGGCGGGTCAACGGCATAATCACGTCGGTTTGCCGTGCGGGTGTACCCGCCGGGCGCTCCGGTAAACGGGCGGGCGATCACGCGATTGACCTCGTGCGGGCGCACGAGCATGGCCCGCGCCTTCTCGCACCAATCGTAGAGGGTCGCGAGCGGCACGGTATCTTCGTGGCACGCCACTTGAAACACCGAATCGGCCGAGGTATAGAGGATCGGGCGGCCGGTCCGCTGGTGCTCCTCGCCCATCTCGGCGATGATTTCCGTCCCGGAAGCCGGGATATTCCCGAGCGGCGGCTTCCCGGTGATCGCGGTAAACGCATCGACGACCTCGGGCGGAAAGCCGTCGGGATACGTGGGAAATGGAATCTCCGTCACAATCCCAGCCATTTCCCAATGCCCCGTGATTGTGTCTTTGCCACGTGATTTCTCACGCAACCGTCCTACCGCACCGGCCGGATGATCGACGGCAGCAACCCCACGGATCGTCGTCGTGCGACCCAAGCCGAGGCGCTCGAAGTTCGGTAAATGCAAGCCGCCGACGCGTTCGGCAACGTTACCGATCGTGTTCGCTTTCGGTGCATCACCAAAGCTCGCCGCATCCGGAAGCGCGCCGACGCCGGCTGAGTCCATTACGAAAGCGAGCACCCGCGGCATAGCGAAATCCGGTTCTGTCCTCGCAGGACCGTCCCTCCCCTTTGCGTGAACGCGCAGGACAGTCCTAATGCGATTTTTTCTTTTGTACCTGGTCGTTTCGATTGCGGCGCTGCTGACCCCCAACATTGCCGCTGCTGCCGACGAAGCGACGCGTAGCATCGAGCTGCGTGCGAACGTGGTCGACTTTTATAGCAACCGCTACATTCTCACGGCCGACGGCAACGTCAGCGCGCGGCTCAGCGACGGCACCGTGGTACGCGGCGACACGTTCTCGATGGATCTCAAGCTCAATCGCTTCCTCATCGCGGGCAACGTTCGCGTGGATGGACCCCAGATTCACCAGGTCGGGGCGGCGTTCGCGGGCTATCCGGACCTCGAACGGAGCTATTTGGTCACCGAAGGTGCGACGCCGGATCGCTGGACATACTACGGCCTCAACTTCACCGATCCGCATCCGGGGCGTCAGCAACCGGGCGATGCCTTCTACTTTCCCGACTTGACCAGCGAGAAGCCCTACATCATCGCCAACGGCGCGACGATCTTTTTCAAGAACAACATCGAGTTTCCGGTCGGCTCGCGCATCGAAGTACTGAGCGCGTACATTCCGACACCGGGATACGTCGTCAACTTCTCGTCGAACCCGAACTTCTACCAGAACGCGTTCTCGGGCGCCACGTTCGACATCGGGATTCCGTTTCACGGCGCGGACGATGCGATCTCCGCCGCGCACATCCGCTACGACCCCTACCGCGGACTCTATACCGCGTTCGATCAGCACTTCGTGCACAACCTCGACTACGCGGTTTTCTCGGTCGATCCGGTCACGCAAAACCAGCGTCAGTTCAACGCGATCCTCTATAAGCGGGTCTCGCCGGACGTCGAAGCACGGTTGTTTTTTCAGCTCTCGGACCAATCGCAAGGTTTGAGCCAGCCGGTCAGCGCCTCCACTTACGCGAACTTCGCGGTGAATTCCAAGGTCGGAAAGTACGCCGTCGGCCTGAACTCCGATCAGTACAACAACGATCTGCTGGCCGGTGCCGTCGACCAAGCCAACATCTACGGCAACGTTCAGAGCAGCCATCCGTTCGACATGACGCTCTCGGTGCAGAGCTACGAAGATGAGTTTCGGCTCTTCCGCTACCTCGGCGTGCCGTTGAAGTTCCAGTACCGCGCCGGCTACGGCTACAACTACGATTCGTACGGCCTACCCGTGCTCGGCCCCGACGCCGCAAATACGCCGCCTGATTTCGGCGGCGTGCCATACACAACGATCTTCAACACCTATTTGGGCTTCACGGCATACACTTCGTCGATTCGGATTGCGAAACAAACGACGATCTCCGCCAAAGCCGACAAGCTCGAGACGTGGTACACGCTGCCGCACCTTTTGAGCACCACGAACGTGTCCACCACGGTCGCCTACACACCGCTCTCCGTGAAGCGGCCGGCATTCTTGCTGACCTATGGCATCCTCAACATCAGCGACTTCTGGGGCAAGAATCAGCTCGTCGCCTATCCGGAGTATCTCCCCGACACGATCACGAATCAATACGGCACGTTCAGCGGACTCTCGTCCTTCGATGGTTTTGCCACGTCGCGCAGCGTTGCGGGGTCGATGGTCTACACGCCGACGCCGTTCTTTGCCCTCAACTTGACGATGCAGAATTTCAACGTCACGCCGCGACCGGTGCCCGGCGTCGGCGGGCAAGCACCCAACCAGTTCACTGCCGACGTGCGCGTTCGCCTCAGCAAGAACATTCTGGTCGACGTCTCGCGCGTGTACTACTTCCAGTTCGCCGGTGAAGGGTGGGCACCACAGTACGGGGTCCAATTCTCGCCATGATCAAACCGCTCGCCGCATTCGTCCTCGTGCTCGCCATCGCAGCTACCGCCGCCAACGCGCAAACCGTTCCGGCGCCGATTGCCGCTCCGACCGCCGCACCCACGGCTGCCCCGGCCGCTCCCACGCCGCCGTCGAATCTCGTAACGTACACGGGCCAGTTGCTCGACTACCGCAACAACTACGTTTACTTCACCTCGGGCGATGCGTTCCCGGCGATCGAGCTGCCGCGCATCATCGACTACATGACGAGCCAGCCCACGTCGGTGCGGCCGCAAGCGAAGATGTTTGCGCAAGCGACCTTCGATCCGGCCACGAAGAAGATCATCCAACTGGCCATCACCACGCGCCGTTTGGTGATGTCGCAAACGCTTGGACCCGCAAGCGCCTATGTAGTGGTGGGATCGACGCCGGTGCCCGCACCCGAGCTCGTCGGGCAGAACGTCACCGGCAAGCAAGTCGCGGTGGTGTTCGAAGTGACGGTGCCGCCCACGACCAACTTCACCGATAGCGTCTTCATTTCGACCGACTCGAGCGACTGGAACCCGACCGCGATCAAGCTCGATCGCGTCGATGCGTACAAGTATCGCGCGCTGCGCTACTTCGCGTCGGGCACGAAGTTTGCGTATCGCGTGACCCGCGGCACCTGGAATTCCGTCGAGCGCGGTGAGGACAACCTCGATACGCCGCCCCACCAATTCTTCGTGCGCGAAGTCGACTCGCTCGCTGCGCGCGTGACCGTGTACCACTGGTCGGACGAACGCGGTTCGTCGCTCGGCACCGGGCCCAACTCGATTCCGACGCCGTACAATCCGAGCCCGTTCGGCGGCGGCCCCGGCGGCATCGCGGTGCCGCAGATCCCGCTCCGTCCGACACCGCCTCCCGGACACTAAATGCGGACGCGAGCGCTCGTCGGCGTACTTGCGCTCCTCACGCTCTGGCCGCTCTCCGCGCTGGCGAAGCCCATCGCGGAGATCGCGGGCGGAAGCGTGCTCTTCTACAACGACGCGCTCGCGATCGTCGTACGCAACGGCGTGACGGCACAGCTCGCCAACGGCCTGCGGATCAGCGCGGCGACGGCCTACGTGGACTTACGCGGCGACCGCGCCGTGTTCGCCGGCAACGTGGAGATCGTGCGCGGGACGGCAACGTTGCACGCCGATGCGCTGGCCCTCGATTTTCCCGGCCGGAAGGTCGCCCTCTTGCGCAACGACTCGGGCATCTCGCAAACGGATGCTTCGCTAACGGCGCTGCAGGCCGCGCCGGCTGACGGCTCCGCGTTTACGTTCCCGGACTTCGCCGACGGGCGTGCATACATCCGCGCGCGGCGGGCGGAGATCGTCTCGCGCACGAGCATCCGCTTTCGTCCGGCCGCCTTCCCCACGTCGACCGGCGCGCCGCCCGTGCCGATGTACCTCTACACGTTTGCGGCCGGCAACGGCTACGCCGCGACCGCCCTTGCGCCGGCGGCGTTCGATCAACCCTACGGTCTCGTCTCCACGCCCAACGCGCTGACCGCCCTGCATCTGCGCTACATCGACGGCGTCGGACCGTCGCTCGGCATCGAGCAGAACATCATCGACAACAACGACGGGTTTCTCGCGGGTTCGCTCGACGTGCCGGTGCACGCGGCGATCGACGACGGCCTCAACGGCTATCGCCGTTTGGGCGAGGACGGCACCGTGTCGCTCGGAGCAACGACCGACGACGGTTACCATCAAGCCACGCTGGGCTTCACGCAAGCGATCGGGACGCTCGTGAGCCGGCTGAACTACGGCATCACAAACCAAGGCGCATCGAGCGCGCTGCTCTCGTTGCGCACGCGCGATCACCGGCTCTTCGACGGCTTCACCTGGCACACGAGCGTGAACTTCGGTTTCCTCGCGCAGGACGGCGGCGTGTATCCGCTGGCGCCGAGTCCGGCGCAAGTTCAGACGGTGTGGCAGAAGGGGCTCGACGTGTTCGTTGCTTCGCCCCTCGTTGCGGGGCCGTTGCGAACGTCGCTCTCCGCGACGGTCGACGCCTCGCGCACCGACTACTCCTACCCGCACAATTACAACGCGCTCGAAACGAACGTCACGGGATCGCGGCGTCTGAGCCGGACGATGACGCTCTTCTTCGGCTACGACACGCGCTGGTCGGCCGACATCTTTCCCAACGCACAGACGATCTTCTATCCGCCGCTGTCCACCGATTACGGCTACGCGGGATACGCGATCGCCCGTCTCGCAAACATCGACGTGCAGTACGTGCAAGGACCGTACACGTCGGTGCGCCTCTCCTACCGTAAGGCCAACGACTTCCCGCAAGTGAATTTCTTCGCCGGGCGGCCGCCGAACGAAGTGCACGCGGATTTTCGCATCCGGGTGTTTCCGAACATCGGCTTCAGCTTCGGCCGCTCGTACGACTTCGGCTGGAACGGCTCGCGCTGGGTCCCCGGCTGGAACTTCTCGGTGTTCCAATGATCCTCGCCGCTGCCGCGCTTGCCGTCGTATTGAGTTTTCGCGTCGTACCGTTGGCGTGTACCGCGGACGGCCTGTCCATTTCGGGCGGTGGTGTCCTAAGGATTTCGCCGCAAGGTTCGTGCACGGGCGTGGTACCGGGACGCGCGATCTCGGTGACGCTCGACGATCAAACCCGCGCTGTCCCGGAAAAGCTTGATCCGGCGTCGCATCCGGCGAGCGAACTGCCGGCCGCAGCGTTTTCGTTTTCACCGTCATCGGCCGCGGCACCCGAAGGTAAGGAGGTGACAATCACGATTATCGTCGCGATCCCACCGTCGACGCCCGCCGGCAGCGACATCTTCCTCTCGACGGAACGCAGCAGCTATAATCCCGCCGAAATTCGCATGGATCAGCTCGACGCGCGCCGCTACCGCTTACAACTCCCGCTCCAAGAAGGCGGACGCCTCGCGTTCCGCATCACCCGCGGCAGCTTCAACACGATCGAGCGCGACGCGAAAGGCCGCCTCCCACCCCCGCACATCGCCCTCGGCACCGCCGGCGCCACTTACACCATCACCGTAGAAGCCTGGAGCGACGACACCTAACCCCGCCCCCATGTCATCCCGAGCGGAGCGCCGCAGGCGCGTAGTCGAGGGACCGCCACAATCTCTATTACTGAGTGCGAGCGCGAAGGCGCGAGCAGTGGAGTAAATAAAAAAAGAGAAAGTAGCCACTGCTCGCGCCTTCGCGCTCGCACGCTAATCGCCGAGATCGGGGCGAGTTCCTCGACTTCGCGCCTGCGGCGCTCCGCTCGGAATGACTGGTCAAATGGTGGACGGCGCCCCATGACACTTTGTCCGACGACCTCCAATGACTTAGGGCGCGGGGTTGACAGGCGGGGGTACACTGGTAGTGGATCCTCGTTAGGTGAGGCGTCCATACGAAAATACGCCGCTACCCGGAAAGGTCGAGAGACCCCAATGGGTTACCAGGCACCGTCGAATCAAGGCGGTACCTAACGCGGCGCAGAGTTCGGGAAACCGGATTCAACAGCGTGTGGTGCTAAAACTCGACGTTGAGGGAGAGACGAGACCGCACGGTCTCGCCGTTCGTCAACCGTCGGCATGCGAGGAGCACCCGGCGGTTTTTTATTTGTCAGAAAGGGACAGTCGTGATGACGCTCCTTGTTCCCGCACGTCCTGCCCGCAGCGCTCTGCTTCGTTTTCTCGCCATCATCGGGCCCGGCATCATCGTGATGACCGGTGACAACGACGTCGGCGCCTTCGCGCTCTACACGTCCGCCGGCGCGCTGTACGGCTTCAATCTGCTCTGGGTGATGCTGCCGCTCTTGCCGATCACGTATTTCGCCCAAGAGATGGTCGTGCGGCTGGGGTGCGCCACCGGCATGGGGCATGCGGCAATGATCTTCAAACGCTTCGGCTCGTTTTGGGGCTGGTTTTCCCTCGGCGACTTGATGATCGTGAACTTCGCGACGATCGTGACCGAGTTCATCGGCATCTCGGCGGGCCTGGGGTTCTTCGGCGTGCCGCCGTGGCTGAGCGTGCTGTTGACGATCGCCTTTCTCTTCGCGATGGTCTCGACCGGCGCGTACAAGCGCTGGGAGAACTGCGCCTTGGCACTCGTTCCGCTGAACTTTCTCGTGTTGCCCGCGGTCCTCGCGCTCAAGCCGAACTA